>Ga0181519_10001465_pt1 | contig 20791 bp, 20 predicted proteins | sample PEATcosm2014_Bin_26_FD_121102 | JGI IMG/M metagenome (GOLD analysis project Ga0181519, IMG submission 121102) | Peatland microbial communities from MTU Mesocosm Facility, Houghton, MI, USA - PEATcosm2014_Bin02_10_metaG | ecosystem: Environmental > Terrestrial > Soil > Wetlands > Peat | place...
CGGCAACCTCACGCGCAAGCAGACCGTATTCGATGATTTCGCCGCGGTGGCCCAATACCTCGTCGATCAGCATTTCACCTCACCGGCGCATCTGGCTTTCGAAGGCGGAAGCAATGGCGGGTTGCTGATGGGCGCGATGATCACGCAGCATCCCGAACTGGCGCGCGCGATCGTCTCCTTCGTCGGCATCTATGACATGCTGCGGGTCGAGCTCGATCCGAACGGCGCCTTCAATACGACGGAGTTCGGCTCCGTCACCGATCCCGAGCAATTCAAGGCGCTCTACGCCTATTCCCCGTATCACCATGTCGTCGACCACACGGCCTATCCGGCCGTCCTGATGCTGGCCGGCGAGAATGATGGGCGGGTCAACCCGATGCAGTCGCGCAAGATGACCGCCCGGCTGCAGGCGGCGACGTCATCGAAACGGCCGATCCTGCTGCAGATCCGTGCCGATGCCGGCCACGGCATCGGCAGCGCGCGCGACGTGGTCATCGACCAGATGACCGATTCGCTGGCGTTTCTGCTCGACCAGCTCAGCCAGCCGCCGGCGAAGTAGCGTGCCCGGCGAAGGATAGGCTGGTCAGGCCCTATCCTTCCTCAGGCCGCGACAGCCAGAGCGCCGACAGCGAAGCGCCAAGTTCGGCTCCATTGCCTGTCGCCAAAGCCGGCAAGGCATAGCTGCACAGCGCCGCCAGATGCTGAATGTGGAACCGCAGCGAACCATCGGCCAGACCGGCGAGGAGCGCCGGCAAGGGCAGGCAGAACGTTTCGATGACCTCGCCGGGCTCCGTCCGCGGCGGGCCGCAGGGCACCACGCCCAAGGCCAGAAAAGTCGAGACGCGGTTGCTCTGGCGCGCCGGATTGACCGCGACCCAGGCCGTCCGCCGCCAGGAACCGCCGCCATAACCGGTTTCCTCAGCCAGTTCGCGCCGCGCCGCCGCCAGCGGGGCCTCGCCCGGCTCGACCGTGCCGCTCGGCAATTCGAGCGTGATTTCAGCCGTCCCGTGGCGATATTCCCGGACCAGCACGACGTCGCCGTCCGGGGTCAGCGCCAGGACGTTGATCCAATCCGGCACCTCGACCACGTGATAGGGATCGATCACGGTGCCATCGGCGGCCACGCAGGAATCGCTGCGGAGCGCCAGCCAACGATCGCGAAAACTGTACCGGCTGGACCGGACCTGCCACGGTGTCGGTTCGGCACCGCGGCGCCGCTGTTCGTCGTCGATCGGAACCTCCTGCGCCGAAACCCGGCTATTCCTCCGTCCCGCCTTCCGAGCCGGCGCTCAGCATGGCGTCGGCGACCAGCCCGGCATTGCCTCTGACGGCGCGTTCGATCGCCTCCGCGGTCTCGGGATGATCCTTGAGATAGGTCTTGGCGTTCTCGCGGCCCTGGCCGATGCGCGTCCCGTCATAGGAGAACCACGAACCGGATTTCTCGACCACGCCGGCCGAGACGCCCAGATCGATCAGCTCGCCGCGCTTGGAAATGCCCTCGCCATACATGATGTCGAACTCGACCACCTTGAACGGCGGCGCCATCTTGTTCTTCACCACCTTGACCCGGGTCTGGTTGCCGGTCACCGATTCGCGCTCCTTGATGGCGCCGATCCGACGGATGTCGAGGCGCACCGAGGCATAGAATTTCAGCGCATTGCCGCCGGTGGTGGTCTCCGGATTGCCGAACATCACACCGATCTTCATGCGGATCTGATTGATGAAGATCACCATGGTGCGCGATTTGGAAATCGAGCCGGTCAGCTTGCGCAGCGCCTGGCTCATCAGCCTGGCATGGACGCCCATGTGGCTGTCGCCCATCTCGCCTTCGAGTTCGGCGCGCGGCACCAGCGCCGCCACCGAATCGATCACCAGCACGTCGATGGCGCCGGAACGTACCAGCGTATCGGCGATCTCCAGCGCCTGTTCGCCGGCATCCGGCTGCGAGATCAGCAGATCGTCGATGTTCACGCCGAGCTTGCGCGCGTAGCCGGGATCCAGCGCATGTTCGGCATCGACGAAGGCGCAGGTGCCGCCGGCCTTCTGCGCCTCGGCGATCACATGCAGCGCCAAGGTCGTCTTGCCCGAGCTTTCCGGCCCGTAGACCTCGATGATGCGGCCGCGCGGCAGGCCGCCGATGCCGAGCGCGATGTCGAGGCCGAGCGACCCGGTCGAGATCACCTCCGCATCGGTCGCCGCCTCGCGCGCACCGAGCTTCATGATCGAGCCCTTGCCGAACGCCCGTTCGATCTGGCCGAGAGCGGCTTCCAACGCCTTTTGCTTGTCCATTTCGCCCTTATCCAACAGGCGCAACACGGTTTGCGACACGATCCGTCTCCCTGAGTCCACAGGCTTGCCGGCAAAGGCGGCAAGGATCATTGTGCATTTTTTGTTCCGTCTCGCAACCTATTTCGTTCCAGATCACTCATTTCAGAACGGCATTTCCCGCCGTTTGGGCGAAGCAGAGATCTTCGCCCAAACGTGTCGCCCCTCCGCAACGGCGAGTCAAGCCCGGGTCCGCGTCCCCCGCCGCCGCTCAGATCTCCGCCGATCCGCCGTCGCACGGGATGGTGGCGCCGGTCGTGTAGGCCGAAGCGCGCGACGCCAGGAAGATGGCGACGCCGGCGATATCCTCCGGCTCGCCGATCCGGCCGCGCGGATTGGCGGCGCGGATGCGGTCGCCGCTGGCTTCGAGCGTCGCCTTCATCATCTGGCTCGGGAACGGGCCGGGGGCGATGGCATTGACCAGGATGTTCTCCCCGGCCAGGCGGCGCGCCAGATGCCTTGTCAGCATGATGCACCCGGCCTTCGAGGTCGAATAGGCGTAAGTTTCGAGCACTGGCGGCTGGATGCCGTTCACGGATGCGATGTTGATGACCCGCGACGGGTGCTCGTAGGTCGCCGCGGCGCGCAGCTGCGGCAGCAATTCCTTGGTCAGGAAGAACACCGATTTGGTGTTGAGGTCCATGACCTTGTCCCAACCCGATTCGGGATATTCATCGAGCGGCGCGCCCCATGACGCGCCGGCATTGTTGACCAGAATGTCGAGCTTGGGCTCCCGCGCGGCGAGATCGGCGGCGAGTCCCTGGATTCCGGCCAGCGTGCTCAAATCATAGGGCAGCGAAATGCAGGTCCCGTGTTCGGACAACTGCGCCGCGATCTCGTCGCACACCGCCTTCTTGCGTGACGAAATATACACTTTGGCGCCGTTCTCCACGAAGCCCGACGCGATCATCTCGCCGATGCCGCGCGACCCGCCGGTCACCAGCGCCACTTTGCCCTCGATGTCGAACAATTTCTTCACGGCCGGACCTCTCTGTTGTCGGTTCGTTGTTTTGTTATCGTTTGATAGTCGGTTTCCGGCGAGCCTGTCGCGGCCCGAGCGGTGAGGCAAGCGAAACCTATCCCCGAGTTCGACCGCTCACACCGGCGGCGCACCCTCCGTCATGATCTCCTTCACCTTGGTCGCCAATTGCTTCAGCGAGAACGGCTTCGGCAGGAAATGAATGCCCTGCTCATTGTCGAGCCGGCGCCGGAACGTGTCCTCCGTATAGCCGGAAATGAAGATCACCTTGATCTCCGGCCGGGTCTCGCGCACCTGCTTGATCAGGGCCGGCCCGTCCATGCGCGGCATCACGACATCGGTGATGATCAGGTCGATCGGGTCGCCGCCATCGGCGATGATCTTCAACGCCGCTTCGCCGCTCTTGGCTTCAAGCACCGTATAGCCCTTGTTGCGCAAGGCGCGGGCGCTGAACATCCGGACCGGATCCTCGTCCTCGACCAGGAGCACGATGCCAGCGCCGGTCAGGTCCTGCGGCACCCGCGGCTCGGTGGCTTCCGCCGCGGCGCGCGCCTGCGCGGCGGCCGCGGTCTCGTCGTGGCACGGCAGATAGATCGAAAACCGCGTGCCCTTGCCGATCTCGGAATCGACGAAGATGAAGCCGCCGGTCTGCTTGACGATACCGTAGACGGTCGACAGGCCGAGCCCGGTGCCCGAACCGACCTCCTTGGTCGAAAAGAACGGCTCGAAGATACGGCCGATGATCTCGCGCGGGATGCCGGTGCCGTCATCGGTCACCTCGATCAGCACATAGGCGCCGGGCGGGACGATTTCGAGATCGCGCGGGATCGGCTCCTTGGTCTCGAGATTGGCGGTCCGGATCGTCAAGGTGCCGCCCTGCGGCATGGCATCGCGGGCATTGACCGCCAGGTTGATGATGACCTGTTCGAGCTGGCCCTGGTCGACGCGCACGGCGCCGAGATGGCGGCCATGGATCATCTTCAGATCGACATTCTCGCCGAGCAGCCGGTTGAGGAGATGCGACAGCTCCGCCAGTACCTCGCCGATGTGGATGACCCGCGGCTGCAATGTCTGCTGCCGCGAGAAGGCTAGCAATTGCCGTACCAGATTGGCCGCACGGTTGGCGTTCTGCTTGATCTGCATGATATCGGCGAAGGACTGGTCGCCCGGGCGGAAACGCAGCAGCAGCAGATCGCAGAAGCCGATCATCGCGGTCAGCAAATTATTGAAATCATGGGCGACGCCGCCGGCCAACTGGCCGACCGCCTGCATCTTCTGCGACTGGGCGAATTGCGCCTCGAGCTTCTTCTGGTCGGTCAGATCGATGAAATGCAGAATAAGCCCGGCCAGCGCCCGATCTTCCGCTTCGAGCCGGCTGACGAACAGGGCCACGGTCTTGCCGCCGGCCGCCCCTTTGAGCCGCGTTTCGATCGGCCGCCCGGCCGGGTCGCCGGCCGAAACCGCGGCGAGCCGCGCTTTGACCTCGGGCAGCGCCTCATCGGCGATGTAATCGAGCAGCCCCCGGCCGAGCACGCGGTCGCGGGCATCCGTGAGCAGATCGTCGAGCGCCCGGTTGGTCTCCAGGAACCGCGCCTGGGCATCGATCAGCGCGATGCCGACCGGCGCCAGCTCGAAGAAGCGGCGAAACCGCTCGCGCGACGAACGCGACGATCCGGATTGGCGTTCGAGCCCGAGATTGCGCACTGCCGCGACGATTCGCAGCCGCCGGCCCGCCGGCCGCACCGTCTGGTCGAGCAGAATGTCGACCGGGACACCGCCGGCGCCGCGCAGGCTGAGCTCCACCCCATGCGCCGGCGCCAGCGGATCGAATTCAGGGCGCGGCGCGTGCGGGTCGGACCAGATCAGGGCGGGCAGCCGGGCGCCGTCGCTGAGCAGCGCTGCCGCGCTCTGGCCGAGCCATCCGGCAAAGGCTTGGTTCATCGTCACGAACCGTCCGCCCTCGTCGAGCGCATAGAGACCGACCGGCGCGTATTCGAAAATATCGGCGAGGTCCTGCCGTTCCACGGCCAGCTCGCTCAGCCGCGCTTCGGTGGCGCTGACGTCCTGGGCGCGCCAGATCGTGCCGCCGCCGGAGAGCGGCTCGGCGACAATGTCGAGCCAGGTCGCGCGGCCGGCGATCGTCGCCGGCACGGTCGCCCGGCCAGGAATTGCGTGCGCCGCCTCGGCCTGCACACGGTCGAAGGCCGACAGGCCTTCCGGCGCAATCGCCGCCCGCAACCCCACGAGCGGCGCGGCGCCGAGCGGCAGCAGCGCGGAAGCAACGGGATTGGCGCAATCGAGCCGTCCCGCCGCATCGAGGATGAAATGCGCGTCGGGCAGCGCCGCGAGCCCCTGTCTCGGGACGCTCTCGCGCTCGACCGCCGCCAAAAGCGCCAGACTTGCGACCGACACGCCGATCGCCGACGCCGATGCCAGCGCGGCCACGGCGATGCCCAGCCATCCAGCCATTGCCGCCGGCAGGACGCCGAGACCGATCGACCCGGCCAGAGCCAGGACAGCGACGGCCGCAGCCGCGGCCAGCGCCGCAGCGATGCGCACCGGACGCCGCAATTCCCGGCCGCCCAGCGCCCGGAACCGCGACGGCAGAAGCAGCCCTGGTTCGGCGCTTCGCGCTCTAGGCTCAGCCGCCTCCGTCATCGCATCCCCGTTATGTTTCGCAGCAGCTCCTCGAAAGTGCCGAGAAACCACAGCACGGCTGCCGAAATCGTGACCATCAGCATCGTCAAGCCGCCCATGATTTGCAATGGCAAGCCGATATAGAATATCTGCAGTTGCGGCATAATTCGACCCATCAGGCCTAGTGACAGGTAGAACAGCGTGCCGAGCACGATATAGGGCGCGGAAATCTCGAGTGCGATGACGAAGCCCTCGGCGACCAGGCGGACCATCGCTTGCGACATGTCGTCAAACGGCGGCATGGCGCCGGCCGGGAAGGCTTCGTAGCTTTCGACCAGGCCGGTCAGCAGCACATGATGGAGATTGAGCGCGAAGATCAGCACCAGCGCCATCACACCCATCAGCGAGGCCGGCAGCGTCTCGTTGCGCTGCGAACCAGGATCGAAAGTGATGGCGCTGGCCAGGCTCGACTGCGTTGCGATGATGGCGCCGGCTGTCTCCAGCGACGCCAGCAGGACGCGGGCGACCAGGCCGATGAACCCGCCGATGAAGGCTTCAGTGACGATGAGCGCCGACAGATCGGCGAAATCCTTGGGCTCGGGCGGCAGCCGGGCGGCCAGCACGGGCGTGACGACGATGGTGATCCCGAAAGCCAGTACGGCGCGGATCCGCACCGGCACATAGGCGTCGCCGAAGCCCGGCAGGAAAGTGAGGGCGCCGGCCATCCGCGTCGCAACCAGCAGCAGGGCGAAGACATTCGCCGGAAGCAACTGTTCGATCGTGTAGTTATGCATGGCACGTCACCGGATCGCGATGATCCGGTCGACCATGTCATGGGTGAAGCTGTTGAGCGTCTCGAACATGTAGGGCAGGAGGACCAGCATCGACAGGAAGATGACGATGATCTTCGGCATGAAGGTCAAGGTCTGCTCCTGGATCTGCGTCAGCGCCTGGAACACCGAGATTGCGACGCCGACGACCAGCGCCAGCACCATCGCCGGCCCGCCCAGTTTCAAGATGACGAAGATCGCTTCGCGCGAAATATCGAGGATTTCCGCTTCGTTCACGGCGGCCCTCCCCGTCTGCGCCGGCCCGGCCGGCGCCTAGATCGTCATGTGCATGATCTCGGTATAGGCGGCGACCACCTTGTCGCGCACCGCCAGAACCGTCTGCAGCGTCAATTCCGCATTGTTCACGGCCGCGACCACGCTGTTGATGTCGGCCTTCCCGGTCGCGGCCTGGAGGCTCGCCGCCTCGCCCGTTTTCTGGGTGTCGACGGCGTCTTCGAGCGCCGATTTGAGCAGATCGCCGAAACCGCTGCCGGCGCCCTTGAGCGGCGAGGCTTCGCCCGGTGCGGTCAGATGCTTGGCGGCCTTGGCGTAGGCGGCGGCACCGGCGGCGACATTGATGGTCATCCTTGAGGCCTCAGTTCTGAAGCAGGCCGATGGCGCGGCTCAGCATGGATTTGGCGACGTCGATGACATCGACATTGGCCTGGTAGCTGCGGTTGGCGTCTTTGAGATCGGCCATTTCGATCATCGGATTGACGTTCGGGAAGCGGACATAGCCGTTGGCGTCGGCCGCCGGATGGCCGGGTATGAATTTGATCTCGAAATCGGAGGCGTCGGGCACGACCCGGTCGACCTTGACCAGCTTGCCCCCGGTCTCGTGGTCGAGCATGTTGCGGAAGGTGACGAGCTTGCGTCGATAGGGATCGGCGCCGGGCGTATTCGCGGTCGAACCGGCATTGGCGAGGTTTTCCGCGATCACGCGCAGCCGCGTCGTCTGCGCGGTCATCGCCGCCGCCGAAATCTTCAGAGTATCGTCGAACTCCACGGCCCCGCCCCCTGCCCGCCTTCTCCCGCTCAGCTACCGCTGCCGCGGCCCAGCGCCTGCTTGAACATGCCGATCTGCTTCTTGTAGAGACTCGTCATCAGCTGGTAGTCCGCCATCGTGTCGGAGACTTTCATCATCTCGTCCTCGATCGAGACGGTGTTGCCGTTGATGTCGCGTTCCACCGGCTGCTCCGCCTGCTCGCCGGCCGCGTCATCGGCAACCGGAATCGTGCCGGCGAGGTGATTCGGGTCGGTCGTCACCGGCTGAAGCCGGCCTTGCAGCTGCGCCAATTCACCGCGGAAATCGAGCGGCCGCAGATCCATTGCCTTGTATTGCGGCGTATCGACGTTTGCGACGTTTTCCGCCAGCACCCGTTGCCGGTTGGTCAGCCACCCCATCTTGCGCGTGATCGCGGAGAAAAGCGGCAGGTTCGCGAGGTCCATGGCAGTCGAACAGTCTATGGCAGATGTCGAAGCATCGGACGGGCGGTTTAAGATTGCCTTAACGAGATGCCAGATTGCACGAGGTTATTGGAAAACAGCAATTTGTTGATATAGGCTGGATCGCGAATCCGCAACCGAGCCGAGAAAACCAAACGATTCCAGTGCCTTCCGACACCGGAATCGAATCGGAACCAAAATGCGCCAGCGTGCGGTGGTTGCGCGATGACCGCGCCCGCGCGCTCCCTTGTCGCCGCGACCGCCGGCCCTGTAACGCACCAATGCGACTCGCGAGAAGGCCCAGCCGTGGGAATCCACGACCGCCATTTCATGCTCGCCGGCCGGAAACGGCAGGAGCACTGGTTTTGGTCTGCGCATGTGTCGCCGGAGCAGAGCCGGCTCGCCCCCTCAACCGAAAGGGTAAATCTCCATAGAGACCTCGCACTCGTTGCGTTATTGCCGGTTCTGCGGCAGCCCGTCGGCGATCTGGTCGTAATCGCCCTTATCGGCGACGAAGATATGCATGGCGAGGCCGATCCAGTCGCGAAAAAGCGGATCCCAGAATAACGACAAGCCGCAAGCCGAGCAGAAGCCCCGACGCGCCTTTTCCGAGGATTGATACCACGCGATCTTGTCCTCGCCGCGGATCGAAACCGCCGATCTTGGCACATCGGTCGAAGCGAAGTAGTGCCCGGAATGCTTCCGGCACTTGCCGCAATGGCAGGCATCGGGCTTCGGAAGCTCGCCTTTCACTTCAAACCCGATCGAGCCGTGCAGGCAGGATCCCTTCTGCATGTTCCGCTGCTCCCGCACTGATTGTTCTCACAACTCTGGCGCGTTGATCGGACTTACGTGAGCGCGTAGCGCTTCTCGATCCGATCCAGCAGCGCACCGGACTGAAGCCGGATAGCCCGCTTTATGTTGTAGTCCACGAAGCCCAGCTTCGAATAGTAAGCAAGACCGCCGGTGTTGTCGGCCCGGATCGTTGCGTTGAGCGAGATCAGGCCGCGCGCGCGGGCGGCGCGTTCGGTGTGGTGGAACAAGGCGCGGCCGACGCCGCGCTGCGTGCCCCCAATACGGGTGAACGTCCCGATATCGCCCCACCCGTCCGGCAGTGCGGCCGATCGCAACACGATTTGAAACCCCGCCAGCGGCGCGCCATCGCCGGTCGACGCGACACGAGCGCTGAACACGTCGGGGCCGAGCAGATACCGGTCGGCGAGGACGTCCGGCTCGAACGGGGTCTCGAAAGCAGTCGTACCGCCGCGGGCGATGATCGCATTCAGGAGCGCCGCAAGCTCCGCGACATCGGCGCGTTCGACGGGCCGCACGAGGAAATCGCTCATGACCCGGTCCCCTGATCGCATCTCGCTATGAGACGCTCCTCGCCGATTGATGCCTCGGTTGGGCGGTGGTGGCAATCCGCTCGGCAGACAACGCCGATGAGCGATTGCCGAACGGCGCCGATTGGCCGCCGGGTGCTGCCGTCTCCGCGTCCCGAAATGGTTTCTTAAGCAACCGCGAGAGACTCTGACGCCGACCATTTCGCCCGAGGAAGGCCCTGGCGTGGCAGAGCGGAACGATAGAATCGAAAAGGCCGTGGCGCTCGCGCATGACCGGAGCGATACGGCGCCGAGCGTGGTGGCGAGCGGCAGCGGCGCCGTCGCGCGCCAGATCCTCGACCTCGCCTTCGCCAGCGGCGTGAAAGTGCGCGAGGATGCCGATCTCGTCGAGGTGCTGGCCGCACTCGATGTCGGCGAGCAGATCCCGATCACGGCGCTCGCCGCCGTCGCGGAGATCCTGTCGCATGTCTATCGCTGGGAAGCCGATCACGCGCAGCGGGCGGAAGCCGCGGCGGCGATATCATGACGGCCGCCGAACTCGACTCGCTGATTGCCGACACCGAGGGCCAATTGGCCGCGGCCCAGCGGGCCGTGAGCGCCGGCGAGCTCATCGATCTCGCCGATCTCTTGCCGCGGATCGACGTGATCTGCGTGCAAGCCCTGGCGCAGCGGCAGAAATCCGCGGGCGACCGGCTGGCCCGCATCCTCCAGCAGCTGGATTCGCTGCAGGCCGCGCTGCGCGAGCGGATCGCGCATTTCGGCGTCGATACGCGGGCCGATCCGAAACGCGCGGCCGAGACCTATCGCGCGGCGGTGGCGGCGACGGGGCCTGAGACGCCCGGGACGGATCCGCGCAAGTGAGCGCCGACGCATATCCACGGTATCTCGTCTCGCTCGTCTTCGTCATCGGCCTGATCGGGCTGTTCGCCTGGCTGCTGCGCCGCTTCGGGCCGCCGGGCGCGATGCGGACGCAGAAGCAGCGGCGGCTCTCGATCGTCGAGATCCTGCCGCTCGATGCCAGGCGCCGGCTCGTGCTGCTGCGTCGTGACGAGGCCGAGCATCTGATTCTGCTCGGGCCGGCGCAGGATCTGGTCATCGAAACCGGCATCGCCGCCCCGCCCAAGCCCGATTTCGCCGCCAATCTGCCGGAGTCGCCGCCGTGAGCCGGATCTTGCGGGTGTGGCCGGCGCTCGCCCTCGCGCTCTTCTCCTGGCCGGCGGCGGCGCAATCGCTGTCGCTCGATCTGGGCGGCGATTCCGGTTCGAGCACGGCGCGCATCGTCGAACTCGTGGCGATCATGACGGTGCTGAGCGTCGTGCCCGGGCTGCTGGTCACGGTAACCTCCTTCACCCGGATCGTCGTCGTGCTGTCCTTCCTGCGCACGGCCCTTGGCGTGCAGCAGACGCCGCCCAACACGGTGATGGTCAGCCTCGCGGTGTTCCTCACCACCTTCATCATGGCGCCGACCCTGCAGAAGGCCTATGACGACGGCATCAAGCCGATGATCGCCGAGAAGATCAGCCAGGAAGAGGCGGTGCAGAAGATCGCGGCACCGTTCCACACCTTCATGATGGCGCATGTCCGGGAGCAGGATCTGGGCCTGTTCATGGATCTGGGCAAGCTGCCCGCGGCCGCGACGCCGGAGGAGACGCCGTATCAGGCGCTGCTGCCGGCCTTTCTGATCAGCGAGCTGCGCCGCGCCTTCGAGATCGGATTTCTCCTGTTCCTGCCGTTCCTGATCATCGACATCGTCGTGGCGTCGCTGATCATGTCGATGGGCATGGTCAGCCTGCCGCCCAGCCTGATTTCGCTGCCCTTCAAGCTGATCTTCTTCGTACTGATCGACGGCTGGTACCTGGTCTCGGGTGCCCTGGTCCAGAGCTTCGGGCCGCAATAGCCCGCCCACTTCCGATATTTGACACTCCTTCGCGGCCGCGCGCCGGGCGCGCACGCCGTACGCTCGCTTGATCGAATACGATTGCATGGGGTAGCCAAGGACTGCGCGGGGTCGGAGAAGACGGTGCGCGGTACTTGGAGGAAGCCCATGTCGGCGAGGTTCTCGAGCTGCATCCGGATTTTCACGGCGGGCGCCGCGCTGGCGGCGGCGATGTTCGCCGGCCCGGCCGCGGCGCAGACGCATGGCGCGATCGGCAGCGGCTTCAATGCGCCGAACGGCGTCGCCGTCGACGGGGCGGGCAATGTCTTCGTCGCCGATACCGGCAACGGCGCGATCAAGGAGATTCTGGCGCCCGGCTACACCTCGACCGTGCCGATCGCCGCACTCCAGGGCAAATTCAGCCAGCCCGCGGCAATCGCCATCGATACCGCCGGCAATCTTTTCGTTGCCGATATGGGCGACGGCACGGTGAAGGAGATCCTCGCCGCCGGCGGCTATGTGACGGTCGCCGCGCTCGCCGGCGGCTTCAGCGCGCCGACCGGCATTGCCGTCGATTCGAGCGAGAACGTCTTCGTCGCCGATTTCGGCACCGACCATCTCGTCGAGCTTTCGGCGGCGGATAATTACGGCACGCAGATCACGCTGAATCTGAGTTTTACGAACCTCGCCGGTGTCGCCGTCGATGCGCAGGGCAATCTGTTCACGGCCGATGAGAATAACGGCATTCAGGAGAGCCCGGCCGGGAGCGGCTACCAGAAGCTCGTCACGCTGGCGAGCGGCAATCCGAACATTCAAGAGCCCTTCGCCATCGCGATCGATGCGCAAGGCAATCTCTTCTTCACCGATCTTGTGCTGGGCCAGGTCGCCGAGATTCCGGCTGTCGGCGGCCATTCCAACGTAGTTCCGCGCCTCGGTGGTCTCGACGAGCCGGAAGGCGTCGCCATCGCCGCCAACGGCAATCTCTTCGTCGCCGATCCGAACAACAACAAGGGCGTGATCGACGAACTCTCCGCCGCGACCGCGACCGGCCTGACGACCTCGCTCAGCCCGAGCACGCTCGGCGCCGGCGTGACCTTCACGGCCGTCGTGACGACCTCGTCGGGCGAGGCGACCGGCTCGGTCACCTTCCTGGACGGGGCGGCACCGCTCGGCACCGTGGCGCTCGCCTCCGGCACGGCGGCCTTCGACACCACCGCGCTGCCGGTCGGCAGCCATTCGATCACCGCCGCCTATGGCGGCGACAACAATTTCGCCGCCAGCACTTCCGCCGCATTGCCCCAGATCGTCGATCCGGCGGCCACCGCGGTGACTCTGGCCGCTTCCGTCGATCCGAGCGCGCCCGGCCAGACCGTGACCTTCACCGCGAGCGTGCCCGCGATCGGCGGCAGCGTGACCTTCACGGCGGACGGCATCGTGCTCGGCACCGTCGACCTCGTGTCCGGCACGGCCGGCGTCAGCACCGCCTCGCTCGGCTCCGGCAGCCACGAGATCGCCGCGAGCTACAGCGGCGATGCGGATTTCGCGGCGAGCGATTCCGCCCCGCTGACCCAGAGCGTCGGCTTCGCCGCGACTCAGACGAGCATCGTTGCCTCGATCGATCCGAGCGCCCTCAATGAGAACGCGACCTTCACGGCGTTCGTCGCCGGCACAGGCGGCACGCCCGCCGGCACGGTCAGTTTCCTCGACGGCACCACGACGCTCGGCACCGTCACGCTGAGCGGCGGGATCGCGAGCTTCACCACGGCCGCGCTGTCGCTGGGCAGCCATCCGATCACGGCGAGCTATGCCGGCGACGGCGATTTCGCCGGCAGCACCTCCGCCGTGCTGATCCAGACCGTCAACCAATTGGCGAGCACGACCACGCTCGCCGCCTCGCTCGACCCGAGCAGTGCCGGCGCCGCGGTGATCTTCACCGCGACCGTGTCCGGCAGCGGCGGCTCGCCGACCGGCACGGTGATTTTCCGGGACGGGACCACGACGCTCGGCACCGAGCCGCTGATTTCGGGCAGCGCCAGCCTCGGCACCGCGGCTCTGGCCGCCGGCAGCCACGCGATCACCGCCGGCTATGGCGGCGACGGCAGTTTCGGCGCCAGCGTCTCGGCGCCGCTGACGCAAGTGGTCGAGGCGGCCTCGGTGGCGGGCGAGGTCTATGGCTATCAGAACACGCTGGGTGCGACCGGCATCGCCGCGGCCGATGGCAGCCATTTCAACGTGCCGGCGCCGGGCGCGGTCGATCTCGCCGACGGCCGCCTGTTCGTCGCGGATACCGGCAATCACCGGGTGCAGGTCATCGATACGACGTCGCTCGCCGTGATCGCGACCATCGGCACCGCCGGCGCGAGCGGCGCCGACAACGCGCATTTCGACCTGCCGGCAGGCGCGGGCTTCGATCCGGCGACGGGGCGCCTCTTCGTCGCCGATACCGGCAACCACCGGATTCAGGTCTTCGACGGCAAGAGCTTGGCCTATCTGGCGACACTCGGCACCGCCGGTGCGCCGGGCGCGGACAACGCCCATTTCGACCTGCCGGAGAGCGCCTTCGTCAATGCCGCCGCCGATCAGCTCTATATCGCCGATACCGGCAATCAGCGCGTGCAGATCTTCGACGCGGCGAGCCTCGCCTATGTCGCGACGCTCGGCACGACCGGCGCCGCCGGCAGCGATGCGGCGCATTTCGACCAGCCCGCCGATGCCGAACTCGATCCGAGCACCAGCCAGATCCTGGTGGCCGACAGCGGCAATGCGCGTGTCCAGCTCTTCGATGCGGCCAGCTTCGCCCTTGCCGGCACGCTCGGGGTCGCGGCGACGCCCGGCAGCGATAACGCGCATTTCGCGCTGCCGGTCACGGTCGGGTATGATCCGGTCAGCAACCTCGTGCTGGTCGCCGATGCCGGCGCCAATGCCCGCATCCAGGTGTTCGACGCGCTCAGCTACGCCTATGTGCTGACGCTCGGCACGACGGGATCGCCCGGCGCGGGCCAAGCGCAATTCGCGTCGCCGCAAGGCATCGCCGTCGATCCCGCCCATGCCCGCCTCTTCATCGGCGACGGCTCGAACGATCGGGTGCAGATCTTCGCCATCGCCCCGGTCGCGACCATGGCGTCGGTGCTGCCCGGCTCGCGTTCGGTCCAACTCGGCCATCCGGCGACCATCTTCGCCAGCGTGGTGAATGCCGGCGCCACGGCGCTCGATGCCTGCCGGGTGGCACTCCCCGCCACCAGCCCGGCCGGGCTGAGCCTCAGCTACCAGACGACCAACCCCGCGACCAATGCGCCGACCGGCACGCCGAACACGCCGGTGACGATCCCCGGCGCCGACGGCGTGCAGAGCTTCCTCATCACCTTGACCGGCACCGAAGCGCTGAGCGCGCCCGGCCTGGCGCTCGATTTCGACTGCCTGGGCGCCGCCCCGGCGGCCGTGCTGCCCGGGATCGACACGCTCGACCTGGTCCTCTCCGCCGCGCCGACCGCCGATATCATCGCGCTGGCGGCAACCGCCGGCGATACCGGCATCGTCGAGGTGCCGGAGGGCGGCGCCGCGGCCTTCGCGGTCGCCACCATCAATCTCGGCGTCACGGCGCCGCTCACCGTCTCGGTCGACACCGGCACGGCGGTGCTGCCGCTCGCCGCCACGCTCTGCCAGTCGAACCCGGCGACCGGCCAATGCCTGGCGCCGCCCGCCGCCGCCCTCTCGCTCAGCATCGCCGCCGGGGCTTCGCCGACCTTCTCGGTGTTCCTGCAGGCGAGCGGCCCGATCGCCTTCGCCCCGGCGAGCGCCCGCAGCTTCCTGCGCTTCACCGATGGCGGCGGCGTGCGGCACGGCTCGACCAGCATTGCCGTCGAAACCGTGCCGTAACCGAACCAGCCTTGCGCGGCCAAAGCCACGTTAGATTTGTTCGTAACCGAGCAAATTCAAGCTGCTAAGATTCTTGATATGCCAGCAGGCTGGGGACAGCCCGCTTAGCGGGAGGCGGCCCTTGCCATCGCTGCCCGAAGCGCCGACCATCCGCGCGACTTGCCCCACTCCCCATGGCGGGACCGACAGCGATGACCAGCGCCCCCACACCCTTCAAGATCGACATTCCGGACGCGATCCTGGCCGACATCAAGGACCGGGTCGCGCGATACCCTTGGGCCGACCTGCCCGATGCCGGCGACTGGCATTGCGGCACGAGCCTCGCCTATCTGCGCACGCTCTGCCGCTACTGGCTCGACTCCTATGACTGGCGGGCGGCCGAGGCCAAACTCAACGCCCTGCCCCAATTCCACGCCACGGCCGCGGGCTTCCCGCTTCACTTCATTCATGTCAAAGGCTCCGGGCCGCGGCCGCGGCCCCTGCTGTTGAGCCATGGCTGGCCCGGCTCCTTCTTCGAATTCGCCCAACTGGCCGAAAAGCTGGCCCATCCCGAGCGCTTCGGCGGCGACCCGGCGGATGCCTTCGACGTGGTCGTGCCGTCCCTGCCCGGCTACGGCTTTTCCGCGCGGCCGAACCGGCCGATCGGCCCGCGCACCACCTCGGAGATCTTCAACAGCCTGATGACCGAGGTGCTCGGCTATGAATCCTATCTGGCCCAGGGCGGCGATTGGGGCTCGATGATCACCGGCTGGCTGGGCTATCGCTATCCGCAATCCTGCCGCGCCATTCATCTCAACATGGTCATTCTGCGCAGCCCGGCGATGGCGCCGCAGGGCGACGCGGAGAAGGAATGGGAGAGCCGGTCCCAATCGATGTTCCGCACCGAAGGCGCCTATCTGCAGCTACAATCGACCAAGCCGCAATCCCTGGCCTTCGCGATGATGGACAGCCCCGTCGGCATCGCCGCCTGGATCGTCGAGAAATTCGCCGCCTGGTCGCATCTGCCGCGCGACCCGAAGGGCTCGCCGGCGCTGGGCGTGCGCTATAGCGAAGACGATCTGCTGACCAACATCATGATCTATCTGGTGACCAGGAGCTTCGCGACCTCGACCTGGATGTATCGCGGCTTCGCCGAGGAGCGGCCGAACCGGATGGAGGCCGGCACGAGCGTGACCGTGCCGACCGGCATCGCCGCCTTCCCCGACCCGGTCTTCCCGCTGCCGCCGCGCAGCCTGGTCGAGCGCGGATACAATGTGACCCACTGGACCGACATGCCGCGCGGCGGCCATTTCGCCGCGATGGAGGAGCCGGAGCTGTTCCTGGACGATCTGCGGGCGTTTGCCCGGAGCGTGCGGTAGTGCCGGACCGGACGCGCGGCCGCTTGCTGGCGCCCACCCGACCCTCCCCGCAAGGGGGAGGGATTGAAATAGAAGCCTTTTCAGCCCTCTCCCCTTGTGGGAGAGGGTTGGGTGAGGGGCGCGCCACTGATCATAGGATCGGAATTGCGGAATCGACCGATCAGCCCGAGCGCGGCGGCGGGTCGCTGCCGGCGGCGGCGCAGATCGGCTCGCGTTCCGGTTCGGCCTGCCCGGCTTCCCGGATCGGCGGCCTGCGGCAGATCGGGCACAAAGCGACCGCCGCATCGGGGGCGTCGTGCGGCGCGTATTCCGAGCCGTCGAGCCAGCTCTCGCCCTGCCAGCGCTCCCAATCGGGAGCGAGGTCGAGTTCGCGAAAAATCCGCGCGATCAGAATTTCGGCCGGAACCTTGGCCAGGTCGGCATACATATCGTTCCGGTCGAGGCGCAGCTTGAGCTGCCCCAGCAGATGGTTGCGCTCGCTCTGATCGCCGGCTTCGGCATGGATCGCTTCGCGCACGACGCGATCGACGGTGTTGCGCGTCGCGTTCCGGCGCAGTGTGACACGACAGATAGTCTTGTGCAGGACCGTTCCGGGATATGGCGGGACGATACGGGATTTCGTGGGACGATCGGGTCGAGATTTCAGTAGGTTGGAAGAGTCGGGGGAAAAATTTGGGCGGCGGGTACGCACAGCTCGCCGCGCCACATAAAAGGGGATTTCCGGGCGCTCGCGCCACTTACTTTTGTGCAGGCTATGAGCCTTGCGCGCGCGGCGGGGCGGGCAGCGTCGGCGGCGCGACAACGTTCGGCCCTTGGCTCGTGGAGGGAGGCTGTGCCGAACCGTCGAGCGGTTTCGAGGGCGCGTGCGACCTGGGGGCAGCGTTAGGGACCTGGCTGGTCGACGGGGGACGCGTCGCGGTCGGGCGGCTGACGGTCGAATGCGCGACCGGCCGAACAATGGCGGGCACGTCCAAAGCAAAGGGCGGCAATGCGACGGGCATGTGGCGTCTCCAGCGATGATTAACTGCCCATTATTATTGCACGCCGGATCATCGCTTGGCTATGCGCAAGCGCTAGTCGGCAGCGAGATCTTGCGCCCGCGATAGGTTGTTATTGACTTGCTCGACGGCTTGCGATTCGGCCCATTGGGCGCCTTCGTCGGACCAGATGGAAACGCTGTCTTGTGACAGATGTTCGCGCAAGGCGGAGAAGAGGACGTCGCGGACCTGCTGCTCCTGACGCTGCTTGGCGTCGCCTGAACGCGCGAATTGGCGATCGACGAAGCCTATGAGGCGGGCCGCGTCGGCGTAAATGCCGATTCGCGCGAAGTGCAGAGCAAACACCTGCAGGCAGAGCCTTAGCCAATAACCGCCTTCCGTGCGCGCGAGCGCCAAGGCGGCCTCGGCATTGATCCGAGAGCGGCGAAGATCGCCGGCCAGCGCGTAGTATGTGGCGAGGTTTACGAGCGGGCGCAAGCGATAAGAGGGTAAAGCGGAGGACAGGAGAGTGACGGCCTCCTCCGCCCGGATGATCGCTCGGTCGAGCGCGCCTTCGGCGAATTCAACATCGCCCAGATTTAATATGACGATGCCTTCGCGCAGTGGATCTTTCAGCGACTTCGCCAATTCGCGTGCCGATGAAAAATATCTCCTCGCGTCTATATGTCGGTTAGTCAGATGAGCCAATGTTCCAAGATCGTTCCGCGCATTCCAGAGCGCTTTCTTCTGAGCGCCATCCTTGAGTTTTGTTTCTGCCTCCTCAAGAGCACTGCGCGCTTCATCGTGCCGCCCAAGATAAAGGTAGGTGCCGCCGAGCAGTGCCAGAACGTCGCCAAAATATCGCCCGTCGCTCAGGGTGCGATAGAGTTCGGCAGAACGCTGGAACAGCGCCAACGCCTTCAGGCGATCGACCTCGCGCCATAGAATGCCGGCTTGCCTCCGGAATAGCGCTTCGGCGGCCGGATCGGTGTCTTCATCAATGAGGTCGACGATCCGATCGGCGTATTGGCGACCTTCCGGCAGGAGCGAAAGCCGCTCGAAGAGACGCGCACCGGCGCCAAACAAGGCGATGGCGATGTGCCGCCTGCCGGGCTTGGCTAGCGCCCAGTCAAGAGATGAACGCAGGTCTCCAATTCTCGGTCGGTATATCCTGTCCCATTTTGCATCCGGCATGGCCTGTCGTCGCTCTTCTGCTTCCAGGAACACGGCCGTTAGGTGTTCCGCTGCAGCCTCCTGTAAACTGCCGGTTCGCTCAATATCGCATTCAAGCTTATAGCTACTGTGGCGCACGTTCAAAATGACTATATCATGTAGCTTCTTCCTAAGAACGAGCAAACAGGTACGAAGGTTCGTATTGTTATATTCATATGAGCTAGGCCAAACGGCCTTATTTAAATCTATTGACGACACAGGCGCGCCGTCGGCCATGAGTATTTTAATTATAATTTCATATTCTTTGGAAGTCAGATCAATTAGACGTCTGCCCTTCGCAACGTCACGGTACGGAAGGCGCAGTTCGTACGGCCCAAATCGCCACCCCGCATTCATTTTTCCACTCCTCCCGTGATCTTCGCCGCCATCCCCGTGCCGCATGGGTGGATAGTGAGGATTTTCCTCACGCTCGTGAGGAAAATTTGGACTGATTCTACCCCGGTCCGCAATGTATAGGATAGATACGATGATACCGTTGCACGTTTGGTTAATAGATTCTCCACACCAAGCTGTCCGTTAGCCTGGGGAATTGGCCGCATCGTCGAGATTAGGAGTCGTAATAAATCATGTGCGATGACGCAGTTGAGTATCAAAATTCCCAATACATTAACGCATATATCGGGAAAATTAAACTTCGCGTTCTGGTGTGTGACGATCTCCAAACTATCATAATATCTGACAGATACTTGCATTTTATAAAGATTTTCCCTCGTGTATCACATAGATTTGGATGGTGTCTTGGTGTTGGTGTTGCTAATATAACCATAGACGATACATATACCGATAAAGAAGCCGTCGTAGAGATTTGGGCAATGGACAGCGTAGACATGCTTATTGGTAGTAGTTTTGTACGCAGTTAATATTTATTAATTTCATCTTCTATCTGTTCAGAAATGTGCCGAGATATAACGAGGGCAACGGGATAGCTCTTTGGACCGGCTCGCATAAATACCCGCAAACTTTCAATAGACTCCTCTATGTGCGACGGGATTTCCGCACGAACGGGTGGGCGGTTCCTGAGAATTTCTTCAGCGGGACCTAAAAGAGCGTCGGCGCGATCGTCATCGGCGTGAATCGCAGTATCGTCAGACATTGCCTCGCCAAACCGCATCGTCCCGCGGCCGGTGACGATCCAATCGAGCGAAAACCCCATCTCTCCGAGCTTATGCAGCGTTTCGTACTTTGGCAGCCTCCCTTCACGCTCATAGAGCGCCCACGCGTTAGGGCCGAGACCGAGACGCTGGGACATATCATGCTGAGAGTCCCCGAGACTGGTACGAACCGATTTTAGGCGGTCTGCCGCACTCATTTCGGCGCACCGCTTTCGGGCGGAAAGCCGTGCGCTGAACCATAACAAAGCTGTGCGCTCGGGTTCTCGTGGCAACTCGTTGATACGTAGTGACTATTCCTTTTACGGCGGCATTTTCTGCGCACTTTCCCACCTCTCGAAAGCGATGCGTCAAAAATAGTGTTTACGACGGGTCGAAAATAGTCCATGTTCATTCCGAAGCGAACCTTAACCAGTGCCCTCCGATCAGCGAGCCCACGGCGATGAGCATGCTCCCCCACTTCAGAGACAGCCGAGAGCGGCGCATCTGGGTTAAAGCCCAGCTCAATCTGCTCAACAAATCCTTCGCCTCCCTGGCGCGAGAGCACGGCGTCACCAGCCGGGCGATCTCGGCGGCACTGACCGATGCGTCGGACCGGCTGGAAAAGGTGATTGCCGAGGCCATCAACGTGCCACAGCAAGAACTGTTTCCCGAGCGCTTCGACCGCACCGGCAATCGCCTGCACCATACCAGAAAGAATTCTGATCGGAAGAGCCTCTTTCGTAAATCAACCAACGCTGCCGAAGTTATTTGGCTGAGTATTTTGCCATATATTTGCGACGTGATCAAAGAAAAATTTTGC
>Ga0181519_10001467_pt1 | contig 20766 bp, 25 predicted proteins | sample PEATcosm2014_Bin_26_FD_121102 | JGI IMG/M metagenome (GOLD analysis project Ga0181519, IMG submission 121102) | Peatland microbial communities from MTU Mesocosm Facility, Houghton, MI, USA - PEATcosm2014_Bin02_10_metaG | ecosystem: Environmental > Terrestrial > Soil > Wetlands > Peat | place...
CAGGCTCATCTTGCGTTGGAATCAACTCCCGACTTCAGGCTCATCTTGCGTTGGACAAGAGTCCTGCTTGCGCGGGGATGGCCTTTGACCTATCCTGAAGGTGCATGGATTACACGAGCATCATCACGATTGAACCCGGCAAGCGGAGCGGCAAGCCCTGCATTCGCGGCCTGCGCATCACCGTCTATGATGTGCTCGATTATCTGGCCTCCGGCATGACCGAGGCAGAGATCCTCGCCGACTTTCCTCTTTTGCGCGAATCCGATATTCGCGCCTGTCTGGCCTTTGCCGCCGACCGCGAACGCAAATTCGAGATTCTCTCCGCTTGAAACTCCTGCTGGACGAAAACCTCTCTCCGCGCTTGATTGCGTCGATCGTGGACCTCTACCCCGGCTCTGCGCACGTGGAAGATTGCGGCCTGGTGAATACGCCAGACGGAAATGTTTGGAATTATGCGCGTGAGAACGGCTTTGCGATTGTCACCAAGGATTCAGATTTTTCTGAGTTGAGCGTTCTACGTGGAAGCCCGCCGAAGGTGATCTGGCTGCGCATTGGCAATTGCACTACAGTTCGTGCTGGTTTCCTGCTTCGGGATGCATTTCCCCGAATCCAAAATTTCCTGAATGCCGAGGATGAGAACTGTCTCGTAATCAGCCTTCACTTCGAGCGCCCGAAGTCCCGAATTTGAGTTCTTGGGAACCACGAACCCCATGCGCAAAGCGCGGTCCCCCCACCGCAGGTGGTCAGTCGAGGGAATCTTCCGGGCGCGGCGCTTCGCCGCCGTCGCGATTGAGTATACGCAGAAAAGCTGCATCGTCTGCGCGCTCGCGGCGCTCTGCAAAGAAGCGCTCGGTCTGCATGGCAGCGATCTTCTCTGCTACTGCGACGACCAAAAACTGGTTCATGCTGGATCTGTCGCGCTTGCTGACCTTCTCCACCTCGGTCTTCAGCGAGACGGGCAGCCGCAAGGGAAATGTTGCAACTCGAGTCGTCATGGTAATAGCCTCCTCAGAACTTGGCCGGGACGAAGAACCTCAATTCCAAAACTGCCGCGCGCCGCGCGCAGATCCTTCTCGTTGAAGGTCACAATCGCGTCGGCCTGCCCATTCACTGCGGCTTCCAGCACCATTTCGTCGCCTGGATCGCGCAATTGAGGCCGCCAACGGTAGTAGGTCTGAACTGGTTCGCCCAATGAAATGAGGCGGTCCAGAAAGATCGCTATCTCCGTCAAACTCAAGCCGGAAGCAAGGCGATGCTCGGCGGTCGTACATTTTGCCTCGTACTCCAACGCCAGCGGCACATTGAGCAGCATACTGGCTCGCCCAAGCCGTATCCGCCGCAGAAGCTCTGCTGACCCGCCACGTGGGCTGCGCAAGGCCGCCACAATGACATCGGTATCGAGCACTAGTCTCACATCGCATATGATATCACATCACATAAAATGTAATGAATTGAGTGGCCATTCGCCCTGAGTTTTTGGAATTCTATCCTTCCCTCAAATCCGGGAGACCACAACCCTCACTCCGGCAGCGTCGCGTCCAGCACTTCCTGAGCGCGCGCCGCACGCCATGCGGCCAGCCGTTCGTAGAGCGCCTCGTCCGTCAAAGCCAGAATTTCGGCGGCGAAGAGCGCGGCGTTTGCGGCTCCGGGCTTGCCGATGGCCAGCGTGGCGACGGGAATCCCTTTGGGCATCTGCACCATGGAAAGCAGCGAGTCCAGGCCGTTGAGCGGCGTGGCGGCAATCGGCACGGCCAGAACGGGCATCAGCGTCTTGGCGGCAATCACGCCGGCCAGGTGCGCCGCGCCGCCGGCTCCGGCAATCATCACGCGCATTCCGCGACCGCGCGCGGCAGCCACATATTCAAAAAGTTGATCGGGGGTGCGATGCGCGCTCAGAACCCGCGCCTCGTGGGGAATCTCCAGCACCCGCAGAATCTCGATAGCCGGCAGGAGCACTTCATAGTCGCTCTTGCTGCCCATCACGATACCAACCAAAGGATGTTCGCTCATGAATGTGATTATAGTAAAGACTGGCTTGCGGCAGAAGAGCGGCAACAGCTTCCCCCAAAGATTCTCAGGCAGAGCCGATCACATCAAGCGTCCTTCTGCAATACGGTTCCCATGGAAGCGCAGGAGAAAGCGGTAGCCATTCTGCGTCAGGCTGCTCTATAATGAGGGCGTTAATTTTACTGAATCATACGGATTTCTGTCAGAGAAAGGAAGGCTGAACGCCTGATCTTTCTTTGTTGATCCAACGAAGCAGAGTCGATAGGGTTGCCAGGCAGCTAAAAGAAAGAGACGCCAGATTCATGAAGACGTGTCCACTGTGCGATTCAGCTTATCCGAATCAACACACCAACTGTCCCACGGACGGCGCCATTCTGATTGAGACGCGGGAGTTCGCGCAGGGCATGGTGATCCGCGACAAGTACCGCATTCTGCGCCAGATTGGGCGCGGCGGAATGGGGACGGTGTACCTGGCCGAGCACATCATGCTGGGCCGTGTTCGGGCGCTCAAGTTCATCTCCAGCGAACTCAGTCAGGATTCGGTTTTTTTGCGCCGCTTTCGCCGCGAGGCGCAGGCCGCCATCGAGTTGCGCCACCCCAATATTGTTGAAGTGGTTGATCTTGATCAAGCCGAAGATGGCACCCCGTACATCGCCATGGAGTATGTGGAAGGCCCCGGCCTGCGCAGCGTACTTTCTATCGGCGCATTGCCGGTGGAGCGCGCGCTGGGCATTACTTGGGGCATCGCGCAGGGTCTGGCTGCCGCTCATGCCAAGGGCATTGTCCATCGTGATGTGAAGCCGGAGAATATTCTGCTGGCTGGAGGCAATGGCGTTCCAGAGATTCCCAAACTTCTTGATTTCGGCATAGCCGCCATGAAGGAGACGGCAACGGTTTCCGGCCGCACTGTCGGCCTGATGCTCACCCCGCCGTATGCCGCCCCAGAGCAATGGAAAGGTATGCCCGCCGAAGAGTTGGATGGCCGCGCTGACATTTACGCGCTGGGCGGCGTGCTCTTTGAGATGTTGACCGGCACCACTCCCTTCCATGCCCACAATACCGAAGGCTGGCTCTACCAGCATCTGTATGCGGATTTGCAGGCACCGAGCCAATTGCGCCCTGAGTTGCAGAATTATCCTGGGTTGGATGAACTGGTGTTGCAGATGCTGGAGCGGGATCGTGAGCAGAGATTCTCTTCGGCTGCGGCCCTGCTGGAGGCCCTGGCGCCCCAACTGCCGGAACAATTTGCGTCGGCATATTACGATACCCCGCGCAACCTGAGTTCCAACATCCCCTCCCAGCGGCTGTCGGTGCCCGTGCCAGAAATGCGTACTACCGGTCGGCGAGAAGTACGCACTACAGGCAGGCCGGTTGCGCATACTACGGGTAGGCCTGAGGCATATTCCACGGGTAGAAGCGACTCACAGAGCACGAATAGTAGCGACTCACTCATCTTTGCCCAGCCGCAGGAGCAATCGTCAAAGCTGAAGTGGATCGTGGCGGCGGTCGTAGTTGTTCTCGGCGTTGGAATCTGGTTAGTCGGCAGCTCGCTTGGAGGGTGGATTGCCACATTCACGGGCTCCAAGCCGGCCACGGAGGCTCCGGTATTTACGCTTGCGGGGGGCACCTATCCTGATATGCGTGCGGTGGGAATCACAGACCAAACTCCGAGTGCCGAAATCCACTACACCGTGGACGGCAGTCAGCCTACCGAGAACTCGCAGACTTATGTTCTGCCCATCTATCCTGTGCCGAGCGGCGCAACGGTCCGCGCCATCGCTACCGCAGAGGGACACGCGCCCAGCAGCGAAGTCTCCAGTACGTATATTTGGTCCTCGGCCCCTCGCGCTGCGTCGAAGCCCGCTGGGAGTGCAACTCAGGCAGTTAGCGCGACTTCAACGGTCTCCAATTTTTATGACCAGGCCAAATCCGCCTACGACAACAAGCAATTTGTTCTGGCGCGCGCTCTCTTCAAGCAAGCCTGCGACGCGGGCGATATGAAGGCCTGCAACTACCTCGGCTACCTTTACGCGCAAGGCATCGGTGGCGTGAAGAGTGTTCAATTGGCGCGTGGTGCTTACGGGATTGCCTGCGATCAGGGGACATGGTCCGGTTGCGCCAGCCTCGGCTCCATCTATCAGGAAGCGGGAGATACCGCAGACGCCCGCAAGTACTTCCAGAAGGCCTGCAGTGGCGGATCGGCGGATGGTTGCACTCTGTTGCGCGATGCGCAGTGATTTTTTATCCAAGGGCCGACCCGGGACCAATGTTTCATAGCCGTGGAATTCGATAGAATAGTGTTTTGGATGTACGAGGACGAACCCAATGGCAGCTTCGATCATGGCCGGCATTCCGGCTCTCAAGGAACTCAACACCGACCTCCGCCGCCGCATGGACGGCGCCGTGGCCACCTTTCAGGCCAATCTTGCCTCCACCCGCACCGGCCGCGCCAGCGTTCATATGCTCGACCAGGTCAAGGTGGACTACTACGGCACGCCCACCCCCATCAGCCAACTGGCGCAGGTCTCTTCGCCTGAAGCGCAACTGATTCTGATCGCCCCCTGGGATCCCACGGTCGTAAAGGAGATCGAGAAGGCCGTCCGCACCGCTGATCTCGGCTTCAACCCCATCTCCGACGGCAAGGTCATTCGCGTCCCCGTTCCGCCCATGACCGAGGAGCGCCGCCGTGACGTCTGCAAGCACCTCAACCGCGAACTCGAAGAGCAGCGCACCTCGGTCCGCAACGTCCGCCGCGACGGCAACGATGCCCTTAAAAAGCTCGCCAAGGAAAAGAAGATCAGCGAGGACGAAGAAAAGCGCGCCCTGGAAGAAGTCCAAAAGATGACTGACGAAGAGATTCGCCGTATGGAAGAGCTTTGCCGCAAAAAAGAAGCCGAAGTCATGCAGGTCTGAAATGGCGCACTACGCCGAGCACTCAACAGAGTAGCGCCGGCCTCCTGGCCGGCTGTAGCGTGGACCTCCCGGTCCACGCCGCGCTCAGCGCAAATAGAGGATGCTCTGCATAGCAAATTTCATCTTCCGTGGCCTTTCGCAAGCAAGCAGGCCGCGCCTTTCGATATAATCCATGGAGCGAAGGGCGGCCAAGGCCCTCGCCAATGGAGCCACCGAATGACCTTTGATATCCAGGAGATCCTGGGACTGCTTCCCCACCGCTACCCTTTTCTTTTGATTGACCGTGTCGTCGAGTTCGAGCGCGGCAAGCGCCTGGTCGCCATCAAGAATGTGACCATGAACGAGCCTTTCTTTCAGGGACACTTTCCCGGCCACCCGCTGATGCCCGGCGTGCTGATTGTTGAAGCAATGGCCCAGGCCGGCGCCATCATCATGCTCAACGAAATTCCCGACCGCGACAAGAAGCTGGCTGTCTTCACCGGCATTGAAAAGGCCAAATTCCGCCGCCCGGTGACACCGGGAGACCAGTTGCGCATTGAGGTCGATGTGCTGGCCTTCAAGAGCCGCCTGGGACGCATGGAGGCCAAGGCCTTTGTGGAGGGCAAGTTGGCCTGCCAGGCAACGCTGACCTGCTCGATCGTCAACCGCACGCCTGACTCCGAGCCAGCTTCAGCCGCGCCAGAGGCAGCCGAGTGAGCATTCATCCCAATGCCGTCATCGCCGCGAACGCAGTGATCGCACCTGGCGCGGTGGTTCCCGCCTCCTGCCGCATAGGGCCGTTCTGCACCATCGGCCCCGACGTGGTGCTGGGTGAGGAGTGCAACCTGATCTCCCATGTGGTGCTTGACGGGCGCACCCGTATCGGCGCGCGCAACACTTTTTATTCCTTCTGCGCCGTCGGTGTACCGCCGCAGGATTTGAAGTACCACGGCGAGCCGACTCAGCTAGAGATCGGCGACGGCAACACCATCCGCGAAAACGTGACTATCAGTCGGGGAACGGTGGGCGGCGGCGGCGTCACGCGACTGGGCAACGATTGTCTATTGATGGCTGGCGTCCACATCGGCCACGACAGCCAGGTGGGCAGCCATTGCATTCTGGCCAACTGCGCCACGTTGGCCGGCCACGTCATTGTCGAAGACTACTCGACCGTCGGCGCGTTTTGCCCGGTCCACCAATTCTGCACCGTCGGCCAACATGCCTTCATCGGCGGCGGGACCATCGTCACGCAGGACGTGCTGCCCTTCTCCAAGACCTCCGCCCGCCGCGAGAACAAAGCCTTCGGCGCGAACAGCATGGGCCTGGAGCGCCGCGGCTTCAGCCCGGAGCGCATCCGGCTGATTCAGAAGGCCTTCCGCCTGCTGCTCGTCTCCAAGCTGAACACCACGCAAGCTCTCGAAAAGATGCGCGAGCTGGAGGGCGACGACGTCGCCCTGCTGGTCAGCTTCATCGAACGCAGTGCGCGCGGGGTGATCAAGTAGAGGAAGCGGTATTTGTAGGGGCGCGGCAACACGAGACAGATTGATGTTCTAAGTAACTGTGCGGTGGTCTCTCCCGGAGGGCGAGAACGAGAATAGCCCAGGGTGGAGCGCAGCGGAACCCTGGGAAAGCGTCCCCAACCCAGCCGCCCCGTCCCGTAGGGACGGCCGAAACTCACCCCCACACGTAACGCGGATCGTATTCAATGCTGTGCTTCTTGAGAAAGGCGATGTACTCAGCTTGGAAATCATGCGTGCGATGATGCTCTTTTTGGCCCGCTATGTATGCCAGCGTTGCGCTGACCTGAGACCATCCTATGGAGAAAGCGCCGTAGCCTTCCTGCCATTCAAAGCCTTCGACCTGGCAGGACTGGTGCATCCAAAGAGAAGAGGCACTCTTGATTTCCCTCATTGCGTTGGCTATCGGCACAGAAGACGGCAGAGAAAGCAGAAGATGAACATGGTCCTCCATTCCGCCAATGCCGAGAGCCTTGAATTCATGCTCGCGTGCAACGCCGCCCATGTAGGCCCACAATCGCGGCTGGATTTCGGGGAGAATGGACTTGCGCCGCTCCTTGGTAGAGAAGACACAATGAAAGAGCGAGCTACAGTAGGTGTGTGACATGGCAGAATCTTATCGCATTGTTGATGTTTTGGGGTATTTCGATCGCCCCTACAAGGCGAGGATCAATGCTTGGACGCTTTCCCAGGGTTCCGCTACGCTCCACCCTGGGCTATTTTCGATGCTCCCTCCGGGAGCCAAGACGCGGCATTGTTATCTAGGAGGGAACTTGCGCAACGAGCAGTTGAAATTCGAATTTGAAGCACCTGTTGCTAGATTATCTCCAAGCAGGTGCGCACAATGAAACTCGGCCTTATCGCCGGTAACGGCCGCTTTCCGTTTCTGCTGCTGGACGCGGCGCGGGTGCAGGGGCTTGCCGTTGTCGTCGCTGCCATCCGCGAGGAGACAGACCCGGAGATCGACCGCCGCGCCGCCGAGGACGACTGCATCACCGTCTATTGGCTCTCGCTCGGCGAGCTTTCCCGGCTGATTGAAACCTTTCACAAAGAAGGCGTCTCCAAGGCCGTGATGGCCGGGCAAGTCAAACATAAACAGATATTTTCGAGTATTCGCCCTGATTGGCGGCTGGCCAAGCTGCTGCTGAACCTGCGCACCCGCAATACCGATATGCTGCTCGGCGCGGTGGCCAAAGTGCTGGGCGACGAAGGTATTGAATTGATTAGCTCGACCGCCTTCCTGGAGCCGCTGCTGGCCGCCGAGGGCATGCTCACCCCCCGCGCGCCGGACGAGGAAGAGCAGAAAAACATCGACTACGGGCTGAACGTTGCCCAAGCCGTTGCCGGTTTCGACATTGGCCAGACGGTCGTCGTAGCCGCGCAGGCTTGCGTGGCTGTTGAAGCCATGGAAGGAACCGACGCCGCCATCGAGCGCGCCGGACTACTGATGAACTCTCTGGAAGAAGATGCGTCGACCCTGGAACGCCGCCTGACGGTCGTCAAGATCGCCAAGCCCAATCAGGATATGCGCTTTGATGTGCCGGTGATTGGCGAGGCGACGATTGCGGCGATGATCCGAGCCGGAGCCAGTTGCCTCTCGGTCGAGGCCGGTCGCACGCTGATCTTTGACCGCGAAGCGCTGATTCAAAAGGCCGCCGAGGCCGGCATCGCGATTGTCGCAACGCCTCGCTGAGAGAAATCTGCGTGGACCGGGAGGTCCACGCGACAGCCGGTCTGGAGACCGGCGCTACTACTTGCGAATACAATTTGCGTTACGATTTGCCGATAGGCTCAATCCAGGCGCGGCGTGCCCCGGCGCAAATATGCGCCCACTCCGCCGCAGACCGCGACAATCACCAGCGCCAATCCGAAGTAGTACGCCATCGGGTGAATCCACCCTGGCGACCAAGTCAGATCCTGTCCAACCCACAGCAGCAGAACCGTCGCCATCACCGCAAACTGCCCGGCGATCACCAGCAGCGTATGACCCAGTTCGCGCCGTTTATCCAGCGCCTCCACCTCGTCCGGGCTCAGGTTGCGCTCTTCAGGGGGAAGCAGCAAATTCACCATCCTGATTTCTCCAATCTATCTGATTCGATTCAAACACAACCCGGACGATTCTACCCTTCGCAAAAAAATTAAGCCATTGCCTCCCGGCTCAAAGCCTCAAAGGTCAGCTTGTTGGTGAGCCGGTCCACACCGATGCGCACGTGTGACCCATGCAGCACATCGCCATTCAGAATCTTGATCGCCAGAGGGTCTTGAATCATCCGCTGCAATGCTCGCTTCAGCGGACGCGCGCCATACGCCGCGTCGGAACCCGCCGCCAGAATCAGTTGCCGCGCCGGTGCGGTCAGCTCCAGCGAAATCTGCCGCTCCTCCAGCATCTTGCCCACCTCGGCCAGCCGCAGATCCAGAATCTGGCTCAACTGCGTTGCCCCCAGCGGCTTGAAGATCACCGTATCGTCCACACGATTTAAGAACTCCGGCCGGAAGTGCTCGCGCAGCACGCGCATCACCGACTCGCTGGCCATCTCATAGTCGTGCTCCGTCTTCAGCGTGTCGCCAATCAGCAGATTCGCGCCCAAGTTCGAGGTCATAATCAGCACGGTGTTCTTGAAGTCCACCGTCCGCCCCTTGGCGTCGGTCAGCCGCCCGTCGTCCATCACCTGCAACAGAATATTGAAGACATCCGGGTGCGCCTTCTCGATCTCGTCGAATAAAATTACCGCGTAGGGCCTGCGCCGCACAGCTTCGGTCAGTTGGCCACCCTCGTCGTAGCCCACGTATCCCGGCGGCGCGCCGATCAGCCGCGCCACGGCGTGCTTCTCCATGTACTCGCTCATGTCGATGCGAATCATGGACTGCTCGTCATCAAACATGAACTCGGCCAGCGCCCGCGCCGTCTCCGTCTTGCCCACGCCGGTAGGTCCCAGAAAAATAAAGCTGCCGATAGGCCGCTTCGGGTCGCTCAGACCCGCCCGTGAGCGCCGAATCGCATTCGCCACAATGGTCAGCGCCGCGTCCTGCCCAATCACCCGCTCGCGCAGCCTGGTCTCCATCGCAACCAGTTTCTTTACTTCACCTTCCAACATTCGTGAGACCGGGATGCCGGTCCATTTGCTGACGATCCCGGCAATGTCTTCCTCGTCCACCTCGTCCTTGAGCATTCGCGCCACGCCTGCGTTGCCGTCTTGCGCGGCGCTCAGTTGCTTCAGTTCGGCTTCCAGCCGGGGCAGCTCGCCGTACTGAATCTGCGCGGCGCGTTCCAGTTGTCCCTTGCGCGTCTGCTCTTCCATCTCAAAGCGCAGCGCCTCACTCTTCTTTTTCACCTCGCTGATGCGGCTGCTCGCCTCGCGCTCCTTGGTCCAGCGCGCCCGCAGAGCCGTAATCTCCTCGCTCAGCGCGGCCACTTCGCGCTCCACCTCTTCTCGGCGTTCCACGCTGTTTGCGTCCGTTTCGCGCTTCAGCGCCGCCCGCTCAATCTCCAGCGAAGTTCGGGCTCGCTCGCGTTGATCGATCTCCGTCGGAACAGAGCCTTTTTGAATCGCCAGACTCGCCGCCGCCTCGTCCACCAGATCAATCGCCTTGTCCGGCAAAAACCGGTCGCTGATATAGCGATGCGAAAGCGTCGCCGCCGCCACAATCGCCGCATCCTTGATGCGCACATTATGATGCGCCTCGTACCGCTCCTTCAACCCGCGCAGAATGGCAATCGTGTCCTCGACATTCGGCTCGCCGACGTAGACAATCTGAAAGCGCCGCTCCAGCGCCGTATCTTTCTCAATATACTTGCGATATTCATTCAGAGTCGTTGCACCGATGGCCCGCAGCTCGCCCCGCGCCAAGGCCGGCTTCAGCATATTGCTGGCGTCAATCGCCCCTTCGGCTGCGCCCGCGCCCACCAGCGTATGCAGCTCGTCGATGAAGAGCACAATCTCGCCGTTCGATTCTTCAATCTCCTTTAGAACCGCCTTCAGCCGCTCCTCGAATTCGCCGCGAAACTTCGCCCCGGCCAGCATCGAACCCAGGTCCAGCGAGATAACCCGTTTGTCCTTAAGACTTTCCGGCACATCGCCGCTGATGATCCGCCGCGCCAATCCCTCGACAATCGCCGTCTTGCCCACGCCCGGTTCGCCGATCAAGACAGGATTGTTCTTCGTTCGTCGGCTCAACACCTGGATCACGCGCCGAATCTCCTCGTCGCGCCCAATCACCGGGTCCAGCTTGCCGCGCCGCGCCAGCTCGGTCAAATCTTTGGCGTACTTCTCCAGCGCCTGGAATTTGCCCTCGGGATTCTGGTCCGTCACCCGCTGCGTCCCGCGCACCGCCGTCAGCGCCTTGAGGATCGCCTCATGCGTCGCGCCCAAAGCCACCAGCGCCTCACGCGACGGCTCGCCCTTGGCGTGCGCCGCGCCCAGTAATAAATGCTCAGTAGACACGTATTCGTCTTTGAAGTTCGTGGCCTCGCGGAAGGCCTGATCGAGGACTTTATTGAGCGCCGCGCTCACCCCGGGCTGGCTCGCCGCACCGGCCACGCGAGGCAGTTTCTCCTCGATCTGGTGCAGCTCATGCTCCAGCCGCTCGGTCGGCACGCCGATCTTCTCCAGCACCGAAGGAATCACCCCCTCGCGGTCCTCAATCAGCGCCAGCAGCAGGTGCACCGGCAGAACCTCCGGGTTGCCCAGTTCCGTAGCCCGCGCTCCAGCCTGCTCCATCGCAGCTTGCGACTTGACCGTTAACTTCTCCCAACGAATTGCCATTCTTCCTCCAGCTATCAGCTATCAGCTTTCAGCTATCAGCCTTGCGCCTGGAATGGCTGAAAGCTGATAGCTGACGGCTGAAAGCAGTTTTTACGCCGCCACTTTGATCTCGATCTGCTTGGGCTGGGCTGACGCCTTCTTCTTCAGCTCCAACTTCAGCACACCCGCATTGTAGCTGGCCGCGACGTTCTCTGTATCGACAGTATTGGGCAGCGTGAATGCGCGGTAGAAGCTACCATAGCGCCGCTCGATGCGATGGAAGTTCTCTTCCTTCTCCTCAGCCTCGAATTTGCGCTCGCCCTTGACGGTAAGCGTATGATTTTCAACGCGGACGTCCAGGTCCTTCTGATCGATGCCCGGAACCTCCAGCTTGAGCATCACCTTCTGCGCGTCTTCATAGATGTCCACCGCAGGCACAAAGCTCGACGCGGCCACCGCGTCTTCCCCGCCGTTCATATCCCTGAAGAGCGAGTTGACGCGATTCTGCAATGCCATGACTTCCCGATACGGATCCCAACGAGTGATTGCCATCTGAGTGTCCTCCTTGACGTTGTGAATGTGAGGCCGGAATCATGAGTCCAAGCCACTCACATAATCTGAAATAAATATAGCACAACGAGTTCATAAAATATGAGCAAAATACACTCATGTTTATGAAAATATTTATCTCTTTATTTTTCAAGCAATTGCGCAACTTGGTTGTCAAAGTGTTTATTGAGACAGTGGCCAACCGTCTCGCGTAGTGGCCGTAGATGGGCAGAGCAGCTGCTGTGGTGGGGCGGCACCTTCAACGCATACGCGGATTCACCCAGCGATAAACCACATCGGTGAGCAGATTGACCAGCACATAGGTCAGGCCTATGGAGAGCAAACAGCCCTGCACCAGCGCGTAATCGCGGTTGGAGATGGCGCTTACCGACAGGCGGCCGAGCCCAGGCCAACTGAAGATCGTCTCGGTGACGATGGCTCCGGCCAGCAGCGCGCCGAATTGCAAGCCGACCACGGTGATGATGGGAACCAGCGCGTTGGGCAATGCATGGCGGCAGACGACAACCAGTTCGCTCAGGCCTTTGGCGCGTGCCGTGCGAATGTAATCCTGGCCCAGTTCTTCCAGCATCGCGGTGCGCACCATGCGCGTCAGAATGGCGGCGAGCGAAGCGCCCATGGCGATAGACGGCAAGACCAGGTAACGCCAGTCGATGGAAGCGCCTCCGCCGGAGTTTGCGCCGGAGACGGGCAGCCATCCAAGTTGAACGGAGAAGACCAGAATCAACACCGGGCCGAGCGCCAGGCCGGGAACGGAAAGCCCAAAGAGGCTGACGACGGAGAGCAGTTGGTCAAGCCAGCGGCCGCGACGCACGGCGGCCAGAATCCCGGCAGGAAGCGCCAGAAGCAGGCCAATGATCAGCGCGGTCATGGTCAAAGCCAGCGTGTAAGGGTAGCGGGCGGCAATCAGGTGGGCAACGGTCTCATGCAGGCGGATCGAACTGCCCAGGTCGCCATGGACTACGCCATTCCAGTAGCGCAGATATTGCTGATGCAGCGGCAGATCCAAAAAGTATTGATGGCGCAATGTTGCAGTGTCCGCCGGCGTCGCGCCCTCGCCGAGCATCTGCTGGATGGGGTCGCCGGGAACCAGATGGATGAGCAGAAAGACCAGCGAAACCACCAGCCAGACAACCGGGAGGGTAAGCGCGAGGCGGGTAAGAATCTGCTTCATGGCGCGGACTTTCCCATCAATTCTTCAGCTTGGCCGCCAGCGCCTCGGCAATCTGCTTGCCGTGGAGTCGGCCATTCTCGATAAAGATCTCATTGGTGCGCGATCCGCCTACGATCACGCCTGCCAAATAAATGCCAGGAACATTGCTCTCTTTGGTGTCAGGATCGCAGACCGGCAAATTGTCCTCGCCCTCGGTTCGCACGCCCAACTGCGACAGAAAATCGAAGTCCGGGTGATAGCCGGTCATGGCAAAGACAAAGTCGTTCCGAAGAGTCTCCCGTCCATGGGGCGTCTGGATGACCACGGTGTCCGGGTTGATCTCCACCACCTCGGAGCGAAAGTAGGCATGGATCTCTTTGCTTTTGATGCGGTTTTCAATATCCGGCTTGATCCAGTACTTTACATGGCTGTGCATCTCGCCGTCGCGATGCACCAGCGTGACCCGCGCGCCGCTGCGGAAGAGCTCCAGCGCCGCGATGGCCGCCGAGTTCTTGCCGCCGATGACCACCACGTCCGTCCCAAAATAAGGGTGGGGATCAAAGTAATAATGGTAGACCTTGCTCAGGTTCTCGCCGGGAATATTCATGTAGTTGGGTAGATCGTAGTAGCCGGTGGCAATGGCCAGCTTGCGGGCTTTGATCACGCCGCCCCGGCCAAAGCGATCCAGTGTATGCACGGCAAACTCGCCATCGGCGCCGGTCACCCGTTTGACGCGGTGGTAGGCGCGCACATCCAGCCGGAAAAAGGCGGCGACGTGCCGGTAATACTGAAGCGCCTCATTGCGGTTGGGTTTGGTATTGGCGCAGGGAAAGGGAATGTCGCCAATCTCCAGCAGCTCCGGTGTGGTAAAGAAGGTCATGTGCGCCGGATAGTGAAAGAGCGAGTTGCAGACACAGCCCTTGTCTACCATCACTACACGCAAGCCCACCCTCTGCGCCTCAATGGCGCAGGAGAGCCCGGTAGGTCCAGCGCCTACCACCAATAGATCAAAGATTTCATCCGAGGATGCCGCCGTCACTGGCTCAGAGTCGTTCATATCTCTAGATTAGGGCAAAGCGCAGGTTTTTGCTTTAATTCTCGTGCCGATCTCAGATTGTGGGAGAAAATGGTAGAATGGTGGAAGAAAGTGGTGGAAAGCTGGAAACCGATGAGCCTGAATATCAAAAATGAAAACACGTATCAACTGGCGCGGGAGTTGGCCACGCTCAAGGGCGTCACTTTGGTTGTCGCTGTGACCCAAGCCATTCAAGAGAAATTGGAGAGAGAGAAGGCATCCATGGGCGAAACTCGCCTGGAATGGCTGGAGCGAATCACCGCGATCACCGCGCCGTTGATGAATGACGGGCGGAGTACAAAAGAGTTGTTCGACGAGTTGTATGACGATGAAACGGGGCTACCTAAATGATTGTGGACTCGTCAGCGCTCATTGCCATACTCAAGCGGGAAGCTCAGTGGCAAGACCTCTCCAAGGTTCTGGATGCCTCGAAATCAACGCACATTTCGGCAGCGAATTATTTTGAGGCCTCTATTGTCGTGGATGGGTGGAGAAACCCGATTTTGAGCAACGAATTTGATGAATTGATCGAAAGATTCTGCATCCAGATCGAGCCAGTCACGGCGTCGCAGGCGAAGATTGCCCGCCAGGCCTATCGCGATTTTGGCAAAGGCAGCGGACACCCGGCGGGGCTGAACTTTGGCGACTGCTTCACCTACGCCTTGGCCCGCGAGAAGCGCGAACCGGTGCTGTGGAAAGGCGACGACTTCGGGCATACGGATTTGCGGCCGGCAGTGTGATCGTTGGCCAGACAAGCATCCGAAGCGTAGACCATCTTCTGCCCGACCCCAATATCGAAAGCTGAGACCCCAGTCCGATAATTCACATGGCCTATGAAAAAGAACCAGAATCGCGGCGCGGAGAATAATTTTCCGCGCCGCGATTCCACTTTGCAGAAGCGATCTACCAGTCTGTGTTGAAGACCAGGTTGTAGGCATTCACTGTGCCGATGCCCGTGGCAAAATCCCAGCCGGTTGCGGTTTTGTAGGCCGGCAAATAGCTGGTGGTGGAAGTCGATAGCACGCCGTTGGTGCCGGATGGCCTATAGCAGTTATGCGTGCCGGTGCAGTTCACGTCCATGTCGCCTTGCGTCACATCATAAAAGACGCAGCTTGACCCGGCAGCACTGCCATTGCTGGAGTTGCAAGTGGTGCTGCCGGTTGTGCCGTATTCAGCGGCGGCAATTTTGTAATAAATGGGATTGGGGTTGCCTTGCCGTCCCCATTTTTGATTAACAAGCGCCTGAATTCCGGCCATGATTGGCGAGGAGAAGCTGGTGCCGCCCGCGCCTGCCCAGCCACTGGGAGCGCCCGTGCAGGCCACGCCGCCGCCTGCGGTGTGCGAGTAGCAGTAGACGAAGTAGTGGCCCCAGACGCCGTTGGCCGCAAAGAGCGACACATCAGGTATGTCACGCACTGCGTCGCTTGGCACGCCTACCAGAGACTGCCAGGATGGTTTGGCATAGCCCGCGCAAGTGCCGCTCACCACGCCTTTAGTCGAGGCCTTCCCCGTGGCGCATCCGCTAGGGCCTCCGCTGCCCGATCCTGTGGTCAGAAAGTCGGCTTCGCCGGTGCTGCTGTTACAGAACCCGCTGCTGCCATAAGGTGCTGAGTATCCTTCCTTGGAGGCGATCAGCGCGCTGGCGCACGAGTCATTCCACGGAATCTCTGGAATGTAACTCTTGGCCGAGCCGTAAGTGGACGTGTTGGTCGAGTTCCAGTAAGTCGACGTGGTTCCAGCATAACTATCGCCGAAGTCTGTCCCACCCACGGCCACGTTGTAGGGTGTGGAGGCAAAGCCGCTGACCCCGATGCCATGCGTGGATTTCGTCAGGTCGGCGTCGCAACTGGCCGCGCCCTCGTCGCCGGAGGAGACAAAGACAGAGACGCCCTCGGCCACAGCTTGTTGATAAGTTGTGTTGAAGGCGGCATTGGCGGTGGCGCCGTTCTCCGCTTCACATTCGCCGTAGCTGATGCTGATCAGCGCCGGCGGCGTCGAGCTTTCGCTCAGCAGGTTTTGCAAGGCAATCAGGCCGCCGAAGGTGGTCGTGGTGTCCTTGCAGGAGGCCAGTTCGATTGCGGCAGCCGGAGCGGCGGCAGAGGCGTATTCGGCGTCGAGGATCGCTTCGCCGTCGTTGCCCGTCACCACACCGGGATTGGTGCAGTTGTTGGTTCCGCTCTTGGGCGCGGGATGAACCTGGCTGAATGAGCCGGCAGTGTAGCCAGAGAGGCCGAAGGTGCTGCGGAAGGTGCTCCAGTCGGCAGTGGTATATACGTTGGTGTCCTCAATGACCACGATCGTCTGCCCCGCGCCTGTGTACCCGGCGGCAAAGAGCGGAGTCAGATTGTAGATGGTGGCCAGATCGGGCGGCGTCACGGCGTAATAGGTTGATCCGCTGGCAGTATAGGTGTACTCTGGCTTGGGTTTATACAGCGGATGCGGCATAAAGTCATGCAGCGAAACGATGCCGGCGATGACCGGCGCCAGAGCGGCAGGAATTTTGGGATCGCTGGCGTTTGCCATGTGGCGTACGCCATTGACTTCATAGTGATGAATCTCAGAGCCAAAGGCCTCGCGGACCTGAGCCGCCGTGCCGGAGAAGTCGATGAGCATTTTGTTCGGATAGACTGTACTGACAGTAAAGTCATGCAATGCAAGCCAACTGGTTACCTGATCGATGTCGGCCTGGGCCACGCCATACTTTGCGCCAATCTGCTCGACGCTGAGCCACTTGTGATAGTTTGCCGACTTCTTGTCGGAGAGACTGGCTACATAGGCGTCGAGCGCCGCTTGTTGCGCGGGCGCACGCCTGAGCAGCAGTTGCATATGCTCCATAGGCAGGCTGTCTTCCACCTGGCCGAGGTCGTTGGCGGCATTTGCTTCAGAGCGCGTATTGCCTGCTAGGGTAACGCGCGAGGCATCGTCGATGGGCCCGAGAATACGGGCTTGGGGAGCGGAGCTTTCGGCCGCGGCGGACAGTGCAAGGCCTGAGACAAGAAGCAGTGCACAGGCATAAGAGATACACCATTGAGGATTTTTCATGGTACTTCTCCTTGGCGGAGGGGAGTTCTCAGAGTCAGAAACCGTGCAATCCAGCGCTGCAGATCACTTTTGAAGTAGATTGGCAATGGCAAGAAGGCGACGGCTCGTTACTCGGAGTTGCCACACAGTCTAGCAGAATAACGGATGAAGAATACATAGAAACCTGCTTAAAAATGCAGAAATCCGGTAAATTTAAGTTACGAAATTCGCATGGCTGAAAGGTAATCACGGTTATTTACTTTTTAGTAAACCAGGCGGACGCACCTTATGGATAACACCGCACGCCTTGCAGCCACCTGCATCTCTTCTTTTGATTCCTTTTGGCTTATTTGCACTGGCTTTGGCTAACCGAGAAGGATATTCTGGAAGCCATGGTCCGTTTACACATCGGTCGCTTTGAATGGAGAGTTGGCGCACGGGAAGTGTCCGCATGAGCGGCGCGCGGTGGGGTGCGGGCTTCACGGCGACGGGGCGCTTTGTGGCGGAGATTGAGGCCGCGGGCGCGGGCACGGGTGCGCTCAAGCCGGGCTACGTGCTTGTCGGCGACGAGAGCTTTCTGCTGGACCGCTGCCGCAAAGCTGTTCTGAAGGCCTTTGTACCCGACGATCTGCGCGACTTCTGCCTGTCGGATCTGGACCTGAGCAATGTTTCCATCTTCGAGGTGCTGGACCGCGCGCAGTCGCCCTCGCTGATGGCGCCCTTTCAGGCGATCTTTGTGCGCAACGTAAAGCAGCTTTACACGCGCGGGGCCAAGAAGGACGAGTTTGCCGCTCTCGACCGCTACTTCCGCTCGCCCAATCCGCAGGCGCTCGTGATCTTTATCGCCGACTTTGTGCATATCCCCTCCGACCTGCGGCGCATGGAGATGGACGACAAGAACCGATTCGAGCGGCTGACCGAGACGTTGGGCCAGCATTGCGGCATGGTGGAGCTGGCGCACGTGAATGAAGACGACGCCATCCGCTGGGTGACGGCCACCGCGCAGGAGCAGGGCGCGCGCGTGGAGGCCGAGGCGGCGCGCGAGTTGGTGGATGCGCTGGGCGCGGATATGATGATGATCGCATCGGAGTTGGAAAAGCTGCTGCTCTACACGTTGGGGCGCGGCAAAATCACGCTGGGCGATGTGGAGACGATGGTGCTCTCGGCCAAGCAGCGCTCGCTCTACGAGCTGACCGACGCCATCAGCGCGCGCAACCGGGTGAAGGCGCTGGCGCTGCTGGCGGGCCTGCTGAACAGTTCGGACGCCGGCGAGGACTCAGCCATCGGCCATCTGTTTATGCTGGCCAAGACCTTCCGCCAGATGCTGGTAATCCAGGAGAAAAATGTGCGCGACTCCCGCGCCATCTGGCAGGCGCTGTGGCAGGGCTTCCGTATGCCGCCCTTTGCCGCCGACGATCTGATCCGCCAGGCGCGCCGCTACAAGAGCCGCCGCGAGTTGACGCGGGCGCTCCGGTTGATTGCCCGCGCCGATCTGGAGTTGCGCTCCTCGCCGCCGGACAAGCGGCTGGTGCTGGAGCGGCTGATCTACGAACTGGCCTCGGAGCCGAAGCCGGCTGTGCCGTGGGCCGAGCCGCAGTTATTGTTCGAGGCCTGAAGACCACAAGACAAAGGACGAATATGCAAGACTCCAACGCATCCTTGCCGGAAGCCAAGACCGCATCAAGTTTCCTTGCGCGCATCGGAAAAGGCGCCCAAGCGCTGGTGCCGACCCTTCTTTGGATCCTGATACTTTTCACCAGCGCGGGACGCTTGGACTGGAAGCGTGGTTGGGTGGCTACCGCAGTCTACGTGCTCAGCATCTTGGGCATCGCCGCGCTGGCTCGACGCTTCAATCCGGGATTGATGAGCGAGCGCGCCAAACCGAATTTCAAGCAGACGCAACGCTTTGACAAGCTGTTTTACGGGATATTTCTCCCGCTGACCTATCTTCAAGTTGCCGTGGCAGGTTTGGACGCGGTGCGCTTCCACTGGCTGCCTCTGCCGCTTTGGTGCGTGCTGCCGGGCATCCTTCTCTTTGTCTCGGCACTGGGACTGATTGGCTGGGTCATGGCCATGAATCGCTTTGCCGAAGCGACGGTGCGCATTCAGACCGAACGCAGCCACGCGGTTGTCTCTTCCGGCCCTTATCGCATCGTTCGCCATCCAATGTATGTGGGCATGATTCTGATGTACCCGGCGACGGCGCTCATGCTGGGTTCCGGATGGGCGCTGGGAGTGGCGGCTTTGATCCTGTTGCTGATTTTCTGGCGGACGGCACGCGAAGACCGTTTTCTGCTGCAGAATCTGCCGGGTTATCCGGAGTTCGCCGCACAAACGCGTTTCCGCTTGATTCCTGGTCTATGGTAGGCGCCATCAAGAGAGGCAGTGCTCGCGGTACCAATGACCGAAGTTAACATCGGATTCCAGAATGTGCGGAATTGCCCAATCGCGAATAAAATTCAGCGAGTGCTCATTCAGATCGATGCCGCGGTTGAAACGCGCGACTAAGGCATCCAATTGATCAAGCAGATGCTGATGCTTCAGGGCGTGCAACGCTTTGCCGTTGTACTTTACGCTCTCCATCAAGGCTTCTTCCGAAGCAAAGTGAGCGTGCGTGTTTCGGCCAATCTGCTCAACAGCGAGCCGACTGACTCGCGATCCTCATGTCCGATTACCGCAAGATTCAGATCGTTAATAGCGTCAAACAAATCTTGATGTTCGGCATCAAGCACGCCCATGCCAACGCTGATCTTTTCACTCCAGATTATAAGATCGTCTTCGTGCAGTGAACGAAGTTGCGTTGTCACAAGCGGATTGCCCAGAGTGGACGTTGGGATCGGGGAGGCATGGACCATGACTTCCTCCAGCGTGCAACCTAATGCACTCCGTGCTCATTCAGCCATGGACCGTACTCCTTGTCCACCTTTTGAATGTGATTGGTGAGCCAGTCGCGCAGAAAGTTGAGCAGATGAAGATTGATGGTGATCTCGCCCTTCTCGAAGCGGGCAATGTAATCCTCGACCTGTTTGACCAGATCGCGATGCTTGGCCTTATGAGCATCGATGCCCGGATATTTTGCCGATGCCATCATCGCTTCTTCAGCCGTGAAGTGGTTGCGTGTGTAGTCGGCCAGCTTTTTCAGCAGCGGTCCGGTCAGGCTCTGCGCCTGACCTTTCATCATCGCTGCGTGCAGCTCATTGATGATGTCGAAGAGTACCTTGTGCTGACCGTCTACCGCCTGCACTCCCACAGAATAGTTTGGCCCAAAATTCATCAACGCCATGCGTGCCCTCCAGAAGGGATCTCTAACTTAAAGAGAGTATCGGCATGAGTCGCGAAAAGGATGAGTCGAATCGCAGGACTGATTCAGATAAAAAAACCAATTTGGCTTTTCTACTCGCCCAGCATGGAGGCTAGCGCCACGGCTTCGTTCTCCAATTGCGCATCCCAGTGCTTGGGCTGGTAGATGCAGCAGGGTTCCTGGGCGAGTGGGTCGCCGGTGAGGGCATAGGAGCGGGCGCGGGAGCCGCCGCAGATCTCTTTGTACTCGCAGGCGCCGCACTTGCCTTCCAGCTTGCTGGTGTCGCGCAAAGACTTGAAAATGGGAGCGTTGCGGTAGATTTCGGCGAGAGGCGTCTCACGAATGTTGCCGGCATGGATGGGCAGAAAGCCGCTGGGATAGACGTTGCCGACATGAGAGACAAAGAGAAATCCCTTGCCGTCGTTGACGCGGCGTGTGGCCCAACTGGCGGTGCGGGTCTGGGCGTCGGCGGTGGGCGTGCCGGGTTCATA
>Ga0181519_10001468_pt1 | contig 20760 bp, 16 predicted proteins | sample PEATcosm2014_Bin_26_FD_121102 | JGI IMG/M metagenome (GOLD analysis project Ga0181519, IMG submission 121102) | Peatland microbial communities from MTU Mesocosm Facility, Houghton, MI, USA - PEATcosm2014_Bin02_10_metaG | ecosystem: Environmental > Terrestrial > Soil > Wetlands > Peat | place...
AGGATCGGATAGATCGAGCCGGGGCTCGGCCGGTAGGCGCCCTGGAAGCGGTCGTGCAGGTCGCGGATGATGTCGTAGCCGTGCCGCGGCGCCTCGGCGATCAGGCCGAGCACCAGCAGCCGCAAGGCGCCGGAATCGAACATGCGCGGCCCGCGTCCGCGCGCGAACGGGCCGCCGCGATGGCGGCCGAACAGGCCGCGCCAATGCGCGGCGGGACCGAAGTCGGCGCCGTCGTCGCCGGCCTCGCCCGGGCCGAAGGGAGGATGTCTTTTGGTCATTGCATCAGCGGCGAATCGCCCGGTTTCGGCGCGTCGCCGGCACGATAGCGCGCCGCGCCGCGCGGGAGAAAGCGCAGCGCGGCGGGCGTTGGCTTGGGTTCAAACCGCGTCGGGCGCTTTGGGCTCGTCGCGCTTGGCGGCTTCCGCCGTTTTGCGGTCGGCCATGAAGCGGTCGAACGCTTCGCGGTCGCGCGATTCGCGCTGCCGGCGCTCGAAATCGGAATAGGCCTCGGCCTCCTCCTGGATCGCGCGCAGCGTCTCGCGCCGCCGCTCGTCGAGAACGGAATTGCCGGTCGAGCGGCGCGGCCAGTCGCAATGCGAACGGGCGCGCGCGGCGAATTCGCGCCAATGGTCGGCGGGACCGCCGCAGCGGCCGGGGCCGCCGTTGTGCTTCCAGGCGCGCCAGGCCCACAAGCCGAGCGCGGCGAAGCCGAGCGGCGGCGCGACCCAGAAGGCGCCCGCCACGGCGAGCAGTTTGACCGGCAGCGGCGGGCCAAACCCGTCGCGGCGATGGCGCCAGGGACCGGCGCGGTCGCCCCCGGGGGCGAAATCGCCGGCGTGTTCGAAGGAAGGCGAAGCGGAAGACATCGGAACCTCGTTGAAGTCGACATATCTACTGAGCGATATATCGTACGGGCAATATGTCGGAAACGATATATCGTTGTCAAGAGCGGCTGTGGAATTTTTCCGCGCCGGTGGACGGCCGCTTCGCGCCCAACTCAGCCGTTCGGAAGATGGTCACGACCTGGCGAAGTCGATCCTCCCGGACTGAGCGTAACGGGTGTCGGCGAATGAGAGGAAGAGCTTGTAACGCCGCGCCATAGAAAGCCGGGTGATATTCGACGGCCCGACGCGGATCCTCAATGTAAGTCCTTGAGCCAAGCCAGCACGGCTTCGCGCGATGCATCCGCTGTTCCTAAATGGTCAGCGTTAACTTTCACATACCTGTTGAGCGGATTTGGTGGAGCCTTCTCGAAGGCAAAATCTGGCCCATCCTTCTGACTTGGGTCAGATGCGCCTGCCACCCACAACAGCGGCGCCTTGAGGTTCGCCGCGTTAGCCTGTCCGAGGCCGGGAGAGTCGGGGCCATCAAAGCTAAGGTAAATTCGCGCCGTCACATTTAGAGTCATCCACCCGGTGCCAAATTCCTTGAATGGCGCCTTGTCGTCCCCGTGGCCTGAGCTAATCATTTTCTGCGCCTTAGAAAGACTTTCGGCGACTTCGGCGTGTTTTGAAAAGTAGTCTGGAAAGTGCGCAGGCGCAATTGCAATGACGCCTTTAAGCCCGTCGTGGGACGCCCCGTACGCGAGAGCTGCAACGCCACCCATACTGAAACCTGCCACTACAATGGAAGCCGCCCCGTGGCTCTTTAGTTTGGCGATGGTATTATCAACCTCACCTAAACATTCGGTATAGACTCGGTCGTACGCTCGTTTGAGCGACCAACACAATTCGGGTCGCTCCACCAGATAACCGGCCTTTGTTAGAGTGTCGGCAAGGCCGACGATGTCTTTGTTGGGACCACCCCCAAATCCGTGCATCAACACGATGCCAGTCGTTTCCGCGTGCGCAGGAACTACCAGAACCAAGGTCGAGGTGAGTGAAAACGAAACCAGAAGTCGAAAGCGGGATACGTACGGCATCGATTCCTCCAGTCCTGGACATTGCCAGATATCAATACTTTAGAACCATTTCCAGCGATGAAGAAAAGTCAACGCCAGAACATGCCGATCGACCGGATACAGAGTGTTAATCAGCCCGGAGTCCGAACGCCGATCGACGTCGCAACGAATTGGATCCATTGGTCATCGTTGGGCCAGATCCTGGAGCCGAATTACAGTTAGCGGGCATGCGGCGAATTCCGCGTTTATCGCGACTTCACACTTTTTCGCCAGAATTGACCTGGCGACCAACCGCTGTCGGCCCCCAAGTGAGGTACGCTATTCGAATATTGTCGGCGGAGGCGACGGATCTTTACTCCACAAGGGTCAGCCGGGCGATGAGGTTCGCCAATTGCGATTGTCGCTGCACCCCAATTTTCGAATAGACGCGCTTGAGCAACGTGCGCACGGTGCCTTCAGCGTTTTCCAACTGCGCGGCGGCCTCGGCGGGCGAAAGTCCGCCGCCGATCAGCCGTGCGACGCGGGTCTCGGCGCTCGTCAGGCCAAGCGCGCGCAAGGAAGATTCGCCTGTCGGCAGCGCCTCGTCGGGATCGGTCGCGACGATAAGAGCGAGCCGCCTGTCGAACAGCGCGGCGAAATCCTTCTCCTGCTTGTGCTTGGCTTGCAAGGGCATAACCTGTACGAGCAGCGGCCGAGCCGACGACCGTCGGAGAGCGATGCTGTTGCTCAGCAAGGGTGCGCGCTGTGGCTCGAACGCGCGGGCAAGGATGCGTTCGAGCGCTGACTGCTGACCGGGATGTTCGGTGACGAGCCGGCGATTGACGATCCGCAAACCGCGCTGACCGAGGCTTTCGAACCGCTGGTTGGCGAACACGATTCTTTTTCCAGCGTCGACGACAGCCAGTCCGGTCGTCAGGCTCTGCATCGCTTCGACCAATCCCGATCGCAGAGTAACGCTTCCGGCCAGTCGCGCCGCGATCCGGACGGCCCTGGCGACATGGCGGCACAAAGAATCGCAGCGCGAACGCTCCTCGTCCAACAACCGCGCCTTGCCACAGTCGAGTTGAAAGGAGATCGCGACCGACGAAGGCAGATTCGCCTCGACGATATAGCAAATCAATCCCTCCATGCCATAAGGGCGTCGAAACTCCTGAAAGTATGGGAGCCGATCAACATCCTGTTGGCTTAAGAAATCGAGCTGCGTGATCGCTCCGTGTACGCGCCGCTCCACGATCGGCTCTCTCATGAAGTCATGCTGACCCCATACGGAGGCATAGGGTCCCAGAGCGTCTACGATGTCTCGCGAAGCCGACGCGAAAAGCGCCGTCGGCGCTGCGCCCGGCAACAACAGCCCCCCCTTGGCGTTCACGGCGCGGGAAATGCGGTGCAGCACGTCCGGCCAAAGGCTGAAGTCGAAGGGAGCCTCGTAGATGAGGTCGACCAGCTCGTCAAAGTCGGCCTCGGCGAAAGACATGAGACTTTCCCCTGAGAGTTCCCCGTCGACGGCGGCGCTGTACGATGGCTTATTGGTGGACCCTTGACAAATTGTCGCACCCAAGACGTCCCCCAAGGGGGTGCAGACTTGAAATTTCGAATGTCCGAAACGGCATTTCGATTGCGCGAAAGCTGCCATCCCGCTCCCTGCCGAATCCGCCCTTCCGGCGCGCCCCGCGAAACATTCCCCGCCTACAGCCGCGCCCTGGCGCTGCGCGGCGTGGCGAGCAGCAGCGTCGTCTCCGACGCGGTGACGCCCTGGATCTGTCGCAGGCGGCTCAGAACAGCGTCGAGATCGGCGAGGCTCTGGGCCGAGAGCTCGACCACCAGGTCCCAGCGGCCGTTGGTGGTGTGGACCGCGCCGACCTCGGCAAAACCGACCAGTGCGTCGATGACCCGGTCGAGCATGCGGCCTTCCACCTCGATCATGGTCAGGCCGCGCACCGGCGGCGACACCGCGTCGGCGCGCAGGACCACGGTGTAGCCGATGACGTCGCCCCCCGCCTCGAGCTTGGCGAGGCGAGCGCGCACGGTTCCCCGGCTCACGCCGAGCTCGTGCGCGAGGTCGGAAATGCTCCGGCGGCCGTCGTGGCGCAGGATCGAGATCAGGCGTTGGTCGACGGCGTCCATGTAATGCCGAAATGGCGAGCGGATTGACCGAAATGATAGGCCGATGCAGTTGTTTTGCCAATATGATCCATTCATTTCGCCATACCAAGCGCCTATCATCGTCGCCGGTCGGCGGAACGAGGCGGCGCATGACGCGATCGAGGACCTGCATTCTGGTACCCGCCCCGATCGAGGCGGGAACCGGCCGGCGCGGCGCCGACATGGGCGCGCGCGCGTTCCGCGCCGCCGGCGTCGCCGAGACGTTGCGCGAGCTCGGCTACGAGGTGATCGAGCGCGCGCCGGTCGCCGTCGGCGCGACGGAGCCCAAGCGACACCCCAACCGCGCCATCCGCGACCTCGGCGAAATCGCGGCGTGGACCGCGGCGATCGAAGAAGCCGCTTACCAAGCCGCCGCAGACGGCTTTCCCATCTTTCTCGGCGGCGACCACAGCCTGTCGGCCGGCTCGATCGCCGGCGTCTCCCGCCGGGCGCAGGAGACCGGAGAAGAGCTCTTCGTCCTCTGGCTCGACGCCCATCCCGACTTTCACACGCTCGACTCGACGACCAGCGGCAACCTCCACGGCGTGCCGATGGCTTACGTCACCGGCCGCGAGAGTTTTGCCGGCTGGTATCCGCCGCTCGTCGCGCCGGTGAAGCCGGAGAACGTCTGCATGGTGGGCCTGCGCAGCGTCGATCCGGCCGAGCGGGAAGCGCTCGAGCGCAGCCTCATCACCGTCCACGACATGCGCGCGATCGACGAGAACGGCATCGGCTCGCTGGTCGGCGCCTTCCTCGACCAGGTCGCCTCTCGCGGCGGAATCCTGCACGTCAGCTTCGACATCGACTTCCTCGATCCGGAGATCGCGCCGGGAGTCGGCACCACCGTGCCGGGCGGCGCCACCTTCCGCGAGGCCCATCTCGTCATGGAGATGCTGCACGACGCCGGCCGCGTCCGCAGCCTCGACGTGGTCGAGCTGAACCCCTTCCTCGACGAGCGCGGCCGCACCGCCATTCTGCTCGTCGACCTCGTCGCCAGCCTGATGGGCCGGCGCATCCTCGATCGGCCGACCCGGAGGTGGTCATGACCCGCGCGCTGAACCTCGTGCCGTTCGTCAGCGTCGCCGCCATGATGCGGCTGGTCAACGCGATCGGCGTCGAGCGGTTTCTCGCCGAGCTCGCCGGCTTCGTCGAGGAGGACTTTCGCCGCTGGCCGACGTTCGAGAAGACGGCGCGCGTCGCCTCCCATTCGCCGGACGGCGTGATCGAGCTGATGCCGACGAGCGACGGCGTCACCTACGGCTTCAAATACGTCAACGGCCATCCCAAGAACATGCGCGAGGGCCGCCAGACCGTCACCGCCTTCGGCCTCCTCGCCGACGTCGGCACCGGCTATCCCGTGCTGCTCAGCGAGATGACCATCCTCACCGCGCTGAGAACCGCGGCGACCTCGGCGGTCGCGGCGAAACATCTCGCCCGGCCGGGGTCGCGGTCGATGGCGATCATCGGCAACGGCGCCCAATCGGAGTTCCAGGCGCTCGGCTTCAAGGCGCTCGTCGGCGTCGACCGGCTGCGCCTCTACGACATCGACCGCTGGGCAAGCGAGAAGTGCGCCGTCAATCTCGCCCGCTACGGCTTCGACCTGACGATCTGCGCCAGCGCGGAGGACGCCGTCGAGGGCGTCGACATCGTCACCACCGTGACGGCGGACAAGCACAACGCGACGGTGCTGACCGACAATCTGGTGGGGGCCGGCCAGCACATCAACGCGGTCGGCGGCGATTGCCCCGGCAAGACCGAGCTGCATCGCGACATCCTGCTGCGCTCGGCGATTTTCGTCGAATACCCGCCGCAGACGCGGATCGAGGGCGAGATCCAGCAGCTCGCCGCCGATCATCCGGTGACCGAACTGTGGCGGGTGATCGCCGGCGAGGTCCCCGGCCGGCGAGCGCGCGACGAGGTCACCCTGTTCGACTCGGTCGGCTTCGCCATCGAGGACTTCTCCGCCCTGCGTTACGTCCATTCGCAATTGGCGGGCGGCGACTTCCACGAGGATCTCGACCTGCTCGCCGACCCGGACGAACCGCGCGATCTGCTCGGCATGGTCCACCGCGCCGCGCGCCACGAACTTGCGGCGGCGTGCTGACGGCGCTCGCGCGCGGAATCCTTTCGCCCGGCCGTCTATCCCGCAGGGCGCGCATGACCTTTCGCGCCAACGGGCGTCGTCGTCGGACTGACGCTCCTTCGGTCGTCGTCGCAAGCAAAGCGACGCGATCCAGACGAAGCCGCCGCCGCAGTCCCTGAGTCGGAATTGCTTCGCTTTGCGCGCAACGACGCCCGAGACGATTCGACCACAAGGCGTCGTGCGTGACGCAGCGCGGGGTCTGAACGCCGATCGGCGTCGCACGCAATTGATCGGCTCCGCTTTGGCGGGGTCAAGCTTCGGCGCCTATTCACAGGCAGATCGATGGTTCGCGGTCGGCGATTCCCGGCCGAACCTGTCGCCGCGCTTGGGCGAGCCGTCGACGCCTACGAAGTCGACAAGGCGGCGCTCGTCGGTTGGACGGCGCAGACGCCCGACCCGAAACGGCCCTGTCTGCGGCCCGCGGCGCCCAGGCCCGCCTCGGACCTCCGCCTAATCGCCGGCCGACGCGGCGCTCGCCGCTTTGGCTCGCGTCGGCGCCGGGCAAGCGGCGGGCGTCGGACGCGCCGCCGTCAAAGGCGCTGCGGCGCGGAGCGCCTTGTCGGGGGCCCGGAAAGCCTGCGGCGCGGCTTCTTGCAATTCGCGGCGCAGCGCTTCGCCGCTCGCCAATCGCCCGACCTGGAATCGACCGACCAATTGCGCCAGCCTCGAGGATTCCTCCGAGAGGGAATGGCCGGCTGCGGTCGATTCCTCGACCATCGCCACATTCTGCTGCGTCACAAGGTTCATCTGCTCGATCGCGCCGTTGATTTCCTGCAACGCGACCGATTGTTGGTGCGCCCCAGCCGCGATGTCGCCAACGACGACGCTGACCTCGATCACCTGCGCCATGATGCGCTCGAGCGAGCGGCCGGTCTCCGCCACCAGCTTGACGCCCACGTCGACTCGGCCGGCCGAGTCGGAAATCAGCGCTTTGATCTCCTTGGCCGCTTCCGCCGAACGTTGCGCCAACGCGCGCACTTCGGAGGCGACGACGGCGAAACCGCGGCCCGCCACGCCGGCGCGCGCCGCCTCGACCCCGGCGTTGAGGGCGAGCAGATTGGTCTGAAAGGCGATCTCGTCGATCACGCCGATGATCCGGCTGATCTGCTGCGACGACTTGGCGATCGTGCTCATCGCATCGACCGCCTGACGCACCACGACGGCGCTCTGCCTGGCGTCCGCGTCGGCGACCGTCACGACCTGCCGCGCATGGCTGGCGCCTTCCGCGGACTTCTTCACCGTCGCGGTGACTTCGCTGAGAGTCGCGGCGGTCTGCTCGAGACTCACGGCCTGCCGCCCAGTGCGGCGGGACAGATCGTCGGAGGCGGTTGAAATCTCCTGCGCGCCCGTCTTGATGGCGCCGGCGCTTTCGACGACCAACAGAATGGTGGTCTTCAGCTGATCGATCGCTTCATTGAAATCGTCGCGGATCTGCGCGTAGCTTGGCGAGAAGCCCTCGCCCAGGCGGACCGTCAGGTCGCCGCCTGCAAGATCCTTGAGACCGTCGCCCAGACGGCGCACGACTTCGGCCTGCTCCTCGGCGGCCTCAGTCCGTTCCGCAGCGGCCCGTTTGCGCGCAGCTTCCGTCTGGCTGCGGCTGGCGATCGCCTCCGCCTCCAACCGCCCGCGTTCGACCGCGTTGTGCTTGAAGACCTGAACCGCGCGAGCCATCTCTCCGACCTCGTCGCGTCTGCTGACGTACGGGATATCCGCGTCCAATCGACCTTCCGCCACCTGCCGCATCGTCGATATGATTGTCTCGAGCGGGCGTCGAATTTGCGTTGCGACGATCCATATCGCGGCCAGAACGCCGGTCAATACGCCGGCGACGGCGCCGGCGATCATCAAGGCGTCGCTTCTTTGCCTGGCGGCGGCGTAGGCGTCGCGCGCGATCGACAGCCTGTCGAGAGCCCGTTGGGAAAGCGTCCCCATCGCGGAGATCATCTGTTCCCGGTTCTTCACGACGGAATCGTCGTTGGCTTGGATCAGCGCCGCCTTCGGAGACACCGTGAGCCCAAGCTGCACTGTGTCGTTCTGATAAGAAATGTAGTCCTTCATGTCCAACGCCAAACGCGTCTTCTTGTCCTCCGGCAGCGCTTTGCCGGCCTGGGACAAGAACGATTCGGTGGCGGCCTTCAATTGATCGAGGGCCTTGCTCAAGACGATCAGTTTCGCCCCTACGTCTTCCTTAGTGTCGGAGGCGAACAGAAAGTTCGCCACGACCGCGACGTGCTCGACCGATTGCGAGAGGGCGCGCGCCTGCAACGCGAAGTTCCAAGTCGCTTCGATCTCAGCGGTCTGCCGCCGCTGATCGAGCGATTGCCAAAATGCGAACGCCGACAGGCTCACCGCGACAAGCACGAGCAGTCCCACGACGGCTCCAAGCTTTTGACCGATGCTGAGCGCCATGGAGTGATCGAATCGCTTCCGCAAAATGTGAGTACGGGCGCGTACCGTGAAGCGAGTTATCAACGATTCGAGACCGTTTGATAACGGTTGCGCTGCGGCGCGGCGCCTGACCGTCGTTCATCCCGCGTCCCTGGCCTCCAATCGCATTGGGTTGAATATCGGCGGCGTCGCTGCGGCGGCTTGCGCCAATGACGTCGGCTTTCGGGAAACGACCGACCGCGGCGGAATGACCCTGACGGGCGCAATCCCGGCATCCGCGGTCGCCGATGCGACGGACTGTCCTCCGCCCATTTCGACGTTCGCCGACGGGCGCCAAGCGTTGGCTCTTGACCACTGGGATGCGGCGGCGCGCCGGCGCCGCGCGTCTCAGTCTTTCGGATGCGCGTGCAGATGCGGGTGCGGGTGGGCGTGCGGCGCGCCGTCGTGCGTATGGGCGTGCGCTTCATTGTCCATCGCCACGGGCACGAAACTCACCTGGCCGTATTTGACGCTGCGCTCGGCGATCACCGCCTTGGCGAAGTCCCTGACCGCGGCGGCGGCGCCGCGCAGGACGGCCACTTCGAGGCAATTGTCGTGGTCGAGATGAACATGCATCGTCGCCACCTGAAGGTCGTGATGGTCGTGATGCGCGTCGGTCAGCCGCTTCGCCAGTTCGCGCGTGTGGTGATTGAACACGTAGGACAGCGTCGCGACGCATTGCCCTTTCGTGCTGTGGTCGATGCGCGCCTTCTCGAGGCCGAGGCGCGCGAGGTCGCGCAGCGCCTCGGATCGGTTCTCGTAATGGTAATCCTCCATGAAGGCGGCGAGTTCGGCGGCGAACTCGTCGGACATGCTGATGGTGACCCGCTCCATGTCGTCTGCCTTTCCCACACAGCGGATGAAGACGTTCGCGACGCCGCCGCCGACTTCCGACGCCGCGCCGTCGGCGACAAGCCGCTTGGCCCCCTCGCCTCTCCCGTCACGCCGACCCGCGCGACGCCTTGCCGGCGACCGGCGACGCCTCGCCGGTATGGCGATGATGATGGTGGTGATCGACCGAATCGCCATGACGATGATAGTGGGCGTGGGCGATGTGCGCGCTTCGGCACAGCGCCGCGTCGTCGAGGATTTCGCTCGCCGCGCCGGCGGCCGCAAGCCGCCCCGATTGCAGCACGAAACAGCGATCGGCGATGTCCTCGACGATGTCGAGATCGTGCGTCGCGGTGATCACCGTACGGCCGGAGCCCTGGCATTTGACGAGATAGTCGATCAGCTCGCTGGCGCTCTGCGGGTCGAGCCCGGCGGTCGGTTCATCGAGCAGCAGGACTTCCGGGTTCAAGATCAGCACCGACGCCAGCGCGACCCGCTTCTTCTCGCCGCCCGACAAGCGGTGCGGCGGACGATGCTTGAGCGGAGCGATCGAGAATTCCGCCAGCGTGGCGTCGACGCGCGCGAGGATCTCGTCCTTGGACCAGCCGAGCTGCAACGGCCCGAACGCCAGCTCGTCGAACACGGTCGGACAGAAGAGCTGCACGTCGGGGTTCTGAAACACCAGGCCGACGCGGCGGCGGAAGGCGAAGGCGGTCTCGTCGTCCTGCAACCGCGCCTCCGACAGAACCTCGCCGAAGGCCGAGACCGCGCCGCGATCGGCGAATTGAAGCCCATCGAGGAGCTGCAACAGCGTCGATTTGCCCGAGCCGTTGGCGCCGAGCAGCGCGACGCGCTGCCCCTGCTCGATGGTCAAGGTGAGGCCCTGCAACGCCGGCGCGTCCTGATAGGCGTAATGGACGTCGACGACTTCGAACGCCGGGGTCACGAGCGCCTCCGAGGGCGAGAGCGGCGGGTCACGCTTGCAGCCACAGCGCGGCCGAAGCGACGGCGGCGAATCCAGCCAGCGCCAGCCAATCGACCGGCGTCGCATGAAAATCGTCGATCAGGCGCACTTCGCCGCGATAGCCGCGCGCGGCCATCGCCAATTGCACGTCCGTGCTGAGCAGCAGCGCTTTGTCGAGCAGAACGCCGGCGGTCGCCGTCGCCACCCGGCGGCGATCGCGCGGGCTCAACGGACCGACCATCCGGCTGCGCCGGGAGGCGAACATCTGCGCCGCCGATTCGAGCAGGACGAAGATGTAACGATGAGTCATGCCGAGAATGGCGACCAGCACGATCGGGGCGCGAAAGACTCTGAGCGCTTTCAGGACGTGCGGCCACGGCGTGCAGAGGATCAGCAGCAGCGCGAAGGTCGCCGCCGTTTCGGCGCGACCGAGCAGAAAGGCCGCGCTTCTCAGCCCCTGCAGCGTGACCGGCCAAAGCAGGACGGGCAGGCGCGCGACGACGGTTCCCGGCACGAGAAAGACGGCCGGCAGCGCGATCAGAACCGTGAAGGCGAAGACCTTCAGCCAGACTTGCTTGGCGAGGCGCGGCAGCGAGACCTGCGACGGCAGGGCGAGCGCGACGGCGACCAGGAACAGGCTGCCCAGAACCGCCAGCGATTTCACGAAGACAGCGACGACGATCAGGGTGAGCAGACCCGCGAGCTTGACCCGCGGATCGAGCCTTTGCAGCAGCCCGTCGCGCCGCGCCAGATCGTCGGCGTCGAGCGCATGGTCCATGGCGCGCGCCAGCCCGCGGGCGAGCCGGTCGAGGAAGGCGCCGTCGTGTCGACGGCGCGCGGAGTAAGACGGCCCACAGTCGCACATGCCCTGTTCCGTTGTCGCGTTGCGCCGGTCGGCTCAGGCGCTCCGCTCGCGGGACCTCGGGCCGCGCCCGAGGAGCCACGACAGGGCGACGAAGATCAGCACGATCAGGCCCGCCCCAATGACTGCCGACATGATGTAGCCGAAATTCGGGTCGTGCATGAACGGCGGCGCATAATCCGGCATCGGCGCGGTCCACAGGCTCGCCAGACGCTCCATGCCGGCCGGGACATGCTCGGGCGGGGCGATATTGCCCGATGCTTGTGTGATCTGCTGACGAACCTCGGGATTCTGGAGGTCGTCCGTGCCCCACTCGCCCCAGGCCATGCCGGCGGCGAGCAGGCCGAGCGGGCAGGCCACCATCAAGACGCCGAGCCCGATCCACAACGGCCGCGTTCCCCGCCATCCGCCGGCGGCCGCGATGCGCTCGCGCTCCGACGCCTGATCGTGCGCCGCCATCGCCGTGGTCTGCAGCAGGCGCGGATTGGCGCGTTGCAGATAGGCGACGATTCCGGCGGTGATGATCGCTTCGGCGAGTCCGGCGAGCGTCAGATGCGCCAGCATCATCGCCGGAACGGCCACGCTCAGCGGATAGGGCGCATAGAGCGGCGCGCCGGTCGCGTCGTGGAACAGCAGCGGCTGAACGCCGAACTCCAAACCTGCGGCGAAGGCCGCCGCATTGATCGCCACATAACCGGCCAGCGCGCCGGCGACGACGCGGCGGGCGGAGCCGATCGGCGCGCGCCCGGCGATCGCCTGATAGACGGCGTAGGCGACGAGCGAGCCGATGATCGCCATGTTGAGGCAATTGACGCCATAGGCGGTGACGCCGCCGTCGCCGAAGAACAGCGCCTGAATCATCAGCGCGATCGATATGGCGAGAATCGCCGCCCAGGGTCCGAGCGCGATCGCGGCGATTCCCATGCCGACCGCGTGCGCCGTCGTCCCGCCCGGGATCGGCAGATTGAACATCATGACGACGAATGAGAAGGCGGAGACCGCCGCCAGCAAAGGCGCGAGCCGGGTCTGCAGCAGCCGCTTCACCCGCTCGAGCGCGACAGACCAGAACGGCGCCGCCAAAGCGTAGCCCAATGCGCAGGTCGACGGACTGAGATAGCCGTCGGGTATGTGCATGGCGTGAGACCCCTTTCGCTCGCGCCACGTGTCCTTGCGCGGCCGCCGCTCGGGGTCGGTAGCACCCCGCATGTATGAGGTCTAGACACGATCATCATACATGCGCTTTTGTCGCAGGCGGCGGCGGCGAAACGCCTTGTCATTGTCTAGTAATTCTACTAATTAGATAAACATAGAGGTCGCAAACCGGCGGACGGCGTCCGATCGAATAGGAAGGCCCAATGCGGACCGTCAAGCCGTTCAACCCGTCGAGAAAGCTCACGCCTCTCGGCTCGCCGTCCCTGTGGCCCGCACTGACGAGCGTGGCGTTCTCGGCGCCCGCCGCCGCTGCGGCGAAAGCGGCGCGGCGGCGCCGATCGCGGAGCCAGCGGAACGCCGACCCGCCAAATAAGAAAATTTAACCAAAATAACGGCTTAGCGCCCGCGATACGGCTTGGGCCGAGGTGGGTGCGGCAATGGCGAAGGAGACAATCATGCTGAATTCGCGTCCGCCGACGAACCCTCAACCGGTTCACCCGCCACAAGACGCCTATTGCACGAATGGAATCAGCCACGCCGCGCCCGTCGCGTCCAGCCGCTATCGTTCGGCGCAAGGCGCCATCCAGCAAATCTCCATCCTCGGCGGGCACGGCCGCGACGGCGCGCCGGACGCGATCGATCGCCTTGATCTCCAGATGGGCGACGTCGTCAGCGTGGTGGGCCGCACCGGTTCGGGGAAGACGACCCTGATCAACGACATCGAGTTGTTCGCCGACGCCGACACCCCGACCGGCCGCCGCATCCTGATCGACGGCCAGCGGCCGCCCGAGGAATACCGCGACGATCCGGCCTGCAACCCGATCGCGCTGATCACCCAGCACACAACGTTCCTGTCCGACCTGCCGGTCGACGAGTTCCTCCATACCCACGCCGGCATTCGCCGCACCTCCGCCGGCGAGATCGAAAAGGCGGTGTGGGACACCCTGGCTTTCGCCAATCAACTCACCGGCGAACCGATCTCGCTCTCCAGCCGGATGACCGAGTTGTCGGGGGGCCAGACGCGCTCGCTGTTGATCGCCGACGCGACGATCGTCTGCGACACCCCGATCGTGCTGCTCGACGAGGTCGAGAACGCCGGCATCAACCGCTCGCGCGCGCTCGAACTTCTGCGCGCCCACAGTAAGATCTTCATTTTCGTCACGCACGACCCGCGCATCGCCCTTCTGTCCGACTACCGGTTGGTGCTGAAGGACGGGCGGATCTCCCAGGTCCTGCATACCGACGAACGCGAGCGTCAGTTGGCGCCGATTGTCGGCCGCCTGGACGATGTCCTGGCCGACCTGCGCGACCGCATCCGCTCGGGCGAACGCATCGACAGTTTCGAGACAGGAGGCCTGGCATGAAACTCGCCGTCTGCGCCGGCACCGCCACAACCGGCAAGTCCGCGGTGTTGCGTCACGTCATCCCGCGCCTGGCGCGGCGCGGCTGGTCGGTCGCCTTCCTGAAAATCGACGTCCAGTTCGCCGAGGAAGACGAACAGTTCGCCCGCGATTTCGGCATTCCGACGCGCAAGGTCTACTCCGGGGACCTGTGTCCGGACCATTGCAACGTCATGGTCCTGGGCGACGCGCTGCAATGGGCCGCCAGGTCGGGGGCCGACGTGCTGCTGGTCGAAACCGCCGGGTTGTGCCTGCGCTGTTCGCCGTACGTCGATGGCGGTCTGGGCATTGTCGTGGTCGAGGCGACCAGCGGCATGAACCTGCCGCGTAAGATCGGGCCGATGCTGTCGCTCGCCGACGTCGCCGTGGTGACCAAAATCGACCGCGTGTCGCAGGCGGAACGGGAGGTGTTTCGAGCCCGCATCCTCGAAGCGGCGCCCAACGTCCGCATCCGAGAGGTCAACGCCCTGTACGGCATCGGCATCGACCCGATCGCGGATGCGATCGCCGCCACGCCGGAGGTGGACGAAGACTTGGCGTTGCGCGGCAATCCCCCAGTCGGCACCTGCACGATCTGCGTGGGCAAGAAAACGATCGGCTGGCAATCGCATTTCGGCGTGGTGCGCGCCCTGGACAACCAGACATTCTACCGGGGCGAGTAGGTATGGCGATTTACCTCGACAACTCGGCGACCACGCCTGTGGATCCGCGGGTCGTGGCGGCCATGGAGCCTTGGCACGCCCAGGCCTTCGGCAACCCCTCCAGCCTGCACACGCTCGGCCGCCAGGCCAGGGAAGCGGTGGAGACCGCCCGCGCCCAGGTGGCCGCCCTGCTCGGCGCCCGCCCGCGCGAGATCGTCTTCACGGCCAGCGGCACTGAGGCTGACAACCTCGCCCTCGCCGCCGTCGACGGGACGTCCGGCGCCGCGCATCTGATCACCTCCGCCATCGAACATCCGGCGATCCTGGAAACCGCGCGCGCCCTGGAGCGGCGCGGCGTCGCGGTCACCCGCGCGCCGGTCGACGCCGACGGGCTGGTCGATCCCTCGGTCGTCCGGGACAGCGTCAAGCCGCACACGCGCATGGTGTCGATCATGGCGGCGAACAACGTGATCGGCGCCATCCAGCCGGTGACCGAGATCGGTCAGGCGGCGCGCGAGGCCGGCGCGCTGTTCCATACCGACGCGGTGCAGGCGGTGGGAAAGACGCCGTTCAACCTCGCCGAACAGCCGATCGACCTGCTGTCGCTGTCGGCGCACAAACTGCACGGGCCGAAGGGCGTCGGCGCGCTCTATGTCCGCGACGGCGTGACGTTGAGCCCGATCATTCACGGCGGCGGACAGGAGCGCGGCCTGCGTTCGGCGACCGAGAACGTCGCCGGCGTCGTTGGCCTCGGCGTCGCGGCGGAACTGGCCGCCGCAGAGATGGCCGACGACAACGTGCGGCTGACGGCGCTGCGCGAACGGCTGATCGCCGGCGTTCAGTCGGCGTGTCCACAGGCCTACGTGATCGGCCATCGGCAGCGGCGTTTGCCCGGCCATGTCTGCCTCGGCTTCGCCGGCCAGGAGGGGGAGGCCATTCGGCTGCTGCTGGCGCTCGACGAGGCGGGGATCATGGCGTCGACCGGCAGCGCGTGCGGCGCCTCGCACGCGGCGGAACCTTCCTACGTGCTGCGGGCGCTCGGCTTCGACCCGTTCCGAGCCCGCGGCGCGCTCAGGCTGACGCTTGGCCGGTTCAACACCGAGGCGGAGGTGGATCGGACGATCGAAATTTTGCCGACCCTGGTCGGCGACCTGAGGCGCATCGCCACGGCGCGGCGCTGATTGCGACGCTGCGAAGAGGATGACAAACCATGTCTGTCACACGAGAATTAGCCGCCGCCGACCTTCCGGGCGCCAATTGCGGCCTGTGCGGTTTCCGCACCTGCGGCGCCCTGGCCGAGCAACTTGAGAAACGACCGGACCTGATCAAGCGCTGCATCGCGCGTTCGGCGGACCGGCTCGCTACGCCGACTGTCGCCGCGCCGGCCGCGCGGCAGGACGCCGGCGTTCCGCCTGGCGGCGTGGCGCCAACCTGGCGCGATACGCTCGGCCGGGAATTCGACTTCTACCTGGAGCATTTCCCCGAGGATCCCGGCCCGCGCGAAATCATCATCCCGCACAACCCCATGCTCACCCGCGAGATGGAGATCGCCGTCGGCGACCTGATGATCGGCCGCCCGCTCGGCATGTCCTGCGGTTGCCCGATCACCCATTGCGGCGTGGCGATCGAGGTCGATCGCCGCACCGGCGTGATCGTCTGGTGCGTGACCGGTCCGCTCGGCCCGCGCGAGAAGGGGTTCAAGGACATTGGCTACTATATCGCCGAGGGATACGAAGGCCTGATCACCCAGACCCGCGACGAAATCGAGATCGGCAGGCGGTATTTCTTCCAGCCTCGGCGCTGCATGCTGCAATGGCGGCACAGCGGGCTGGTCAACTACATGAACCGCAGCGGAGACGGCTTGCAGGTGCGGTTGGAAGGGCTGTGGATCGGCTGAGCGTCGGCCGGTTCCCGCGCCTCGTGCGCAGCGCGCCAGGATTGGTCGCGACTCCCCAGACGAGACGTCCCGACATTTTCAGCCCGCCCCGCCCGTCCGCGTCCGGCGGGCGGCGGACTTGATCCGGGCGAGCAGCGAGCCGATGGGTTTCAACCCGGCCAAGGTTTCGGCCCTGCTCAACCGACGGCCGGCGAGTTTCTCCGGCGACCGCCTATTGGGGCATCGAAAGACGTTGATTTGGTTACCACGAACCGGATTACGCGGATTACAGGCCGCGATAAGAATTGCCGAATTTCGCCGTCCGCGGTTGGCGCCGCTCCGCCTCTTTCCGTCACCCGCCGAGCCGGCGCCGGTCCTGGCCCGCGCCACCCCGTCGCCGCAGGGCCCTGCGGCTCGCGTGAGGCCGTGGGGCGGCGATCGGGAATTCGCATCGCGTCCCCCAAGTCCGATCATCGCGACCGCGACAAACTCTTTCCGAATTACCGAAACCGGTCTATCATGTATCTCAGGTCGCAGAGACGGCCTCCGCTCGAAGCGACGGTCGCCGCGCGGCAAGAGATTTTCGCAGAGGGTCGGCTGTCAACTTGCGGTGGGCATAAGTCTTTGACATTGCTCAAGGCCCTGTCAAGGAAAGCCTTGACGAAGCTTGACAGGACTTGACAGGACTTGACAAAACTTGACGCGGACTTGACGCGCGACTTGACGCCCCGCCGACCGATCGCCGCGGCGCGCGCAAAATGGCGCCCAAGTCGTTGAAATCGCCCGACCGCGCAACGGACTTGTCGCAGGCGCGCGGTCCCTCACCCCCGGCCCCTCTTCCGTTCGGGAGAGGGGGGAGTCTCACCCCCCGATCGACCGGATCGCGTTCAAGATCGCTTCCGGCGTGCAGGGCGCTTCGAGCTTGGGCTGGCCGTTGGGCGCGGTGGCGTGCACGGCGTCGAGGATCGCCGAATAGACGGCGATCGCCAGCATCAACGGCGGCTCGCCGACCGCCTTGGCGCGGTAGACGCTTTCGATCGGGTTGGGCCGCATGTGCAGCCGGGTGCGGAAGTCGGGCGGCGCGTCGGAGGCGACCGGGATCTTGTAGGTCGACGGCGCGTGGGTGGTCAGGCGGCCCTTGGCGTCGAACTTGAGCTCCTCGGTGGTGAGCCAGCCGAGCCCCTGGATGAAGGCGCCCTCGACCTGGCCGAGATCGAGCGCCGGATTGATCGAGGCGCCGACGTCGTGCAGGATGTCGGCGCGCAGCGTCTTCATCTCGCCGGTCAGCGCGTCGATCACGACTTCGCAGCAGGCGGCGCCGAAGGCGAAATAGAAGAACGGCTTGCCGGTCGCCTTGGCGCGGTCCCAGTGGATCTCCGGCGTCTGATAATAGCCGGCGGCGGAAAGCTGGACGCGATTGAGCCGGCAGGCGCGCGCCAGTTCGGCGAAGCCCATCGAGGCGTTGCCGCCGAAAACCCGGCCGTCGCGGAACTTGACCGCCTCCGGCGCGACGTTCCAGTGCGCGGCGGCGACCGCGATCATGCGACCCTTCACTTCCCGCGCGGCGGCCATCGCCGCCATGCCGTTGACGTCGGTTCCCGACGAGGCGGCGGTCGGCGAGGCGTTGGGCACCTTGGCGGTGTTGGTGGCGGTGATGCGCACCCAGTCGAGCGGCGCGCCGAATTCTTCCGCGACGATCTGCGCCACCTTGGTGAACAGCCCCTGCCCCATCTCGGTGCCGCCGTGGTTGAGATGGATCGAGCCGTCGCTATAGACGTGCACCAGCGCGCCGGCCTGGTTGAGATGGATGAGCGTGAACGAGATGCCGAACATCACCGGCGTCAGCGCAAGGCCGCGCTTGAGGATCGGGCTGTTGGCGTTGAAGGCGCGGATCGCGGCGCGGCGGGCGCGATAGTCGCTCGAAGCTTCGAGGTCCTCGATCATCGCCGGCAGGGTCGCGCAATCCTCGACCGTCTGGCCGTAGGGCGTGACGTCGGCGCCGGCGCGAAAGAAATTCGCCTTGCGCACGTCGAGCGGGTCGAGGCCGCGCTCGCGCGCGATCGCATCCATCACGCGCTCGATCGCCAGCATGCCCTGCGGGCCGCCGAAGCCGCGGAAGGCGGTGTTGGAGACGGTGTTGGTCTTCAGCCGACGCGAGGCGATGTGGACGTCGGGCAGCCAGTAGCAGTTGCAGGCGTGGAACATCGCGCGGTCGACGACGCCGGGCGAGAGGTCGGCCGAGCAGCCGCAGCGCGCGTTGAGCACGACGTCGTAGGCGCCGACGCGGCCCTGGTCGTCGTAGCCGACCGCCCAGTCGGCGCGGAAATCGTGGCGCTTGCCGGTGAGGACGAAATCGTCGTCACGATCGAGGCGCAGCTTGCATGGGCGCCCGGTCGCGCGCGCGGCGAGCGCGGCGAGCGCCGCCCAGGCGCAGGCCTGGCTCTCCTTGCCGCCGAAGCCGCCGCCCATCCGCCGCGTCTCGACGGTGACGAACGAATCCGGAATGCCGAGGACGCGGGCGACGATGTGCTGGACCTCGGTCGGGTCCTGGGTCGAGGTGAAGAGCGTGATCTCGCCGCCCTCGCCCGGCACGGCGAGCGACGCCTGCCCTTCGAGATAGAAATGCTCCTGGCCGCCGATGGCGAGAACGCTGTCGAGCCGGCGCGGCGCGGCGGCGAGCCCGCGCTGCGCGTCGCCGCGGCCGTAGGCGTAATCGGGCTGCACCCGCGCGCCGGTCGCGAGCGCGTCGGCGACGGTCAGCGCCGGTTTCATTTCCTCGATTTCGATCTTGGCGAGGCGAACGGCGCGGCGCGCGGCGTCGCGGGTCGTCGCCGCGACGGCGAACAGCGCCTGGCCGTGGAACAAGATCTCGTCAAAGGCGAGCAAGGGTTCGTCGGCGAACACCGGCGCGATGTCGTTCTTGCCGGGAATGTCGGCGGCGGCCAGCGCGACGACGACGCCCTCGGCGGCGCGCACCGCGGAAAGATCGAGGCCGCGCAGGATCCCGTGCGCCTTGTCGGCCATGCCGACGGCGAGATGCAGCGTTCCTTGCGGCTCGCGAATGTCGTCGACGTAGGTCGCCGCGCCGCTGACGTGGAGGCGCGCCGAATCGTGGGGGTGCGGCTTGTGGACGACCGCGGCGGCGTCGCGCGGCTCGTAGACCGGAACGACGGTTTGCTTAGAGCGCGGCAAGGACCTCTCCGATGCGGGTCGGCGCCGCGCCGCCGGCGACCTCGATCAGCGCTTTCTTCAGCAGGTTGGCGGCGACTTCGGCGCGATAGGCGGCGGAGGCGCGCATGTCGGCGATCGGCGCATAGTCGCGCTTCAGCGCGTCGATCGCCGCCGCCCACGAGGTCTGATCGTCGAGCCGAGCGCCGACCAGCGCCGCCTCGGCGTTCACCGCGCGCTTCGGCGTCGCCGCCATGCCGCCATAGGCGACGCGGGCGGCCGCAATCCGCCGCCCGTCGAGCGTGAAGCGGAAGGCGCCCATCACGGCGGAAATATCCTCGTCGATCCGTTTGGTGATCTTGAAGGCGCGATAGGCCTGATCGGCGGCCAGCCGGGGAGCGACGATGGCGCTGACGTATTCGCCCTCGCCGCGATCCTGCTTGCCATAGGCGAGGAAGAAGTCCTCGAGCGGCAGGACGCGCGTCGCGCCGCCGCGCTTGAGCTCGACCCGGGCGCCCAGCGCGATCAGCGCCGGCGCGAGGTCGCCGATCGGCGAGCCGTTGGCGATGTTGCCGCCGACCGTGCCGCTCTCGCGCACCTGGCGCGAACCGAAGCGCCGCATCAATTCGCCGAGATCGGGATGGAGCGCGGCGAGATGCGGCGCGGCGTGGTGAAGCGTCGCGCGCGCGCCGATGCGCAGGACGTCGCTCCCCTCCTCGATCGCGTCGAGCCCGGCGACGCGGCCGAGCCAGATGATCTCTCTGAGATCGCGCAACTGCTTGGTGATCCACAGGCCGACGTCGGTCGCGCCGCCGACCAGCACGGCGCGGGGAAAGCGCGCGTAGAGCGCGGCGAGCGAGGATTGGCTCGCCGGCGCGGCGAAGAAGGCGTCGTCGTCGCCGACGAACAGGTCGCGATCGTCGACGAGCGCGGCCAGCGCTTGGGCGCGTTCGGCCGTCGCAGCGGCGAAACGATCGGCAGGTTTGCCGTCACAGGTTTCGAGCGCCGCGTCGATGATCGGCCGATAACCGGTGCAACGGCAGAGATTGCCGGCGAGCGCGTCGCACACGCCTTGGTAAGTCGCCGCTTCGCGCTGATGGTAGAGCGCGAACAGGCTCATGACGATGCCGGGGGTGCAGAAGCCGCATTGCGAGCCGTGGTGGTCGACCATCGCCTGCTGCACCGGATGGAGGCGCTGGCCCTCGGCGAGATCCTCGACCGTCAGCACTTCGGCCCCGTCGACCTGGCCGAGCA
>Ga0181519_10001473_pt1 | contig 20730 bp, 18 predicted proteins | sample PEATcosm2014_Bin_26_FD_121102 | JGI IMG/M metagenome (GOLD analysis project Ga0181519, IMG submission 121102) | Peatland microbial communities from MTU Mesocosm Facility, Houghton, MI, USA - PEATcosm2014_Bin02_10_metaG | ecosystem: Environmental > Terrestrial > Soil > Wetlands > Peat | place...
CTAACTTCTATTCGAGCGCCAAATAGCCGCTGACAGATTGGTCGCAGAGTAAATGGTCATTTCGGTCGCAATAACGCGTGGTCTTATCGGCCTTTCCATGCTCTGCTTTCCTCCGCCACTATCGACATGAGTTGGAGCCGCCATGTCAGCCCCACGCCTGCTGGACGTTGCCCGCGAGCGGCTGCGCACCAAACATTACAGCGGCCGTACCGAAAATGCATATGTCCAGTGGATCCGGCGGTTCGTCTGGTTTCACCAGGGCAAGCACCCGAGGTTACTCGTCGCTGCGGACCTCGAGGCATTTCTCACGTGGCTAGCGGTTGCCCGGAAGGTGTCTGCTGCGACGCAAAACCAGGCGCTCGCTGCGCTGCTCTTCCTCTACCGCGATGTCTTGGACATGAACGTGCCGTGGCTGGGCGGCATCACGCGCGCCCGGGCGAGCGAGCACGTTCCGGTCGTGCTGTCGCGCGACGAGGTCGCGCGCGTGCTCGGGTTCCTCACTGGTACCGAGTGGCTCGTCTGCTCGCTGCTGTATGGCTCGGGAATGCGGCTCTCGGAGTGCCTGCAGCTGCGAGTGAAGGACGTCGACTTCAACTACCGCCAGCTCGTCGTGCGCGACGGCAAGGGTCACAAGGACCGCGTGACCGTACTGCCGGACAAGCTGATTCCGCCGCTCGAAGTACAGCTCGAGCGCATTCGCGTGCTGCATGCATCGGATCGCACGGCCGCCCATTCGGGCGTCAGCATCCCGCCCGGGCTCCGCCGCAAGTATCCAGGTGCCGCGACCAGCTGGGCGTGGCAGTACGTGTTCCCGGCGCGCGGGCTCTCCGAGGAACGCGAGACCGGTCTCTGGGTGCGGCACTACGCGCATCCCCGGGTGTTCCAGCGCGCGATGCAGGAGGCGGTGCGCAAGAGCGGTGTCGCTAAGCCAGCGACCTGCCACACGCTGCGGCATTGCTTCGCGACGCACCTGCTCGAGGCCGGCCAGGACATCCGTACGGTGCAGGAGCTGCTCGGGCACAACGACGTGAAGACCACGATGATCTACACGCACGTGCTGCAGCGCGGTGGCCGCGGTGTGCTGAGCCCGCTCGATCGCTGAGGGGCGTCAGAGACCCACGCGCACGAAGAGCTGCGGGCCACCGGACTTGAGGGCAAAGTGGCCGGCGTTGCCGGTCGACTCGATGTCGGCATCGACGCTGTAGCCGTTGTAGCCGAGCCCGAACGTGACGTTCGGCGACAGGCGGTAGAGCAGGTTGCCCTGGTACACCTCGAGCGAACCCTGCACGTCGTTGATGTGCACGTGCACGTCCTGGAAGCGCGCCTCGAGGTAGAAGCGGCTGCTCATCCGGACCGTGCCCTCGAGCCCGGCGAGCGGCACCGGCGTTGATACCTCGTCGTACTCGGCGACCAGGCGCGCCGGCACCGACAGCGAGGCAGACAGCCCGATGACGTTGAAGCCGAGCGAGGCACCGAGCTCGAGGCGATCGTTCTGGATGAACGAGTAGGTGTAGGCGAGGCCGAGCATGCGCACCTGCAGTTCGCTCGACACCTCATCGCCAATGTTGTACGTCGAGTTGCCGAAGTTGACGGTCTGCGTGAGCAGCGTCGTCGCGCGCCGGTCGAGCGGCAGGTAGTAGTCGGACAGGCGGATGGTGTGGCGCTTGTGCACCCGGAACATCAGCTCGCCCATGCCGGTGAGCTTGTGCGACGGCAGCGCGAGGTCGTTCTCGCCGTTGATCACGGTGCCGACGGTGCCCGCTGCGGAGTCGTAGCGGATGTTGGTCTGGTTCGAGGAGAGCATGAGGCCGGCCTGCAGCGTGAACGTGTCGTTCAGCAGGTTGTCGGGCTGCTCGGCCGGTGGCTTCGCCGCGGCCGTCGCGCATGCAGCGAGCAGCAGGAGCGGAAGCAGTCGCGCGGCAGGGTGAAGCGAAGTGGGCACGGGCGCCTCGAGGCCGAAAACGAGCCCCAGAGTAAACGGAGATCGGCGCCCAAACTCAAGCCACTGTCGGCGTCGCGCGACAGATATCTCGTGGCAGTTCGCCAAAACGTGATCGGCAGCGCTTTCCGCGCGGCGCCGTCAACCGCCGGGGTTGTGGCGCGGCAGGGCCTTGTGCGTGGCGTGGGCGCGATCGCGCAGGGCCTTGCGCTGCTCCGGGGTCATCTGCCGCCACTGCTCGCGCAGCCGCTGGCGCTGCGCGGGCGGCAGCTGGCGGAAGCGCTGGAAGTTCTCGCGCACGTGCTGCTGCTGCTCCGGAGGCAGCTTCTGGAAGTTGCGGTAGCGCTCGCGGATCTGCTGGCGCTGGTCGGGCGACAGCGCCTTCCAGTGCTCGAAGCGGTCCTTGGCCTGGCCGCGCTGCTCCGGTGACATCGACAGCCAGCGGTCGCTGCCCTTGGCGAGCGCCGCCTGCCGCTCGGGCGTCAGCTGGCTCCAGTTGCCCTGGTACTTCTGCAGGAGCTCGCGCTGCTGCGGGCGCAGCTGCGACCAGTCGACCGCCGGCGACGGCGCCTGCTGCGCGTGGGCGGGCATGGCCGCGAGCACGCACAGCGCGAGGCCGGCGACGACGGTCGCGCGTATCGGTCGGGTCAGCGTGCTCCAGTTCATGTCGTTCCATCCCCGCTCTGCGGCGCGGGCTTCGTGCCATCCGGTCGTGTCTCTGCCTGCCGTGCGGCGTACTGCTGCAGGTCCGGATCGTCGTCGCCGCTGCCGAGGAATTCCAGGAACTCCGTGTCGGGCGGCGGCGGCGCGTCGGCGGCGCGTGCCACGAAGGGCAGCAGCAGCGCACCGCAAGCGACCATGAGGATCCGCAGGTACACCGGCAATGCTACTTGTCGCTCAGCCTGTCCCGGCGGCCGACTCGCCGCCTGCCCACTCGTAGAAATCGGGATCGTCCGCGTAGAGCTCGGGCCCGTCGTTGGACGCGAGCATCTCGGCGTCCTCGACCGGGCTCGCCTCGGCGAGCGTCGCCGCGGGGCCGGCGGGCTGCGCCACCCACACCGCGACCGCGAGCACCGCCGCCGCCGCGAGCGCGCCGGTCGGCAGCCACACGCCCGGAATCCTGAAGCGCGGCTCGCCGGCGCGCTTCTCGAGCTCGGCGAGCGCCGCGAAGCGCGCGCCCGTCAGCCGCGACTGCACGTGGCCGCTGAGCGCGCGGCTCTCCGCGGCGAAGAGCTCGCGGCTCTGCTGCTCGAGTCGCTCGAGGGAACTGTCGTGCCCGGACGGTGTGCGGTTCATGGCCAGTGCTCACCCAGTTGTTCGCGGAGCGCCTGCAGCGCCCGGAAGTAATGTGTCTTGACGCTGCCCTCGGAGCAACCCATCGCGGCCGCGGTCTCGGCGACGTCGAGGCCCTCTAGGTTCCTGAGCAGGAATGCCTGCTGCTGGCGCGCCGGCAGCCGCTTGACCGCGACTTCGAGGGCGGCCATCGCCTGGTCGTTCTCGAGCAGCTGGCCTGGCGCCGGATCATTCGCCGCGGCGTTCTCGATCGGGTCCGGCGTGTCGTCGTCCTCGTCCGGCGTGCCGCCGGTCCACCAGGCGATCACCCGCGAGCGGGTGCGGCGGCGGCGCTGCCAGTCGTGGATGCGGTTCTGCAGGATGCGGTGGAAGAGCGGCCGCCACTCCTCGCTCGGCCGGTCCGCATAGCTGCGCGCCAGCTGGATCATCGCTTCCTGGACTACGTCGAGGGCGTCGTCGGTATTCCGGAGCGCAATCTCCGCGATGCGGAACGCGCGCCGTTCGACCTCCTTGAGGAACCGCTCGAGTTCGCGCGCCTTGTCCAGACCGTCCTCCCGCACCCACGCCGATGCTTGCCCGGCGAGGGTCGTCAGTGTGTGGCGCGGCAGGGTAGCAGAGCAGTGCATCGCAAGGTCCATTCGTGGCTGCCGCGGGAGTGCGACAGCCGGGCCGGTGGCCACCAGCCGGTGCTGGTCGCCGCCTGCCCTTGCCCGGTATAACGTCCGCTCGCCGGCACCGTTGACGGACCTGGCGCACGTTTGCGACAGGCGGGCACGCCGCCGGGGCCTCCCCGGCCGGCCCGGCCGGCGCGCCGCCGCTACCCTGGTAACCCTCTGAATACTATCGATAAACATGCCGCAGCGGCCCAGACGCCGGGCCTCGTCCTCAGGATCGCCCTCGATGCCCCGCTGCGCCAGCTCTTCGACTACCGCGCGCCACCCGGCGTCGAGGCTGCGACCCTGCGGCCGGGCCTGCGCGTCGAGGTGCCCTTCGGCCGGCGCCGCCTCGTCGGGATCCTCGTCGGGGTGGCGGACCGGAGCGAGGTGCCGGCCGCACGGCTGAAGAGCGCCTACGCGGTGCTCGACCGCGAGCCGCCGCTCGACCCGGTGACCTTCGAGCTCGTGCGCTTCGCCGCCGACTACTACCACCATCCGCCCGGCGAGGCCTTCGCCGCGGCATTGCCGGTGCTGCTGCGCGCGGGTCGGCCGCTCCACGCGAGCGAGACCCGCTGGCGGCTCGTGCCGGGCAGCGACGCCGGCGGCCGGCTCGGCAAGCGCCAGCGCGCGCTCCTCGAGCGGATCTCGGCAGCCGACTCGATCGGCGCGGACGACCTCGAGGCGATCGGCGGCAGCGCGCGCGAGGCGCTGCGGAGCCTGCTCGCCCGCGGCCTGGTCGAGTCCTTCGAGGTGGCGCCCGAGCCACCCGCGCCGCCGCAGGGCCCGCCGGCACGCGGCCACGCGCTCACCGCCGCGCAGCAGCAGGCGGTCGCGGCCATCGACGCGACGCTCGGCAGCTTCGCGCCGTTCCTGCTGCACGGCGTCACCGGCAGCGGCAAGACCGAGGTCTACCTGCGGGTGATCGAGCGCGCGCTCGAGCGCGGCGAGCAGGCGCTCGTGCTCGTGCCCGAGATCGCCCTCACGCCGCAGGCGGTCGCGCGCTTCCGCGCGCGCTTCGCGGTGCCGCTCGCGGTGCTGCACTCCGCGCTCAGCGACGCGGAGCGCCTCGCGATGTGGCGCGCCGCGCGCGCCGGGCTCGCGCCGGTCGTGATCGGCACGCGCTCGGCGATCTTCGTGCCGCTCGCGCGCCCCGGCGTCATCGTCGTCGACGAGGAGCACGACGCCTCCTACAAGCAGCAGGAGGGCTTTCGCTACTCGGCGCGCGACCTCGCGCTCTACCGCGCGCGCGCGCACGGGATCCCGGTGATCCTCGGCTCCGCGACGCCCTCGCTCGAGACGCTGCAGAACGCGCTCGCCGGCCGCTACCGCCGCCTCGACCTGCCCGAGCGCACCGGCGCCGCCGGAGCCCCGCGGCTCACGCTCGTCGACCTCAGGATGCACGAGGCGCGGCACGGCATGGCGACCCCGAGCGTGCTCGCGATCGAGCGCCACCTGGGCGCCGGTGGCCAGGTGCTCCTCTACCTCAACCGGCGTGGCTTCGCGCCGTCGCTCTTCTGCCCCGGCTGCGGCTGGGCGGCGCCGTGCAGCGCGTGCGACGCGCGGCTCACGGTGCACCTCAGGTCGCATCGCCTGATCTGCCACCACTGCGGCGCGCAGGCGCCCGTGCCCTACGCCTGCCCGAAGTGCGCGACCGAGCTCAGGCCCGTGGGCCAGGGCACCGAGCGCATCGAGGACGCGCTCGACGAGTTCTTCCCGGGCGTCCCGGTCGTGCGCATCGACCGCGACACGATCAGCTCGCGCGGCGACATCGAGGCGGCGATCCGCCGCGTCGAGCGCGGCGAGGCGCGGATCCTCGTCGGCACGCAGATGCTGACCAAGGGCCACGACTTCCCGGACGTGACCCTCGTGGTCGTGCTGAATGCCGACCAGGGCCTGTTCGGCACGGACTTCCGCGCGAGCGAGCGGCTCGCGCAGGCGATCGTGCAGGTCGCCGGGCGCGCCGGGCGCGCCTCGCGCCCGGGCGAGGTGCTGATCCAGACCGCCTGCCCCGACCATCCGCTCCTCGTCCGGCTCCTCGCCGGAGGCTACGACGACTACGCCGAGGGCGCGCTCACGGAGCGCGCCGAGGCGCACTGGCCGCCGTTCAGCCGGCTCGCGGTGCTGCGCGCAGAGAGCCCCGAGCGCGAGGCGGCGCTCGCGTTCCTCGGCGCGGCGCGCGGCGCCGCGCTCGCGCTCGCGCGCCGCGAGGTGCGCCTGCTCGGGCCCGCGGCGGCCGCGATGGAACGGCGAGCCGGGCGCTTTCGGGCGCAGCTCCTCGTCGAGGCGCCGGAGCGCCGGCCGCTGCAGCAGCTGCTCGGCGCGTGGCTGCCGCTCGTCGAGGCGCTGCCCGAGGCCCGGCGCGTCCGCTGGTCGATCGACGTCGATCCGCTCGAGGTCGGCTGACGCGGCCGCGCGCCATGGATGCCATCCACGACCTGCCGCTCTTCGTGCTCGCCGGCCTGCTCCTCAACCTGACGCCGGGCGCAGATACGCTCTACGTCACGAGCCAGGCCGCCGCGCGCGGCGTCCGGGCCGGGATGGTCGCGGCACTCGGGATCGGCGCCGGCTGCCTCGGACACATCCTCGCCGCCGCGGTCGGACTGTCGGCGCTCCTCACCGCCTCGGCCACCGCCTTCGCGATCGTGAAGTGGCTGGGGGCGCTCTATCTCATCTACCTCGGCATCACGCTCCTCGTGAGCGGGTCGCCACGCGCGCACGACGGCGCTCCTGCTGCTCGGCGGACTGTTCGACCTGACCGGCACGCTCTGGAATCTCACCCTCGCCTGGCTCGCCGCCCGCGCGGCGAGGCGCCTCGGCGCCGGTGCGCGCGTCGGCCGCTGGGCGCGGCGCGGCGTCGGTGCGCTGTTCGTCGCGCTCGGGCTCAGGCTCGCGAGCCAGCAGCGGGCCATTCCCTAGCCCGCCCGGCGGCCGGGCCTGGCCGAATCCGGTAGACTGCGCGCCTTCCCACGCCCCGAACGCCCTGGATCCTGCCTTGAAAGCGACGATAGACAGACTCGTGCGCGCGGCGCTCGCCGCGCTCCCCGCGGAGACGCTCGGCGCGGAGGCGCGGTCTGCCGCGCCCGAGATCGAGCGCACGCGCGAGGCGAGCCACGGCGACTACGCGACCAACGTCGCGCTCCGGCACGCCAAGGCCGCGCGCCAGAATCCGCGCGCGCTCGCCGCCGCCATCGTGCACGCGCTGCCGGCGGATCCGGCCGTGACGCGGGTCGAGATCGCGGGCCCCGGCTTCATCAACTTCCACCTCGCGCCCGCCGCCTACCACGCCGAGCTCGGCCGCATCCTCGACGCGGGCGCCGACTACGGCCGGCACGCCGCGGTCGCGGGCAAGGTGCTGCTCGAGTTCGTGTCGGCGAACCCGACCGGGCCGCTGCACGTCGGCCACGGCCGCCACGCCGCCTACGGCAGCGTGCTCGGCAACCTGCTCGCGGCGGCGGGCCACGACGTGACGCGCGAGTTCTACATCAACGACGCCGGCCGCCAGGTCGACATCATGGCGGTGAGCGTCTGGCTCCGGTACCTCGAGCGGCTCGGCGAGTCCGTGCCGTTCCCGGCGAACGGCTACAAGGGCGAGTACCTGCTGCCGATCGCGGCGGCGCTCGAGGCGCGCGCCGGCCGCGAGCTGTGGCAGCCGGGCGCGGCGGTGGCCGTGGACCTGCCGCCCGACGAACCGGCCGGCGGCGACAAGGAGCTGTTCGTCGACGCACTGATCGGGCGCATGCGCTCGCTGCTCGGCGAGGCGGGCTTCCGGCGGGTCGTCGAGCACTCGCTCGCGGGCATGCTCGCGGACATCCGCGATGACCTCGCCGCGATGGGCGTCGTCTTCGACCGCTGGTACTCGGAGCGCTCGCTCGCGACGAGCGGCGCCATCGACGAGGCGCTGCGGCGCCTCGCCGCCGCCGGCCACACCTACCGCAAGGACGGCGCGCTCTGGTTCCGCGCGAGCCAGTTCGGCGACGACGAGGACCGCGTGGTCGAGCGCGAGAATGGCGTCCGCACCTATTTCGCCTCCGACATCGCCTACCACCTCGACAAGCGCCTCAGGGGCTTCGAGCGGCTGATCGACGTGCTCGGCGCCGATCACCACGGCTACGTGGCGCGGGTCCGCGGCGGGCTCGCGGCGATGGGCGAGCCGCCCGACTGCCTCGAGGTGTGCCTGATCCAGCTCGTCAGCCTCTACCGGAACGGCGAGAAGCTCGCGATGGGCAAGCGCGAGGGCAACTTCGTGACGCTCCGCCAGCTGCGCGGCGAGGTCGGCAACGACGCCTGCCGCTTCTACTACGTGATGCGCTCGCACGACCAGCACCTCGACTTCGACCTCGAGCTCGCCAAGAAGCGCTCCACCGAAAACCCGGTGTACTACATCCAGTACGCGCACGCGCGCGTCGCGAGCGTGCTCAGGCAGCTCGCCGAGCGCGGGCTCGCGCACGATGCGGCGCGCGGGCGCGCGGCGCTCGGGCTGCTGGTCGCGCCGCACGAGCAGCGGCTGCTCATGGCCATGACGCGCCTCCCCGAGGTGATCGAGCTCGCCGCCGCGACGCGCGCGCCGCACACGCTCGTCAACTACCTGCGCGAGCTCGCGACCGAGTTCCACGCCGCCTACGCCGCCGGCAACGAGAACCCGGCGCACCGCTTCATCGTCGAGGATGCGGCGCTGCGCGATGCGCGCCTGACGCTCGTGCTCGGCGCGCGCCAGGTGATCCGCAACGGCCTCGCGCTCCTCGGCATCTCGGCGCCGGACACGATGTGACGGCGCGCGACTACCGCAAGGGCGCTGCGCGCCGGCCGCGCGCCGCCAGCGCCGGCTTCTCGGGCTGGACCGGGCTTGCGGTCGGGCTCGCGCTCGGGCTCGCGGTGGCCGCAGGGGTGTGGCACTACAAGTCGCGGCCGCCCGTCGAGCCGGTCGCGGTCAAGGAGAAGAAGCCCGCGCCGCGCTCGGCGAGCGACGAGGCCCAGGACGGCGGCACGCCGGGCTCGAGCACCGAGTACACCTTCTACGACAAGCTCAAGAACTTCGAGGTCGTGATCCCGGAGAAGGAGAAGGACGTCCACCGCGACCTCAAGCCCGCGCCCGAGACGCGCCCGGGCACCTACGTGCTGCAGGCGGGGTCCTACCGGAACTTCGCCGACGCCGACCGGGTGCGCGCGCAGCTCGCGCTGCAGGGCGTCGAGTCCAAGGTGCAGAAGGTCACGGTCGACACCGACACGTGGCTCAGGGTGCGCATCGGCCCGATCACGAAGCTCGACGAGCTGAACCGCATCCGCACGCGCCTCAGGCAGGCGGACATCGACGCGCTCGTGATCCGCGTCGGCGACTGACGCTCAGGTCTGCGCGGGCGCGGGCGCGGGCCGCGCGACCGCGACGGCGATGAGCGCGGCCGCGGCCGTGAGGAAGGCCGCGATCACGAACGGCAGCCCCGGGACCTGCGCGCCGCCCGCCGGTGCGCCGCCGATCGCGAACGCGAAGCTGAAGCCGAAGAGCGACGGCCCGACGAGGCCCGCGAGCCCCATGAGGCTCGAGTTGAGTCCCTGCAGCTGGCCCTGCTCGCCCGCGCCGACGCGCGCGCTCATGAGCGCCTGCGCCGCCGCCTGGTAGAGCCCGGACAGCGCGCCGAACGGGATCGCGAGCAGGAACAGCCAGCCCGCGGGCGCGAGCCCGTAGCCGAGGTAGGCGACGGTCGCGGCCGTGAGCCCCGCGAGCACCGCGCGCCGCTCGCCGATTGCCCGCACCGCGTGGCCGATCAGCGCCTGCACGACGGCGGTGCAGACGCCGACCAGCGCGAGCGTGAGCCCGACCTGGCGCGTGTCCCAGTGGTAGCGGTAGCCCGTGTAGAGCACGAACACGCTCGGCAGCGAGAAGTGCGCGAGCGTGTAGAGCACCTGCACCACGACGAGGCGCACGAGCCCGGCGTGGCCCCTGAGGAGCGCGAGCGCGCCGAAGGGATTGGCGCGGCGCCAGCGGACGGGGCTGCGCCGCTCGGGCGGCAGCGACTCCGGCACCACGAACCAGCCGTAGGCGGCGTTGGCGAGCGTGAGTGCCGCCGCGATCCAGAACGGCAGGCGGATGTCGACCGCGCCGAGCAGGCCGCCGAGCGCGGGCCCCGCGACGAAGCCGAGCCCCCATACCGCGCCGATGTAGCCGAACGAGGCGGCGCGCTTCTCGGGCGGCGTGACGTCGGCGATGTAGGCGGCCGCGGTCGAGTAGGTGGCGGCGGTGATCCCGGAGATCACGCGGCCGACGAACAGCCACCACAGGTTCGGCGCGAGCGCCATCAGGATGTAGTCGAGCCCGAGCCCGGTCAGCGAGATGAGCAGCACGCGCCGCCGGCCGTAGCGGTCGGAGAGCACGCCGAGCACCGGCGAGAACACGAACTGCATCAGCGCCCAGGCGGTGCCGAAGGCGCTGTAGGTCTCGGCCGCGAGCGCGGTGTTGCCCGACCAGAACGACTCGATCAGCTTCGGCAGGATCGGGATCACGATGCCGAAGGCGAGCACGTCGACCAGCACCGTCACCAGGATGAACGCGACCGCCGCCGGTCGCGCACCCACGCGCCCCGCGTCAGTCATCGGCGAGCTGGCGGAAGTCGACGCCGAGCGAGCGCAGCTTGCGGTAGAGGTGCGTGCGCTCCATGCCGACGCGCTTCGCGAGCTGGCCGACCTTGCCGTTGCAGAGGATCAGCTGCTGCTGCAGGTAGGCGCGCTCGAAGGCCTCGCGCGCCTCCCTGAGCGGCAGCGCCAGGAGGTCCTGCTTCACCAGCGGCTCGTCCTGCGGCAGCTGCGTCGCGAGCTCGCGCTCGATCTCCTCGAGGCGGATCTCCTCCTCGCCGCCGAGCAGCAGGAGCCGGTGCACCAGGTTCTTGAGCTCGTGGATGTTGCCGGGCCAGGGGTAGTTGCGCAGCCGGTTCTGGGCGGCGACGCCGAAGCGCCGGAACGGCAGCCGCTCCTCGTCGACCAGGCGATCGACGTAGTAGCGCAGTAGCTCCGGCACGTCCTCGGCGTACTCCCTGAGCGGCGGCACCCTGAGCACGATCAGGTTGAGGTGCGCGAGCAGGTCGCGGCGGAACGACTCGCCGTCGCTCCGCTGCTCGAAGTTCGGCTGCGCCGAGCTCACCAGCCGCACGTCGAGGCGCACGGGCTCCTGGCCGCCGACGCGCGTGTAGCTGCCGGCCTCGATGTCGGCGAGCAGGATGCGCTGCACGCCGGGCGCGAAGTCCTCGAGCCCGGTGAGGTAGAGCGTGCCGCCGGCCGCCTGGTCGTAGAGTCCCGGGTGCACGCCGCCGTCGCGCTCGACGCCGTGCAGGCGCTCGAGCGCGTCCTTCTCGTCGAGGCTGCCGCCGGCGAGCACGACGCAGGCGCGCTCGGCGCGGGCCCCGAGCGAGTGCAGGTAGCGCGCGAAGGCCTCGCGGCCGGTGCCGGACTCGCCGAGCAGCAGCACCGGCACGTCGCGCCCGGCGACCTGCTGGATCTGGTCGCGCAGCGTCTGCATCGAGCGGCTCTTGCCCACCGGCGCGATCAGCGCCGGCACCAGTGCGCGGGTCGCGAGGCGCTTCCTGCGGCCCGCCTCGAGCGCGCGCTCGACGACCCTGAGCAGCTTCGCGAGCGACAGCGGCTTCTCGACGAAGTCGAAGGCGCCGAGCCGGGTCGCCTCGACCGCGGTCTCGACCGTGCCGTGCCCGCTCATCATCACCACCGGGCAGCTGAGCGCGCCGGCGCGCGACCACTCGCGGAGCAGCGTGATGCCGTCGGTGTCCGGCATCCAGATGTCGAGCAGCACGAGGTCCGGCTCGTGACGGGCGCGCGCGGCGCGCGCCTGGGCGGCGTCGGCCGCGACGTCGACGTCGTGGCCCTCGTCGCCGAGCACCTCCTTGAGCGTGCTCCTGATGTCGGCTTCGTCATCGACGACGAGAATACGGGGGGCGCTCATGCACGCTCTCTCCTCGGCTCGGGTCTGCGGGCGTCACGGTTGGTCGCGCTCGCGAGCGTCTCGCGGGCGGCGTCGTCGAGCGGCAGCAGGATGCGCACGCGCGCGCCGCCTGCCCTCGCGTTGTCGGCCTCGATGCGGCCGCCATGCTCCTCGACGATCTTCTTCACGATCGCGAGCCCGAGTCCTGTGCCCTTGGGCTTGCTGGTCACGTACGGATCGAACACCTGCTGGATGATCTCATGCTGGAAGCCCGGGCCGTTGTCGGACACGATCAGGTCCAGCACCGGGTGGCCGGCGAGCGCGGTGCGGTGCGTCTCGACCACCACCGAGCCGTCCGCCTGGCCCTCGAGCGCCTCGAGCGCGTTGGTCAGCAGGTTGTTCAGGATCTGGCGCACGCGGCCACGGTCGGCCTCGACGAGGCCGAGCTGCGCATCGAGCAGCAGCTCGAACTTGACGCCGCCGCCCTGCGCCCGGTAGAGCTCGGCGACCTCGGTCACGAGCTGGTTGAGGTCGAAGCTGACGAGCTCCATGGCCGGCGCGCGCGCGTAGTCGGAGAAGGCGTTGACCATCTCCTTCATCGCCTCGACCTGCTGCACGATGGTGCGGGTCGCGCGCTCGAGCACCTCGGCGTCCTTCTCGTTCATCTGGCCGAGGAAGCGGCGGCGGATGCGCTCGGCCGACAGCTGGATCGGCGTCAGCGGGTTCTTGATCTCGTGCGCGAGACGCCGCGCCACCTCGCCCCAGGCGGCGTCGCGCTGCGCGCGCAAGAGCGCCGAGATGTCGTCGAACACGATCACGAGCCCGGCTGCGGCGCCGTCGGCGCCGGGGAGCGCCGTGCAGGCGACCATCAGCTCGCGCCGGCCGCTGTCGCTCTTCAGCGTGAGCTGCTCGCGCCACTCGATGCGCCCGGCATCGAGGTGCCGCCGGCAGGCGGCCACGAACTGCGCCGGCAGCGGGTGGGCGGCGGCGGCGGCGGGCAGCGCCCGCCCCACCCACTCCTCGATGTCGACGCCGAGGATGTCGGCGGCGGCGGCGTTCGCGGTGCGGAGCGTGAGATCGGGCTCGAGCGAGATGACGCCGGTCGAGAGGCGCGCCAGGATCACCGCGAGGCTCTGGCGCTCCTGCTCGACCGCGGCGCGGCTCTTCTCGGCGTCGGCGCGCGCCCGGCCGAGGCGCTTCGTCATGTCGTTGAAGGAGTGCACCAGAAAGCCCATCTCGTCGTGCGACGGCAGCGGCAGCCGCGTGTTGAGGTCGCCCTTGCCGACCGCGCGCGTGCCGGCGATCAGGTCCTGCACCGGCTTCACGAGCCGGGTGGCCCAGAAGAACGCGCCGTACACGGCGCCGAGCGCGGACAGGAGCAGCACGATCGTCAGCGTCAGCGTGAAGGTCGACTTGAGGAACGGCCGCTGGTAGGTGCGCTGGCCGTACTGCGAGTAGGCGCTCTGCACGCCGTCGGCGAGCCCGCCCAGCTGCTCGGGCACCTCGTAGCTCGCGACCAGCACGCGTGCCTCGCGGGTCTGGGTCGGCACCAGCGCGGTCGCGGTGAGCACGCGGTAGCCGCCGGTGGGTCCCGGGTCGAGGCTGACGTAGCTGCGGCCCTGGCGCGCCTCGAGCAGCACGTCCTCGGACGGCACGCCCGGGAGCGCGGCGCCGGAGAAGTCGGTGCTGACGGCGACGATGTGGCCCTGGTCGCCGACCACGATCAGCTCCGCCGCGCCCGCGACCCGGCGGTAGCGGTCGAGCTGCGAGACGAGCTCGAAGTCGCGCGCCCCGCCGAGCTCCTCGGCGAGCTTGGTGGTGCGGCCGGAGAACTCCCGCATGCGCAGGGAGAGCGCCGCGCGCGACAGCGCGAGCGCGTCGTCGAGGCCGCGGCCGACGTTGACGTCGAACCAGCTGTCTATGCCGCGGTTGATCGCGTTCACCGAGAAGAGGTACACGACGAGGATCGGCGCGAGCGCGAGCGAGGTGAACATCAGCACCGCGCGCGACTTCATGCGCGAGCCCGGGACCTGCGCGCGGAAGTCGCGCCCGAGCTCGTACAGCTTCCTGATGATGAGCGCGGCCAGCACCAGCACGCCCGCGAGGTTGATCGCGAGCAGCCACGGCTGCAGCTCCGTGAAGAGCCGCGAGTCCTGCGCGGTCGTCGCGAGCATCACGAGCGAGGCGAGGCTCGTCAGCGCGCCGAGCACCGCGAGCGTGGTGAGCGCGAGGCGCCGCGCGCGCGCGCCCGGCGGCGGGCCGCTCACGGGCAGCGCCGCCGCGACCGGCGGCGGCGGCGCCACCGGCAGCAGCGGCACCGGCGCGGCCTCGCCCGGGTTGCCGGCGTCGTTCATGGCCGCACGCTCCAGGTGTACCAGTCGGTGGAGCGCTTCCAGTCGATCCAGAACATCATCACCTTGAGCGCGTTCGGCAGGCCGCCCTCGATGGTCGCCACCACCCGCAGCGACGCCTCGTAGCGCTCGCCCTTCGACAGCAGCGCCTCGTCGATCACCGGCAGGTCGCGCACCTGCTCGAGCGCGGCGAGCGCGGCCGAGAGCGTCGCGTAGGAGCTCTGCTGGCCGCTGTTCAGGTTGTTGACGAGGTAGCGCTGCGAGAGCGCGTGGTAGTGGATCTGGAAGCGCTGCGCAAGCAGCGCCACCTGCTGGTCCGGGAGGTAGTGGCGCTTGCGGTCGACGCTGATGTCGAGCTCGATCGCGACCGGCACGCCCTCGCGCACCGCCTGCTGGAAGTTCTTCGAGAGCGCGAGGCCGAGCGTCGCGTTCAGCTGGTAGACGTGCTCGGCGGGCTCGAGGAAGGCCGAGCGCACCTCGAAGTGCGCGGTGTCCTCGGGGTCGGGGTCCTCGGCATGCACCGCGGGTGCGCCGAGCACGAGCACGACGAGCGCCGCGGCGAGGCGCGCGAGCGGAAGGACGGAGCTGGGGGCGAGGCGGTTCATGGCGAGCGAGCAGCGATTCCCGTCACGTCGGACGATCAGCGAGCGCCACGCTCGAGGCAGGCGTAGTAGAAACCGTCGGTGCCGTTGATGCCGGGCAGGAGCGCAACACCGGGCTCATCCGGGCCCTGGGTCACCGGCAGTCCCGATACCATAAGGCTAGCAGATTCCGTGACATCCGCTGCCCCGGGGGTGTCCCTGAGGAACCCCGCCACCACTGTTGCGTTTTCGGCCCTGAGGACCGAGCAGGTGGCGTAGACGAGCCGCCCGCCCGGGGCAAGGCGCGGCCAGAGGGCCGCGAGGAGTGCGCGCTGCCGCGCGGCGAGCGGCGCGATGTCGGCGCGGCGCCGGAGCCACTTGATGTCGGGGTGGCGCCGGATCACGCCGGTCCCGGAGCAGGGGGCGTCGAGGAGGATGCGCTCGAAGGTCTCGCCCGGGAGCAGCCCCGGGTCGAGCGCATCGCCGACGACGACGCGGGCCTCGAGGCCGAGCCGGCCGAGGTTCTGCTCGATCCGCGCCGCGCGCGCGGGGTCGATCTCGAGGGCGACGAGCGCCGCGAGCCCGGGCGTCTCCTCGAGCACGTGGCAGGCCTTGCCGCCGGGTGCCGCGCAGGCATCGAGCACCCGCATGCCGGCGCGCGCATCGAGGAGCGGCGCCGCGAGCTGCGCGGCCGCGTCCTGCACGGAGCACAGGCCCTGCTGGAACTCCGCGAGGCCACGCACGTCGAGCGGCTCCTCGAGCACGAGCGCGCGGCGCGCGCAGGGCACGCCGCGCACCGCGTGGCCGGCCGCCTCGAGCCGGTCGGCGAGCGCCGCCGTCGCGATGCGCCTTGCATTCGCGCGGAGCACGAGCGGCGGGTGCTGGTTGTTGGCTTCCATGAGCTGCGCGGCCGCGTCCGGCCAGTCGCGCACGAATGCCTCGGCGAGCCACTCCGGATGCGACAGGCGCCCGGCGAGCGTGCCGTCGGCGTGCGCGAGCAGCGTCGCGCGCTCGCGCTGGAAGCGCCTGAGGCACGCGTTCACGAGGCCCGCCGCGCGCCCCTGGCCGACGGCGCGCGAGGCCTCGACCGTGGTGCTGACGGCGGCGTGCGGCGCGGTGTGGCCGTACTCGAGCTGGTAGAGGCCGACCAGCAGGAGCGCCTGCAGCTCGCTCGCCTGCCGGTCCCACGGGTTCGGCAGCAGGCGCGCGGCGACCAGCTTCAGCCGATGGCCGAAGCGCAGCGCGCCGAAGGCGAGCGCCTGGGCGTGCGCGCGCGCGCCGGGCTCGAGGCCGCCCTGGCGCGCGAGCGCGACCTCGAGCGTCTCGCCGCTGCCGAGCACCCGGGCGAGCGCGAGCACCGCGGCCGCGCGGCTCTGACTGCCATCGCTCACGTCAGGGTTCCTCGAAGCAACTGCCGACGAGCGTACCCGTGCGCGCGCAGGCACGCGCGAACTCCGCCGCCGTCACGACCCCGCGGCCCGGCTCCTGCACCCGCACGAGCAGGAGATGTCCCGCCCCGGTCGCGACCTCGATGCCGGCGGCGCCCGCCGCGACGATGGTGCCGGGCGGCGCCGCGGCGCCCGCCCGCACCTGCGCCTCGTGCACCCTGACGACGCGGCCCGCGAGGCGCGCCTCGGCCACCGGCCAGGGGAGGAAGGCGCGCACCTGGCGCTCGAGCTCGACGGCGGCCTGCGTGAAGCGCAGCGGCGCCTCGGATTTCGTGATCTTCGCCGCATAGGTGACGCCGGCCGCCGGCTGCGGCGTCGCGCGGGCGGTGCCGGCGGCGAGCTCCGTCAGCGTCGCGAGCAGCAGGCGCCCGCCCACGGTCGCAAGCCGGGCCGTCAGGGTCGCGGCGGTGTCGGCGGGCGCGATCGCCACGGGCTCGCTCGCGTACACCGCGCCCGTGTCGAGGCCTTCCTCCATGCGCATGATGGCGACGCCCGTCGCCGCGTCGCCGGCGAGGATCGCGCGCTGCACGGGCGCGGCGCCGCGCCAGCGCGGCAGGAGCGACGCGTGGATGTTGAGGCAGCCGAGCCGCGGGATGGCGAGCACCGCAGGCGGCAGGATGAGCCCGTAGGCCGCGATCACGAAGACGTCGGCCGCTGCGGCCGCGAGCTCTGGCAGGAGCGCCGGGTCGCGGAGCGTCGCGGGCTGCAGCACCGGCAGGCCAAGCGCGAGCGCCGCGCGCTTGACCGGGCCCGGGGCGAGCGCGCGGCCGCGGCCGGACGGACGGTCGGGCTGCGTCAGCACCGCGGGGATCCGGCAGCCGGACGCGGCGAGGGCCTCGAGGGCCGGGACCGCGAACTCGGGGGTTCCGGCGTAGACGACCGTGAGCGTCACGACCTCACAGCGCCGGGGCGCGCGGCCGGACGCCTTCCTGGGTGCGCTGTCGCTGGTCCTTCTCGAGCTTGCGGCGGATGCGCGTGCGCTTGAGCTCGGACAGGTAGTCGACGAACAGCTTGCCCTCGAGATGATCCATCTCGTGCTGCACGCACACGGCGAGCAGACCCTCCGCGTCGAGCTCGAAGGTGGCGCCGTCGCGGTCGAGCGCGCGGACGCGGATGCGCTGCGCGCGCTCGACGTCCTCGTAGAAGCCCGGCACCGACAGGCACCCTTCCTGCATGGTGCCTGCCTCCTCGCGGGCGAGGATCTCGGGGTTCACGAACACGAGCGGCGCGTCCTTCTGCTCCGAGACGTCCGCGACGAGCAGGCGCAGGTGTACGTTCACCTGGGTCGCGGCGAGCCCGACGCCCTTGGCCGCGTACATGGTCTCCAGCATGTCGTCGATCAGCTGGCGGAGCCCGGCGTCGACGGCCGGCACCCGGGCGGCCCTGGTGCGCAGGCGGGGATCGGGATATTCCAGAATCGTGAGGCGTGTCATGTTTATAACTGCGGCAATTCGTGCAACCGGCGCAATAATGCTGCTAAAGTTTGGGCGACATTGGACTTAATGTCGCGAGCTTCGTGACCCGTTCGGCCGGATTATAAGGTGGCGGCCACGGCGGGTCTCCATCGGTTGGGCCTCCCCAGGGGGCCCACAAGCGGACACAGAACTCCATGAAAAAGCTTCCCCGGTTCGCAGTCATCCTCCTCGCCGGCGCCCTGGCGGGCAGCCTCGCCCTCGCCGGCGACCCGAGCCCGCCGGCCGGCGCCCCGGCCGCGGGCCGCACGACCTCCGTACCGCTCGCGCCGAATGCGCCGGCGAGCTACGTGGTGCAGCGCGGCGACACGCTGTGGGGCATCGCCGGCAAGTTCCTGAGCGAGCCCTGGTACTGGCCAGAGGTGTGGTACCTGAATCCCGACATCAAGAACCCGCACCGGATCTATCCGGGCGACACCCTGCGGCTCGTCTACGACGCCGAGGGCAAGCCGCAGATCCGCGTCGAGCGCGGCGCGGACCTGCGGCTCTCGCCGCAGGTGCGCTCGACGCCGCTCGACCAGGCGATCCCGGCGATCCCCTTCGACGTGGTCGCGGCCTTCATGTCGAAGCCGAGCGTGCTCTCGGTCGACGAGACGAAGACGCTGCCCTACGTCGTCGGCCTCGGCGACACGCGCCCGGTCGCGGGCGTCGGTGACACGCTCTACGCGCGCGGCCTCGACGGCGTCGACGTCGGGCTCCGCTACAACGTCGTCCACGTCGGCGAGCCGCTCAAGGACCCGGACGACGGCCACCTGGTCGGCTACGAGGGCGTCTACGCCGGCGTCGGCCGCGTCGAGCGCACCGGCGGCCCGGGCAAGGACGAATTCGCGAAGCTGGTGCTGATCGAGTCGGCCCGCGAGACCCTGATCGGCGACCGGCTGGTACGCGACCAGCTCGAGGTGCCGCTCGACTTCGTGCCGCACGCGCCGGCCAAGGACATCACCGGCCGCATCATTGCCGCGATCGCCGGCACCACCGTGATCGGCCAGTACCACGTGATCGCGATCAACCGCGGCAAGAACGACGGGCTCGAGCCCGGCCACGTGCTCGCGATCTGGCAGACCGGCGACAAGGTCAAGGACCGGGGCCCGGGCGGCGCGTCGAACACCAACCAGTTCACCGAGCCCTTCAAGCCGACCGTGCGGCTGCCGTCGGAGCACGCCGGCACCATGATGGTCTTCAAGACCTATGCGCACATGAGCTACGGACTCGTGATGTCGGCGCAGAACCAGATGCACGTCGGCGACACGGTCAAGAACCCCTGAGCAGCGGCCCGCGGCGCAGCGCCGCGGGCCGGATAATATCCGCGCAATCAAGCGCGTGAGCGCCTTGCCGGCCCCGGCCGGCAATCCGTTGCCGCCCCGAATACGTTCAATCGCCGCCGCCGCCGCGGCGGCGCTCGTTGGACAAGGCCGGCGAAATGCTGTTAGATGCGCTCGCCCTTGCACCGGTGGACGACGACACGTTGGTCAGAAGAACGGGCCCCTCCCCCCGGACCGTCTCCCCCCCGCGCACGACCCGCGAGCGCTCCGCACGGGCGTCGGTCGCCGCTTGCGGCCGGTATTCCGGGGTGGCTGCGTGCGCGGGGCGCGCGACGTGAAAGACCCGATGAACGACAACGTGCTCGACATCCTGATATACCTGTTCGAGAACTACCTCGAATCGGACGACGTACCGCAGCCGAGTCGCGACGTGCTGCGCGAGGAACTCGAGCACGCCGGCTTCGCCGAGAGCGGCATCGAGCGTGCGCTCGAGTGGCTCGAGGGCCTGTCGGGCGAGACGGCGCCGCCGGTCGGCGATGCCAACCAGCGCTCGTTCCGGGTGTTCAGCGGCTACGAGCAGGCGCGGCTCGCGCCGGAGGTGCGCGGCTACCTCGTGCAGCTCGAGACGATCGGCATCCTCTCGACGCAGCAGCGGGAGCTCGTGATCGACCGGCTGCTGGCGCTCGAGGCCGAGGAAATCGACATCGAGCAGGTGAAGTGGGTGGTGCTGATGGTGCTGTTCAGCCAGCCAGGGCAGGAACAGGCTTACCAGCGCATGGAAGACCTCGTATTCGAAGGACAGTCGGACGCCCTGCACTGACGCCGGGCAGCTCCGTCACCGGAGTCGAAACGAGCCGCGGCCCGGGGTCCGCGGTTTAGTTTTTTTGGGGCAATGAGCACGAATCTCGTCATCGTCGAGTCGCCGGCCAAGGCCAAGACCATCAAGAAGTACCTGGGCAAGGACTTCGAGGTGCTGGCCTCCTATGGCCACGTGCGCGACCTGGTGCCGAAGGAAGGCGCCGTCAATCCGGAGCGTGACTTCGAGATGCGCTATGCGCTCATCGAAAGGAACGAGAAGCACGTCGACGCGATCGAGCGGGCGATGAAGAAGGCCGACGCGCTCTACCTCGCGACCGACCCCGACCGCGAGGGCGAGGCGATCTCCTGGCACCTGCACGAGATCCTGAAGGAGCGCGGCGCCCTCAAGAACAAGGCCGTGCACCGCGCCAAGTTCTTCGAGATCACGAAGAACGAGATCCAGAAGGCGATCGCCTCGCCCGAGCGGCTCTCGACCGAGCTCGTCAACGCGCAGCAGGCGCGGCGCGCGCTCGACTACCTGGTCGGCTTCAACCTGTCGCCGCTGCTGTGGAAGAAGATCATGCCGGGCCTGTCGGCCGGGCGCGTGCAGAGCGTTGCGCTGCGCCTCATCTGCGAGCGCGAGGCCGAGATCGCCGCGTTCGTCAGCCAGGAGTACTGGACGCTCGAGGTCGACGCGGCCAAGGACGCGCAGCCGTTCCGCGCGCGCGTCGTCGAGGTCGACGGCGAGCGGCTCGAGGCCGACGTCGCCAGGTCGCGCTTCAGCCTGACGACCGAGGCCGCGGCCCGCGACGTCGAGACGCGCCTCGGCGCGGCCTGCGCCGGGCGGCTCCGCGTCGCGAACGTCGAGTCGAAGCCACGCTCGCGGAGCCCGCAGGCGCCGTTCCGCACCTCGACGCTGCAGCAGGCGGCCGCCAACCGGCTCGGCTTCAGCGCACGGCGCACCATGCAGCTCGCGCAGAAGCTCTACGAGGGCGTCGACTTCGGCGAG
>Ga0181519_10001474_pt1 | contig 20723 bp, 9 predicted proteins | sample PEATcosm2014_Bin_26_FD_121102 | JGI IMG/M metagenome (GOLD analysis project Ga0181519, IMG submission 121102) | Peatland microbial communities from MTU Mesocosm Facility, Houghton, MI, USA - PEATcosm2014_Bin02_10_metaG | ecosystem: Environmental > Terrestrial > Soil > Wetlands > Peat | place...
CAGCGTCTCGGTGGGCCAGAGCGCCACGGTGACCCCCGACGCCTCGGGCACCCCCGTCAACGGGGAGGTGTCCGCCATCGGACTGGTCGGCACCACCTCCTCCACGACCACCACCTACCCGGTGACCATCTCCGTCGCCGGTGACAGCGGGCTCAAGCTGCTGTCCGGGGCCGACGCCGACATCGCCATCCAGGTCCGGAAGGCGGTGGGGGTCACCGCCGTCCCGACCTCCGCGGTCCGGACGATCGGGGCCAACCACTACGTCTCCCAGATCGAGAACGGCACCCTCACCCGGGTCCGGGTCGACGTCGGCACCGTCGGCGACCTCCTGACCGAGGTCACCTCGGGGGTGAAGACCGGCGACCAGGTGGTCCTGGCCGACTTCGCCCAGCCCCTCCCCTCCAGCGGCACCACGACCACCGGCCGCACCGGCCTCGGCGGGGCGACCGGCCTCGGCGGTGCGGGCGGCTTCGGTGGTGCGGGCGGCTTCGGTGGCGGTGCGGGCGGCTTCGGTGGCGGTTCCCCGCGATTCGGCGGGGGTGCCGCAGGAGGCTGAACCGGGGGTCGGACACGCACGGGGTCGCCGACCGGGGCGCCGCTCCCCCGTGCGCCCCCACGATCAGGCCCCGGCGGCCCCCGCGATCAGGTCCGCCGCCGCCGCCGCACCACCGGCGGCGGCGAAGGACGTCCGGACCCGTCCGGCCGCCTCGCGGTAGGAGGGGTCGACCAGCACCTCGGTCAGGACGCGGCGCAGCTCCTCGGCCCGCACCCGTCCGAAGCGCACCCGGCGTCCGGCACCGGCTGCCACCACCTGCTCCGCCACGATGGGCTGGTCGTCCCGGATGGGGGCGAGCACCAGGGGAAGGCCGTAGGCGAGCGACTCGCAGACCGTGTTGTTGCCGGCGTGACAGACCACGCCGGCCAGGTGGGGCAGCAGCTCCACCTGGGGGACCGAGCTCCGCACCAGCACGTTGGACGGCGCCTCGGGAGCCAGCTCGGGCGGACAGACGACCACGGCCTGGACCGGTCTCGTCGTACCGTCCGGTCCCTGCACCTCGAGCCCGTCGAGAGCCTCCACCACCGCCCCGAAGAACCGTGCCCCGGCGTCGGCGTTCACCGTGCCCAGCGACACCAGCACGGTGGCGGCGTCGTCGTCGATCCACGCCCAGGGGAATTCCACCGGCCGCGGACGGCTCCCGAAGGCCGGGCCCACGAACGCCGTGCTCGGCGGCACGGCGGCGGCCGCCGGCCCCATCAGCACCTCCGTGGTGAAGGCCAGGATCAGGCGGTCCGAGAACCGGAGATCCCCGGTGCGCGCCAGCTCCTCGGGCACGCCGAGCTCCAGCTGGAGGTCGACCAGGTGTCGGCGGACCCACTCCCCCACCTTCGGGAGCAGTTCGAAGGGACGGGTCAGCTCGGCCGGCGTGGTCGCCGACGTCACCCAGGGGATGCCGTGACGGCGGGCGGTGACCGCCCCGGCGATGGCCTGCTGGTCGGCGACCAGGACATCGGGGGCGAACGACGCCACCGCCTCCTCGACACCGGGGGCGGTGAGCCGGGCCAGTGGCAGGAGGAAGTCCTCCCACAGGAACTGGAAGGCGGCGGGCCCCCGCATCCCTGCCGCCCGGTCCCGTTCGAGCGAGATGGCGTCGGTCCCGAGCTCCTGCCCGGCGGGAAGCAGCGTGGCGCCGGCGGGGAGGAGCGGCTCGAGCACCACCGGGGGGCCGGCCCAGGCCACCTGGTGGCCGCGTTCGGCGAGCACGGCACCCACCGCCACCGTCGGGTTGATGTGACCGTGGAGCGGGGGCACCACGAAGAGGATCCGGGACACGCTCAGCCGGTACCGGTCTGTTCCGGGGCGATGTCCCGATGGTCGGGGATGACCGGCGCCTGGTCGAGGCCGCGGGACCGGGCGAACTCGTCGAGGAGCTCCTGCCAGTCGGTGGGGAGCTCCCCTCCGACCGGTGGCCACGGCGAGTCCGCCGGATACCAGGGCGGGCGGGCGGCCAGGTCGAGCAGGCGACCCGGTTGGTGGTGCACGACCCGGTCGGTGCCACCGCCCTCCCCCACCACCGTGCCCTCCGCGGTCAGCGCCCGGGGCTCGGGGAGCTCCCCCGCCCGCACCCGGGCGAACCAGGCGAGGAGGTCGGCGCGGAGGTCGGCGGGCGCCTCCAGCACCACCAGGTGGGTGCACCCTTCGTAGAGGTGGAGCTCGCAGGCCGGCACCACGGTGACCAGGCGTTCCGCCCAGTCGCGGACGTCGGAGTGCTCACCGCAGATCACCAGCACCGGGCAGGTGATCGCGTTCAGGTCGGCCTGGGTGAACGCCGGTGAGGTGGCCAGGTCGTCGATGAGGGAGGTCTTGTGGAGGAGGAGGTCGGCGTTGCGGGCCAACCGCTTGCCCCGCCGACCCTCCACCGCGTCGAGCCACCCGTCCACGTCGCCGTGGTCGAGGAACATGCCGGCGAACTCCAGGGTCCCCACCATCTGCTCGCGCCAGCCGTCGACGGCGATGTGGGCCTCCACCAGCACCAGTCCGGCCACCCGCTCGGGGTGGTACACGGCGGCGGCCACCGCCAGCACGCCGCCGAAGCTGTTGCCCACCAGGTGGACCGGGTGGTCGATACCCAGGGCGTCGAGGATGCCCATCAGGTCCTCGACCTGCTCGGCCACCGTGTAGCCGGTCGGCGGCTTGTCGGAGAGCCCGTGCCCCCGGAGGTCGTAGAGCACCACCTCGGCCTCCTGGGCGACCGGATTGGCCACCGTGTAGTACCAGCTCGAGGAGTTGTCCACCACCAGACCGTGGAGGAATACCACGGTCGGGTCCCCCTGGCTCAGGTGCTGGACGTTGAACCGTCCGCCGTTCACCACCACGTCAGCCACCGGAGCCCCCTCCCCCGCAGGTGGCGGCGTCGAGGAAGTCGGTGACCAGGTCGGCGAGCTGGTCGGGCGAGTCGAGGTGGAGGGCGTGGCCGCCGGGCAGCACCCGGACCTGCGTGTGCTCGGCCGGAAGCAGCTCGACCAGTGCCTCGACGTCGCCCCGGAACGGCGAGTCGGCCCCGACGGCGCAGAGGACCGGCAGCGACAGCGAGGCCAGGTCGGTGGGGTCGAGGGTGGTGGACCGCAGATCGTCGAGGAGGGTGGTCTCCGCCAGGAGCGCCTCCTCGGCCGACGGGCGGCGCCGACGCCGCGCCGGACGCCGCGCCGGACGCCGCGGACCGCCGGCCGTCGCATCCTCCGGGGACGGCGGGGTCGAGCCGGACGTCGACCAGCGGTCCGGGCCACCCACGGCGACGGCGACCGTTTCCTCGACCCCCCGGACATCACCGGCACCGCCGGACCGGTCGGCCCGGTCCCCCACCGGCCCGGAGGGGACGAACGAGTCCACCAGCACCAGGGCGGTCACCCGGTCGGGGTGGTCGATGGCGTGACGCAGGCCGACCACCCCACCGAAGCTGTGGCCGACCACCGCGGCCGGGCCCAGGCCACCGGTGAGCCCGTCGAGGTCCCCGGCCAGCTGGCCGAGGGAGTACCCGGTGGGGGGCCGCTGGCTGCGACCGTGGCCCCGCTGGTCGTAGACGAAGACGGAGTGGGTGCGCGCCACCACCGGGGCCAGCCCGAAGTACCACGATGCGGCGTTGCCGGTCACCATGCCGTGGATCATCACCACCGGTGGTGCCGTCGGGTCTCCCAGCGTCTGGGTGTGGAACCGCAGCCCGTTGACGCTCACGTCAGGCATGACTCGACGAAGCCGACCACCTGGCCGACCGTCAGCCCGATGATCTGCTCGAGCTCCATGCCGGCGATCCAGTCGACGAAGTCGACCGAATCGCCGTACCGGTCGCGGAGCTTCTCGGCCAGGGCGACGAACTCGATCGACTCGAGCTCGAGGTCGTCGGTGATCACCGAGTCCATCGTGACGTCGAGGTCGTCCACGTACTCGTCGCCGATGATCTCACCGATCATCTGCGTGACCGTGCCGAGGATCTCCTCCTCGGTGGGGGCGCCAGTGGCCACCTCGGCGGTCGTGCCCTGCAACGTGTCACCGGTCATCGTGCACCTCTCTCGTCGTCCTGTCCCGCGCGTCCCGGCTCGTCCACCGGCGCTCCGCCCGTCGTCGGCGGGGGCACCGGGCCTCCGATGGTCACGGCGACCGCGTAGTCCCCCGCCCGGCACGTGGCCACCTGCCACCCCGACCCGTCCGGATCGCGCACGACCACCGTATCCCCGGTGACCTCCTCCACGCGGTATGCGGTGGGCCGACCCTCGAGTCCGGTGCCCCGGGCCTTGGCCACCGCCTCCTTGGCGGTCCACACCCGGACCACCCACTCGTCTTCGTCGGCTCCGCCGGGTCGGAGCGTCCGCTCCTCGGGGGTGAGGGCGAGCTCCACGAACGACGGGTCCTTCGGGGCCACCACCTCGATATCGACACCCACCGGACCGGTGTCGGACACCGCCGCCACCGCCACCCACTCGGTGTGGGCGATGGAGACCGACAGGTCACCCACCGAACCACCGACCACCGGGCGACCCACGGGATCGTTGCCCACCTCGACCTCCACCGGGTGCAGGGGACCCCCCGCCCTCGCCCAGTACCAGCGACGGACGGCGTCCTTGGCCGCCATCCGCCCGAGGAGGTGGGTCCGCTGTCCCCGGGGATGGTGCCCGTCATAGACCTCGCGCTCGGACTCGCCCAGGTACCGGCGCATCATCAGGTCGCGGCTGGCCGAGCTGGTCCAGCGCTCGCGCACCAGCTGCACCCGCACCTCGGTTCCGGGCACCGCCCACTCCTCGGCCAGGACGTTGGTCTCCGGATAGATGAGCACCGGCCAGACCACCTCGTCGCTCTCGAAGCGACGGTCCTCCCAGTCGTCGATGCGTGCCCACACGCGGTCGTCGACGGTCAGCTCCATGTCGGAGCGGACCACCCGCTCGCTGTGCTCGGTGATCCACACGGTGCACGGAACCTCGGCGTCCGGTCCGGGTCGGGGACCGTAGAAGCGGATCCGCCGGATGGAGGTCGGGAGGGCGAGCCGGTCGATCTCCGTGGTCCGCATCGCCCAGAGCCCCATCAGCTGGCCGGCGCAGTCGAGGAGGGCCCCGGGGGCGGGCAGGTCGGCCAGCACCCCGCGCACGCCGTCGTCGGCGAAGGAGCCGAGCTGGAGGATCCCCCGGTAGGCCGGCCCGTGGAAGAGCCAACGGTCCTCGTAGACCTCGGCGGCGGTCAGGCCCGGGGGTCGCTCCCCCTGGAGCGGGGTGGGGTCGGGGTCGGGTGGCACCGGGTACCCGTGGTCGAGCACCACGGTGGCACCGGAGTACCCGTCGATGCCTACCTGGACCCGGACGGCGCCGTCGGCGCCCGCCTCCAGCAGGCTCGCCCGGATGGTCACCTCGACGGGGGGCGCCACCGCCAGCCACCGGAGCGCCCGCACGTCGTCGAAGCCGACCACCGGCAGTCCGGGGACGAGGTCCCGGGCGGCGTCCGCCATCACCTCGAGGAGCATGGTCATCGGGACCACCGGGAAGCGGTCGGCGTGGGAGGACCATCCGGCCGGTTGGCGGTAGAAGCAGTGGTCGAGCAGGTACGGGTCGTGCTCCACCGAGAACACCCGCCGCGTCACCGCGGCGACGGGGGCCGGCGCCTCCGGGGCCGGAGGCGTCCCGGGCGGCCCCGACGGGCCCGCCACGCCGCCACCGGCCGACGACGCGGACCCGGGTGCGCCCGCCGCCGACGGCGCCGATGCCGGCACCCTCGGCGCCGCCACGGTGGAGCCGGCCCGCGCCCACGCCTCCATCACCTGACGCCCCGCCTCGACCGTCTCGGCCATCACCTGCTGGTACGCCGTCACCACCGGGCTCCCGGCCAGGTCGCCGAGGAGGGCGGCGTCGAGGGCGAACTCGGCTCCCGGTCCCGCGCCGGCCGCGGCGGGCGCCAGGATGGTCGGTGCCGACCGGAGGTGGACCAGCGGCGAGCCCAGGTGCAGGGCCTGGCCCGGAGGTGTACCGGACACCCCCCCGTCGGTCCGCTCGGCCGCGAGGGGGGCGAAGTCCACCGGCACGCCCTCCGCCCACAGGCCGGCGGCCACCCGGAGGAGCTGGGCCAGCGCGCCTCGCTTCGGTGAACCGGCGGCCACCGTGGCCACGGTCCGGTCGTGGAGGGTGTCGTCGAGGAACGCCTTCACGCTCCCGTAGCCGAGCTGCACGAAGCACCGGACCCCGGCCCGGTCGTAGAGGGCCTCGGCCAGCTCCCGGAAGCGCACCGGTTCCACCAGGTGGCGCAGGGACAGGCGGCGCACCGCCTCGGGGTCGTCCGGGTAGGGCGCCACCGTGGTCGCCGACCAGAGCGGCACCGTCGGCGGGCGGAAGTCGATCCGGGCGTAGGTCTCGCGGAACGGGGCCAGGAAGGCGGCGAAGGACGGCGAGTGGAAGCCTGAGCGGATCGGCAGTTCCTGGCAGAGCACCCCGTCGTCCCGCAGCCGGCCGGCGGCCTCGGCCAGACCGGTCGGGTCGCCGCAGAGCACCGACTGGTGGACGCAGTTGTCATGGGAGACGTCCACCCCCACCAGGTCTACGACCGCCGCCCGGGCGACGTCCACGCCGGCCCCGACCATCAGGTAGGCGACGTCGGGCACCTCCAGCCGGTTGGGCAGCAGGCCGTTGCTCAGCTCGTCCACGATCTCGTCGGGGACCATGCCGGTGGCGATCAGCCCGCTCCACTCCCCCAGGCTGTGGCCGGCGATGACGTCCGGGCGCACCCCGAGCCGGTGCATGGCGGCGTGGAGGATCCTCCCGGCCCACAGGATGTCGCGGGACTGTCGCTCGAGGTCCGTCTCGCCCAGCCGCTCGGGCAGTGCCCAGCCGAAGTGCGCGGCCACGTCGGCCACGTCGGGATCCTGGTTCGGCTCGACGCCGGGGAAGACGAAGGCCAGCCCCCCGCCCCCCGCCACCACGCCGTCCGGGGCGTACCAGACGTCGTTCCGCCCCCGCCACGCCTTGCCGCCGGCGACCACCCGCCGGGCCAGGTCCATGCGCGACGGGGTCGGGTCGACCACCGCCAGCCGGAGGTCGCCGTCGTGGGTCCCGGGGACCGACAGCCGGTGATCGTCGGTGCTGGCGTCCACCGCATCGAGGCGGGCCAGCAACTCGTCGGGATCGTGGCCGGCCACCAGCAGGACCCGACCTCCCGGTGGGGGCTCGGCCCCGCCCACGGTCGCCGCCCGGCCGACGTCCGACCGTCTGCCGGCGGGGGAACGCGTCCCGGTGGCGTCGGGGTGGGCCCGGAGCACAGCGTGGGTGTTGATCCCCCCGAAGCCGAAGGCGTTGACGGCGGCCACCCGGAGGGCCGGGGGCGCCTCCCAGGCCACGCCCTCGTCCGCGGTCCGGAAGCGGGTCCGTCCGAGGGCGTCGGCCGGCTCGGCGCAGTGGAGGGTGGGTGGCGCCACCCCGTGGTGGAGGGCGAGGGCCGCCTTGATCAGGCCGGCGGCGCCGGCGGCGGGCATGGCGTGCCCGATCATCGACTTCACCGACCCGACGACCGCGGTGCCACCGTCGGGGTAGCCGTCGGTCACCTGACCGCCGCCGGCTCCCGGCCCGAAGAACCGGGCGAGGGTGTCCAGCTCGGCGGCGTCCCCGGCGGCGGTGGCGGTCCCGTGGGCCTCGATCAACCCGCAGCGGTCGGGGTCGAGGCCCGCCTCCTCCCAGGCCCGCCGGAGCGACAGCAGCTGGCCCTCGGTGCTGGGCTTCATGAGGCTCACCTCGCGGCCGTCGGAGGAGACCCCGATGCCCGAGACGACGGCGTAGACCCGGTCGCCGTCACGTTCGGCGTCCGCCTGCCGCTTCAGGACCACCATGCCGGCCCCTTCGCCGATCAGCAGGCCGTCGGCACGCCGGTCGAACGGGCGGATCTGCTGGCTCCGGCTCAACGCGCCGAGCTGGGTGAAGACGCTCCAGAGCGTCACGTCGTGGACGAGGTGGACCCCCCCGGCCACCACCAGGTCGCACCGGCCGCTGCGGAGCTCGCGGACACCGGCGTCGACCGCCAGCAGCGACGAGGCACACGCCCCGTCCACGGTGTACGCCGGCCCGTGCAGATCCAGCCGGTTGGCGATCCGGGAGGCCACCAGGTTGGGGACCAGGTCGATGGCCGACTCCGGGCGGTCGGGGCCGAGCTGGGCCACGAACGCCTCCTTCACCTCGGCGAGGCGGTCGTCGTCGATCCCGGGCACCAGGTCGCGGACGCTCTCCACCAGCTGCTGGGCGGTCCGTACGCGCTGGTCGAGCCGGGAGAGTCCCGGGGTCAGGTAGCCGCCCCGACCGATGATCACGCCGGTCCGGTCCCGAGCCCCGAGGGCAGCGTCCCCCCCGGCATCGTCGAGGGCCGCCTGGGCCACCCGCAGGGCGATCAGCTGGTCCGGTTCGATCCCGTCGACGGCCATGGGCATGATCCCGAACGGCGCGGGGTCGAACGTGGCCAGGTCGCCGAGGAAGCCCCCCCGTCGGCAGTAGAACCGGTCGGGTCCCTCGTGGGCGGGATCGAAGAAGACCGGGTCCCACCGGTCGGCCGGGGCGTCGGTGACGGCGTCGACCCCACCCGCCAGGTTGGCCCAGTAGGTGGGGAGGTCGGGGGCGCCCGGGAAGAGCGCGCCCATGCCGACGATGGCGACCGCCAGGCCGGTGTGCTCAGGCGGTGCCATGTCCGACCGGATCACCGCCCGGTGATTCGAACCGTTCGACATGGGCCCTGGCCACCATGATCTCCGGCTCGCCGTCCGGTCGGGCCAGCTCGGCCATCAACCGGTCGATGGCGTCGTCCGCCGCCACCAGGCCCACCCCGCGCCGGGCGTACTCCCGCTCCAGCTCGGCCGAGACCATCCCGGTGTCGGCCCAGGGTCCCCAGTCCACCGCCAGCACCCTCCCGGCACCCGGAGACCGGGAGGCGGCCAGCGACCACGCCCAGGTCGCCAGGGCGTCGTTCGCCGCCGAGTAGTCCACCTGTCCCCGGTTGCCGAAGGCGCCGGACACGCTGGTGAAGAACACCACGAACGGGTGGTCGTCGCGCAGCGCGCCCAGCAGGGCCGCGGCCCCGCGCACCTTGGTGTCGAAGACCCGCCGGAACGACGCCGGCGACTTGTCGGCGAGGAGCCGGTCCTCGATGACGCCGGCGCCGTGGACGACCCCGTCGAGCCGCCCGTGCCGCGCGTAGACGTCCTGCACCACCCCGGCCAGCGCCACCGGGTCGGTGACATCGGCGGTGTGGTAGGAGACCTTCACCCCGGCGTCCTCGAGGGCCGAGAGCGTCGTGCGGATCTCCCGGGCGGCGAGCACCCGGGTGCAGGCGGCCTCGATCTCCGCCGGGGTGCGCATGCCGCGGGCGATGAGGGCCCGCCGGAGGGACGGCTCGTCGCGGGCGGCGGCCAGATCGTCCTCCTCGGGGGCGTCCGGCAGCGGCGAACGGCCGACCAGCTCGAGCGAGCAGCCGGTGGCGTTGGCCAGCGACACCGCCAGCCGGGCGGTGATCCCCCGCGCGCCCCCGGTCAGCACCACCACCGAGTCGCGGTCGAGGCCGGCGGAGGTGGCGCCGGTCGCCGGTCCGTCGTCTTCCACGGCCGCCACCGTCACGCGCTCGCCGCCGCGCCAGCCGACCACCACCGGTCCGTCGGGGACCGAGAGCTCGGCCGACACCCGGGCGGCGAGGTCGGCCGGCGGGGCGGTCGGATCCACGTCGAGGACGCGGACGATGGTCCCCGGCACCTCCCTGGCCAGGGAGCGCCAGAGCCCGGCGACGCCGGCGCCGGACGGGCCCTCCGGCTGGTGCGGTCCACCGACGGCGGCACCCGGTCCACGGCCGGACGAGCCCCCGAGGCCGGTGACGGCCACCAGCCAGCGCGGGCGCCGCAGCGCGGCGGCACGGACGGTGGCGAACAGGTCGGGCAGCCGCTCACCGTCGGTCGGGCGGACCGCCAGGACGATCAGGCCGTCGGGCCCGCCGTCGCCCTCGGACAGGTCCTCCGCACCGTCGCGACCGACCACCCGGACCCGCGCTCCGGCGGCGGAGAGCACCTCGGCCAGCGCGGGCGCCAGGCCGGAGCCGTCCTCCACGACGACGAACGAGGCCCCGGCCGGCGTGACCGCCGGATCGGGGGTGGCCGGCGCCGGCACGGTCCGGAACACCGCCCGGACGGAGCGCGGAGGAGGTGCCACCCCGGTGTCGTCGGGCGTCGTCGGCGCGACGGCGACCGTCGGGGCCTCCGGGGCCGAGATCCCGGCGGGTGCCGGAGGGGTCGGCGCGCCGTCACCCAGGTGGGAGTCGACCCACGACACGATGGCCCGGAGCGACTTCTGCGCCACCAGCTCCTCGACGACCGACTCGTCGAGCGAGCCCTGGGCGCCGGAGCCGGCGAACCCGGCCCGCTCGGCCAGCTCGCCCAGAATCTCCAGGCGCTTGATGGAGTCGATGCTGAGGTCGGCCTCGAGGTCGAGGTCCGGGCCGAGCATGTCCATCGGGTAACCGGTGCGCTCCCCCACCAGGGTGAGTAGCAGGTTCATCAGGTCGTCGCCGGAGAGGATCCCGCCGCCGCCGGTGGTGGCCCCGGATTCCGCCGTGGCGCCTGCGGCCGCCGGCGCGGCTCCGGCCGCCGGCGCGCCGGTCGACACCAGCAGGTGCCCGTCGATCCACTCCACGATCGAACGGAGCGTCTTCTGGGTGACCAGCTCCTCGACGATCGATTCGTCCAGCGCTCCCTGGGCGCCGGCGGCGAACCCGGCCCGCTCGGCCAGCTCACCGATGATCTCGAGCCGCTTGATGGAGTCGATGCTGAGATCGGCCTCGAGGTCGAGGTCCGGGCCGAGCATGTCCAGCGGGTAGCCCGTGCGCTCCCCCACCAGGGCGAGCAGCAGATCCATGACCTCGGCGGCGTCGATGGTGGCCGTGCCGGCCGGGGCACCGGACCCTCCCGCGGCTGCCGGGGCCGGCACCGTGTCGTCCACGGCGTCGACGGGCACGGACCGGACCGCCACGGCCTCGACGGGCAGGCGGGCGGCGACCAGCGGCGGCCGGGCGGCGGGCGGCGCCGCCGGACCGCCCAGATAGGTCATGAAGACCTCGCGCTGGGCCTCGACCAGCTCCCGCATCGACTGGAGGTAGGTGAGGACCGCCAGGTCGCGCTCGTCGGCGGCCGACGTCGGCGGGGCGGCCGTCCCGCCGACGATGGCGGCACCGGCTGGGAGCGCCGTCTCCGCGGCCGGGAGCAGTCCACCGGGCACGATCGAGCCGTCCGTGGTGCGCACCAGCTGGCCGTTGACCCGCCAGCGGGGCCGGGCCGCCAGGTCGGCGGCCTCCAGCGGGGAGGCCCGTCCGTCGAGGAGCCGGGCCGGGTCCACCGGGACACCGGCGGTGGCCAACTCGGCGAGCGCCAGCAGCAGCCGGGTGACGCCGGGCTCGCCCTTGACGTCGCACGCCACCGCGGTGTGGGGCCGGTCGCCGAGGATCTTCCCGACCAGCTGCGTCAGGACGCGGCCGCTGCCCGCCTCGACGAACACCCGAACGCCGGCGGCGTACATCGCCTCGACCTGCTCACGGAACCGGACCGGGGAGGCCAGCTGCCGCGCCAGCAGCTCCCGCACCCCGGCGGGCGTCGACGGGTACGGCTCGGCGGTGACGTTGGCGAACACCGTGACGTCGGGCGGCCGGACGTCGACCGGGGCCAGCGCCTCGGCGAAGGCGGACTCCGCCGAGGCCACCACCGACGAGTGGAAGGCGCATGCGACCGGGATCGACCGCGTGGCCAGCCCGGCGGCCCCGAGGGCCTCCACCGCCCGGGCCATGGCCGTCGTGGGTCCGGACACCACCACCTGCGAGGGACTGTTGTCGTTGGCCACCACCACGCCGGCCACCGCCCCGGGGTCGGCCGCGGCCAGGACCTCGCGCACCGCCTCCGCCGACGCGGCCACCGCGGCCATGGTGCCGGGGTCGTCGCCGGCGGCCCCCACCATCACGCGACCCCGCGTCTCGCTGAGCCCGAGGAGCTCGTCCTCCGGAAGGGCCCCGGCGACGGCCAGGGCGACCAGTTCGCCGTAGCTGTGTCCCGCCGTGACGTCTGGCCGGACGCCGACGGCGGCCAGGAGCTCGGTGACCGCCAGGCCGGCGATCCCGAGGGCCGGCTGGGCCACCCGGGTGTCGGTCAGCGCCTCGGTCTGGGCGCTCCGCTCCTCGGCGGTGAAGGCCCGGGGCGGGAACATCCGTTCCGCCCACGGCGCCCCCATCCGGAGGAGCCGCTGCAGGGGTGGGAAGGCCACGAAGAGGTCGGCGAGCATGCCGGTGCGCTGGCTTCCCTGTCCGGGGTAGAGGAAAGCCACCTGCCCCGTCGGTTCCCCGTCCCCCACGAACACGCCCCCGCGGGGATCGGCCCGGCCCTCGGTGGCGGCGTCGAGCTTGGTCCGCAGGTCGTCGAGGTCCCGGGCGACGACCGCCACCCGCACCGGCCGGTCGGCGTCCCGGCGCCGGTCGGCGTCCCGGCGCCCGCCGGCCCAGCCGGCCACCGTGGCGGCCAGATCGCGGAGCCGCACCGATCCGGGGTCGCCGACGTCGTCGAGGAGGTCCGCCAGACGGCGCACCCCGGCCAGCGCCTCCTCGCGGTCGGCGCCGTGGAAGAGGAACAGCTCCGACGGCCACTGCTCGAGGCCGTGGGCGGGCACGTCGTCCCCCCGGTGGGCGCTGAGCACGGCGTGGAAGTTGGTGCCACCGAACCCGAAGGCGCTGACGCCGGCCACCCGGGAACCCTCGGGCCACGGCCGGGCCGCCCCGTCGAAGACGAAGGGACTGGTGGAGGGGTCGTACCCCGGGTTGGGCGTCTCCAGGTTGAGGGTCGGCGGTCGGATGCCACGGTGGATGGACAGCGCCGCCTTCATCAGCCCCGCCATCCCGGCCGCGCACTTGGTGTGGCCGATCTGGGACTTGACGGAGCCCAGCGAGATGGAGGCGACGTCGGCCCCGGCGTCGAGGAAGACGTCGTTGAGGGTCGTCAGCTCGGTCCGGTCACCCACCACCGTGCCGGTGCCGTGGGCCTCGAGGAGCCCGACCTCGGCCGGCGAGATGCCCGCCCGGCCGTAGGCCCGCTCCAGCGCCCGGCGCTGGCCCTCGGGCCGGGGGGCGGTCAGGCCGAGGCTCTTGCCGTCGCTCGACCCGGCGATGCCGTCGATGACCGCATAGACGCGGTCCCCGTCGCGCTCGGCGTCCTCGAGACGCTTCAGCACCATGCAGGCCACGCCCTCCCCGAGGGCGATGCCGTCGGCGTCGGCGTCGAAGCTGCGGCACTGGCCGGTGGGCGACAGGGCGTGCACCCCGGCGAAGAGCAGGTAGTCGTTGATGCCGTTGTGGAAGTCGGCGCCGCCGCACAGCACCATGTCGCTGGTGCCGGCGGCCAGCTCCTTGCAGGCCATGTCCACCGCGGCCAGCGAGGAGGCGCAGGCGGCGTCGACGGTGTAGTTGACCCCTCCGAGGTCGAGGCGGTTGGCGATCCGCCCGGCGATGACGTTGGTCAGCACCCCGGGGAAGGAGTCCTCGCTGAGCACCGGCAGGGTGGCCTCGAGGGCGTCGGGGAGCGGGCCGACCGTCTGGGGGTACATGGCGCGGAAGCCGTAGGCGGCGGCCAGGTCGGTGCCCGCCTCGGCCCCGAAGATGACCGAGACCGAACCCCGGTCGAACTCCCGCTCGCGGTAGCCGGCGTCGTCGAGCGCCCGGGAGGCCACCTCCAGGCTGAGGAGCTGCACCGGGTCGATGGAGGCCAGCGAGGTGGGCGGGATGCCGTAGGCCAGGGCGTCGAAGCCAACCTCGGGGATGAAGCCCCCCCACTTCGAGGGCGTCCGCCGGCCGGCCCCCTGGGTGAACGAATCGGGGTCGTAGTAGGTGTCGACGTCCCAACGCTCGGCGGGAACCTCGGTGACCGAGTTGGCGCCGGCGACCACGTTCGCCCAGTAGCGGTCGAGCCCGTCCGCCCCCGGGAAGATCGCCGACATGCCCACGATGGCGACCCGGCCGGAGCCCCGCCGGTCGCCGGCGACGTCGGCGTCGACCGCCGCGGCCCGGTCGGCGGCGTTCGGCACGGCGAGCGCCTCGCCGGCGCCGACCGTCACGTCGTCGTGGAGGGCCGCCACCGTGGTCACCGCGCCCCGCAAGGCCGCCACCTGTCCCATCATGTACATCCCCTCGAGCCGCTGGTCCCCGGGATCGACGGTGACCAGCTCGTCACCCTCGCGTCGGAGGCCCTTGCTGGCGATCCGCAGCCGACCCAGGTTGAGCATCTCGAGTTCCGCCCAGAGCTGCTGGGACGAGGCGCCCGCCTCGACGAGCCTCCGTCGCTCGGATTCGAAGGTCTGGACGAAGGCCGAATCGACGCAGCGGGTGGCGTGGCCCGGCGAGGTCTCGAGGAGGACCGTCGACTCGGCCTCCACGGCCGCCTGCTGGAAGCCCGGCTGGATCGCCCCCGAGGCCACAGCCTCCTCGGTGAGGAGGTACGCCGTCCCCATCAGGACACCGATGGCGGCGCCGCGCTCGACCAGCGGGGCCGCCATGGCCGACACCATGGCGGCGGAGCGGGCGTCGTGGATGCCACCGGCGAAGAGGACCCGGAGCTCCTCGGGCCGGTCGGCGGCGAGGAGCCGGTCCAGCTGGGCCTCCCACAACGAGAACGAGGAGCGGGGCCCCACGTGGCCGCCGCACTCGCGGCCCTCGAAGACGAACCGCCGGGCCCCGTCGGCCAGGAAGCGGTCGAGCAGCCCCGGGGAGGGCACGTGGAGGAACACCTCGGTGCCCGCCTCCTCGAGGGGCCGGGCCTGCGAGGGACGGCCCCCGGCGATGAGCGCCACCGGCGGGGGCTGCTCGAGGAGCACGGCCATCTGCTCGTCGCGGAGCTCGGGCGGGACGAAGCCGAGGATGCCGGCACCCCAGGGGCGGTCGCCCAGCAGGTCCGCGGTCCTGGCCAGCAGCTCGCGCACCTCGTCCCCCCGGAGCAGGGCCAGGGCCAGGAAGGGGAGCCCGCCGCCCTCGGCCACCGCGGCGGCGAACTCGGGACGGTCGCTCACCCGGGTCATCGGTCCCTGGGCCACCGGCACGCGGGTCCCCAGGTCGCGGGCGAGCGCGGCGCCGGGGGCGAGGGCCGCCTGGCGACGGGCGGCGGTCACGGAGTCCACGATCGAGCGGTGGACGGCCTGGACGACACCGCCGACGGTGCGGTGACGGCTGGCCAGGATCCTGGCCAACAGGCCGTCCTGTCCGACCGGGACCAGGTCCACCTCGAGGTCGGTACCCCCCACCCGGGTGACGATGTCTGCCGGATCGGTGTCGGTCGCCACCTTGGCGGACGGGAGATCGGGCCGGACGTAGACCCGGTGGCCACCGACCACCGCGGTCTCGCTGCCGTCCATGGCCACCAGGGCGGCGCGGAGGGCGGCGGGCACGGTCGATTCGGTGGTGAGCGCCAACTGGGTGTCCAGCACCACGCCGGTCGCCCCTCCGGCCACGGCGGCGGCGGCGGTGTGCAGACCGATGCCGCCCTGGGACCACACCGGGAGGTCGGTGGCGTCGACGACCGCCTGGAGCAGCACGAAGGCCGTCTCCTCACCGACCCGTCCACCGGCCTCGGCGCCCTTGGCCACGATCCCGACGGCACCGGCCGCCTCGGCGGTCCGCACCTCGGCGACCGAGCACACCTCGATCAGTACGTTGGGGAACCGGCCCACCCATCCGGAGGCTCCGGACTCCACCAGCCCGGACTCCACCAGCACCGTGTCCACCCGGCCGTCGGCCTCGGCGGCCACCACGGCGACGAGCTCGTCGGGGGTGAAGGGCGTCCGGGCACCGATGCGGACCCCGAAGGCACCGGGATGTCGGTCGGCGACCCGTCGGAGCTCCGCACGGGCGAGGTCGGGGTCGCTCCCCAGGTCGAGGATTCCGAGGGCGCCGGCCCGGCAGGAGGCCACCACGATGCCGGCGTTCGGCGAACCGAACGGAGAGATGGCCATCACCAGCTGGCGCATTCGGTCCTCCATCCCCATCTGACCATCCCCCCTGATGACCGATCGTGCCGCGCCGATTCACCCGTGTGATCCAGCTGATGCCACCACCGGGTGCCTCCCGACCCCCGGTGACCCTTCCCGTGGCGTCACGCCACGCAGCACGAACGGAGCGCAGCCTACTTCGTGCCTGTCCCCCTGTCAGCAGGTGTTTTCGCTTGGTTACCGGGGGGTCACTCCACCTGCCGGATGGATTGAGCTGCCGTGAACTGGGACGATCCGGACGGAGCGACCTCACGGAGGGTGCCTTGAATACCACGCTCCCCGTTTGCCCGCTCATCCGACAAGAGCGGTGGTCTCTTGTGATCTATCGGTTCGGCGGCGAGGCGGACCTCGAAGGTGGTTCCCGGTCCGGGGAGCAGGCCCACGGTGCCGCCGTGGGCCGTCACGATCGCCGAGACGATGGCCAGCCCCAGGCCCGCTCCCCCTGTCGACCGTGCCCTCGACGGGTCGGACCGGAAGAAGGGCTCGAAGATGCGGTCGAGGTCGTCGGGCCGGATGCCGGGGCCGTCGTCGTGGACGGTGAGGACCGCATCCTCCCCCTCCACCCGGACCGACACCGACACCGCGGTCCCGTCCGGCGTGTGCGTGATGGCGTTCCCGACCAGGTTGTCGGCCACCTGGCGGAGCCGGTGGGGGTCGCCGACCACCACCGCCCCGGCGGGGGCGTCGAGGGCGAGCTGGCGGTGCGGGACGGCGGCCTGGAACCCGGTCACCGACTCGCGAGCCACCGTGACCAGGTCGACCGGCTCGCGGAGCAGTGGGCGCTCCTGTCCCAGCTGGGCGAGGAGGAACAGGTCGTCGACCAGGGTGGCCATCCGGGCGGCCTCGTTCTGGATGTAGTGCATCGAGGTGGCGAGATCGGCCGGCCGGTCGCTCACCCCGAGGTCGAAGAGCTCGGCGTAGCCCTGGATCGAGGTGAGCGGCGTCCGGAGCTCGTGGGAGGCGTCCGCCAGGAAGCGCCGGAGCCGCTCCTCGGAGGCCGCCCGGGCGGCGAACGCCTCCTCGATCCGGGACAGCATCGAGTTGAAGGCCAGTCCCAGCTCGCCGACCTCGGTGCCGGGTGTCACGTAGGAGACCCGCTGGCTCAGGTCGCCCTCGGCGATGGCCCCCGCCGTCTCGGCCATCTCGTCGAGGGGACGCATGTCCCGACGCACCATGATCCACGAGATGGCACCGAGGACGGCCAGGAGCAGGGCGGAGACCACCAGCTCGATCGCCAGGAGCCGGCCCAGCGTTGACTCGAGGTCGGTGAGGGGCTGGGCGACCACGACGGTGCCGCCGCCCTTCAGCGGTCGGGCCACCGCCCGGTAGCGGACGCCCGCCGGACCCGCCGACGAGGTGGTGAAGTACTCGCTGGTCGTGGCGTTCGAGCCGGAGCCCGGCAGGACGGAGGGGATCGTGGGCATCGCCGGTACCGCGCCTCCGTAGGCGAAGAAGACGTGGGCCTTGACCTTGCCCTGGGCGGTGCGGAGCTCGCCGTAGGTGCCCGGCGGCACCAGCACGCCGGGGTCGGCGCCCCGGGTCGGCGACGGCAGGCCGGTGCCGGACCGGAAGGGGTCGTCGCCCGAGGTGGGTGTCGCACCGGAACCGGACGTCGGTCCGGAGCCCGAGGCCGGGGGCCTGGTACCCGTGCCGGCCGTGGCACCCGTGCCGGCCGTGGCACCCGTGCCGGCGGTCCCACCGGGGACCGGGAGCCCGTCGGCCGTCCGGCGGCTGCCCGGTTGGGCCAGCGGGTCGATGCCGTCGGGCGAGACCATCGCCCGCTCCACCGGGAAGGTGGCGGTGAGCAGCTGCTGGTCGACCCGGGTGGTGAGGAACGACCGCAACGACGTGTAGGTCACCACGTCGGAGATGACCAGGCCGGCCGTCACGATGGCGACGAGCAGGAGCAGGAGCCGGAGCCGGAGCGTCACGGCGCCGCCCGGGCCGGGGCGGTGCCCTCCCCGGTCGCCCCCGGTCCCGACGCGACGGGTGCGGCCACGCCGGTCTCCCCGGGCTCGGCGTCCGGCGGCAGCCGGAGGGCGTAGCCCACCCCGCGGACCGTCCGGATCAACGGCGGGCCGTGGGCGTCGAGCTTCTTCCGGAGGTAGCTCACGTAGACCTCGACCATGTTCACCTTGCCGTCGAAGCTGTAGTCCCAGACCCGGTCGCGGATCTGGGCCTTCGAGATGACCTGGCCGGCGTTGACCATGAGGTAGTGGAGGAGGCGGAACTCCGTGGGGGTGAGCTCGATGGTGACGGCGCCCCGGCGCACCTCGTGGGTCTCCTCGTCGAGCTCGAGGTCGGCGAAGCTCAGGTGGGACCCGACCTCCTCGTAGCCGTCGGTCCTCCGGAGGATCGCCTTGATGCGGAGCAGCATCTCCTCGACGCTGAAGGGCTTGGTCATGTAGTCGTCGCCGCCGGCCGACAGCCCCCGCAGCCGGTCGTCGAGCTCACCCCGGGCGGTGAGGAAGAGCACCGGCGTGGCCTGGGAGCGCCGGTCCCACCCCATCCGCTTCAGGACCTCGAACCCGTCGAGGTCGGGCAGCATCACGTCGAGGACCACCAGGTGCGGCCGGAACTCCTGGACGAGGTGGAGCGCCTGGGCCCCGGTGTGGACCACCTCCACGGTGGCCCCGTGCAGGCCGAGGGCCATCGCCACCAGGTCGGTGATGCTCTTCTCGTCGTCCACCACCAGGATGCGGCGCTGCGCCATGTCCTGTTCGGGACCGCCGGTGCTCATGGGCGCAATTGTGCTGGTACTTCCTGAAGATTCGCTGAGAGCCGTCCCCGGCACGGTTGGGGCACGTCGATCAGAACCGGTGCCGCCAGCCGGCGGCGGGCAGGGGCGCCCCGTCCAGGGTCAGCCGCCCGGTGTCGTCGGTGCACCGCCCGAGGCGGAGCGGCGCGCGGAGGCCGGCGGCGGCGAAGGCCCGCACGAGGCCGTCGGGGTCGGGGGTGGCCACCACCAGCTCGTACTCCTCGCCACCGCCGAGCGCCTCCGCCCGGGTGGCCGCCGCCGCCGCCGGCACCCCGTCCAGCTCGACCCCGACCCCCGAGGCCCCGGCCAGGAGCCGCACCTCGGCGACCAGGCCGTCGGAGACGTCGACGGTGGCGGTCACCCCGGCCAGTCGGGCGACCTCGCCCTCCTCGATCCGGGCCACCGGCCGCCGGTGGGCGTCGACGGCGTCGGCGACCCCCTCGGCCGACGACGGGCCGCCGTCGGATCCCGCCCGGAGGATGCGGAGTCCGGCCGCCGAGGCCCCGAGCGGCCCGGTCACCAGGAGCACATCGCCGGGGCGGGCGCCCGACCGGAGACGCGGTCCGGGGAGCAACGGTCCGTGCAGGGACCCGGTGGCGGCCACCGAGACGGTGAGGACCGGTGCCGCCGACAGGTCACCGCCGACCACCCGGCACCCGGTGGCCGCCGCGGCGGTGGCCACCCCCTCGGCCACGAGACCGATGTCGGTGCCGGGGGGCGCGGCCACCGACAGCAGGAGGTGGTCGGGCCGGGCCCCCATGGCGGCGAGGTCCGAGACCGTCACCATCACCGCCTTCCACCCGAGGTCGTCGGGCGCCACCAGGTCGAGGTCGGCGTGGATCCCGGCCACCACCAGGTCGGTGGCCAGGAGCAGGGGGCCCGGACGGGCGGCCACCACCGCGGCGTCGTCGCCGATCCACACCTCCCCCGGCGGCGGGACCTCCCCGTCCTCGAACCGGGCGCGCAGTCGCCCGATCAGGGCGAACTCGTCGCCGGGGCCGTCGGGGCCCCCGTCGCCGGGCTCGGGGGGCCGGCGATTGGGACGATTCATGTCCTTCTGCCTACCATTCAGGACCGTCCCCGCCGCTACCATTGACGGACACAACGCGAACGCCCGGTGTCCCTCCCGTGGACGAGGGTGGACCGCCCGCCGGAATCCCGAGGAGGAAGCCCCACCCATGCCCCCCACCGAACACAAGAAGCTGATCGCATGGGTCGAGGAGATCGCCGCACTCACCGAGCCCGACGCCGTGGAGTGGCTCGACGGCTCGGCCGAGGAGTACGACCGCCTGTGCCAGCTGCTGGTGGACAACGGGACGTTCACGAAGCTCTCGGAGGCCAAGCGCCCCAACAGCTACTGGGCCGCCTCGGACCCCGGTGACGTGGCCCGGGTGGAGGACCGCACCTACATCTGCTCCACCCTCGAGTCCGACGCCGGGCCCACCAACAACTGGCGCGAGCCCACCGAGATGCGCGGGGTCCTGACCGACCTGTTCCGGGGGTCGATGCGGGGTCGGACCATGTACGTGGTGCCGTTCTCGATGGGACCCCTCGGCTCCCCCATCGCCCACATCGGCGTGGAGATCACCGACTCGGCCTACGTGGCCGTGTCGATGCGCATCATGACCCGCATGGGCCGTGGTGCCCTGGAGGTGCTGGGCACCGACGGGGAGTTCGTGCCCTGTCTCCACTCGGTCGGCTTCCCCCTGGCCGACGGCCAGGCCGACGTGCCGTGGCCGTGCGACTCGGAGAACAAATACATCGTCCACTTCCCCGAGACCCGGGAGATCTGGTCGTACGGCTCGGGGTACGGCGGCAACGCGCTGCTGGGCAAGAAGTGCTTCGCCCTGCGGATCGCCTCGGTGATGGCCCGCGACGACAACTGGCTGGCCGAGCACATGCTGATCCTGAA
>Ga0181519_10001475_pt1 | contig 20700 bp, 14 predicted proteins | sample PEATcosm2014_Bin_26_FD_121102 | JGI IMG/M metagenome (GOLD analysis project Ga0181519, IMG submission 121102) | Peatland microbial communities from MTU Mesocosm Facility, Houghton, MI, USA - PEATcosm2014_Bin02_10_metaG | ecosystem: Environmental > Terrestrial > Soil > Wetlands > Peat | place...
CCTCGGCGATCTCGTGGACGGCGGCCCGGGCCCGCGAGCGGGCCTTCTGCCACTCCGAGCCGCCCAGTCGGCTGACCGCCGGCGAGTCGCCGCCGGCGTAGGGGGTGAGGAGCTCGATCTGGTCGGTGGGGAGGTAGAGCTTGTCGTCGCCCCGGTACTCGAGGAGCAGGTAGTCCCTCGTGGCACCGCCCATGGTCCGGGTCACCATGCCGCCGTAGCGGGCGACGCCGTGCTGGCGGTGGACCACGTAGCTCCCCGGCGCCAGGTCGTCGAAGAAGCCGTCGACCGGTCGGGCCCGGGTCCGTGCCTGGCGGTGGGGGCGCCGACGGCCGGTGACGTCCGACTCGGCCAGGACCGCCACCTTCGCCCCGGGCAGCACGAACCCGCGGTCCACCACGGCCACCACGATGCGCGCCCCCGGCACCGCGAGGTCGTCGGCCCCGGCTCCCGGGCCGGCCAGGGGCACGGCCAGGCCCTCGGCAGCCAGCACGCCGGCCAGGCGCTCGGCGCCACCGGCGGTCGACGAGCAGAGCACCACCGAGTAGCCGGCGCCGGTCAGCGCCGTGACCTGCTCGGCCAGCTTGGACCCGTCGCCGAGGATCGGCTCCCATCCCCGGCTCTCCACCGCGGGCACGTCGGGACCGTCGGCCGAGGGCACCAGGGAGAGGACGGCGGCGGTCGAGTCGGCGAGCAGCCGGTCGTAGGGGACGTGGAGCCGGGGGGCACCCGCCCCGTCCTCCAGGCCCCAGGTGGAGGCCAGGGCGTCGGCCAGGGCCGACTCCTCCTCCAGCAGCTCGGCGGCACGGTCGCGCACCCGCCGGGGCTCGACCACCACCACCAGCGCGTCGTCACCGAGCAGGTCGGCGAGCAGCTCCTCGTCCCCGGCCAGCCAGGGCAGCCAGGACTCCATGCCGTCGAACAGCTGCCCCTCGGCGATCCGCTCCCACTGGTCGCGCCCCCAGGGGGCCGACGCCACCAGTGCCTCGGCGGACCGTCGCACCGACTGGTCGGGCACCAGCTCCCGGCACCCGAACAGCTCGACGGTGGCCAGGTCCTCCGTGGAACGCTGGTCGGCCACGTCGAACCGGGTGAGTCGGTCGACCTCGTCGCCCCACAGGTCGATCCGGACCGGATCGTCCGCCGTCGAGGGGAACACGTCGACGATGCCGCCCCGGACCGCCAGCTCCCCCCGGTGCTCGACCAGGGACTCGCGCCGGTAGCCCATGCCCACCAGCTGGCCGACCAGTTCGTCCACGACGACCCGGTCGCCGCGGGAGACGACCACCGGGCGGGCGGCGGTCCGCCACGGGCCGAGCCGCTGGAGGACCGCCTTGACCGGTGCCACCACCACCTGCGGGGGGGCGTCGGCCGATCCCCCGCCCACCTGCCAGAGCAGTCGGAGGCGGCGGCCCATGGTGGTGACGTCCGGGCTCACCCGCTCGAACGGCAGCGTCTCCCAGGCCGGGAACACCGCGGCCGACCCGGTGTCGCCGGGGGTCTCCAGCATGGCTCCGAGGTCGTGGGCCAGCTGCTCGGCGGCGGCACCGGTCGGGGTCACCACCAGCACCGGTCGGCGGCTGGTCAGCCGGACGATTCCGGCCAGTACGAAGGCCTGGGCCGGCGAGGCGACAGCCAGGGTGGCGTTGGACGCGCCGATCACCCGCGTCAGGGCGGGCTCGTTGCGCAGCACGGGGGGGAGCGAGCGGAGGCTCACCCCCTCAGGGTACCGGCCGGAGGGGCCCCGGCCGCCTGGCGGTCAGCGCCGCCGCGGCTCCCACCGGAAGCGGGTGAGGGCGAAGGCCAGTCCGCCGGCCGCCCAGAGGAGCATCACGCACAGGTCCCACACCTGGAGGCCCGAACCGGAGCCGGTCTCGAAGGCACCGACCAGGGCGTTGACCATGTGGCGGACCGGGAACCACGTGGCGATCCGCGAGAGCACCGAGTTGTTGGCGATCGGATAGAAGACCCCGGAGATGAACACGATCGGGAAGTAGATGCCGTTGATGATCGCCGGGGCGGCCTCGGCGTTGGGGACGAGCACGGTGACCGCCAGCCCGAGGGCGGAGAAGGTGACGACGCCGACCAGGAGGGTGACCGCCACCGCCAGTGGATGGAACGGGAAGTGGAGGTCGTAGCCGACCATCCCGATGCAGACCACCATGATGGTGAGGATCATGACGTTGATGAGGACGCTGCCGATGATGCCGCCCACGTAGGACCCCACCGACATCGGCGTGCCGCGCATCCGTTTCAGCACCCCGGAGTCGCGCCGGATGCTGAGCATGATCCCGAGGTTGGTGTAGCAGGCGGCGATCAGGCCGAAGACCAGCATGGCCACCACCAGGTACTGGTTGTAGCGCAGGGTCGAGTCGGGGATCGTGGAGTTCCCGGCGGAGGTCCCCACCACCAGCAGGAACACCACCGGGAACATGAAGGTGAACACCGCGGACATCGGGTTCCGCCAGTAGGCCTTCTGCTCGTAGTTGACCTGATGGCGGGCGACGACGAGATCGTTCACCGGTCGGCCTGCTCGCCGGTCAGGGCCAGATAGACGTCCTCGAGCGACGGCCGGGTCACGGTCAGTCCGTCGAGGGGCCGGCCGTGGGTGACCGCCCACCCGGTCAGGTCGTGCAGGAGGGTGGTGGCGTCGGGGAGGCTGAACTCCACAGCCCCGCACCGCACCGTCGGGCAGAGCCCGTTGGGCAGCGGCAGGTCACCGAGACCGACCCCGGCCGGGAGGACGAAGCGGACGGTGGTCTCGCCCCGGTCGCGTCCACCGATGGTGTCCGGCGTGCCGGTGGCCACCACCCGGCCGGCGGCGATCACCGCCACCTGGTCGGCCAGCGCCTGGGCCTCGTCCATGTAGTGGGTGGTGAGGACGACCGTGCGCCCTTCGGCACACAGGCCGCGCACCAGGTCCCACGACTCCCGTCGGGCGGTGGGGTCGAAGCCGGTGGTCGGCTCGTCCAGGAAGATCAGCTCGGGATTGCCCACCAGGGCCAGTCCGAGGTCGAGCCGCCGCTGCTGGCCGCCCGAGAGGGTCTTGATCCGGGCGTCCCGCTTGGCCTCCAGGCCGACCAGGTCGATCACCTCGTCCGTCGACCGCGGGTCGGGGTAGAGGTAGGACCGCTGGGTGATGGCCTCGGCGACGGACAGGTACGGCTCGACGGCGCACTCCTGGAGGACGATGCCCACCCGGGAGCGGAGCGTGCGGTCCCGACGGGACGGGTCGATGCCGAGGACGCTGACCTCGCCCCCGTCCCGCTTGCGGAACCCTTCGAGGATCTCCACCGTGGTGGTCTTCCCGGCCCCGTTCGGGCCGAGCAGGGCGAGGACGTGGCCGCGGCGGAGTTCGAAGTCGATCCCGCGCAGGGCCCGGAAGCTCCCGTACGACTTGGTCAGTCCCCGTACGGAGATCACCGTGTCGTCGTCGAGTGCCACGACGAACCATGGTACCGGGACCCGTGGGGGCCCCGCCTCCCGGGTACCGGGTCCTTAGACCCTTTTTAGGAAACCGGGCTCCCGGCGGCACCGGCCCCGGGGACCGCCTCAAGGTGCGGCATTGACCTCGTTCATGGCCAGCGCCGGGCCGTCGGCCAGGACCGCCTCGACCGCGTCGGCCGCCCGCTCCACCGCCTCCGACAGCAGGGCGCGCTCGCCGGCACCGGGCCGCCGGAGCACGAAGTCGGCGCCGGACTGCCGTCCGGGGGGCTTGCCGATACCGATCCGCACCCGCAGGTAGTCGCGGGTGTGCAGGTGCTGGTCGATCGACTTGAGCCCGTTGTGGCCGGCGTTGCCGCCGCCGGCCTTCAGCTTGACCCTCCCCGGGGGCAGGTCGAGCTCGTCGTGGACGACCACCAGCCGTTCGGCGGGCTCGCCGGGCCGGAGGCCGGCCCTCCGGACCAGGGGTGCCACGGCCAGTCCGGAGTCGTTCATGAACGTGGTGGGGACGGCCAGCAGGACCCGGCGGTCCCCGACCCGCACCTCGCAGGCGAGTGCGAAGAGGCCCTTCTCGGACCGCAGCCGGCCGCCGTACCGACCGGCCAGGAGTGCCACGGCGTCGGCCCCGACGTTGTGGCGGGTCCCCTCGAACTCGGCGCCGGGGTTGCCCAGGCCGACCACCACCAGGGCGGCGGGTGCACCCGTCCGATCCCCGCGCCGCCCCGGGGTGACGCGGCCGGTGGGCAGGGGTTACTCCTCGGTGGCTTCGGCGGTCCCGCCGGCGGGTGCCGCGCCCTCGACGCCCTCGACGCCCTCGAGGCCCTCGCCCTCCTCGGCGGTGGCCTGGACCCGCGGGGGCTGCCCGGCCACCACGGTGGCCTCGGGATCCGTCTCGATCTCGACGCCGGCCGGGACGGAGAGGTCCGACACGTGGAGCGAGCCGCCGATGGTGAGCCCGCTGATGTCGAGGTCGACGGAGGGCGGGATGTCGGCGGGCTTGGCCTTGATGGCCAGCGTGAAGAGCTGCTGGTCCACGATGCCGTCGCCGTGGTGGATCTCGACCGGCTCGCCGACCAGGTTGATGGTTATCTCGGCGGCGATGACCTCGTCGCGGCGCACGATCAGGAAGTCGACGTGGGTGACCACGTTGCGCACCGGGTGGCGCTGGACGTCCCTGGCCAGCGTCAGGTGGTTGGTGCCCTCCAGCTCCAGGTTGAGCAGGGTGTTGAGGCCGGCCTCGCCGGACAGGGCGATGCGGAAGTCACGGGCGACGACGGCCACCGGCACCGGGTCGGTACCGTGCCCGTAGACGACACCGGGGATCTTCCCCTCGCCCCGCAGGCGGCGCGTCGATCGGGTGCCGGTCGTCCGACCGACCTCGGCGGCAAGCGTGATCTCGGGCATGCGGGGACTCCTCGGGTGGTGCTGGCACGGGGGCGGTCGGCCGGACGGCGGCACCCCGGAGGGCCGGTGGCGCCGGGCCGCGACTGACGGCCCACCAGTGTAGACGGTCCGCGGGCGGTCGGGCCACCGGACCGGGTCGGGCAGCGGACCGGATGGCCACGCCGGACCGGGCGCCGGGCGCCGGACCTACGCCAGGTTGTCCCCGCCGAAGATCTCCGACACCGAGGTGTCCTCGAAGACCGCGTCGATGGCATCGGAGATGAGCCGGGCCACCGAGAGCACCTCGAGTTTGTCGAACCTCCGGTCGTCGGGGATGGGCAGGGTGTTGGTCACCACCACCTTGGTGAGGGCGGAGTTCTTCAGGCGGTCGACGGCCGGATCGGAGAGCACCGCGTGGGTGGCCATGCACCACACCTCGGCGGCGCCCCGCTCGGCCAGGAGGTCGGCGGCGGCCACGATGGTGCCGGCGGTGTCGATCATGTCGTCGATCAGCACGCAGATGCGCCCGTCGACGTCGCCGACCACGTGGAGCGCCTCGACCTGGTTGGCGCTCCCCCGCGGCCGTCGTTTGTGCACCACCGCCAGGTCGGCCGAGAGGTGCTGGCTGAACCGCTCGGCCACCTTGACCCGGCCGGCGTCCGGTGCCACCACCACCAGGTCCTCGGTGCCCTGGGACCGGAGGTAGTCGATGAGGACCGGCGCGGCGGTCAGGTGGTCGAAGGGCACGTTGAAGAAGCCCTGGATCTGGCCGGAGTGCAGGTCGACCGAGACCACCCGGTCGGCACCCGCCACCGAGAGCATGTCGGCGACCAGCTTGGCCGTGATCGGCTCCCGACCGGTGGCCTTGCGGTCCTGCCGGGAGTAGCCGTAGTAGGGGCAGACGGCGGTGATCCGCTTGGCCGACGCCCGCTTGGCGGCGTCGATCATGATGAGGTGCTCCATCAACGAGTCGTTGACCGGCCCGCAGTGGGTCTGCACGATGAACACGTCGCTCCCCCGGATGGAGTTCCCGTAGCGGCAGTGGATCTCCCCGTTGGCGAACTCGCGGAGATTCGCCTCGCCCAGCTCCACGCCGAGCTGCGCGGCGATGTCCCTGGCCAACTCGGGGTGCGATCGGCCGGAGACCAGCTCGAGCCGGCGACGGGGGGTGAATTCCATGCCCTGACGCTACCGCGCGGGAACGGGGCGGGCCGCGGGGATCCCGGGCGCGCCGGCCGGGCCGTTCAGCCCCCGGTCGGGCCGGTCCCCACGTGCCCGCCGGGGAGCACCTCGGTGCCCTCGGTGAGGACCGCGAAGGGGCCGACCCGGGCGTCGGCGCCGATCACCGCCCGCCGGCAGACGCTGTTCGAGACCCTCGCCCCCTCCCCCACCCGGGTGTCGACCAGGTGGGAGTCCGGACCGATCTCGGCGTGCTCGTCGACGACGCAATTCCCCTGCAGGATCACCCCGGGGAGCAGCACCACGTCGGTCCCGAGGTGGACGTCGGCGTCGATGTAGGTCCGCTCGGGGTCCCACATGGTGACCCCGCGGCGCATCCACCGCTCGTTGATCCGGTCGCGGAGCTCGGCCTCGGCCACGGCCAGCTGGGCCCGGTCGTTGACACCGGCCACCTCCATGGTGTCCTCCACCACCAGCGAGTCGACCTTGTGGCCGGCCTCGGAGAGCACGCCGACCACGTCGGTGAGGTAGTACTCGCCCTGGGCGTTGGCGGGGCTGAGCCGGCGCAGGGACGGGGCGAGGACACTGCGGCGGAAGCAGTAGATGGAGGTGTTCACCTCGCGGACCTCGACCTCCTCGCCCACCGCATCGGCGTCCTCCACCACCCGGGCCACGCCGTCGTTCCGGCCGCGCACCACCCGGCCGTAGCCGGTGGGGTCGGCCACCACCGCGGTGAGCAGGGTGGCGGCGGCATCCGACCGGCGGTGCTGTCGGACCAGGGCGGCCAGGGTGGCCGGCCGCAGCAGGGGGGTGTCGCCGGGGAGCACCACCACGTCACCGTCCTCCTCCTCCTCGTCGTCGGGGAGGCCCGTGAGGGCGACCGACATGGCGTCGCCGGTGCCGCGCTGCTCGACCTGCTCGACGAACTCGATGTCCATGCCCGGGGGGGCGTGCTCGATGAGGGTCTTGGTCACCCACTCCGCCCGGTGTCCGACCACCACCACCACCCGGGACACGGACAGCTCGGCGAGGGCGTCGAGGACGTGCAGCACCATCGGGCGGCCACAGAGGCGGTGGAGGGGCTTCGGACGGTCGGAGCGCATCCGGGTGCCCTCACCGGCCGCCAGCACCACCGCCGAGAGCGGCCGCCCGGCACGGACCGGCGGTGGGCGGCCTTCGGACCCCCGGTCCTCCGGCACGGACTGGGGGTAGGTCCGGATCACCATGTCGATGTCTCCAGGGGAACGGCGGTGGGCGGGGTCGAGCTCATGCGGCCTATTCTTCCCACGTCCGGGCCGTCGCGCCGGACATACCCCCGCACGCTGCCGGAACTCCCCACCCATGCCCATCCTCCCCACCACCGTCGAGCCGACGTCGGACACCTACCTGGCCAACCGGGCCGCCCTCGAGGAGGCCGTCGCCCTGGTCGACGGGCAGCTCGCCGTCGCCCGGGCGGGCGGTGGCGAGCGCTACACGACCCGCCACCGGGAGCGCGGGAAGCTCCCCCCCCGTGAGCGGATCGAGCTCCTCCTCGACCGAGACACCGCCTTTCTGGAGCTGAGTCCCCTGGCCGGCTGGGGGACGGAGTACACGGTGGGCGGCTCGTCGATCACCGGCATCGGGGTGGTCGAGGGGGTGGAGTGCCTGATCTCGGCCAACGACCCCACCGTCCGGGGCGGCGCCATGAACCCGTTCACCTTCAAGAAGAGCGCACGCGCCTCGGACATCGCCCTCCAGAACCGGCTCCCGGTGATCAACCTGGTGGAGTCGGGCGGCGCCGACCTCCCCGCCCAGGCCGAGCTGTTCATCCCCGGCGGGCGGGCCTTCCGGGATCTCACCCGCCACTCGGCGGCCGCCATCCCCACCGTGGCGCTGGTCTTCGGCAACTCGACGGCCGGCGGCGCCTACGTCCCGGGCATGAGCGACTACATCGTGATGATCGAGGGGCGCTCCAAGGTCTTCCTCGGGGGACCGCCCCTGGTCAAGATGGCCACCGGCGAAGAGTCGGACGACGAGGAGCTCGGCGGGGCGTCGATGCACGCCCGGGTGTCCGGGCTGGCCGACGCCCTGGCGGTCGACGAGACCGACGCCATCCGACTGGGCCGCGAGATCGTCAGCCGCTTCCACTGGCGCAAGGGTGGTCCGGGCCCCAGCCTCCCGGCCGACGCCCCGGTCCACGATCCCGACGAGCTGTTGGGGATCGCCTCGGCGGACCCCAAGGTCCCCTTCGACCCCCGGGAGGTGCTGGCCCGGGTGGTGGACGGCTCCCGGTTCGACGAGTTCAAGCCCCTCTACGGCACCAGCCTGGTGACCGGCTGGGCGTCGATCCACGGCTACCCCATCGGCGTGCTGGCCAACCACCGCGGGGTCCTCTTCTCCGAGGAGGCCCACAAGGCCACCCAGTTCATCCAGCTGGCCAACCAGATCGACGTCCCCCTCGTCTTCCTCCAGAACACCACCGGGTACATGGTGGGCAAGGAGTACGAGCAGCACGGGATCATCAAGCACGGGGCCCAGATGATCAACGCGGTCTCCAACTCGTCGGTCCCCCACCTGACGGTGAACATCGGGGCCTCCTACGGAGCCGGCAACTACGGGATGTGCGGGCGGGCCTACGACCCACGGTTCCTCTTCGCCTGGCCGAACGCCCGCTCCGCGGTGATGGGCCCCGCCCAGTTGGCCGGCGTGCTGTCCATCGTCGGCCGCCAGTCGGCGGCCGCCAAGGGCGTGCCGTTCGACGAGGAGGCCGACGCCGCCATGCGCGAGCTGGTGGAGGCCCAGATCGAGGCCGAGTCGCTGCCACTCTTCCTCACCGCCCGCCTCTACGACGACGGCATCATCGACCCCCGGGACACCCGGACCGTCCTGGGCATCTGTCTCTCGGTCATCGACAACCAGACCATCACCGGCACGCGCGGCTACGGCGTGTTCCGGATGTAGGCGCCGTGACCTCCGGACTCCCGCTGACCCCCATCCGGTCCCTGCTCATCGCCAACCGCGGGGAGATCGCCCGACGCATCATCCGCAGCGCCCACGCCATGGGGATCACCTGCGTGGCCGTCCACTCGGACGTCGACGCCGACAGCCCGCACGTGCGCGAGGCGGACCTGGCGGTGCGCCTGCCGGGGGCGGCGCCGGCCGACACCTACCTGCGCATCGACCTGCTCCTCGACGCCGCCGCCCGCACCGGGACCGATGCCGTGCACCCCGGGTACGGCTTCCTGTCGGAGTCGGGCGACGCCGCCCGGGCGGTGGCCGGTGCCGGCCTGGTGTGGGTCGGGCCGCCGGCCGACGCCATCGACGCCATGGGTTCCAAGGTCGGGGCCAAGGAGCTGATGCGGGCCGCCGGTGTCCCCACCCTGCCGTCGATCACCGTCGACCCCGACGGCGACCTCCCCGACCCCGAGGCGGTGGCCGGCCTGGGCTGGCCGCTGCTGGTCAAGGCGTCCGCCGGTGGCGGGGGGCGGGGCATGCGGGTGGTGGAGGGCCCCGGGCAACTGGCCGAGGCGCTGGAGGGGGCCCGCCGCGAGGCGGCCTCCGCCTTCGGCGACGGGACCGTGTTCCTCGAGCGGTACGTCATCGACCCCCGGCACATCGAGGTCCAGGTGGTGGCGGACGCCCAGGGGCGGACCGAGGCCCTCTTCGAGCGCGAGTGCAGCATCCAGCGCCGCCACCAGAAGATCATCGAAGAGGCCCCCTCCCCGGCGGTCACCCCCGGGCTCCGCCAGCGCCTGCTGGAGGCGTCGACGGCGGCCGCCCGGGCCGTGGGGTACGTGAACGCCGGCACCGTCGAGTTCGTGGTGGACCGCGACGGCTCGCCGTTCTTTCTGGAGATGAACACCCGGCTGCAGGTGGAGCACCCGGTCACCGAGGAGGTCACCGGGCTCGACCTGGTCCGGCTCCAGCTGCTCATCGCCGCCGGCGCCCCCCTCCCCGAGGAGGTGCACGAGGCGGTCCGCCGGGGCCCGGTGGGCCACGCGGTGGAGGTCCGCCTCTACGCCGAGGACCCGGCCGAAGGGTGGCTCCCGTCGACCGGCACGCTCCACCGCTTCGAGGTGGACGAGCACCCGCCGGGCTCCCAGGTCTCCCACGGCGGCCGCATCCGGGTGGACAGCGGCGTGGAGTCGGGCAGCGTGGTCAGCCCCCACTACGACCCGATGCTGGCCAAGGTCATCGCCCACGCCGCCACCCGCCACGAGGCCCTGTCGGTGCTGTCGGGCACGCTGGCCCGGGCGCAGATCCACGGGGTCACCACCAACCGCGATCTGCTGGTCCGGACCCTCCGGCATCCGGGCTTCATCGCCGGGGAGATCGACACCGGCTTCCTCGACCGGCACGGCCTGGCCACGCTGGCCGCCCCCCTGGCCCGGCCCGGTGCGGTCCGGCGCCACGCGGTGGCCCTGGCCCTGGCCGGCCAGGCCGCCCGTCGCGCGGTCGCCACCGTGCAGCCCGGTGTCCCCTCCGGCTTCCGCAACAGCCCCGCCGCCCTCCAGGAGGTCGTCCTGACCGGACGGTCGGGCACCCTCACCGTCGGCTACCGGTTCGACCGGTTCGGCCGGGCCCCGGAGCTCCTCACCGTCGACGGCGAGGCGGTGGAGCTCGAGGTGGGCGGGGTGGCCTCCCGGGAAGTGGTCCTGACCGACGGCGGGGTGACCCGGCGGTACCGGATCCACCTGCTCGGCGACCGGGGGTGGGTGGACGGGCCCGACGGGTCGTCGGCCTTCGTCATCGGGGAGCGGTTCCCCGTCCCCGGAAGCAACCTGCGGCCGGGCTCGTCCGTCGCCCCCATGCCGGGCGGGGTGGTGCGGGTGGCCGTGGCCCCGGGCGACCGGGTCACCTCCGGCCAGCTGCTCGTGGTCCTGGAGGCCATGAAGATGGAGCACGCCGTCCACGCCACCGGGGACGGGACCGTCGCCGCCGTGCACGTGACGGTGGGCGAGCAGGTGGAGACCGGTCGGGTGCTGGTCGAGGTGACCGCCGACGACGACGGACCCGTCGGGGAGGAGGGCGCATGACCGAGCCGATCCGCATCGCCAACTGCTCGGGCTTCTACGGCGACCGGTTGGCCGCCGCCCGCGAGATGGTCGACGGCGGACCGATCGACGTCCTGACCGGCGACTGGCTGGCCGAGCTGACGATGCTCATCCTCTGGAAGGGACGCCAGCGCGACGCCTCGCGGGGCTGGGCCCGCACCTTCCTCTCCCAGATGGAGGAGGTGCTCGGCACCTGCGTCGACCGCGGGATCCGGGTGGTCACCAACGCCGGCGGCCTCAACCCGGCCGGACTGGCCGAACAGGTGTCGCTCCTGGCGGACCGCCTCGGGATCTCCGTCGGCGTCGCCCACGTCGAGGGCGACGACCTGATGCCGCGTCTCGAGAGCCTGCAGGCGGCGGGCCACCCCCTCGCCCACCTCGACACCGGCCAGCCGCTGGCCGAGGCCTCCGGTCAGGTGGTCACGGCCAACGCCTACCTGGGCGCCTGGCCGATCGTCGAGGCGTTGTCGGCCGGGGCGGGCGTGGTGGTCTGCCCACGGATCACCGACGCCTCCCTGGTGGTCGGACCGGCCGCCTGGCACCACGGGTGGGGACCGACCGACTGGGACCGGCTGGCCGGGGCGGTGGCCGCCGGGCACGTGATCGAGTGCGGCCCCCAGGCCACGGGGGGCAACTACTCGTTCTTCACCGAGGTGCCGGGGCTCGAGCACCCCGGCTTCCCGATCGCCGAGGTGGCCGAGGACGGCTCGTCGGTGATCACCAAGCACCCGGGGACCGGCGGCCAGGTGTCGGTCGGGACGGTGACCGCCCAGCTCCTCTACGAGATCGCCGGGCCCGAGTACCCGAACACCGACGTGGTCGCCCGGTTCGACACCCTGGCCATCTCCGAGGAGGGCCCCGACCGGGTCCGGCTCTCCGACATCCGGGGACTGCCCGCCCCCCACCAGGTCAAGGTGTGCCTCAACCTGCTGGGTGGGTGGCGCAACGCCATGACCTTCGTGCTGACCGGACTCGACATCGACGCCAAGGCGTCGCTCACCCTCCGGGCCCTCGAGGAGAAGCTCGGGGGGTCGGACCGGTTCGCCGAGTTCGACGCCCGGCTCATCCGCACCGACAAGCCCGACGCCCCCACCAACGCCGAGGCCGCCGCCCAGCTCCGGGTGACGGTGAAGGACGCCGACGGCGACCGGGTCGGGCGCGCCTTCTCCGACGCCGCCACCGAGCTGGCCCTGGCCGGCTACCCGGGCCTGCACCTGACGTCACCGCCCACCTCCGGGTCCATGTACGGCGTCTTCTGGCCGGCCCTGGTCCCCGCCGCCGAGGTCACCCCCGAGGTGGTGCTCCCCGACGGCCGGCGGGTGACGGTCCCGCACACCGCCCACCTCGACCCCGTCCCGCCCGCCGCCATCCCCCACCCGCACCCGGTGGGGGCGCTCCCGCGGGAGGCGACGTCCGCGGTAGCGCTCGGCACCATCATCGGGGCACGGTCGGGGGACAAGGGCGGGAACGCCAACGTCGGGTTCTGGGCCCGGAGCGACGACGCCTGGGGCTGGCTCCACTCGTTCCTCACCGTCTACCGGTTCCGCGCGCTGCTGCCCGAGGCGGACGGCCTGCCGGTCCACCGGTACGAACTGGCCAACCTCCGCTCCCTCAACTTCGTGGTGGTGGGGCTGCTGGGCGAAGGGGTAGCCTCGTCCACCCGTCCGGACCCCCAGGCCAAGAGCCTGGGTGAGTACCTCCGGAGCCGGCTGGTGGAGATCCCGGTCAGCCTCCTGCCGACCCAGACCCGCTGACCCCGTCCCGAGAAGGAGCACCGCCGTGGACTTCAGGCAGACCGATGAGCAGCTGATGCTCCGTGAGGCGGTGTCCTCCATCGCCTCCAAGTTCGGACACGAGTACTACGTGGCCAAGGCCCACGCCGACGAGCGTACCGACGAGCTGTGGGAGGCGGTGGCCGAGGGCGGGTTCCTCGGCGTCAACGTGCCCGAGGAGTACGGCGGTGGTGGCATGGGGATCACCGAGCTGGCCATCGTGCAGGAGGAGCTGGCGGCAGCGGGATGTCCACTGCTGGTCATCGTCGTCTCCCCCGCCATCTGCGCCACCATCATCGCCAAGTTCGGCTCCGACGCCCAGAAGCAGCGGTGGCTGCCCGGGTTCGCCGCCGGCACCCTCAAGATGGCCTTCGCCATCACCGAGCCGGACGCCGGGTCCAATTCGCACAACCTCTCGCTGACCGCCACCCGCGACGGCGACGTCTACCGGCTGAACGGCTCGAAGTACTACATCTCGGGGGTGGACGAGTGCCAGGCGATCCTGGTGGTGACCCGGTCGGGGGTGGATCCCGACACCGGGCGCGGCCGTCTCTCCCTCTTCGTGGTGGACACCGACACGCCGGGGCTCGACAAGCAGGTGCTGCCGGTGGAGATCACCGCCCCCGAGAAGCAGTTCACGCTCTTCTTCGACAACGTCGAAGTGGAGGCGGACCGGTTGATCGGCGCCGAGGGCGAGGGCCTGCGCCAGGTCTTCTTCGGGCTCAACCCCGAGCGCATCCTGTCGGCCGCCACCGCCAACGGGATCGGTCGCTACGCGCTGGCCAAGGCGGCCGCCTACGCCGTGGAGCGCTCGGTGTGGGGCACCCCCATCGGACGGCACCAGGGGATCGCCCACCCGTTGGCCAAGGCCAAGATCGAGGTCGACCTGGCCCGTCTGATGACCGACAAGGCCGCCTGGCTGTGCGACTTCGCCGGTGACACCCCCGAAGCCGGGGAGGCCGCCAACATGGCCAAGTACGCCGCCGGGGAGGCCACCCTGGCCGCCCTGGACCAGGCCATCCAGACGCACGGCGGCAACGGCATGTCCACCGAGTACGGGCTGGCCGACCTGTGGGGGATGGCCCGCCTGCTCCGCATCGCCCCGGTCAGCCGCGAGATGATCCTCAACTTCGTCGCCCAGCACTCGCTGGGGCTCCCCAAGTCGTACTGACGGCGCGGATCGGCCCGACGGTGCGGCGGCGGTGCCGCACCCCCCGGGTGGGGACCGGGTGACCGTCCGATCCCACCCCGCCCGATCCCACCCGACGACCGCGCCCGGGCGGCGCGTACCCGCCTGACCGTGTCGGCCTGACCGTGCCTGTCTGGAGCCCGCGGCTGCCGGGACCTCCGCCCGGGCGGCGCGGTGAGCAGCGACCGGTCCGGCGGTGGGAGTGACGCGTCGGATCCAGAGGGTGCCCGGGCCGAATTCGGACCACCCGATCCGTGCCGCCGACGGTGTCTCCGCCCCGCTCAACGCTCCACGCGGTCAATCAACCGCCGCTCGTGGTGATATTCGGGCAGGTCACGACGGCCGCGCCGGGGAGACAAACCGTCACTGAGAGTGAAGTCAATTTCGTCGTCGGTCTGCGAACGGGTGTTCGTCATTGGACATTTCCCCTGGTATCCGTAGAATCACGTATTAAACATCCTCCCTTGTCGGATATAGGGTGCGACTGTGCGTGGGGGCCGAAGTGGAACGTGGTGCATTCGGAGGAGGCAGATGCGTCCGGGAAAGCGTCGCCTGATGCCGCCCATCCGGACCCGCCGGGGCCCCGGCTCCGAGTCGGGGGTGACCCTGATCGAGGTCCTGACCGCCTTCAGCATCCTGCTGCTGGCGCTGATCCCCCTCACCTACCTCCTCGACAACCAGGTCGGCCAGGCCTCCCAGTCCCGGAACCGGATCACTGCGCTGTCCATCGCCGAGACGGCGGTGGAGACCCTGTCGAACTACACCGAGCCGGCCAACGCCTACGGCGAGCTGGTCACCGACACCCCGTCCGCACCGACCGGCGGCCTGCCCGCCACCCAGACCCTGTCCGGCGTCACCTACGCCACCTCGGTCGAGTACTCGTGGGCCGCCTGGCAGCACCCGACGGCCTCGAAGCCCGACATGTGCACCGCCGGCACACCGCAGCTGCTCAAGCTGACGGTCACCGTGAGCTGGGGTCCGAACCTGCAGATGCAGGACTCGGTGCTGGTCGACTACCCCCCGGCCGGGATCCAGACCCTCGGGTTCCTGGCGTTCCAGATCTCCGGCGACTCGTCGACCCCGGACTTCGCCGGCCGTTCGTGGACCACCAGGGTCCAGACCATCCCGGTCACCCTCACCGAGACCACCGCCGGAACCGGCCAGACCCTCCCCCTCCAGACCATCACCGGACTCACCCCCGACGCCTACGGGTGCGTCTTCGCCGAGGTGGTGCCGGGCACCTGGACGGTCTCGGCGGCCTCACCGGCAGGGCTCAGTCCCGTCTACACCACCGAGGCGGCCCCGCAGGCGGGCATCCCCCAGCTGGCGGACCAGACGACCCCACCCAGCATCTCCGGGAACGTGGTGTCGGTCGGCACCACCACCCCGGTGGCCGCCACCTGGGACCAGGGGACGCTCCTCGACCTCACCTACCCGTCGTCCACCTCGGTCGAGGACGGGGTGCTCTGCCCGGGAGCCCCCGGGTTCACCTGCCTCGCCAGCGGCGAAGGCCCCTCGGGCGCCACCCTGGCGTGGCCGACCAACACCACCGACCCCGGGCCGGGGACCACCTGGTCCCAGGCGGCCGCGCCGGGGAACCTGTCGCGACTGACCTCGTTGGCGTGCACGTCCACCGCCTCACCCGCCATGTCCAAGTGCATCGGCGTCGGCTACGGGCTGGCCGGCGGTGTGGTGACCGCCCGGGTGATCGCCGGGTCCAGCCCCGCGGCGATGGCCTCCAACCCGAACGACCTGCTCCCGGCGGGAATCACCGCGCTCTCCCAGGTGGTCTGCCCACCGTCGGGACCCAGCGACACCCACGGCACCTGCGTGGCCATCGGGTCGACGCCCTCGGGGGCGGTCATCCTGGCCGGCACCATCACCGCCGCCACGGACACCTGGCAGGCGGAGCCGCTGGGCACGGGCGTGACGGTGGGCACCCTCACCCAGGTGTCGTGCGCATCCACCACCGCCTGCGTGGCCGTCGGGACCACCGGCGGCGCCGCGGTGGCCGTCTCCGGATCGGCCGCAGCCGGCAGCACCTGGGTGGCCGGGACGCCGCCGACCGGTGTGGCGCTGACCTCGCTCTCCAGGGTCGTGTGCCCCGCCGCCAACGCCTGCATGGCCCTCGGGACCGGCACGGTCGGGGCCGGCCCGGCCGGCCCGCTGGTCCTGTCCGGGGTACCCACCGTGCCGGCGTCGGGCCTCGCCGGCGGGGTCACCTGGACCGACGACGCCATCCCCGCCACCGACACCCTCACCTCGCTGAGCCAGGTCGTCTGCCCCTCGGCCACGCGGTGCCTGGTCACCGGCTCGGGGACCGTGCAGGGCACGGTGGCGGCCAGCATCATGACCGGGCCGGCGGCGGGTGGGGCCCTGATCGACGACGCCGTCCCCCACAGCCCGACCATCCCGCTGGTGCTGAACCAGCTGACCTGCCCCTCGGCGTCGGTGTGCGTCGCCGACGGAGCCAGCGCCTCGGGTCCGGTGTCCATCTCGGGGCTGCTCGGCACCCCTGACGCCTGGGTCAGCGACACCGTGCCACCGACGGTGACGACGCTCACCCAGCTAACGTGCCCGACGTCGACGCAGTGCCTCACCGCCGGGTCGGGTCCGACGGGAGGTGCCCTCCTCCAGGGCGCGGTGACCACCGGGGGATCCACCGTCACCGCCGTCTGGACCGCGGTCGGACTCCCGGCCGCCGGCACCCTCCAGTACGTCGACGGATTGGCCTGCGTGGCCCGGCCGTCGTCGTACTGCGCCGCGGTGGGGGCCACCACCACGTCGGCGGTCCTGCTGGGGTCCGTCATGGGCTCACCCGCCACCTGGTCGCTCGACCAGACCCCCGGCGGACTGTCCGGGCTCTCGACGCAGGGGGTGCCCCTCCAGCTCGACTACGGGATCAAGTACGCCACCGAGAACGCCGGCGGCGGGGGCAGCGACCTCGGCCAGGTGGGGCCGGTCTTCCCCCTGTCCGGTGGCTACAGCCTCTTCGCCGGCGACTGTCAGGCCGAACTCGGCACCGCCAACGCCACGCCGGTGGTGACGCAGCCCGGCGCATCACCGGCGGTGACCGTGCCGCTCGGGGTGCTGGCGGTGTCCGTCGTGGTCGCCTCGACCGGCCAGCCGGCCGGCGCCGCCACCCTCACCCTCACCGCCACCACCCCCGGGTGCGCCGCCGACAGCTACCACCTCCAGACCACCGGGCCGGACGGTCTCAGCCGCACCCAGGTCCCCTACGGCACGTACTCGATGGTGGCCACCAACGCCGCCGGGGCCAACGCCTCCCCCGTGGCGGTGACGGTCGGCCCGAACTCGGTGGCCGGCCCGGCCGGGACGGTGGCCCTCCCCTCCCCGATCGCCGTGGCGGTCCCATGAGGCGCCCCACCGCCCCGGCCGGACGGCGCGAGCACCGGGCCCGCGGCGACGACGGCATGACCCTGGTCGAGCTGATGGTGGCGATGACCCTGCTGATCGTGTTGCTGACCATCGTGACCGTGTCGCTCTCCGCCTACCTGACCACCAGCACCAACGTGCTCTCCTCGTACCGGTCGACCGACGAGCTCCTCCCGACCTCGGTGATCATCCAGCGGCTCATCCGGAGCGAGGTCGAGCCGGCCCCCACGCCGGCGGCGTCGGTGGCCGTCCCCCATCCCACGCCCACCCCCGGCTTCGCCCTCACCTCCACTTCCCCGTACTCGAGTCCCCCCATCGCCACCCAGCCCGGGGTCTCGCCGGCCCAGCCCACCGTCGCCTGGTCCCCGAGCACGGTCCCCATGTCGGTGAACTCGATGTCCTTCTACGCCAACGTCGGTGACCCCAACGGGCCGGCGGAGATCGTCATGGCCGAGACGGCCAACCCCTACCCGTGCAGTGGCTGCACCTTCCCGACCTCGACCTTCACGGTCACGCAGATCTCGGCCGCCGCCGGCACCTGCCCGGGCGTCTCCTCGGGGAGCGCCTGCTCGTACCCGTCGACGTCCCCGACCAAGCAGATCCTCTCGATCCCCGACGTGGTCAACGGCACCGCCGCCGCGCCGATCTTCACCTACACCCTCTTCCACGCCGGCATCCCCGAGACGGTCGCCACCGCCAACATCGCCGCACTCAACTCCACCGGCTGCACCGGAAGCGCCAACCTCACCACCAGCTGCCCGGCGGACGACCTCCAGAGCGTGGCGGTGGACCTCCGGATCCACATCCGGGGGACCCCGACGGCGGAGAACGAGTTCACGGTCTTCCGCCTCTCGTCCTCGTCCTACCTCTACAGCCCACTCGTCGGATAGGTGACCATGCGCCCACTCCCCGCCCCAACGTCCCGCACCGGGGAGTCCCGCCGTCACCCCGACGAGGCCGGGCAGAGCGCGCTGGTGATGGTCCTGGCGGTGACGGTGATCATGACCCTGACCGCCGGGGTGCTGGTCGGGGTGACGGTGAACAACGACCCGCTGGTCCAGTCGGCGTCGATCCAGCGGTACTCCTACCGGGCCCTGCAGTCGGGCCTCGACGCCTACCAGAGCGCCATCAACGCCGACCCGGTGCTGGCCAGCTGCAACGTGTCGAGCACGTCGGCCGACTGCGCACCCCTCCAGTACGTGTCGTGGAGCCAGGTGGCCGGCACCGACGTCGGCAACGGCGTGGTCCCCGAGTACTACAAGTTCGACAACCCCCAGCAGATCACCGATCCCACCACCGACGCCGTCTCCTACCTCCAGGTGCAGGTGGTGGGGGCCGCCGGCTACCCCGGTGACTACGTCTACCAGTCCACCGTCGCCCGGTTCACGCCCGAGAACGGATTCCTCGACCACGTCTGGTGGAGCAACTACGAGTCCTTCGACGCCAGCGCCACGGGATCGGCGGCGGACTGCCAGTACTACCACCCGAGCATCAGCACCGGCGGCGGCAACAACTACTCGATCGCCAACGACATCGTGGGGACCTCCCCGTGCGAGGCGGTCTACTTCGGTCCCAACGACACCATCCTCGGACCGCTGTTCTCGAACGACTCGCTGTTCGTGGACGGCAAGCCGAACTTCGGGACGGCGTCCGGTGTCCAGACCGCCGACCAGGGATGCCTCTTCGTCGATCCCGCCGCCGGGTACGACAGCCCGACCAGCCAGAGCCCGTGTGCCTCCACCGCGGCCAACGAGGTCGGCAGCTACTCGACGGCGAAGAGCGCCTTCGGCCAGTTGCCCCAACCGCTGCCGGTGGACGACTCCGAACTGGCCACGGTGGCCAAGGCCGGCGGCTGCTACTACCAGGGACCCACCACGGTGACCCTGAACGCGGCGGGGACCATGCGGGTCACCAGTCCCGACACCACCACGGTGAACGCGGGCTGCCCCCTCGGGTCCACCGGGAGCCTCCCCCCGAACGGCGTCCTCTTCGTGGACAGCGCCGCCCCCTCGGCCGCGGGCCCGAACCCGTTCGACGGCGCCACCCAGACCACCACCACCGCCACCTCGACGTCGATCATCACCACGCCGACGTCGACGGTCAGCAGCGTCACCACCAACTACAAGGGGCAGGTCATCCGCACCACCGGTCCGACCACCACCGCCACCGGGCCCGGGGCGACCACCACCAGCAACTCCTCGGTCCCGACCGCCACACTGATCGACGCCCAGACCCAGGCCACCTGCTCGGGCTGCTACTACGGACAGACCGGCCAGCCGGATGCCGAGGCCGACGTCTTCGTCAGCGGATCGCTGTCGGGCCAGCTCACCATCGGGTCGGCCAACGACATCATCGTGGACGGGGGCATCACCTACGCCGACTGCTCGTGGGTGGCGACCGCCTCGGAAAGCATCTGCAAGTACAACAGCACCTCCGGCAGCCCGAGCACCAACGACACGCTGGGCCTGGTGGCCGACAACTACGTCGAGATCGACCGCCCGGTCGACACCGGCGGCAACGTGCTCGCCTGCGGTACCACCAGCGGCACGGTCAACCAGAACCCGGTCACCTCGACCACCACCACCAACGGATCGACGACGACCACGACCACGACCACCGGATCGGGGGTCAACCTGCAGACCACGGTGACCTCCACCACCCCGGGCTCGTCGATCCAGACGACGGTCAACACATCGGTGACCACCGCCGCCACCTTCGCCGCCCCGATGTGCGACCCGAGCACCGCCACCGGGGCCGCCGGCGGAAAGGGCCTCACCGTCGACGCCGCCCTCCTGGCTGACGGACAGTCCTTCGTGGTCAACAACTACAAGGCCTCCGGCCTCGAGGGCACGCTCGACATCTACGGCTCGATCAGCCAGGACGCCCGGGGTCCGGTGGCTATCGAGAGCACCACCGGCTACTACAAGTACTACCTCTGGGACCCCCGCCTCACCCTCTACGCACCGCCGTACTACCTGACGCCGGGCACCGCCTCGTGGGCCCTCGACTCCTCGGCGGTCAACTACGCCTCCTCCTGCCCCCCGGTCCCCGACCCCGACCCCGTGCCGTCGCCCACGCCTACCCCGGGCACCAGCGCCTGCGTCGCCCCCTGACCCCCGGGCGCCCGCCTACGGGGCCATGCCCACGATGGGCTTGTTGAGGGTGAGCGAGCCGGTGGATCCGGAGAAGGCGGCGTCGCCGAAGGCGAAGATGCCGCCGTCGGAGGCCACCAGCCAGTAGCCCCGGCCGTCGGGGGTCGACGCCATGCCCACGATGGGGCGGTTGAGGGTGAGGGAGCCGGTCGATC
>Ga0181519_10001476_pt1 | contig 20697 bp, 15 predicted proteins | sample PEATcosm2014_Bin_26_FD_121102 | JGI IMG/M metagenome (GOLD analysis project Ga0181519, IMG submission 121102) | Peatland microbial communities from MTU Mesocosm Facility, Houghton, MI, USA - PEATcosm2014_Bin02_10_metaG | ecosystem: Environmental > Terrestrial > Soil > Wetlands > Peat | place...
CGCAACACTTGATCCTTTGTCCCGCCACTCAAAGGAGAACCTGTGAGCACTCAATCTGTCCCAATCCTCGATCACCCGGACGCCGAGGGCGTGCGTCGGGCAAAGCGAGGTGAGCTCGCCGCGTTCGCCGCCCTGTTTGAAGCACACAAAGCTGGCGTTTACTGCGTGTGTTTGCGGTTGACCCATGGCAAAGTCGCAGCGGAAGAGCTGACGGAAAAGATCTTCCTGCGTGCATTTCACCGGATCGCGGATTGTCATGACGAAAGAGACTTTTCAGTACTGGTCTACCGGATCGCACTCGGCGCAGCTTCTATGTGTGGAGGAAAAGTTGACCGAAGTCCACTGGCAGTCGAGCCGCTTTTGCGACTAGCCCAGGAATCCGTTTTTTCGCCCCGCCGTGGACATCCACGCGTAGCGTGGATGCACGCCCGTATTCTTAATGTGCGGGCTCGCATTCTAGGCAACCATTCCTGGGCGGGACTGTTTGAAGCACACAAAGCTGGCGTTTAAAGTCGAATTTCGCGGCGCGTTCCTGCGTTTTCTTCGCCTCCACCAGGTTGCGACGCTGTCGCGACCTTTCGGTCCTGTTGTCTCTTGCATGAACCCCCCTATGTAGGTGTCTTCTAGTTTCCGGAAGGCAAGGAACAAATTCTGGCCGCATCAATTTTCCCGGTCCCAGAAAAACTTTCTGAAGCACAACGTCCCCGAGCGTGAGCGCATCCTAGGTTCCCGGTGGACGACCAATAAACGCGAGGTGACATTTTGAAATTCTTCTCCGCTAATCTCGACAATCTCCGCAAACTTTACGTAGATCAACTTCAACAGCTGTAATCTGCAGAGACCCAGATCACGGAAGCTTTGCCTAAGATGATTGAGGCGGCAAATGAGCCGCAATTAAGGCAAGCTCTCCAGACCCACTTGCAGGAAACGGAAACCCACGTATCCCGCCTGGATGAGATTCTCAGTCTGGTGGAAGGATCCACGAGCTCCAGGAAGTGCAAAGGCATCGCCGCGCTCATTTCCGAAGGTGAAGATGTGATTAAGGATGCGACTGACGAGTCGGTACGCGATGCCGGCATAATCGCGGCAGCGCAAAAAGTGGAGCACTACGAAATAGCCGCCTATGGGACCGTAAGAACCTTTGCCGAAATCCTCGGCGAGGAAGCTCATGTCGATCTCCTCGAGAAAACTCTGGACGAAGAGAAGCATGCGGACGCAGTTCTGACTGAAATAGCGGACACGGCCAATACCAAGGCCGACAAGGCAGCATAAACGGTAATTCCGATTGCGGCATAGGAGGTTCCATGACAGTAAAGAAGAAGTCGGGCGCCCGGAAATACGGGAAGGCCGCGGGTAGGTGGGTCGAGAGCGCGATGCATCGGGAAAAGAAAGGCACACTTCGCTCTGGCAAGGGCGGCAAAGGTGGAAAAGTAACGAGCCGAAAGCAGGCGATCGCGATCGGCCTCTCGGAAGCGCGCGCAAAGGGCGCCAAAGTGCCAAAGAAGAAAGCCAGTTGATTTTATCTCTTAATACCCAGAGGAGTGGTTGCAATGAAAGCTGTCAGCTATGAAGGCATTCGAAAGATGTCGGTATCGAACCATCCAAAACCAAAAATCAAGGCTCCCACCGATGCGCTGCTAAGAGTGACTACCAGCGGCATCTGCGGGAGCGACCTGCACATGTTCGAAGGACGCACGCCACTCGATAAGGGTACGGTGGTAGGCCATGAAATCATGGGCGTAATTGATGAAGTCGGGGAATCTGTGGAAAGCATCAAGAAAGGCGATCGAGTTGTTCTACCCTTCAATATCGCTTGTGGATTCTGCTTCAATTGTCACCGCGGCCACACTGAAGCCTGCCTGACCATGAACCCGGAGCAACCACATGCAGCGTACGGATATGCGGGAATGGGCCCGTACCAGGGCGGCCAGGCAGAATTTGTACTGGTCCCCCATGCCGACTTCAATTGCCTGAAATTGCCCGGCAAGCCGGGGGATGAGTGGGAAGACGACTTCCTCCTCTTGTCGGATGTGTTTCCTACGGCCTTCCACGCGACCGAACTGGCTTGCGTGAGCGCGGGCAAGACGGTTGCCGTTTTTGGGGCGGGACCGGTGGGTCTTCTGTCCGCTTATTGTTCTCTGCTCAAGGGTGCATCCGAAGTGTACGTAGTGGATAACATCAAGTCTCGACTCGACAAGGCGCGCGAGTTGGGTGCTACCCCAGTCGATTACAGCGCGGGTGATCCCGTCGAGCAGATCTTCGCCTTCAGGAAGAAGAACCACGGCATCCAGCAAAGCCTGCGACCCGGAGAAGAGAAGATGAAGGGAGTCGATTGCGCGATTGATGCCGTTGGCTACCAGGCTCGAGATGACGGGAATCCGGACAAGGAAAAACCGACGCAGGTATTGGAAAACTGCTTGCGTGTTGTTAATCCGACGGGAAGCATTGGAATGATCGGTGTGTACATTGCTCCCGATCCTGGGGCCGGGAATGAAAGCGCGAAGAAGGGCGTCTATCCCTTTCCAATCGCTGAATTTTTTGACAAGGGAGTCAGCATGGGAAGTGGCCAGGCTCCCGTTAAGAAATACAATGAGTACCTTCGCGACCTGATCGTGAACGGGCGGGCAAAGCCAAGTCAAATCGTCAGCCATCACATCAGGATCGACGACGCTCCGGATGCCTACGAGAAGTTCGACCAGCGCATCGAAGGCTACACCAAGGTGCTGATCAAGTTTCAGGAGAAGGCTGCCGCGTAGTTGTCCCGACCGATAGATTAGTCGCGTGAAATTCGCTCTCCAGGCGCCTCTACACTATTAGTGTGCCGCGTAGAATGCCGTTTGATGCATTCTACGCGGCAGGTTTTTCGGCAGCCGCGAAACCCCGGTGTTGTATCTGGTTTTGAATCTCACAACCAACCTCTGGAACTCCACAGCATCCTACCGAGGCAGTTCATTTCGAATTAGGAGAAGAACCATGGATTTTGTGAAGAGAGCAATGCAACAGATGGCGTTGTGCATGGCGCTCGGCGCTATGATCCCGCTCCTGGCGGCTGCGCAGGGTATGAACTCGACGATGGATCAGAAGGGCTCCGATAAAATGGGTATGGGCAAGCTTGGTTCGCTGAGCCCCGCAGACCAGAAATTCGTCATGAAGGCAGCACAAGGCGGCATGGCGGAAGTTCAACTGGGAGAACTGGCCAAGGAAAAGGGCTCGAGCGATGCGGTAAAACAATTTGGGCAGCGTATGGTGGACGACCACAGCAAGGCGAACGATCAGCTTAAGCAACTGGCAGCGAATAAAGGCTTGGATCTTCCTTCAAGCCTCGATGCGAAAGATGAAGCAACCAAGACGAGGCTCTCCAAGCTCTCGGGAGACGCGTTCGATCGCGCCTACATGAAAGACATGGTTGCCGACCACACCAAAGACGTGTCGGAGTTTCGGCGTGAAAGCCAGAGTGCAAAGGACCCCGACGTAAAGAACTTTGCATCGCAGACATTGCCGACTTTGGAAGATCACCTGAAATCTGCCAAGAGTGTGGATTCCGGCCTGAAAACCACGGCATCGAAGTGAGGTACCGCCCTGCAAACTATTGAACTCGGGAGCGGCGCAATTCGAATGTTTATGTCCCTTCGGCGAAGCAGGCTGGCGGAGAAGTTCGCAGCTTTCCCGACTTTTTTCATCACATTCTTCCTGTGCCGCTGTCACAGACTCACACTTCTGTCGATGATAAGGTTCCCGGGACAGTGCATCGTCGAAAACGTGCGCGTCTCCAGAGACGAAGCCATTTTCCGGCGGCCATTTTTCCGGAGCTATTTGACAATTTATGGGCCCAACCCCCCGCAAGTGTACGCCAAACAGTAGAACTAAAGGCTAAGTCCAATATTTTGAATACTTTGCATTTAACTACCCTACTATCAATAACTTAACCAATTTCGGGGGGGGGGTACCCCCCACTTTTCGAAATTCAGCCCTCACGGCCTTCCGGAAAATTGTCGTTCAGAGACCGAGTCGGCCCCGCCTGGCAAATGGTGCGATTCGGTCGCCTGCAATGAAGCAGCTTCCTTCAAATAACTCTGAGCGGCGGCGTGGTCGCCCAACTTCAGCGCAATCCCGGCGGCATGTGTGAAGATTCCCGCATCGCGAATTCCCACGGCGAGCGCGATCTCGATCTGCTTGCGAGCCTCCGCGTCCTGACCGTTGGCGTGCAGCGCCCAGGCATAAGCGTCGAGCGTATAAATGTCATGACGCCACGCATACTCGAGCTTTGCTATCTTGAGCGCCAGGGCAGGCTGATGCGCATGGTCGGCATAGTAGAAGACCAGTTCGCGGTTGGAATTGTTCCTGGTGGCAGTCTCCGCCAGCGCTTGCGTTTCAAAGTCGGCAAATACCCGCGCGGCTTCACGATCGCGTCCCGCCAATTGCAGGGCTTCGGCCAGGGCATAAAGGGTTCCGGCGGGATGCGGGTTTTGACAGCGCTGCTGTAAGAGGACTACGGCTTCCGAATAGCGCTTCTGCATTTCACGCACCTGGGCCAGATCTTCCAATGCCATGGGATAGCCGGAGAAATTTGTCAGTGCCTGCTGGAAGAGTTTTTCCGCCGCTTCGAGGTTACCCGAGGCTAACCGCAAATGGCCCAACCGGGTGAGGATGTCGGCGCGCTCTCCGGTTTCGGTTGGGGGCGTCGACTGATACGCCAGGTCCAATAGTTCATAAGCGCCTTCGGTATCCCCGAAAAGATCGCGCAAGTGGGCGGCATGAATCAGCGCGGGAAGATTGCCGGGGCGAAGATTGAGCATCCACTGGGCCGAATCTTCCGCATCCTTATAGTTGCCCAGTTCCACGTTCGCGTCGGTCAGCAAGCCGTAGACCGTCACGTCATCGGGGACTCTCTTGTTGAGCGCGACGGCGGAGTGGAGGGCGGCGGGATAGTCATGCTGTCCCAGCAGAATTGAAGTTTCTATTTTTTCCGTCTCGAAGTTCCTGGGAGCGAGGGCGAGTGATTTCTTTACTGCGTCCTCGGCCTGAAGGTAGAAGGTGGCATCGGAGGTTTCCTGGGCGCGGCTAATGAGGGCGGCAGCCAACAGGTTGTATCCGTTATATTCCTTCGGCTTCTCTGTGATTGCGTGGCGGGCGGCTGCAATCCTTTGCTGGGCTGGCGAAGGCTCCATAGTCGCGGCACCGTCTTTCGTCTGCGCGGCTGCGAAGGTTGCTATCGTAAGGATGACGCTGAGTGCGGAAATCATTCTTTTCATGGCTTGCCTCGTTTTCGAATGCGAAGGAAAAATGTGGCTGCCGTCTCCCAACGACAGCCACAAGATTTGTTACTGTACCGGGCAGATGCCACCGGGTTGTCCAGTGCAACCTGCCTGTCCGGGCCCGGTGTGAGCGCTATTGCGTCCACTGTTAGCCGGCAAAACGTAGGGGAAAGAATTGTTGAAGCCTTCCGTCTTGGTGTTGACGCCATCGCCGAGAGCCAAGCCATACTTGGTGGAATCCACCAGGATGCCTTCGATAGCGCGGAGAGAAATGTCAAACACGTCGTCGACCGGCCGGCGTCCATTGGGATAACCAGCCACGTCGCCCGCAATAAAGCCCAACCGTTTCTGATTGGCTACGGGAGTTGCGGGAATTCCGGTGTTGAGGCGCAGGAGGTCGGCAACCGGGCCGGCATCGTTCGGCCCGCAACCGGGACAAATTGGCGCCTCGTACTGCACCAGGAGCAACAGGTCGGTGCGGGGATTGGGTGGAACGGGAACGCCGAGCGTGCTCAAGACGCCAGCTGCCACGGGCTCCAGGACGAAGCTCGCGAACTGCGCGTCGTTGATGGGATAGTCCATGCTGAAACGATCCTTGAAACCGGTGCCGATAATCGCTTCGTTAATGAGGGAATTGCCCTCACGGTTCACCTGTTGAAACGGTCCTGAGCTGTGGGCTGGATTGGGAGACCGCCGCACCGTCATCTGATGGCGAGCCGTGCTGCCATAAGTACCGATCACAGCTTGCTTGTCGCCGGCGGGATGAACCTTGGCGTCCACGGTTAGCATCGTGACCGGCACTTCCAGCACGATGGAGTTAACGTTGTAGCCGCCGACCGCGTCGGGGGCGTAGTTGTGAGTGTTGTCGGCATCGATTGCCGGGGAGAGGACAGGACCCACTCCATTGCGGAAATTGACCGAGTCGAAGAATGCACCCAGATCGATAAAGAAGGGATCGTCCGCGGTTCCGGCCCATACGCTGACTCCGTTGCCGAGGTTGTAGATGCCCTGGTTGAAGAGCGCCTGGTAGTTTGGCATAGTCCGCGGCCCGACGTTTGACGGCACTGCATAGAGTGTCTGCCCGCCGTTGAGCACGGTTGTTTTGCCATTCTTGATCATGGTGAGGGTGTAGTTCTGGATGAGGCTTAAACCCTCGGACCCCGTGCCGCTGAGCGCCGTGATGGGCGGGATCCCAGCGATGCCGCCGACGAATCCGGTGAAGAGCCTGGGATCGCGGATGGTGGTGTTGAAGCGGAACTGGAATGTAATGTCGTCCAGTCCGTCCTGATTGTTATCCACGTGCATCTCGTAGAGCACGCTGGGATCGAAGGGAAAATAGTTGGGTCCGTTGGCCGGCTCGAGAAGTGGGTCAACGTTCAGGATCATCGTGACGTAGTTAGGTTTGTCATAGCTGACAAAGGCGTACCAGTCGGTGACATCCGCGGAACGGTCCAGGGCCGTGATGGGTGCTTCGCGATGACTCGACGCCAACACGCTGCAAGGCGCCAGCATGAAGAGCGAGATCGCGAGGGCCATGATGGGTTTCAGTTGTTTCATGGGAATGCCTCTCTCTTGGGATTCGTTGAGATTGCCGTGACTTCAGCCGCTCGTACGCAATGCGGTCGCAGTCCTTCGGCTCGCCCACGTATCCCAGTTACGCTCCGGGCACCACAAATGGATTGCACAAATCGTCAAAGATTGTCGTGGCCAATGGGGACGGCGCTAAAGGCACGGCTTTGCGGCGGGACGAGGCAGCCCGGGCTCGAGTAGTAAGTTGAGCAGCGCTATTACGCGCGGCTGTCAGAGACCTCGCTGCAGACTCAGGCACATCTACTGCGGAATCCAATGCACGTGCGAAGTAAAGAGGCCGTCGACAAAACCGATGTGATAAACGAGGAAGACGCCGAAGGCCATACTCGCGAAGCCGGAAATCGTGGTCAGGTGCCGATTGATTCTGAAGAACCTCTTTCCTGTGTAAACTATCGGGATTGAGATTGCCGCAGTCATAACCATCATCCCCACCATTGTGCCCACGCCGAAAACTAGCAGATACATGGTGGACCAAAGAGGACTTTTGATGGTGGAGAGGACCAGTAAGGCGACGGCAGCCGAACCCGCTAGTCCATGCACGAGGCCGACTATCAACGGTCGAAGAGTTTGGTAGAGGCCGAGTTTTCCGACTGACCTCTCGACGAGGAGTTCCAGTCGGCCTGATTCGGTTCGCGGGGCAGCCGGAGTTGCGTTCGGCGGAGTAAGCCGTTCGGTAATCCAGCGCATAACTCCAGTAAAATTCAGGATGCCCAGCAGAATGAGCATCAAGGCCACACAGAATTCCATCGAGAGCCCCACCCGAGGTGGAATCACGACGCCGAAGATGATGATTGCCGATCCCACCAGAAAAATCGTCAGAGTATGTCCAAGCCCCCAGAGCAATCCGATCGTCGCCGAGCTTCGGATGGATCCCTGGCGGCTGACGATGGTGGACACTGCCACCACGTGGTCGGGGTCGGTCGAATGGCGCATCCCGAGAAATAATCCGAGGAGGATTACGGTTACGAAGGGGACCAGATTGTCGAGGGAGCGGAAACCGCTTGCCCCGAAACTCCGCCAGATGGGAGCGGACGACAGAGCCGAGGCCGCGATTCCCGCTCCCAATATCACCATGAACGCCGATGATACAAAGGGAAGATAGCGCAGAGCTGGAGCGCCCGCGCGCACGCGAGAAGACAGCACGCGTTTGGCATAGACCATGGTGAGGCCGATGATCACCAGCACGAACGCCAGTCCCACACTGAAGGCGGTAATCAGGAACAAGCCGAAGCCGACGCGGTGAAGAGAGAACGCGCTCAGCAGCACCACGAGCGCGGCCGGACAGGGAACGATGCCTCCGGTGATGCCCAGCATGCAGAGCTCGCGCAGGGACGGGGCGGCGGCTGGCGTCGAAACCGAGGAGGGCGCAACCGGATTGGCTGGTTCGGTGCGGGCTGCTTCAGCGCGTGTCGATTGCGTGAATATCGAGAGAAACCAGTGCGAATGTTGTTCGCCCGGAGCGTGGGCGTGCGCTCCGGTTTCTCCGGTCCAGTGTCTTAGAAAGATGAAGATGCCGAGCCCGGCAATGCTCAGGCCGGAGATTGCGCCGAGCCAAGGATAGAGCTGCTCCGGCACGATGTAGCGCGATGCGTAGAGGGTCACGATTCCCAGGAGATAGACTCCCGCGGTATGCGCACCAGTGACAACCAGCCCCAGCAGCACCGCGTGTCTTGCCGTGCCGCGCGACCCGACAAGGTAGGCAGCCACAATGGTTTTTCCGTGTCCCGGTTCGAGCGCATGTAACGCCCCGAGACCTGCTGCGATGAGGGTAGCCGATAACAGCACCCAGAAGCTCAACTTACTCCCACTCGATATTAGTTCGGTGAAGCGACTGCGCGGCGTGTTGCCCGCGCGGCCTGATTGAGACGGCTCGGCCGAGATCACAGCCTGAGGCGAGGAAGGCCGAGGACTTCCGGCCTGGCTCGAGATCATCGCAGCGGGAATCCGGGCACGGGTTTCGTCGGATGGCGCATGATGTGCTTTTTCGCCCGCTCGATGAATTGGCCGACGGTCTGAAGGGGCGACTCCCTGTGCTGCGGTTGCCCCCAATTCCACGGTTGGACTCTTGAACCCGACCTGCGCGGATAACTGTTGGGGCGGGCTACTTAATACGTCGCTCGAATAGTTAGTAAGCTCCTGACTTCGATCAGTAGTAGATGCGGAACTGTTCAGAATCTCAACCTGGTCGCCGTCAACCACCACTTCTTTCCAGCCTGCGCGTCCGGGGAAATTGACATCACTATAGGAGAGGCCGTGCGCGCCGGACTGGCCATCGAGCTTGCCACGGAAGACGCACGTAATTTTCATCGTGGGCAAACCGCCGGCTCCGTAGGCGAATCGCGCATCGCGCGATATCGTATCGAGCGGCACAGGCTGGCCATCGCTTTCCAGCGAAAGGCCGGCTTTCAAGAGCTGCTCTTCGCGTTCAAGATAACCAGCGATGCTCGGATCGCCAGTCCTGGGGATTAGGTTGAACTGCCGCGTCTCCTGGAACGTGGGGATTTCAGCCATATCGATCAGATAGCGGATCTCCACTGACTTCTGCCCGATCTTGATTTTCGCGTAATGGTTGACACTGAAGTTTCCCATTGGATGGGCAAGCGCAGTCGCGGAGCTCATGATCAGCAAGAACAGCGAGACGACTGCCGTTCCAAGTCGGACACTTCTATTTTTATTGCCGTTACTGCGCATCGACCGACCTCTGATCGCGTGTTTTCAACTCGCCGAGCTCTTCTAATGTGTGTCTTGCCGTATCCGCGTAGAAAACATGAAAATGCGGATTCGTTTTCAACGCGCTATCCAACAGTGTTTCTGCTATGGCATTCATCCCCAGTCGGTGGTAGATCATGCCCGCATGAAACTGGATCAGCGGATCATTGGTGCGCAAAGCGGGAACCTTCCCGATTGCGGCTCCAGATTCCTGTATCCGTCCGTTGCGGTAGAGCACCCAGGCCAGCGTGTCCCATGTGTAAATGTCGTGCCGGACTTCAAATTCCTTGCGCGCAAGTTCCAGCGCCTCGGTCAGCTTCATGTCATGGTCCACGTAGAACAGGGCAAGTTCCCGATTGGCTAGCACCTGGTTCAACTTGCCGAGATGTCCGATATATTCGACCAGGTCATACTGCTGTTGCGCTTCGCTCGTTCGTCCCACTTTCTTGTAGACGTCCCCTAACTCGGCCACGTACACGGGAAACGGAATGACGGCAATTGAACGCTGGTAGAGCTGAATGGATTCTTCGAACCTTCCTTGTGCGGCCCGGACCTTCGCCAGTCCGGCGAGCGAGCGGTAGTGATTGGGATCGGCAGCGATGCCCGCCTGATACGAAAGATAGGCATCTTCCAGATCGCCGCTTTGAAAGTAGCGTTCTCCGGCTTCGAAGTAGAGCCATGCCAGATTCTCCCGGGGAACATTTATTTGCAATGCGGCGGCGATGGCGCTCTTCATCAAGCGGATGGACTGGGCGGAATCTCCATGGAGAAATGCCAGATAAGCTACGCGACTGTCGTGCATATAGGCGAGGCTCAGGGGCGATGTCGTATTCTGCCCGAGGGACTGCATCGTGTTGTAGGCCGCGATTGCCTCGTCGTATTCGCCCATATCGGTGTAGGCATCGCCTTCGAGGGCAAATGCGGCCAGGTTTCCCGCGCCTGAGCCGATGGCTTTCTGGGCGAGGGCGATGGCGTCGGAAAAGCGATGCTCGCCCATGTACACCAACGCCATGTGAACCTGCGGGTCGGCGGAACGGAAGTCTGGCGGCGCCAGTTCCAGTGCGCGCTTGAGCGTTTGCTCGGCCAGGTCGTAATAAGAAATGTCCCCGGTCTCTCTGGCCTTCTGCAGGTAGGCGACGCCGAGTTCGTCATATCCTTTGTAATCGAGGGGGGCTCGCTTTGCCCGCTCTTGCCAGGTCTGAATCTGCCGGTCTGTTCCTGTCACAGTGGGCATTGGGCGGTTTGCGGAAGAGAAGCTCTGCGCCGGCGCTGTCGCTGCGCACAAGGTCAGGAGGATCAGGGGCCACTTCGCCATTCGATTTCCTCTGAATCGTTAACTGGGAATTGAGTCGAGCTGGTGGCCGGATTGGTATCTGACCACGCTATGGATACGGCTGGGCCTGGATTTTGGATTGGCCCCGCAGAGATTTTCCTGTCCGACTGGCTGGTTTTCTTGCCTCGCCTTCAGTTGGAGATCTAGGCGCAGCCGGATTACAGACTGCGGGGTGGTTGAGCGCCGGAATCGACAGCAAATGAGCAGCGGCAGCCGCAGCCAAGCGAGGTGTGCAGGCGACTCCGCTGAGCCGGTACAGTCACGCAAGAATGGCATGCGAAGGACTACATCTCGGACTTGCCTCGATGGGATGGAGAGGAGATCCAGTGTTCGGGAGTTCGCGATCGCTCGGGAGAGGGAATTAGGTAAAAACCCTCTCCCCGGCCATCGGGGAGAGGGTTGTTTAGTCTGACCGTGTTTTAGTCGTCGTCGTCAACCTTGGCGGGTGCCGGTTTGTTGAACTCGCTCGCCGGCCGAACTGTCTTCTCCCCAGGGTAGGGGCGCATAAACCCGGTGGATTCATACCAGTTCAAGTGGTTGACAGTGTCCGAGTCTTCGGAGTCTGGCGTGTGCTGCTTGCCAGCGAACACCTCCGTCTTCTTCGCCATCCATCCCGCCCTCAGAGCCTTAACCGCAGGGCTCTCAGTACGCGTGGTCTGAGTCTTGGCTGCAGGGGCCGCAGTGCACGCGGGGATGGTCTGAGTCGGAGTCTGGCTAACGCCCGTGTTCAGCGGGAACCCGGCCGCCACGTGCGTCCACGGCAGGAAGTTATTTGCCGGGGGGTTATTGATGAAGAGCGTCTGCATCGGCGAAGCCACGAGGTCGAACTGGTTCATGGGCTTCAGACCGAGAATCTGCTCGATGGTGCGTGTGATGTTGACCTGCGTGTAGAAGGTGCTGTCTTCGGTGACCCCGGCGCCTGTGCCATCAGGGTTCACGAGTTGCTTGACGTAGGGGCTGATGACGTAGCCCGGGCTGCGGTGGCCGTCCACGTGGTCGACGCCGGTCTGCGCGTCATCTTCCTCGACGAAGATCGCCGAAGAGGACCAAATGGAGCTGTGGCTGATGGCGTCGACAAAGCGCCCAAGCGCCAGGTCGTTGTCGGCCTGCATGACTTGCGCCGGCGGCGGGCCGCCGGTGTGGTCGGAGCTGATCCACATGAACTCCAACTGGGGCACGGTACCCTTCGTCACGTCGTTCTGGAAGTCCTCATTCCAGATATCGAAGCGGAACTGGTCGGGAATGCCCAGGTCGAATTGCGGATAGTTCTGGACCGTGTTGTTAATCAGGTTCGGGAGCGGCGAGTGTGAGGCGACGGTGTTGTAGTTGTAGAGCTGGCTTTCAGCGCCACACTCGTACGCCGTTATGTCGTTGTAGAAGTCGATCCACTCTGGTTCGGTGGTCGACCCGGTCGGCGTCAGGAACGAGTTGTACTCGATGTACTCGCCGTAGTTTTTAAACGAAACGCTGGCCTTGACAGCCACATCCCACAGGTGGCCGACCTTCTGGTACGCAATCGCATCGCCGCCGTTCGAGGGGTAGTCGCGCAGCCAGTCCGGCGACTGGATGTCGTCCGAGTAAGGAGCCATGGCCTGCACGATCCAGTTGTGACCGTCCGCTGACTGGCGGCTCGGGTCGTAGAAGTTGTCCAGGAGCGGGAAGCGCTGTACGATCGCGTGCGCGTTGGGCGAAACCGGCGCCAGGCCGTAAGCGGAGGCTGCGCTACCGTCGCCGAACGTTGCCAGGCTCGGGTCGCCGTTGCCGCCGGCCACGTCGCCCAGCATCTGGTCGTAGGTGCGGTTTTCGCGGATGATCACGAACACATGCTTGATCAGCGACGGGCTGCCGATCTTGGCCGGGAGTGCGACCGGCGCGGCGTTCGGGTTACCACCGGAAGCAGACGCGATATTTTCCGCCAGATCCCAGTGGTTGTTGTCATAGACCTGCGTCGTCATCATCGCCAGAGTCGAGCTGTTCGGAATAGGAATGATGCTTACGGTGCCGAGGTCCTGGTGCGTGTTCAAGTCGATCGCGCCGAATTCTTTTGCGTACGAATTTTCGGCCGTATTTGTCGGAGGCGGTAGCACACCGAAGCCTGTGGTGCCGAGGCCCTTGTCGTTGGCCACGAGCAACTCGCCGTCCGCCGCGTCCAGCACGACCGAGCTCGGCGCATAGCCCACCGGGATCAGGCCCAAGGTCGCTTCGGAGTTGGGGTCCACAACCGCGACCGCGTTAGCATTGTAGAGCGCTACGTAGATGATGTTGTTCACGGCATCGACCGCGATCGAGTTCGGTCCGGCGCCAACCAACTCTGCGCCGGGCAATTTAATCGGCAGCACAAGATTAATCGTCTTGAACACCGTGTTCGTAGTCGTGTCGATCATCGAGATGCTGTCGCTGTAGGCATTGGCGACCAGCAGGTACTTTCCGTAAAACGCCATCCCCGTCGGATGCAGCCCCGTCGAGATGTTCTTGGTGACTTTGAACGTGGACAGGTTCACCACGGAAACGGTACCGGTGGACGTGGAACCAGTCGGATATTCAGCCACGACCGGTGTCCCGTTCGAATATTCCTGGAAGTCCTTCGCGGTAGCAATTCGCCCCGCTTCGTTCGAGACGTACGCGGTCGTGCCATCCGGCGAGAGCACCACGCTGTGCGGGACGTTCCCCACTCGGACCTCCGGACCCTCGCTCGGCTTCGCCTGGGTCAGGTCGATCTTCGTCAGCGTATCGTTGTTGTCCAGCACCACATAAGCGGTCTTGCCATCCGCCGAAACCGCGATGCCGGTCGGATAAGCCGTCGGCGCGCCGTCTGACACAAGCGAGACGGTCTGGCCGCAGGGGATTTCGATGCTGCCCGTTGTTCCTGGAGGGCTGTTCGGGAAGCAGGTAACGGTGGTCAGATAGCCGCCCTCATTGACGTCCAGCGAAACACCGACATGGGCCTGGTCTGTGAGCAAGCCCGTCACCGGGTCGATGCTCGCGACCGCAACAAAGGCGGGCCCGTAGCCGCCGTCCTGGCTAAACAGCAGGTGCAAGCCATCCGCCGTGTAGGTGATGCCGGTAGAACTGCCGCTGCTGCTCCCGAATGGTTTGTAGGTCTGCAGGACCGCCGCGCTCTGGGTGTTGAAAACGGTAACGGCCTGTGGCGCGCCCATCTGCAGGACGGCAGCGGTGTGCGTGCTGCTATTAGGATTCAAAGCAACGGCCTTGGCGCGGGTGGTGGTGCCGAGGTAAACCTGCGTGCCCGCCGGCGTGATGATCTGGCCATTGCTGACGACCCATGGAGTGGTAAAGGTTGAAGGGTAGTCCGGGCCCTGCGACCCGTTCTGGTTGGCGCCTACCTGGTAGGTCGGGAACGGAACGGACTGCGCGAGCGCCGCAACGCTCAGCGCCGCTGCCATTGCCAGAACGGCGAGCGACCACAGAAGATTGACGCGAGGCCTTCCGAGAGAATGATTTCGAGCCATTGTTCGTGACATAGACACAGTTCTCCTCATTGATTTTTCTTTTCGCAACCGGGATCGGTGGTGCGACGTTGGGTGGAAAGACATGGGCAGGGAAATAACTATGAGCGGTGATAGTAGTTGGCAAGTGTTACCGGCTTATTACGGGACTATGAAGATCGGGTGAAAGCTCTGTTACAAAGCCCGGACGCCTCTGGCGGATTGTGACGTGTGCAGCTCGACGTTAAGTGAGTCCGTTTCGTGGAGAGTATTCATTGTGACTGGCACGGTGACTCGGGGAATTTGCTGCTCCGGAACGCTGGGGGGCAGCATAGCAACTTCCTGTCTCGATCCGCCGGAGTCGCGGTGGGATGCACCGAGTCGAAATCTAACCTAACGAAAACAACGACGCTATCCATCCAAGCTTCGTCCCGACTGGGGCACAGTACCGAGCACTTGCGCTTTTAAACTGCATCACAACGGGTCCCAATTTAAGGACAATTTGCAAAGCACTGAAAATACATAAATGGATGGCAGCCGGACCTGTAAGCCGAATTTTGTCTGCCGTTACCGGCAGGACGATCATTCCTCTGGGCCACGCATTACTGCGAGGCTCTAGCGACCTACCCGGAGGTTGTGGCGCGCCGAGCCGGCACGCGTTCCCGTCGAAGCCGAAGCCCCGCCGTGAATCCCTCCCTATTTGGTCTTGCTCCGTGTGGGGTTTGCCCTGCCCGCTGCATTACTGCCGCGGCGGTGCGCTTTTACCGCACCTTTTCACCCTTACCCCGCCGTCGTTCTGCACCCGTGAGACTCTGGCGGATTCACAACGACGACGGGGCGGTATATTTTCTGTGGCACTTTCCGTCCAACCGTTTTGAAGCGGTCGTCCCGGACGTTATCCGGCACACTGCCCTGCGGAGTTCGGACTTTCCTCTGCCTTACGACAGCGATCGCCCGGTCCGGCTGCCAACTCATTCATTATAGTGCAGGCCGAAACAGCGGTGCTCTTTACTCTTGCGCTTTGGGCGCGAGCAATAGCACATACAGCAGCAAGGCCAGCCCTATCAACAAGGGAATCAATCCTGCGAGATAAACCGGTTCGTCGTGGTCGAGACCACGCAGAAGAACCATGACGCCGACGCCGACCGCAGCGGTGATCAATCCGCCCAGCTTCATGCCTTCGAGGCGACGTTTGACAGAGTTCTTCTCCTGCTCCCGCATGAGTTCGATGGCGGCCCTGGCTCCCTCACCTGAACTCTCCGCGATTTTCTTCAGCGTTTCACTTTTGTAGTAGGTTTCTCTCTCTCTGCGGCGCGCGTCGGACCATGACGCCACGGCCAGAAACGAGAATAGGGCGATGCTTCCGACGACCGGTATCGCGACCGCTACAACCCCGACGGTGTTGCCGTCCACTTCGAATGCCATGGTCAGCTCCTCAATGAGTTTCTGCTTACGTCGGGTATGACCGGCGCGGTGCGGGTACGGTTGCACTTTCTTTCTCCCTGGGCGGTTTTGAAATAATGCAACCGGGCCTCCGCCGATTGTGTCGTACCCTTTGAGACTGGGGTCTGGAGATGAGCGCAAGCGAAGACCAACGCGCGGTCGATCTGGTGCTTGCCGGAGACATTTCCGCATTTGAAGAAATTGTCCGGCGCTGGCAATCGCCGCTCGTGAATCTCGCTTACCGTTTTTGTCGTGACCGTGGCCGTGCCGAAGAAATGGCACAGGAATCGTTTCTCCGCGCCTATCGGAACCTCAAGCAGTGGCGCAGAGAGGCAGCTTTTTCCACCTGGCTGTTCGCACTGGCGACCAACTTCTATCGTTCGGAACTGCGCCGCATTCCGGTCCGTACGGTTTCGATCGACGATGTGGCGGAGCCTGCTGATCCCCGCGCATGTGCAGGAGGCCTCGAAGACGACAGCCGCGACCAAGCTGTGCGCAACGCTGTTTTCGCCTTGCCGCCGAAATACCGCGAGGCGCTGATCCTGTTTTATTTTCATGAAATGGATGTGCCGGCGGCGGCGCGCAGTCTGGGCCTGCCGGAGGGCACGTTCAAGGCCCGCTTGTTCCGTGGACGCGAAATTCTGCGCATCAAGCTCCCACAACTTCTGGCAATTCCGCGCCTGAGGGAAGCTTGATGTCCAATGGAAAGACGCACCAAGGAGGCACAATGGAAGACCCCGAGATCGACCGCATTCTTGCTGTCCAGTTTTCCGCTCACGACGAGATCCTGCCTTCGTCGGGATTTGCGTCCTCCGTCATGGACACCGTGCGTAGCGAGGCTTCGGTTCCGGCGCCAATTCCCTTCCCGTGGAGATGGGCTCTGCCCGGAATCGCCGTCGCAGCTCTGGTGTTGGGTGTGGTAATGGCTCTGGGCGTCAGCGCTATCCTGCAGATCAGTCGGGGAGCGCTTTCGGCGCGCGTCGCGGCAATTTCTCCGTCCCTACCTTGGCCAGCATGGCAGGGAACGGCTGGAGCCACAGTTGCATGGACGGTGCTGTCTCTTGTGGTTGCGTTGGTTTCGGTTATGGTCTCTATCCGTGTTGCTGCTGGGAAAGCTTGAGGCGGCTGGGGTTGCTCGGGTTAACGCCCCCAAACAGGGGCCTTCCCGCACTCGCCTGTTAAACTCAATCTTGATCTACTTGTGACTTTCAAGAGCCGACAGGTTCCCGCCGATTCATGCATATCTCTGAAGCCATCAAGATCGCCTTTTTGTCGCTATGGGCGAACAAACTGCGTTCCGCGCTCACGCTGCTCGGTGTGGTCATTGGCGTCGCCGCCGTAATCGCCGTGGTCACCTTCGTAAACGGCATTAATTCCTATGTCGGAGAGAAGATCTTCAACCTAGGCGCCGACGTCTTCATCATGTTCAAGGTGTCCCCAGCGGTCACCAACGTCGATCACTACATCGAAGGTCAAAAACGCAAAGACCTCACCATGGATGACTACCGCGCAGTGCGCGAGGGTTGCACGCTGTGCGCCTACGTGGGGGCCTATGCGCGGAACAACAGCGGCCATGTGAAGTACGGTGAGCAGACCTTGAGCGACACGATCGTACAGGGGATGACGCCAGCAGTGGCGGTGACTCAGGACTTTGACCTCGACACGGGCCGCATGTTGACCGAGTCCGACATTCAGAATGATTCGCCTGTGGTCGTGGTGGGCACTGATATCGTGGACAACCTGATGCCGGGCGTCGACCCACTTGGAAAAGAGATTCGGGTGGACGGCTGGCTCTATCGTGTCGTCGGTGTCGGCAAGAAAAAAGGAAGCACGCTGGGCCAGAGTCTAGACAACTATCTCTTCATGCCAATAACGTCATGGATGAAACAGTATGGCAGCTACAACTCCAACATGAGGATTTCGGCCAAAGCGGTAGGCACCGGCCCCACGTTGGACGCCGCGATGGATCAGGCTCGGGTGATCGTGCGCGCGCGCCGGCATGATCCCGCCGGGGGCGCCGACTCGTTTGATATGGAAAACAACAGCAGCCTGCTAAGCATCTGGTCGAACCTGACGGGCACGTTCTTCATCGCGATGATTGGGATCGCAGCAATCTCAATGGTCGTCGGCGGGATTGTGATCATGAACATCATGTTGGTATCAGTCACCGAACGCACGCGAGAGGTGGGCATCCGCAAAGCCATGGGAGCCAAACGTAGAGATGTGCTCCTTCAATTTCTAATCGAGGCCGTTATCCTGGCTTTTATGGGCGGGGTGGTCGGCGTACTGCTGGGCATCGGCGTGGCAAAGGGCGTCACTCTGGCGGTGGGGATGCCTTCCGTGATCAAGCTTTGGGCTGTTTTTGCAGGACTGATCGTCGCTGCCAGTGTGGGCGTTTTTTTCGGGGTATATCCGGCGCGGCGGGCGGCAACACTTGATCCCATCGCAGCCCTGCGGTTTGAAACATGAAAACCTGGTAGCCGCTACCGTCTGGCTTCTGGCGATCAAATCAGAGCCGTTGAATCGCGGCCAAACCCGGCGTGAACAGATCCTCAGCTATGGTACGGAAAAGCGAATTCGGCGAAATCATCACGATGGCGCTGGACACCATCCGCGGGAACAAACTGCGTTCCGGGCTGACGGTTCTTGGAATCGTGATCGGCGTCGCGGTCGTCATCGGCATTTCCTCAATCGTGCGCGGCCTCAACGACAACGTCAGCGGCATGATCAGCAGCATGGGGTCGAATATTATTTTCGCCTTCCACATGCCGATCACCTTTACCCGACCCACTGAGGAGTTACGAACCCGCAAAGAGTTGACCTTTGACGACTCGGAAGCCATGAAGGATTTGCCTCACGTAAAGGCGGTCACGGCTGGCGTTCGCTACGAGGAGCCCCAGTTCGGCACCGGTACCTTCACTGTCAAATACGGGGACCGCAAAGCGAAGCAGACCATTCTTGAAGGCGACACCGCTTCAGCCAAGGATGTTTTCGATCTGGCTCTGAAGTCGGGCCGCTGGTTCAGCGAGATCGACGATGAACGACGTGCCTCCGTCATCATCCTGGGCGCAGACACCGCCGAAGAACTCTTTGGCTCATCGGACCCGATCGGGAAGGAAATTAATATCGAAGGACAATTGTTTCAGGTTGTCGGCGAGGTCGAAAAGGTAAAGAGCGCATTTGGCGGCGGCAAGAATCCCGATGACAACAAGGTCTATTTCCCGCTCGCCACGCTCCGCAAATTGCATCCCGAACTCAAGCAGCACTTCATCAGCGTGAAGGCTACATCGCATGCCGATATGTCCAAGGCCGTCGACGAAATGCGCGAATTGCTCCGAAGACGCCGCCGCGTGCCTCCCGACAAGCCGGACAATTTCGCGGTATTCACGCAGGACTCGCTCTCGGACGTGTGGAACCAGATCACGGGCGCCATTTTTATTTTCATGTTTGCCGTTTCAAGTGTGGCTTTGATCGTAGGCGGCGTCGGCGTAATGAATATCATGCTGGTTTCGGTGACCGAGCGCACGAGGGAGATAGGAGTGCGGAAGGCAATTGGCGCTCGCAAAGGTGACATCCTGCTGCAGTTCACACTGGAGGCGATTACACTCACGGCGATCGGAGGCGTATTGGGAGTGCTTCTGGGCGCCTTGATCACTTACGCGATCCGCCTGGTGTGGGATTCCCTGCCCGCAACTATGTCCGTATTCTGGGCGAGCTTCGGCTTTCTTTCCGCCGCCGCTGAAGGACTATTGTTCGGCATTTACCCCGCGTGGAAAGCGGCCAACCTCGATCCGATCGAATCTCTCCGCTACGAATAATAATGCGAGATAAGCATTAAGGCCTGAGGATGGGCCTTCCTCGCGGCCGGTTGCCGTTCACTTTGAATCTTCCCGGTTTCGTATTGAGAACTCAACGTCTGATAGCCTAAGCACGTTCCGATGCACCTCAGCATAAGAGTCGTCCTGGAAACTGTAACGACACTTGCGACCATCGCGAGCATGGCGTTCTATTTGCTCTCGGGGCTGAGCCTCATAAGTTTCCTGCGCGCGCGGCGTCCAACATCCCGCGGCGATCGGACTAGCGCCCCAGTCCCCCCAGTTTCCATCCTTAAACCCCTGAAGGGTGTAGATCCCGAAATCTGGGAAAGCTTCTGCAGCCATGCGGAACAGCATTACCCGGAATTCGAATTGCTCTTCGGCGTCAGCGACCCCGCCGATCCCGCATGTGAAGTGGTGCGCAAACTGCAGGCGAAGTATCCTGCGCGGGCAATCAAGTTGATCGTGTGTGAGCGCCTTCTGGGAACAAACATCAAGGTAAGCAATCTGGCTCAGATGCTGCTCGAAGCGAGGCACGAAATCCTAATCGTGAATGACAGCGACATCCGCGTCGATCCCGACTACCTGCGGCGCGTTACCGCGTCCCTTGCCGATCCGCAAGTTGGCATGGTCACGTGTCTCTACCGCGCCAAACCCGCAAATACTCTAGGATCGCGCCTCGAAGCCCTCGGTATCAGCACCGATTTCGTCCCTGGCGTTCTGACGGCACGATTTCTTGAGAAAGGCTTGCGCTTCGGACTGGGGTCGACGCTGGCTTTTCGCCGCCACGATCTCGCCTCCGTTGGAGGCTTCGAATCGATTCTGGACTATCTCGCCGACGACTATGAACTGGGCCGCCAGATCGCCGCTGGCGGCAAGCGAGTCGAATTGAGCGCTGCCACCGTTGCGACGTTCCTGCCAGCGTACACGCTTCGCCAGTTCTGGCAACACCAACTCCGCTGGTCACGGACGATTCGCGATGCACGTCACTGGGGATACCTGGGAATTATTTTTACTTTTGGCCTGCCGTGGTCGCTGGCTATGCTGGTCGCTTCGTGCGGAGCAATGTGGGCCTGGACTCTGTTTGTGATCACGTTGGGTGCGCG
>Ga0181519_10001478_pt1 | contig 20692 bp, 15 predicted proteins | sample PEATcosm2014_Bin_26_FD_121102 | JGI IMG/M metagenome (GOLD analysis project Ga0181519, IMG submission 121102) | Peatland microbial communities from MTU Mesocosm Facility, Houghton, MI, USA - PEATcosm2014_Bin02_10_metaG | ecosystem: Environmental > Terrestrial > Soil > Wetlands > Peat | place...
GACATCGAAGCCGCTGAGGCGCAGCACCGACATCGCCCGCGCCACTTCCGCATCGTCCGGGCCGAAGGAGGCCCGGATCTCGGCCGGCGTCATGAACTGGTGATACAGCGCATCGCCCGGCGTCGCGAGCCGGACCATCATCGCCTCGGCCCCGGCCGGATCGCGCATGGCCAGCGACAGGGTGACCGACATGGTCTCGCTGCCGGCCCCCAAGGCCCGGAGCGCGCCCAGATCTGCCGCCTTCGGCGCAGCGGCGAAGCTCGCCGCAGCACTTCCCAACATCAATGCGACGGCCGCGATGCCGCCCTTGAGCAGTGTCCTATTCATTGTCGAGGCTCCTCAAATCACCAGAGTTCAAACGAGGGCACCGGGTCGGAATACTGATTAATTCGAATGCAATTTGCTCATAAGACGAGCCGACCGATGGCAGGCCCTTCCGCAATTCGCTTGCAACGGCAACTGCATTGCAGGCGCGAACAAGGAAGCGCTTGCGGCGATACTGAGGGTTTCCCGGATACTGTCAATCACAGCGCAACCCCGGCGAGTTCACGATCTCGGGACTGGCGTTTCTCGTTTGCGCAATGCGCGAAGCGATCGGGCGGGCCGGGGGCGGTTCGGGTGTCTGGAGGAATGGCGGCGCGGAGCTGAATGGCCATGATGGGGTGGAAGGGAAGCGAACCGTCCGCGGTCAGACGTTGATGCGATGACGCCGGACATTCGCGTTGCGGCCGGGCTGGGCTCGAATACGGAAGGGCGGGTTCGGGCGACTGACAAGCAGGCGCGGATATTTGCGTCTGCACTGTCGAGTTCATCCTCCTGCTGTCGCGCCGCTGTTAATTTTGAGATTGAAAAGTGAGGGAATTCAAGGCGGGTCGGTTGACCTTAAATATGAGAACAGCAGAGCAAGGCTGAGCCGCGCTGATGCCGCCGGACGGCTGCATGACACCCACAGGGAAGGCGCTTACCACCCCTTGGACGAAAGTTTTCGAATAATCCGGAAAAATTTCGGCTTCCAACAATTTCCGGCGTTTTGCGAAATTTATCGAACGTCGATGACAACTGAGAAATCAAATCACGCATTCGTAACAAAACAATCATTAAATCTCATAAATACCATTGACATCGCACTCGGTAGATTTACAGTTAGCAGCCGTTGACGAGAATACCGGTCGGCTAAATAGTACACTGCAATGACGGTGTGCCCAATGATCTAGGTAACGTTCAGGCGATGGTCGGTTTTTGTCAAAAGAAGATTGTTGAGATTATCCTGGACAAAATCACTTCCAATCTTGCTTTAGCCGTGTCGATCTTAATCCCCCGTTCTAAGCCGGGCAATAGGGGGCGTTTGGGATGCGTATTCATTTGATCAAAACCTGTGCCGCCGCCGTGGCGCCGACGCTGATGAGTTCAGGCTCGGTCTGTACGCTGGGCCAAAGCCGGCCGATCAAAGCGTGCGGTCAACGCTTGGCCGTGACGAAGGGACGATGTCTGTGACTTTCTTACGCGCCGGGCGCGATCCGGCCGGGGCCGAAGCTGATTGATGATGGTCCGCGTGGCAACGCCGGGCGACGCGCGTTACCGTCAATTCCCGACTTCGGCGCAGATCCGCGCCGGAGTCAGGTGGAATGACATGGAAGTTGCGCGCCGCGTGATTTTTCACCCTGTCGCGCCTGTCGGTCGAGCGCGCCAGTTCGACGGCCCTGAAGATCACGGGCACAGTCTCGACCGTGGAGTGCGTATTCCAGACCAAGCCGCACCAATTCTGTGACGGCGTGCTTCGTTGAACTTGTACGGCAGCGGACCTCATCAAGACGGCGGTAAGTCGTCTCTTGCACCACCTTGCGCACCACTTCCATCCGGCGATTTGAAAAACGACGCACGAAAATTGCGTTACCTAAGCTGGATATCCAATCCCGGCTAAATTCCTGCACCAAAATCCCAATGCACGAGTCTGGGCCGCGCTGCTGCGATCCGAGTAGATCGCCGAGAATGTCCCCTGAAGGAGAAATTCCAGATAATTTAGTAAATTTTGATCGACCGATCATCCGATCGCTAAATTCAACAAGAGGAGAGATTAGTAATGCGTGTCTCACACTTAGCGTTAGCTGCGGCAACATGTGCACTTATCATTGATCTGGCGCCGAGCGGCGCTCTGGCAAGCGCCAGGAATGCAACTGTCTTGGGCCAGGCGGATTCGACTTCTACGGCCGCTTTCAACGTTTTCTTGCCTCTGACGAACCGAGACCGACTGGAGGCGTTGCTCGCCGACCAGACCAATCCGCAGTCGGCAAATTATCACAAGTGGTTGTCGGCATCGGAGTTCAAGGAGCAATTCGGGCCGAGCCGGGCATCCGTTGTGCGGGCAAGGGCGATTCTCGAAGCGGCCGGCCTCACCGTCACTGCCGAGAAGACGCAAAGCCTGTCGGTCCAAGGGCCGGTCGGCAATGTCCAGCAATTCCTTGGGACACAACTGGACGTGGTCCGGACGACGTGCGGCAATATCAAGCTCGCCGCTCATGACGAAAGACTGACCGTGCCGGCGTCGCTCATGGCGCTCGGTGCCGTCATTCCCGAATTCACCACGCATCTCCAGGCCCATATGCACCACGCGACCCTGGGTGCGGGCGCGGGCAAGACGGCCGCGCCGGGCGAAAGGCTGGCGGCCGCTGACAGCTTCTTCTATGCAAATGACATGCGGGAATCCTATCAATTCCCGTCCTTCACGACGGAGATCTTGCCGTTCCGCAGCGCAACGCTGGCGCAGGCCAACGGTACCGGAGCGACAATCGGCATCGTTATTTCCTCGACCGTCCTGCAGACCGATATCGACGCGAGCTTCAACTCCACGATCAGCGCCGGCGGCCCTACCGATGTAAATAATTTCTCAGGCAACACGGCGGTGCCGGTGCCGACGCCGATCATCGACCCGGTGCTCGGCGGCAGCGGCGCTTTCGTGAGTAGCAGCGACGATGCGCTCGAAGCCTCGCTCGACACGCAGATGTCGCTCGGCACCGCGCCCGGCGCCCAGGAAATCGTCTATGACATGCCGGACCTGACGGACTCGGCCCTGATCGCGGCCTACACGCAGGTCGATGAAGAAAACCGAGTCGATGTGGTCAGTTCATCCATCGGCGAATGCGAACTCGACTTCACCGCTGCGGCCAATGGTGGTGTCGATTTCACCGGCATCCTCCAGACCTTCCACAGTCTCTTTGCCCAGGGTAACGCGCAAGGCATCACTTTCGTCGCGAGCTCCGGCGACAATGGCGCCGTCCCCTGCCTCTCGACGGCGTTCGACAATAACCCGACGAACGGGACGGATTTCGTCCTCGGCGTTGAAAACCCGGCATCGGATCCGTCGGTTACCGCCGTCGGCGGCACCAACCTTCAGGTGAACCCGACGCCGACCCCCAATGACGCGACCTACCTGTCGGAAAACGCGAATTTCGATCCGCGCCTACCGGTGGAATTCAACCTCGGCGGCGGCTCGATTGTCAGCGTCGGCAACAATACCTGGGGTTCGGGCGGCGGATTCAGCATCATCTTCCCAAAGCCGCTGTACCAGGCTTTTGTGAACACCGGGAGTGCCACGCAGCGGGCCGTGCCGGATGTGTCGTTGATGATGGGCGGCTGCCCGGGCGATGCCGATTTTGCGGCTCAAAACTGCACGCTGCTGCCGCGCAGTGCCGCCATCATCTTTATCGGCGGCGTGCCGAGACTGGTGATCGGAACCAGTTCGTCCTCGCCGCAATTCGCCGGTGTGATGGCTGAGGTGGTCCAGCGCGGCGGCCGTCAAGGCAATGTCAACCCGCTCATCTATGCGCTGTCGACTGCACAGACCTTGACGGGCGGCGTCAACGCCCCGGCCAGCCTGCAGTTCTTCCACCGCGGGATCACCGGCAACAACAACGGTTTCACCGTCTCGCCGGGGCAAGCTTATAGCGAAGTGCTCGGCAACGGCACGCTCATCGTCAAGAACTTCCTCGGGCTGCCCTTTGCTACGCAATCCGGCGCACCGAGCACGCCCAGCAATCCGTAAGAGCGCGGCAACCTTCGCGCCGTTCTGCCGGCGCGCCCGCATCGAAGGAGTGGCAGGGGGTAATTCCCTGCCACTCTACCGCCGTTGAAGGCAGCCTTTTCACGGTCGCACCGCCGGTCGATGAATTCGGTGCGCGCGGCATGATGACGGCGGGAAGTGTCCACGAACGGGTCTGGTCGGCGGCGCCTGGCTTGGCCCGAAGCACTGAAGCAGGAGTTCGCCCCGGCGTCGCTTGTCGGCCACCGAACCGGGCCAGCTTCCCGCGCCTGCAAAAAACAATTGACATTAAGTTTCCTTTATGTTCTATCTAATCCCCCATGAACACCGCGCCCTCCACCCCCACCGCCGACCAGCCGCCGCGCTGTCCCCACTGCTCCCGGGAGACGGAGGCGGAGCGGCTGGCGCGGTATTCGGACGGGTTGAAGCTGCTCGCCCAGATCGGCCTGGGTTTTGCCAGGCGGCTGGATCGGGACGCCCAGGCGGCGGACCAGGCGGCGCCGGCCGAGAATTCTGGCGATGCCGCCCCGCCGGATCCGCCGCCGGCACCGCCGCCGCCGGACCGGCCGAACCAGATCGAACTCAGCCGCGCCTTCGAGCGGATCGCGCGCACGGTGCGCTTGAGCTACATGCTCGAAGAGAAACTGATCCGGGATTTCGCGGCACACGCCAAGGAAGTTGCGAAGGACGCCGCCGAACAGGCGATCGAGGCCGAGCGCAAGCGCCGGAGCGCCACGAAGAGCACCGTCAACCGCGTCGTCAAGGAAGCGATCCAGGCCGAGGCCGGCGATCAGGGCGAGCGCGAGCATCTCCTGGGCCGGCTCCGGCTCCGCCTCGATCAGGACGACATGTACCGCGATCTGGCGACCAAGCCGGCCGAGATCCTGATCGCGCGGCTGTTCCGCGATCTCGAACTCGACCCGAATTGGGACCGGTGGCAGGGCGAGGCGTGGCTGAGCGGCGCGGATTACGCGCCACCGGACGACGCGGCGCCGTCCTGCCCGATCTGCGGCCGTGCTCCCGCCGCGAGATCGGGCGAGCCCCCGCCCGGACCGGAGATCCCCGCCGCCGGCACCGGCAGCGACCCGCCCTGAACGAACCTGCCCCCGGCCTGCGGGGCGGGTGCTGCGGCTCCGAGGAAGACCGACCGGTTCGCACGCCCCTCCCCTGGTCGCAGACGGTCGGGGCGCGGGCGCGATGGCTCAGCGCCGCGCCGGCGCAAGTTGCCGACTGTCCCGCCGGTTCCTCGCTTGTTCGGAATGGCTTTCGGCCCGGACGCCGATCAGCCCGAGCTCGTATTTCGGACGTCGCGGCATGCGCGGCCGCCCCACGCGCCGGTTTCCGCCTTCGACGCCCCCGCCCCGCCTGAAGGCCGGCTTAACCCTTCGGCGCTATGATTGCCGTCCGCGCCCGAGCCCGCCGGGAATTGCACTTCTCATTGTGCGGCGGCCGGCGCACCGTGCGCCGGCACGAAGGTTCGCCAGGAGACGCAGGAACATGCGCGCAATCAGGCGCCGGGGCGCCACGCTCGTTCCCGACACGCCGGCGGCGGCCGGCGCCGAAGCGCAGGTCATCGATCTCGACAACCTCTCGCGGAAGCTCGACGCGGCGGCGGACGAAGCGGCGGGGGCGGCGCGCGAGCGGATCGTCGCCGCGCTGAAACCCGCGCTCGCCGCCGGCCGGCGCGAGATCGAACAGCACTTCATGGCCACCCAGGACGGCGCCCAGACCGTGCTGGCGACCGCGCGGCTGATGGACGGCGTCATCCAGTCGCTGTACCGGGTCATCGAGAACCGGATCTTCCGGGCGTCCAACCCGACCTCGGGCGAACACCTGGCGCTGTGCGCCGTGGGCGGCTATGGACGCGGCGAATTGGCGCCGCATTCCGATATCGATCTCATGTTCCTGCTGCCCTACAAGATCACGCCGCATACCGAGCAGGTCGTCGAATTCCTGCTCTACGTCTTGTGGGATTGCGGCCTCAAGGTCGGGCATGCGACGCGCTCGATCGATGAATCGCTGCGCCAGGCGGCCGGCGACATCACGATCCGGACGGCGATGCTGGAGGCGCGCCTGCTCGCCGGCGATGCCGGCCTGTTTCAGACCATGCAGCGCCGCTTCGCGGCGGAGATCATGGAAGGCAGCGCCATCGCCTTCGTCGATGCCAAGCTGGCCGAGCGCGATGCGCGCCACCAGCGCATGGGCGACAGCCGCTATGTGCTGGAGCCGAACATCAAGGAAGGCAAGGGCGGCCTGCGCGACCTGCACGGGCTGCTATGGATCGCCAAGTATTTGTTCCGCGTCGACGATGTCGAGGCGCTGGTCGAGCGCGGCGTGCTGCTGAAGGAAGAGGCGCGCCGCTTCAACCGCGATCAGCGGTTCCTGTGGACCGTGCGCTGCCATCTGCACTATCTGACCGGCCGGCCGGAAGAGCGGCTGACCTTCGACGTCCAGGCCGAGATCGGCCGGCGCATGGGCTATACCGACCGCGCCGGGGCGCGCGGCGTCGAGCGCTTCATGAAGCATTATTTCCTGATCGCCAAGGATGTCGGCGATCTGACCCGGACCTTCATCGCCGCCCTCGAGGCCGAGCAGAAGCAGAAGCCGACCTCGTTCTGGCGGCGCCTGCTGCCCGGTGCCGCGAACCGGACGATCGAAGGCTTCCGGATCGACGACGGCAGGCTGGCGCTCACCCATGACCGGGCGTTCATCGACGATCCCACGAACCTGCTCCGGCTGTTCCGCGTCGCCCAGGCGAACCAGCTCGAGATCCATCCGAAGACGTTGCGCCTGGTGGCGCAATCGCTGCGCCTGATCGACAACCGCCTGCGTGACAATGCCGAAGCGAACCGGCTGTTCCTGGAGATCCTGACCTCGCACACCGACCCGGAAACCTCGCTCCGGCGGCTCAACGAAGCCGGGGTGTTCGGCCGCTTCATCCCGGATTTCGGCCGGGTCGTGGCGCAGATGCAATACGATATGTACCATGTGTACACGGTGGACGAGCATACCATCTTCGCCATCGGCATGCTGGCCAAGATGGAGGCGGGCGAACTCAAGGACGAGCTGCCGCTGATCTCGTCGATGATCGACAGCATCCAGTCGCGCGCCGCGCTCTATGTCGCGGTGCTGCTGCACGACATCGCCAAGGGCCGGCCGACCGATCATTCGGAAACCGGCGCCAAGATCGCGCTGAAGCTCGGGCCGCGGCTGGGCCTGGCCGATGAGGAGACCGAGACCGTCGCCTGGCTGGTGCTGCACCATCTCGACATGAGCCGCACCGCCTTCAAGCGCGACATCGACGACCCGCAGACGGTGCAGGATTTCGTCGCGGTCGTGCAATCGCCGGAGCGGCTGAAGCTCCTGCTGTGCCTCACCGTCGCCGATATCCGGGCGGTCGGGCCCAAGGTCTGGAACGGCTGGAAGGCAGCACTGCTGCGCGAGCTTTATTCGCGGGCGCAGGAGCTGATGTCGGGCACGGTGGTGGCCGATGCCCGCGACGTGCGCCTCGCCAAGGTCCAGCGCCAGGTCCGCGACCTGCTGCCGGAGTTCAGCGACGAGGATTTCCAGTCCTTCGTCCAGCGCGGGTACCCGTTCTACTGGCTCAGCCACGATCCGGCCGCACTGGCGCGCCACGCCAGGTTGATTCGCCAGGCCGACCGGAATCAGGATTCGCTGACCGTCGTCCACCGGGTCGACACCTATCGCTCGGTGACGGAGGTGATCGTCTACACCGCCGATCATCCCGGCCTCTTCTCGCGCATCGCCGGCGCCTTGTCGGTGGCCGGCGCCAAGATCGTCGACGCGCGGATCGTCACCATGACCAACGGCATGGCGCTCGACACCTTCTGGGTGCAGGATCTGGCCGGCGGCGCCTTCGAGCGCGGCGACAAGCTGGCCAAGCTCGCCGTGCTCCTGGAAAACGTGCTCAGCGGCAAGCTCGACCCCAATGTCGAACTGAAGCGCGAGGCGGCCTATCCGAGCCGCATGCGCGTCTTCACCGTGCCGCCGCGCGTGCTGATCGACAACAAGGCCAGTGCCGCCCACACCGTCATCGAGGTCAATGGCCGCGACCGCCCGGCGCTGCTGTTCGACCTGACCCGGGCGCTGACCTCGCTCGGCATCCAGATCGCCGGCGCCAAGATCGCGACCTACGGCGAGAAAGTGGTCGACGTGTTCTTCGTCAAGGACGTGTTCGGCCTCAAGATCGAGCATGAGAGCAAGCTGACCGAGATCCGCAAGGCGCTGTTCCGCGTGCTCGAAGAGGGCGAGGCGCCGCGGCCGCGCGAGGCGGCGCGGGCGACCGCGTGAGCGCGCTTCCTGCGGCGACCGGGCGCCTTTTCAAAGGGATGGCGGATCGGCTAGGGTGCCGCGCCTTCCGCCCCCTGCTCTGCTGCCGGTCCGCATGTTGACGCCGCTTTGCCGAACCGCGCTCCTTCTCCTGCTCGCTCTCGCCGTCGATGGCTGCAAGCCGCGACAGGCGCCGCCGCCCGACACGACCGGGCTGGCCGTCCATCAGACGGTGGTCCTCGCCCATCGCGGCGAGGCCGGCGAGCGCCGGATCGAGGTCCTCGAGGATGCGCGCATCACCCAGCCCCTGCGCTATTGGCTCTGGGGCGCCAGCAAGGATCCCAAGGATTTCCTGCATCATCCGGGGGTCGCCGGCGACAAGGCGCTGGCCGAAGCGATCGGCCGCGGGCCGCTGATGCGCGGCCTCGTGCTGCTGGTCGATCATGACGGGGCGGTGCTCGATTCCCGGCGGCTCGATTGCGAACTCGGCACGATCTCGGCCGAGCCGCAGCCGCAGACCGGCGGGCAGGTCTGGACCCTGGCCGATGATTGCAGCACCGGGGAAGGCGATTACGCCGGGCTCATCACGCATTTCTTCAGCCTCGGCGACGACCGGATCGCCTGGCAGCATTTCACCGACGGCGACGGCAAGCGCGCGGAACTGACCGTGGTCAAGGCCCGCCGCATCGACTGGCGCCCGGGCGACCCGCCGCGGCTCGAAGAGATCACCGAAGTGTCAAGCCACCCGGATTTCGCCGATCCGCGCTTCAAGGCCCTGAAAGACGGCGAGCCGATGCCGGCCGACCTGCCGATGGTGACCGATCTGATCCGCTATCGCTACGCCGGCAACGGCGATTGGACGAAACAGATCCGAACCGAAACGAGCCCCTGGTATGGGGGGGACGGGTTTCCGGGTCCGGACCGGTTTCCGGGGTGAATGGTAATGAGGCCAATTCAGCATCGTCACAATCCGACGCAGCGTAGTTCTATAGATCAAGCGCACGAATCGCATCCCCGATCACGACCTCGGACTGGGGCGGGCGTTCATGTTCACGGTCGGGAACGCCCTGCATGCTTTCGAGGGAGCCGCCGATCATCCAAAGGAGCGTAATTTCCCGTCGTCATCGCACGTTATAATTGCCGCATCACAATCTCGGTCTGAGCGAGATCGCTTGTAATGTCATAGAATGCCAAATCGGTTATCCCGGCGCGCATCACCCTGTCCGCAAGCGCCTCGATCGCGAGCGTCCAGGGCGTTCCAAGCGCGCGAAACAATGGTGCCGGTGGCAAGAAGTCGTCACGCCAGTAGACCCGTTGCGGCGGGCCTGCCGGGTCGGGCGGGGCGAGGCACCAGATCTTTCGAGTTGAACCGTCAGGCCGCGGAAGTTCAAGAGCCTGGCCGGCTGTCTTGGTCCAGTCGACCGGATCTGCGTATGCGGCAACGTGGTAAACCTGATAGCGAAGCGCGCGAAGCCCCGGTGGCGACCCATCCAGATCAACATCGCGGTATCTTATTACATCATCTGTTAGATTAAACACCTCTCTGAGTCGCAACGATGCACAGGGTAATCCGCCATTGAAATAATCAAAGCCGAATGTGGGGTCAACAATCTTGAATACAGGAACAGGCATACTGTTGAATTCTAAAAGTTCGCGTTCAGCCTCGTTGTCCCCATGGTATTCGGCGTCGACTCGGATTTTGTTCTTGTGAATGGCAGCCCTGTTCACGAACTTAAACCGTGGCGGTCGTTCGTCTTCCATATCCGCAATATGCTGCCCGCACTCAAGCGAGGCGTTAATCATCCAGAGCAGTGTCATAGACATTCACCTCAATGAACGCGATCATGATAGCGGCGCGCGACCAATAACGTCCTTTGAATGTTTTCCACGGTGAACAGTGCGGCTCTTAATACCACAGGGGTCATGGAAACGCCGCCAGCAACAACCGGCACGAGCGCAGTTCTGACGTCCGCGTCGTACTGCGCATGCGCACTGTTGTGCCAAGGCAGTCTTGTAAGGTTCGGCATACCAATGAATGCTGCATAGTTCGCCGGCAGGGCGATCAGGTTCTCCGCCGAATCGATCACCCAGCCGGCGGCCACGATCGCTTGCTGAACCGGTACGGGCAAGCTGGCCATGACGGCGAAAGGAATGAGGTGATGCGCTTGCCACTGCGGCAGGGCGACCGTGCCGAGCGCGGCCCGGGCTCTCGAACTGTTGGTCGAGAGCGCCGGCGCCACGCTCGATGTGCGCTCCAGGACGGTCGGATCGTCGAGCACGCCGGCCGTGATTTCGTTCACGATCGTGCCGATGGCGGCAAGCGCGGCCGTGTTGCCGCGGGTCGCGAGGCCCGTGACACCGGGGTGATCGCGCTCGTACTGCATGATCGTTTGCGCCACCTGATCATGGATCGGCCCGGACCAGGGCAGGCTCCAGAACGACATCGGGGCCATCCGGTCGGCCCAAACATAGGCACGCGCAGCCAGGACGTCGACAGCGTCGTTCCGGTTCAGGTTGAAGCGCGCCACGGCGTCGAGGACGGCGGCGCGCTCGCGCGCCGCGTCAAGCTCGCTGAGCAGCATGGCGGCCGAGAGCTCGCTCGTTCCGACCCGCAGGGCGCCGCTCGCCAGACGCTCCACCGTGACGCCGCCGATCGGCGGAAAGACCCGGGCGCCCACCCCGCCGCCGAAGCCGGGCAGCACCACAGCGCCGGCCGATGCAAGCTGCATCGGTCTGGCCGGGGAAAGCTCTGGACCGGCGAGTTCGGCACCGGGCAGACGCGTCCCGTTCAGCATCGCGATCGTCGCATCGCGGCCGCCCGTCATACCATCCAGAAGCGTGTAGGCGGCGTGCTGGTCGAAGGGCAATTGTGCGGAAGGTCGTCCGCCCGCCTGACCGGCCGATCCGTAGCTCATCGCGCACTTCCCTTCGCCGCGCACAACCGAACGAGAAACCCAGGCGCCGGAACGTGCTCACGGCGCTCGCCCGTGAACCCGCGCCGGTGGCCCATTCGCCGCGTCAGTCCCGCAGGTCTTCCCAGAACTCCTTCACCCGCGCAAAGAAGCCTTCGGATTCGGGGCTGGTCTTGTCCTTGTCGCCGGCGCGCTCGAACTCGCGGAGCAGTTCCTGCTGGCGCTTGTTCAAACTGACCGGGGTTTCGATCACCGCCTCGATATACATGTCGCCGCGCACCGGCGAGCGCAGCACCGACATGCCCTTGCCCTTGAGGCGGAACTGATGCCCGGACTGGGTGCCGGGCGGCACGGTGACCCGCGCCCGCGTGCCGTCGATGGTCGGCACTTCGAGCTGGCCGCCGAGCGCCGCCGTAGTCATCGGGATCGGCACCCGGCAATGAACATTCGCGCCGTCGCGCTGAAACAGCCGATGCGGCGTCACGGAGAGGAAAATATAGAGATCGCCCGGCGCCGAACCGCGCAACCCCGCTTCGCCCTCGCCGGCCAGGCGAATGCGTGTGCCGTCCTCAACCCCGGCCGGGATATTGACCTGCAGCGTCTTTTCGCGCCGCACCCGTCCTTGCCCGCCGCATTGCTTGCACGGATTCTCGATCACCCTTCCCGCACCGCCGCAACTGGGACAGGTCCGCTCGATCGTGAAGAAGCCCTGCTGCGCCCGGACCTTGCCGGCGCCCGCGCAGGTCGAGCAGGAGACCGGGCGCGACCCCGCCTCGCTGCCGGAACCCTTGCAATGATCGCAGGAGACCGAGGTCGGTACGCGGATCTGTGCGGTCGAGCCCTTGAAGGCCTCTTCCAGGCTGACCTCCAGATTGTAGCGCAGATCGCTGCCGCGCGCATTGGTCTGCCCGCGCCGCCCGCCGACGAAATCGCCGAACATCTCGTCGAAAATATCGGCAAAGCCCGAGGCGAAGCCGAAATCGCCGGCACCGCCGGCGCGCGGCCCGCCGCCATTCTCGAAGGCGGCATGGCCGAACCGGTCATAGGCAGCGCGCTTCTGATCATCCTTGAGGATGTCGTAGGCCTCGCTGATTTCCTTGAATTTATGCTCGGCCGCCTTGTCGCCCGGGTTGCGGTCCGGGTGATATTGCATGGCGAGCTTGCGGTACGCTTTTTTCAGATCATCGGCCGAGGCACCGCGCGCCACGCCGAGCATCTCGTAGAAATCTTGCTTTGCCATCGCTGCTTCCCGACGCAAGGACGCCCGGACGGTGCAATTTACGTACCATCCGGGCGCAACCTTTACCTCATCCCGCGGGCCTCATACAGGGCGCGCCGGCGTCAGGCCGAATGGCCCTTCTTCCGCTCGTCGACTTCCTCGAAATCGGCATCGACGACCTTGGCGCCGTCTTCCCCCGGTTCCGCGGTCTGCGCCCCCGGCCCCGCCTGGGGACCGGTGCCGGGCTGCGGGCCGGAGGACTGGGCGGCCTTGTAGATGGCCTCGCCGAGCTTCATCGAGACCTGGGTCAGCGCGTCGGTCTTGGCCTTGATGGTTTCGACATCCTCGCTCGTCAGCGCCTCGCGCACCGCGGCGATCGCCGCCTCGGCCGCCTGCTTGTCGCCGGCGGAGATCTTGTCCGCGGCTTCGCTCAAGGTCCGCTCGGTCGAATGCGCCAGCCCTTCGGCATGGTTGCGGGCCTCGACCAGTTCGCGCTTGCGCTTGTCCTCCGCGGCATGGGCCTCGGCGTCCTTGACCATCTTGTTGATCTCGGCATCGTTCAAGCCGCCCGAAGCCTGGATGCGGATCTGCTGCTCCTTGCCCGTGCCCTTGTCCTTGGCCGAGACATTGACGATGCCGTTGGCGTCGATATCGAAGGTCACCTCGATCTGCGGCAGGCCCCGCGGCGCCGGCGGCAGACCGATCAGATCGAACTGGCCCAGAAGCTTGTTGTCCGCCGCCATTTCGCGCTCGCCCTGGAACACGCGGATGGTGACCGCGGTCTGATTGTCCTCGGCGGTCGAGAAGGTCTGGCTCTTCTTGGTCGGGATGGTCGTGTTGCGGTCGATGAGCCGGGTGAATACGCCGCCCAAAGTCTCGATGCCGAGCGACAGCGGCGTCACGTCGAGGAGCAGAACGTCCTTGACCTCGCCCTTCAGCACGCCGGCCTGGATCGCGGCGCCGATCGCCACGACTTCGTCCGGGTTGACACCCTTGTTCGGCTCCTTGCCGAAGATCTGCTTCACGGTCTCGGCGATCTTCGGCATGCGGGTCATGCCGCCGACCAGGATGACTTCATCGACTTCCGAGGCCTTGAGGCCGGCATCGCGCAGCGCCGCCCGGCACGGTTCGATCGTCCGCTGCACCAGCTCGTCGACCAGGCTCTCCAGCTTGGCGCGGGTGAGCTTCAGGTTGAGATGCTTCGGACCCGACTGATCGGCCGTGATGAAGGGCAGGTTGACTTCGGTCTGCATCGACGAGCTGAGCTCGATCTTGGCCTTCTCCGCGGCTTCCTTCAGGCGCTGCAGGGCCAGGCGATCCTTGCGCAGATCGATGCCCTGTTCCTTGCGGAACTCGTCGGCCAGATAGTCGATGATGTTCTTGTCGAAATCCTCGCCGCCGAGGAAGGTGTCGCCATTGGTCGACTTCACCTCGAACACGCCGTCGCCGATTTCGAGGATCGAGACGTCGAACGTGCCGCCACCGAGGTCATAGACCGCGATCGTGCCGGAGCCGCGCCGCTCCATGCCATAGGCCAACGCCGCCGCGGTCGGCTCGTTGATGATGCGCAGCACTTCGAGACCGGCGATCTTGCCGGCATCCTTGGTCGCCTGGCGCTGGCTGTCGTTGAAATAGGCCGGGACGGTAATGACCGCTTGCGTCACGGTCTCGCCGAGATAGGCTTCGGCGGTTTCCTTCATCTTCTGCAGGATGAAGGCGGAAATCTGCGACGGCGCCAGCTTCTGACCGCGCGTCTCGACCCAGGCGTCGCCATTATCGGCGCCGACGATCTTGTAGGGGACGAGATCGACGTCCTTCTTCACGACCTGGTCGGTGAAGCGGCGGCCGATCAGACGCTTGATCGCGAAGAGGGTGTTTTCCGGATTGGTGACCGCTTGGCGCTTCGCGGCCTGGCCGACCAGGCGCTCGCCGGACTCGGTGAAGGCGACCATGGAGGGCGTGGTGCGTGCACCTTCGCTGTTCTCGATGACCTTGGCGTTCTTGCCTTCCATCACGGCCACGCAGGAATTGGTCGTGCCGAGATCGATACCAATAACTTTGCTCATTTGCGCCTCATGTCAAAAAGCAGGAACTGCGGCCCGCAGGGGCACCGCGCGTTCCCCCAGGAGATTACATCCGACGGCTCTGCCACCGGTCGTGGCCGTTATATATGGGCCGCTTCCGACGCCTGCAACGGCCGGGACCGCGGCAATTGCCTGGATTGTGACGAATTCCAGGCCACGGCCGCAGAAATGCCGCAAAGGCCGATCGACGCGTTCGCGGCCGCCCGGTCAGGCCGTCGTATCGATGCGCTGATAGCCGCCGGGCTTGTCGGTCTCCGGCTTGTCCTTGTCGGCTTCCGGCTCGGCCGGCCCGCCGCCCTTGGCGACGCCGACCATGGCCGGGCGCAGCAGCCGATCCTGCAGGACATAGCCCGGCGCCAGGACCTGGACGATCGTACCGGACAGCTTGCCGGTATTCGGGACCTCGAACATCGCCTGGTGCAAATTATGGTCGAATTTCTCGCCCATCGGCTCGATGCGCTTGAGACCGTGCTTCTCGAAGGCGCCGAGCAACTCGCGTTCGGTCGCGGCGACCCCGGCCAGCAGGGTCCGCGCGAACTCGTCCTGGGCTTGTGCCGTGGTCACGCTGTCCAGCGCGCGCCGCAGATTGTCGGCGACCGACAGCAGATCGGTCGCGAATTTCTGCGCAGCGTATTTCACCGCATCCTCGCGCTCGCGCTGGGCCCGGCGGCGGATATTCTCCTGCTCGGCCAAGGCCCGCAGCAGCTGGTCCTTGAGCTTTGCGATCTCGCCTTCGAGCTCGGTCTCGCGGGTGCCGGCCGGGCCGTCTTCCTCCGGCAGTTCCGTCGGCGTTTCGGGCGTGCTGGGCGTCTCGGTCATCTGCTCTTCCTGCCTATCCGATGAAGCGCCCGATCACCTTGGCGGTGTAATCCACCATGGGGATGATGCGGGCATAGTTGATCCGGGTCGGGCCGATCACGCCGATGGCGCCGACGATCTGCTCGCGGCTGTTGAGATAGGGCGCGATCACAACCGAACAGCCGGCCACGCCGAAGAGCGGGTTGCCGGCGCCGATGAAGATCTGCACCCCCTCGCCGCGATTGGCCGCCTCGACCAGGCGCAGCATCGAGTCTTTGGTCTCCAGCATCTCGAACAGGGTCCGTACCCGCTCCAGATCCTCAAGCGCGCTGATGTCTTCGAGCAGATTGGCCTGGCCGCGCACGATCAGCGCGCCGCCGCGCTCGCCGCCGCCGGCCCAGGTGGCAAGGCCGGCTTCGATCAGGCGGGCGGTGATCTCGTCGAGTTCGGCGCGGTTGGTTTCCATATCCTGCGCCAGCGCCGCCTTGGCCTCGTCCAAGGTGCGGCCGACGACGCGCGACGACAGGTAGCTGCCGGCGGTGACGAGGGCGGAGGCCGGGATGCCGATCGGCACTTCGATGATCCGGTTCTCGACCATGCCGGTTTCGGTCACCAGGACGACGAGGGCGCGGCCGGGCGCCAGATTGACGAACTCCACATGCTTCAGCGCGCGCTCGGTCTTCGGCGCCAGCACCAGCCCGGCGCAGCGCGACAAGCCGCTGAGCGCGGTACTCGCTTCCTCCAGCAATTGCGGCAGCGAACGTCCGGCATTGGCACAGCGTGCTTCGAGACTCTCGCGCTCGACCTCGCTCAAGCGCCCGACTTCGAGCAGGCCGTCGACGAAGAGCCGCAGCCCCTGTTCGGTCGGCAGCCGACCGGCCGAAGTGTGCGGGGCGTAAAGCAGCCCGGCCTCCTCCAGCTCGGCCATGGTGTTGCGGATGGTGGCCGGCGACAGCCCCAGACCCAGCCGGCGCGACAGGGTGCGCGAGCCGACCGGTTCGCCGCTTTCGACATAGGCGTCGACGATCTGGCGGAAAATATCGCGGCTGCGCTCGCTGAGCGCGCCGATCGCGGTCTGCGTCTCCGGTGTCCGGGGCGGCGGGGTAAGCCGGAAGTTCAACGCCTGTCTCGCCTTGATTCACAGCGTAAGCCCGCCAGCCTGCGGCGGGGACGCGCGAAACTTAGGGAGTGGCCGGGGAAAGTCAACCGGTGGCGGTTATTGCAGCCCCGGCCGGCGTCCGGCGAAAGGCGACCCCGGCACGTTCAGGCGCGCCTCGCGGACCGCCCAAGGCTCGTTCGCCCAGAGCTGCCATTTCGGCACGACGCCGAGATCGGTGCACAGGCGGGCGACGATCGCGCTGATCGGGCGCTCGCCGCAATCGGCCTCGATATCGGGTTCCGCCAGCCGCTCGTCGAGATTGAGAAGAAGGCGCTCGCGCTCGGCCCATCGCGACACGGCCTTGATCGCCTGCTCGGCGATGCGCTTGACCTCCTGCATCGCGCGTTCCTTGCGCGCGCGCGCGACACCGCCGGTCTCCTCGGCCCGCTCGTCCGGCCGGGCCTTCATATCGGCGCGCAGCGTGGCCTGCTCGTCCCCCCGCTTCAGCTTGAGCGCCCGCAGCTCCTCGGCGAGCTTCGCTTCGAGCATGATGGCGCGGCGCACCGCTCCGGCGATCCGCTCGAACGCCTCGATCGGATCGCGGCGCCGGTCCTCGCCGGGTTTTCCGGAACCCGAACCGGCGAAATAGCCCGCCATCTCGCGGCTGACCTCCTCGGCCTGGCCGAGGCCGATTTCGGCCAAAGCCCGCAGCTTCTCCATCTCCCGCTCGATCTTTTCGATCGCGGCGTCGATCGATGGCTGCGCGGCGGCGCGGTTGCGGCGCGAACCGACCGGATTGATGGGCGCTACGGCGCCGGAGGATTTTTTTGTTGTCATGGACAAAACATGAACATATTTGCGGCCCGCCGTCAAGCGATTTTTGTCGATCGCCCGGCGAAAGCTCGGCGCCGCGCGAGCCATCCGGGTAGACGCCCGCGCCCGTTGCGGAGTAGCTTCGGCGCCGTCTTTTACAGTAGAGCAGCCTCGCCTCATGCCCCGCCCGTCCGGCCGCGCCGCCGACCAACTCCGCCAAGTTACCCTGACCCCGGGCTTCGCCAAATATGCCGAAGGCTCATGCCTCGTGAAATTCGGCGACACCCATGTGCTGTGCACGGCCAGCGTCGAGGACAAGGTGCCGCCGTTCCTGCGCAATACCGGCGCCGGCTGGATCACGGCGGAATACGGAATGCTGCCGCGATCGACCCACACCAGGACCGATCGCGAGGCGGCGCGCGGCAAGCAATCCGGCCGGACTCAGGAGATCCAGCGCCTGATCGGCCGGGCCTTGCGCGCCGTGACCGATCTCAAGGGCCTGGGCGAGCGTCAGGTGAAAATCGATTGCGACGTCATCCAGGCCGATGGCGGGACGCGCACCGCCTCGATCACCGGCAGCTATGTCGCGCTGCACCTGGCGTTCCGCAAGATGGTCGAGGCGCGCCAGATACCGGTATTGCCGCTGCGCGACTCGGTCGCGGCGATTTCCTGCGGCATTCACAAGGGCGTCGCGGTCCTCGACCTCGATTACCCTGAGGATTCCGAAGCCGATGCCGACGCCAATTTCGTCCTGACCGCGACCGGCAAGCTGGTCGAAATCCAGGCCACGGCCGAGCAGGCGCCCTTCGCCGAGGAGCAATTCGCGGAATTGCTGAGGCTCGCCCGCAAGGGCATCGGCGAACTCACGCGGCTCCAGCGCGCGGCCGTGACCGGGCTCTAATCCGTGGCGCGGCGTTTCGCCGGCGGCGATCTCATCGTCGCCACCCACAATCCGGGCAAGCTGCGCGAGATCGTCGAATTGCTCGAGCCCCTGGGCGCGCGCCTCTTCTCGGCCGGCGAACGCGGCCTGCCGGAACCGGAAGAGACCGGCGGCAGCTTCATCGAGAATGCCGAGCTGAAAGCCCTGGCCGCCGCCCGCGCCTCCGGAATCCCGGCGCTCGCCGATGATTCCGGCCTTGCGGTTGCGGCGCTCGACGGCGCGCCGGGCATCTATTCGGCGCGCTGGGCCGGTCCGGCAAAGGATTTCCCGGCCGCCATGGCGCGGGTCGAGCGCGAAGTGGCCGCGACCGATTCCGGCAATGATCGCGCCGCCTTCATCTGTGCCCTGACCCTGGCCTGGCCGGACGGGCACTGCGAAAGCTTCGAAGGGCGGATCGAGGGCCGGCTGGTATTCCCACCGCGCGGCGACCGCGGCTTCGGCTATGACCCGATCTTCATCGCCGACGGCGACGACATTACCTTCGGCGAGATGGATCCGGCGCTGAAGCACCGGATCAGCCACCGCGCCGCGGCATTCCGCCGCCTCGTCGCCGCCTGCTTCGGGTCATGACGGAGCCGGGCTTCGGCCTCTACGTGCACTGGCCGTTCTGCCGCAAGAAATGCCCGTATTGCGATTTCAACAGCCATGTCCGCGACCAGTTCGACGAGGCGCGCTGGCGCGCGGCGCTGCTGGCCGAACTCGATCATTACGCTGAACCGACGGCCGGCCGCACCGTGGCGTCGATCTTCTTCGGCGGCGGCACGCCCTCTCTGATGGCGCCGGAGACGACGGCAGCCGTGATCGAGCGCGTGCGGCGCAACTGGCGCCTGGCGGAAGACGCCGAAATCACCCTCGAGGCCAACCCGACTTCGGTCGAAGCCGGGCGCTTCCGAGGATTTCGCGCGGCCGGAGTCAACCGCGTTTCGCTCGGCATCCAGGCGCTCGACGATCCGGCCCTGCACTTCCTCGGCCGGGCGCATTCCGCCGACGAGGCGCGCGGTGCGATCGCTGTCGCGGCACGCAGCTTCGATCGTTACAGTTTCGATCTGATCTATGCGCGGCCCGGGCAAAGCCTTGCGAGCTGGGCGCAGGAGCTGGCGACGGCGCTCGATCTTGCCGGCGATCACCTCTCCCTCTACCAGTTGACCATCGAGCCCGGCACGGCGTTCCACACCGCCCATGCGCGCGGCGATTTCGCCTTGCCGGATGATGACTTGGCCGGTGCGCTCTACGAGCTGACGCAGGAGCGCCTCGATGCTGCCGGGCTGCCGGCCTACGAGATCTCGAATCATGCCCGGCCGGGCCATGAGAGCCGGCACAATCTGACCTATTGGCGCTATGGCGACTATGTCGGCGTCGGGCCGGGCGCGCATGGCCGCCTGACCGCGGACGGCGCCAAGCTGGCGACGCGGCAGCGGAAGGCGCCGGAAGCATGGCTCGCCGCGGTCGAAGCCGCCGGCCACGGCACCGAAGAGGTGACGCCGCTCGCGCGCGACCAGCGTGGCGAGGAGATGCTGATGATGGGGCTGCGCCTCGCCGAGGGCATTCCGCGCGCGCGGTTCCGCGACCATTGGGGCGCCGAACCGGAAAGCGTTCTCGCCCCCGACGGCCTGGCGCGGCTGATCGAGGGCGGCTTCGTCACGCTCGACACCGACCGCCTCCGCGCCACCGCAGCGGGCCTGCAGCGGCTGAACGCCGTTTTGCGGCTGCTGCTCGCCTGACGCGCCGCCCGAGCGGTCAGGGTGCGGGACCGGACGACGATCGATCGACGTCGGGTTGTTCCAGCAGGTCCATGAGCAGCGGAATGATCGTGTCGGCGCCGCTCAGGAATTCGACGCCGACGATGTGGCGATCGGGATCGATCCGCTGAATGCGGGCCGTCACGACCAGCACGGCAAAGATTCGTTCGTTCAGGATGCCGAGTTCGACGGACTCACCCGGGGCAAAGTCGTCGATACCCTCTCGCACCTGGAGCCCGACTCCGCTCGCCGACCAGTCGAGCAGGCGGGCGCTGCAGCGGCCGATCCGCAGCGGATATTCGCTCCCGTCGAAGCGCTGATGACGCCGACGGTCGCTGCCTGGCTTCTCCTCCATCATGGTCTCCACCCGTCTGCCTGATCTTCGTGTCTCGACCGGCCCGGCACAAGCCCGTGCTACCGATCCGCGCTCTCGTCAGGGCTCGAGAGCTTGAGGTCCCTGGCACCGCGAAAATCGGCATCGCGCGTATCGGCGTCACGCAGGTCGGCGCCGGTCAGAATGGCGTCGGTCAGGATCGCGCCGCGCAATTGCGCCTGGTTCAAGACCGCCTGGGTGAGGTCGGCATCGGACAGGCGCGCGGCGCTCAGATCGGCACCGGCGGCATTCACCCCGGCCATCCGGGCGAAGCTGAAATTGGTCGGCCAGGCCTGGCCGCTGCGCAACTCGATCGGTCCGGCGAGGGCTCTCGACAGGCACGCCTCGGCCAGGATCGCGCGCTCGAAACAGGCGCCGCGCAGATCGGC
>Ga0181519_10001479_pt1 | contig 20691 bp, 20 predicted proteins | sample PEATcosm2014_Bin_26_FD_121102 | JGI IMG/M metagenome (GOLD analysis project Ga0181519, IMG submission 121102) | Peatland microbial communities from MTU Mesocosm Facility, Houghton, MI, USA - PEATcosm2014_Bin02_10_metaG | ecosystem: Environmental > Terrestrial > Soil > Wetlands > Peat | place...
CGCCGTGTTGTTGACGCTGAGCGAGCCGCTCGAGACGCTGGTCGTGCCGAGGTTGAGCGGCGCGCTTCCCGACATCGTGACCGTCGAGCCTGAAACGTTGGTCGAGCCGGCCGTGTAGTTGTTGCCGTTGATCGCCTGAGTGCCGCCCGCGAAGGTGACCGTGCCCGCGCCCATGTTGATCGAGGCGGTCGGTGCCAGCGTGTAGCTGGCGGAGAAGTTGAGTGTTCCCGACGCATTGCCGGTGAAGCTGCCGGTGCCGGTCGTGCTGCCGCCGTTCGAGAGCTCGAAGGTGCCGCCGGTGACGTTGACGGTCCCTGAGTTGTTGAACGCGAGTCCGAAGTTCGTCACGCCGGTGCCGGACTTCTCGTAGCTGCCGCTGTTCGTGAAGGTGGACGCCGTGCCGCCGTAGGCGTTGAAGATCTCGAGCGTGTTGGCGTTCGTGTCGTTCCAGGTGCCGCTGTTGTTGATGGCAGCGCCGTTGCCAGTATAGAAATAGGAGCCGGATGCCGGCGCGAAGGTCGTCGTGCCGGTGGCATTCAGCGTCGAGCCATTGATGATCGTGCCGCCCGAGCCGATCGAGAGCGCCCCGGTCGTCAGCGAGCCGCCGCCCGTCAGCGTGGCGCCGCTTTCGAGCGTCGTCGCGCCCGTGACCGTCACTGCGCCGCTGCCGCCGAGCGTGCCGGAACCAACCGTCAGCGAGCCGAGCGTCGAGGTGCCGTTCAGGTTGAGCGTGCCGCCGGAAATGTCGGTGGTGCCGGTGCCGGTGTTGCTGTAGGCGCCCGTCACGGTGAGCGAGCCGCCCGTGACATCGAGGTTGTTGTTGGTGATGGCGACCGACGCGACGGTCGTGGTGCCGGCGCTCGAGTCGTAGGTGATCGTCTGCAGGCCGGAGACGTTGATGACGACGGCGTCGGCGGAACCGGGCTGGCTGCCCGTGCTCCAGTCGCCGCCGTCGGACCAGAGGCCGGACGTTCCGTTCCAGGTCGCGGTCTGCGCAAGACCCGTTGCGGGCAGCGCGAGCACCGTGGCGCCGAGCACCAGCAGCAGCCTTCCGTGCACCGGGCGCGACTCGTTGTCCATGCTCGTCCCCTGAACATAACGCGCCGCTGGGATCCCCCGACCCGTCAGCGCGGCGCACGCAGGTGGGAGGCATGCAGGTAACGTGCCCGGCGGTCCAATAGTCTGGGTTTCTAGCTGGTTGGCGCAGCTACTTCAGCCGCCGCGACGCAGCAAATGTAAAGTAATCCGACACCGCGGATGGGAGCGGTTCGCAACGGCCGGTCAGGTCCTTCGGACGTTCGCCGAGCGGCGCCCGGGGGCGCGCTGCGGCGCCGCGAGCCTAGCCGCCGCCCAGCCCGTAGGCGCGACGCAGCAGCGTCAGCGGGTGGCTCGGCGGCCGATGCCCGTCGAGACCCTCGGAGATCTGATAGCCCGCCATCGGGCAGTCACTCGAGTGCACGGCGGCACCCGACGCCGCGACGCGGCCCGCGACGGGCCTGCCGATCTTCATCGAGGCCTCGTGGAACTCCTGCTTCACGGCGTAGGTGCCGTTGTGCCCGGAGCAGCGCTCGATCACCTCGAGCGTCGTGCCCGGCACGAGGTTCAGCACATCGCGCGTCTTGAGTCCGATGTTCTGCACGCGCAGGTGGCACGGCACGTGATAGGCGATCTTGCCGAGCGCGACCTTGAAGTCGGTGCGCAAGAGCCCCGCCTTGTTCCGCAGCATCAGGTACTCGAACGGGTCGTACATGTGCTCGCTGACCTTCTTGACGAGCGCATCGTCCGGAAAGAGGAGCGGCAGCTCCTGCTTGAACATCAGGACGCACGACGGCACCGGCGCGACGAGGTCGCAGCCGGCATCGACGAGCGCGGCCAGCTGCGGGACGTTCACGTTCTTGAGTGCCTCGACGGCCTTGAGGTCGCCGAGCTCGAGCTTCGGCATGCCGCAGCAGCGCTCCTGCGGCGCGAGCTCGACCGGAATGCCGTTGTGCTCGAACACCGCGACGAGGTCAGCGTCGATCGACGGCTCGTTGCGGTTGCAGTAGCAGGTGGCGAACAACGCCACCTTGCCGCGCGTGTCGCCGCCCGCCACGGGCGCGAGCGTTGGATGCGCGCGCGCCGCGTCGGCGTCGCGGAACGTGCGGCTGTGGTACTTCGGCAGCGGCGCGTCGGGATGCACGCCAAGCGCCTTCGACAGCACCGTGCGGCCGGCACGCGAGCCGTTGACGGCGTTGACGATCTCGGCGACGACCGGGATTCCCGCGAGGCGCCCGACGAGGTCGGTCGACGACAGGACGCGGTCGCGGAAGCTCGCGCCGTCCTTCTCGAACTTGACGGCCTTGGCGCGCAGCATCAGGTGCGGGAAGTCCAGGTTGAACGGATGCGGCGGCACGTACGGACACTTCGTCATGTAGCACATGTCGCACAGGTAGCAATGGTCGACCACCTGCCAGTAGACGTCCTTCGGCACGCCCTCGAGCTCGCCGCTCGCGGTGGCATCGACGGCATCGAACAGCGTCGGGAACGACTGGCACAGGCTGAAGCAGCGCCGGCAGCCGTGGCAGATGTCGAACACCCGCTCGAGCTCGGTGAAGAGCGCGGCCTCGTCGTAGAAGGCAGGCGCCTGCCAGCCGAGCGGATGGCGCGTGGGGGCCTCGAGGCTGCCCTCGCGGGCAGCCGATGGGGGAGTCGTGCTCATCGTACGCTTGCCCTATGGCGCGCAGCGGCGCCCGCGCCGGGGCGGGCGCCGTCGCGTGGCGCTTACAGGCCGTCGAGCGCCTTCTGGAAGCGGTTGGCATGCGAGCGCTCGGCCTTCGCGAGCGTCTCGAACCAGTCCGCGATCTCGCCGAAGCCTTCCTCGCGCGCCGCCTTCGCCATGCCCGGGTACATGTCGGTGTACTCGTGCGTCTCGCCGGCGATCGCCGCCTTCAGGTTGGCGGAGGTCGGGCCGATCGGCAGACCGGTCGCCGGATCACCCACCGCCTCGAGGTACTCGAGATGGCCGTGCGCATGGCCGGTCTCGCCCTCGGCCGTCGAGCGGAACACCGCCGAGACGTCGTTGAAGCCCTCGACGTCGGCCTTGGCTGCGAAGTACAGGTAGCGGCGATTCGCCTGCGACTCGCCGGCAAACGCGTCCTTCAGATTCTTCTCGGTCTTGCTGCCCTTCAAATTCATCGCGATCTCCTCATTGCGGACTGGTTGCCTCGGGCCACTGTAGCGTGTCGACGCTATAGCCTGAAGTTGACAGAAGCTATCGCTCTGATCGAGAGCCTCTATCGTGCAACCCGGGGCCGGGGTCCGCTGCGCTGGCGCGCGGCCGGTGCCGGCCGCGGCCGGAGCGGAGCCCGGGAACAACACTCTAGTCGGCGCGTTCGACGGGCGTCAATGCGGCCCGGCCACCGCGCGTTGACGCTTCGCCGCGGCGGCCGGTAGGCTCGCGCGTCCCTCCACCGAAAGCTGCCTCATGGCCCGCAACAAAGCGGCTGACCCCGCCCCCGCCGCGACGCCCGCACCGTTCGACTTCGAGCAGTCGATGGCCGAGCTCGAGGCGGTCGTCGCCCGCCTCGAGCAGGGCGAGGTGCCGCTCGAGGAGGCGCTCGCGGCCTTCGAGCGCGGCGTTGCACTGACGCGTGCCTGCCAGCAGGCGCTGACGCAGGCCGAGCAGAAGGTGGAAGTGCTGACGAGCCGCGGCGACGGCGCGGCCACGCTCGCGCCGTTCGACGAGCCGGCCGACGACGACGAGCGCTGAGGTGGGCGCCCCTGAGTTCGAGGCGCGCCTCGCCGGCTACCAGGCGCGGGTCGAGGCGGCGCTCGCAAGCCGCATCCCCCCGGCCACCACGCCACCGACGCGGCTGCACGAGGCGATGCGCTACAGCGCGCTGAACGGCGGCAAGCGCATCCGCCCGGCCCTCGTGTACGCGGTCGGCGAGCTGCACGACGTTCCGTGGGACGCGCTCGACGCCGCCGCCGCGGCGGTCGAGATGATCCACGTCTACTCGCTCGTGCACGACGACCTGCCGGCGATGGATGACGACGACCTGCGGCGCGGCCGGCCGACCTGCCATCGCCAGTTCGACGAGGCAACCGCGATCCTCGCGGGCGACGCCCTGCAGGTACTCGCCTTCGAGAGCCTGGCCGCGGCACCGGCCTCGGCCGAGGCGCGCGTCGCGATGATCCGGGCGCTCGCCGCCGGCAGCGGCACCTTCGGCATGGCAGGCGGCCAGGCCATCGACCTCGGCGCGGTCGGGCGGGTGCTCGGGGCGGCGGAGGTCGAGGAGATGCACCTGCGCAAGACCGGCGCGCTGATCGAGGCGAGCGTCGAGCTCGCGGCGACGCTCGCCGCCGTGGCTCCCCGCGAGCGCGAGCGCCTGGCCGAGTTCTCCCGTGCGCTCGGCCTCGCCTTCCAGATCGTCGACGACCTCCTCGACGTCGAGGGCGACCCGCGGCTCCTCGGCAAGGCGGTCGGAGCCGACCAGGCGCGCCACAAGCCGACCTATCCGGCGGCCGTCGGGGTGCCGGCCGCCCGCCAGCGGGCCGCGGAGCTCAGAAACCGGTCGCTCGCGGCCATCGCGTCCTTCGGGGAACGGGCGGCGATGCTCGCCTGGCTTGCCGGCTACATCGTCGATCGCCGCTCCTGAGGCAGCCCGCAAGCCCGGGCGGAACGCGCCCCAAGCGGTTAGACTGACGGCATGCCCGGGTCAGACCCCTACCCGCACCTCTCGGCGATCAACTCCCCGGCGGACTTGAGACAGTTGCCGGAAGGCGACCTCGTGGCGGTCGCGGATGAACTGCGCCGCTACCTGATCGACACCGTGAGCCAGATGGGCGGCCACTTTGCGGCGGGCCTCGGCACCGTCGAGCTGACGCTCGCCCTCCACTACGTGTTCGACACGCCCTATGACCGGCTCGTGTGGGACGTCGGCCACCAGGCCTACCCGCACAAGGTGCTCACCGGCCGGCGCGAGCAGCTGCACACCATCAAGCTCAAGGATGGCCTCGCGCCCTTCCCGAGCCGGGCGGAGAGCCCCTACGACACCTTCGGCGTCGGCCACTCGAGCACGTCCATCTCCGCCGCCCTCGGCATGGCACTGGCCGACCACCTGACCCGGGACCCTGCCAATCCACGCCGCCACCACGTCGCCGTGATCGGCGACGGCGCGATCTCGGCCGGGCTCGCCTTCGAGGCCCTGAACCATGCCGGCAGCCTCGACGTCGGGCTGCTCGTCGTACTCAACGACAACGACATGTCGATTTCCGAGAACGTCGGGGCGCTGTCGAACTACTTCGCACGCGTGCTCTCGGGACGGCTGTACGCCGGCCTCAAGGAAGGCAGCAAGAAGATCCTGCGGCGCATTCCGGCCGCCTGGGAACTCGCGCGCCGCTCCGAGGAACACATGAAGGGCATGGTGCTGCCCGGCACGCTGTTCGAGGAGATGGGCTTCAACTACATAGGTCCGATCGACGGCCACGACGTCGGCGGCCTCGTGAAGACGCTGCGCAACGTCCGCGCCCTGACCGGCCCGCAGTTCCTGCACGTCGTGACCCGCAAGGGCAAGGGCTACCAGGCGGCCGAGGAAGACCCGATCAAGTGGCACGGCCCGGGGCCTTTCGATGCGCAGAAGGCGCTGATATTCAAGGACAAGGCGACCGGCCCGACCTACTCGCAGGTCTTCGGCCAGTGGCTGTGCGACATGGCCGAGCAGGACGCGCGCGTGGTCGGCATCACCCCCGCGATGCGCGAGGGCTCGGGCCTCGTCGAGTTCTCCAAGCGCTTCCCGGACCGCTACTTCGACGTGGCGATCGCCGAGCAGCACGCGGTGACGCTCGCGGCGGGGCTCGCCTGCGAAGGCATGCGACCGGTGGTCGCCATCTACTCGACCTTCCTGCAGCGTGGCTACGACCAGCTGATCCATGACGTCGCGCTGCAGGGGCTGCCCGTGACCTTCGCCCTCGACCGTGCCGGCGTCGTCGGCGGCGACGGCGCCACGCACCAGGGCGCCTTCGACCTGTCGTTCCTGCGCTGCATCCCGAACATGACGGTGATGGCGCCCGCGGACGAGAACGAGTGCCGCCAGATGCTCTACACCGCAGTCACGCTCGGCGGCCCGGCGGCAGTGCGCTATCCGCGCGGGCCCGGCCCCGGCGTCCGCCCGCAGGAGGCGATGGAGGCACTGCCCGTCGGCAAGGCCGAGGTGCGCCGCGAAGGCCGCTCGGGCCTTGCAATCCTCGCCTTCGGCACCATGGTGCAGGCGGTCGCGCCGACCGCCGAGCGGCTGGATGCGACGCTCGTGAACATGCGCTTTGTGAAGCCACTGGACGAGGCGCTCGTAATCCGAATGGCCGCCCGGCACGAATACCTGGTGACGATCGAGGAAAACGTGCTCGCAGGCGGTGCCGGCGACGCGGTGCTCGAGGTGCTGACGGGCCATGGCTACCTGCGCCCGGTGCTGCAGCTCGGGCTGCCCGACCGATTCCTCGACCACGGCTCGCGGCAGGACAACCTGGCCGCGGCCGGACTCGACCAGGCCTCGCTGAGCGCCGCGATCGATCGCTGGTGGCAGCCGCGCCAGCAGCGCGCCTGAACGCCCGCGGCAGACCGCGACCGACCGACAACCCCACCGTCGCCGCTGGCGGCAGGATGCATAACCGATGGACACCGTGACCAACCCACCGCCGCTGCCGATCGAGGACGTGCAGAGCCGCGCCGACACGCGCGAGCTCGCGATCGACAAGGTCGGCATCAAGGACATCTACCACCCGGTGCGCGTCAAGGACCGCTCCGGCGGCGAACAGCACACGGTCGCCAACTTCAACATGTACGTGTACCTGCCCCACAATTTCAAGGGCACGCACATGTCGCGCTTCGTCGAGATCCTGCACCAGCACGAGCGCGAACTGTCGGTCGACTCGTTCCGCATCATGCTGCGCGAGATGGTCGAACGGCTCGATGCCGGCACCGGCCACATCGAGATGGCGTTCCCGTATTTCGTCATGAAGAAGGCGCCGGTGTCGGGCGTGCAGAGCCTGCTCGACTACCGCGCGACGCTGATCGGCAAGATCAGCGGCGGGCGCACCGACACCTGGCTCAAGGTGGTGGTGCCGGTGACGAGCCTGTGCCCGTGCTCGAAGCGCATCTCCGAGTACGGCGCCCACAACCAGCGCTCGCACGTCACCATCACGGCGCGCATCGACGGCCACGTCTGGATCGAGGAGCTGATCGACGTCGCCGAGCAGGAGGCCTCCTGCGAGGTTTACGGGATCCTGAAGCGCCCGGACGAGAAGTACGTGACCGAGCGTGCCTACGACAACCCGAAGTTCGTCGAGGACATGGTGCGCGACGTCGCCGTGCGCCTCAACGCCGACGAGCGGATCCGCGGCTACGTGGTCGAGTCCGAGAACTTCGAGTCGATCCACAATCATTCCGCCTACGCGATGATCGAGCGCGACAAGGACCAGCCGGCGCGCTGAGCGTGCGGCTCGCCGCGCGCCGCCGTCGCCGGCTAAACCCTGGCGTCATGCGGCCGATAGCTCGGCAGGGCAGGCAGCAGCGGAGCGGGCGGTCGGCGTACATGCACAGGCACGCGTCAGCCTCGGACGGCTTCACGCTGGTCGAGCTCATCGTCACGATCACGGTACTCGCGGTGCTCGCCGCGTTCCTGCTGCCGCGGGTGGCGTCGCTCGATTCCTCGGCCCGCATCGCGTCGGTGAACGCGCTCGCCGGCGCGCTCAATGCGGCGGCCACCCAGACCTACGCGCTGTGCATGACGAGCGCCGCGACCTCCGGCTGCAACAACACCTCGAGCGCCTGGCAGGGCACCATCAACGGCCAGTACTACTGGCTCAACTACGGCTGGCCGGATGCGGGCGACGCGCTGAACGACGGGCAGATCGACGCCCAGCTCAGCTACGATGGCTTCACGGCGGTGCTGGTCAGCAGCGCCGAGACGCAGTTCCAGCTGAAAGGGGCACCGACCCCCGCGAACTGCTCGGTGAGCTACTTCGACGGCTACTACACGCCGCCCAAGTACCACCTGGTCGTCAGCACCGCGGGGTGCTGACCGGGCGTTCAGCCCACCGGCGGCTCCGCGCCCTGCAGCCGCCCGATCAGCGAGCGCAGGAACACCTTGTTGAAGCGCAGCTGGCAGGAGGCCGACACCTGCTCGAGCAGCGTCGAGCTCACCTTCATCAGGGTCACGCTGCTGCGCGCCTTGATGGTCGCGAGGCGCTTCGCGCCGCGCACGTAGCTGGTCTCGCCGAAGCATTCGCCGGTGTCGAGCGTGCCGATCTCGCGGCTGAAGCGCTCCACCTTCACGCCGCCCGCGACGATGATGTAGAAGCGGTCGTCGATCTCGCCTTCCTTGACGATCTCCTCGCCTTCCGCGTAGTCCTGCCACTGGCTGGCGCGCAGCACCTCCCAGATCTCGGAGTGCGAGAAGTCGTGGAAGAACTTGAGGCGCCGGAGCATCGCGAACTGCTCGTGATGGTCGATCTTGTTCTGCTCGGCGCGCAGCCGCTGGTGCACGCGCGTCAGCCCGGCCGCGAATTCCTGTCCCGTGCGGAAGCGCTTGTCGGGCTCCTTCTGCATGGCAGTCGCGACCACCGCCTCGAGCTCCTCGGGAATGTCGGCGCGCAGCGTGTGGATCGGCGGCGGCGTCGCATACACGATCTGGTGCAGCAGCTTCGACAGGTTGCCGGCGCGGAACGGCCGGAAGCCGGTGAGCAGCTCGTACATCACCGCGCCGAGCGAGTACAGGTCCGAGCGGTTGGTGATGTCGAGCGACTGCACCTGCTCGGGCGACATGTACGAGGGGCTGCCGGCGATGCCCTCGATGCGCGAGATTTCGGAGTCCGCGACGATCGCGATGCCGAAGTCAATGATGCGCACGTCGCTCTCGACCGTGAGCATCACGTTCGAGGGCTTGATGTCGCGATGGATGACGCCGCGGCCGTGCGCGTAGTAGAGCGCCTTGGCACACTTGTAGATGATCTCGACCACGTCGTCGATGCGCAGCAGGTTGTCGGGCTTGCAGTACGCCGAGAGCGTCCGCGCGCCGTGCACGAATTCGGTGACCACGTAGTAGTGGCCGCTCTCCTCGCCGGCGTCGAAGATCGGCAGGATGTTCGGATGCTGCAGCATGCCGACCATGTGCGCTTCCGACAGGAACATCTTGCGCGCGACCTTGGCCTTCTCAGGATCGTCGTTGGCCTCGATGTTGTAGACCTTGATCGCGACGTCGCGGCCGTAGTACGGGTCGTGCGACAGGTAGACGACGCCGGTGCTGCCGCGGCCGACTTCCTTGATGATCTCGTACTTGCCGATGCGATCCGGCACGGGACGCACGGGCCGGACAGCGGCTCCGCCACGCGGGGTCGGCGATGACGTCGGATTGCGAATGACGGTACTCCAGGCGCCAGCCGGACTGAACGTATTCCGGCGGCGTCACGAAGCATAGGGCTGTCGCGTCCGGGCGACCGTGAAGCACATCGCGCTTCAGGTGCGCCCCGAAGCGTGAACCCGGTCACGTCGCGAAGTGATCCCAGCCGCGCGGCACCCGCAGGTCGCCCTGCTCGCCGACGACCCGGACGCCGCGGCCGGCGGCAATGTCGCCGATGCAGTGGCAGGCGGGGGCGCCGGGGCTGCCGGTGAGCTGCGCGAGTGCCGCGCGCGCCGCCTTCGGCACCGTGAACAGGAGTTCGTAGTCGTCGCCGCCGCCGAGCGCGAACTCGCGGGCGCGCGTCTCGCCCGCGAGCGCGTAGAGCGCACGCGACAGCGGCAGCTCCGTCGCCCGCACGATCGCGGCGACGCCGCTCGCCGCGGCCAGCCGGCCGAGGTCGGCCGCGAGGCCGTCGGAGACGTCGATGCAGGCGCTTGCTATGCCGCGCAGCCGTGCACCGAACGCGACCCGCGGCTCGGGCCGGCGGAACTTGAGCTCGAGCGCGCCACGGTTGGCGCCGGAGCCGGCGAGCCGGCCGGCGATCAGCTCGAGTCCGGCCGCGGCGTCGCCGGGCCAGCCGGTGACGTAGACGAGGTCGCCCGGCTTGGCGCCGTGGCGCCGCAGCGCCGTGCCGTGCGGCACGGTTCCGAGCGCCTGCACGGTGAGCGTCAGCGGCCCCTTGGTGGTATCGCCACCCACCAGCGCCACCTGCTGCGGGTTCGCGAGCGCTGCGAATCCCGTGACGAAGCCCTCGAGCCAGTCCTCGTCGAGCTCGGGCAGCGTCAGCGCGAGCGTCGCCCAGGCCGGCGTCGCACCCATCGCGGCGAGGTCCGAGAGATTGACGGCGAGCGCGCGCCAGCCGATGTCGGCGGCATCGAAGCCCGCCGGGAAATGGCGCCCCGCCACCAGCGTGTCGGTGCAGGCGACGAGGTCGTGGCCGGGCGGCACCGCGAGGACGGCGGCGTCGTCGCCGACGCCGAGCAGCGTGTCGCGGCGGCTCGCGCCGACCGCCGCGAAGTAACGCTCGATCAGCTCGAACTCGCCCATCGCCGGCCCGCCTAGGCGCCCGGCTCGTCCGGGCGCAACGCACGCGCCGCCCGGTCGAGGACGCCGTTGACGAACTTGTGGCCGTCGGTGGCGCCGAAGCGCTTGGCGAGTTCGACCGCCTCGCTGATCACGACGCGGAACGGCACGTCCGGCCGCCCGGCGAGCTCGGCGAACGCCACCCACAGGATGCCGTGCTCGATCGGATCGAGGCGCGCCGGCAGGATGTCGGAGTAGCGCGCGAGCTCGGCATCGAGCGCCTCGCGCCCCGCGGCGACCGCCATCAGGAGCTCGCGGAAGTAGTCGACGTCGGCGCCGGCGGACTCGGGATCGGCGAGGAACTGCTGGTGGATGTCCTGCCAGGGCTGGCCTGCGATCTGCAGCTGGTAGAGCGCCTGCACGAGCAGCTTCCTGGCCGCGCGCCGTCCTCGCGCGAGCGCGCGGGCTTCGCTCTCGCGCGCCATGGCTCAGGTGTCCAGGCGCTTCAAGAGGTTCGCCATCTCGAGCGCCGCGAGCGCGGCATCGCCACCCTTGTTACCGGACTTGCCGCCGGCGCGGTCGATCGCCTGCTCGAGCGTGTCGCAGGTGAGCACGCCGAAACCGACCGGCACGCCGCTGTCGAGCCCGGCGCGCGCGAGGCCCGCGGCGCACTCGCCGGCCACGAAGTCGAAATGGGCGGTGGCGCCCTTGATCACGGCGCCGAGCGCGACGATCAGGTCGTAGCGCTTCGAGAAGGCGAGCCGGCGCACCGCGAGCGGCATGTCGAAGGCGCCCGGCACGCGCACGATCTCGATGCTCTTCTCGCTCGCGCCGTGCCTCAGGAGCGCGTCGACCGCACCCGCCACCAGCCGCTCCACCACGAACTCGTTGAAGCGCGCCGCGACGATCGCGATGCGCGCATCGCGCGCGAGCAGGTCACCCTCGATGGTTCTGAGCGTAGTCATCCGTGCGCCTCCAGTGCCTGTTCAGGCTCGGCGCCCGGGTCGACGTATTCCGTGATCTTTAGACCGAAGGCCGCGAGGCCCTGCAGCTGGCGTGGTGCCGACAGCACCCGCATCTCGGTGACGCCGAGGTCCTGCAGGATCTGCGCGCCGATGCCGTAGGTCCTGAGCACCGGGCCACTGCGCGGGCCGGCGGGACCTTCGAGCGCGCGCACCGCCTCGATCAGGTCGCGCGGCGCCTCTTCGCCGCGCAGCAGCACGACGATGCCGTTGCCGTCCTCGGCGATGCGCCGCAGTGCATCGCGCAGCGACCAGGCGTGGTTGGGGTTCTTGACGCCGACCACGTCGCGTAGCGTCTCGCCGAGGTGCACGCGCACGAGCGGCGCGACGCCCGCATGGAGGTCGCCGCGCACCAGGGCGAGGTGCACGCTGCGGTTCACGTGGTCCTCGTAGCACACCAGCCGGAACGCGCCGAATTCGGTCTCGACGGTGCGCTCCTCGATGCGTTCCACCGAACGCTCCTTGCTGAGCCGGTAGCGGATCAGGTCGGCGATGGTGCCGAGCTTGAGGCCGTGCAGCCGCGCAAAGCGCTCGAGGTCGCGGCGCCGGGCCATGGTGCCATCCTCGTTCAGGATCTCGACGATGACCGCCGACGGATCGAAGCCGGCGAGGCGCGCGAGATCGCAGCCCGCCTCGGTGTGTCCGGCGCGCGTCAGCACACCGCCCGGCTGCGCCATCAGCGGGAAGATGTGGCCGGGCTGCCGCAGGTCCTCGGCGCGGGCGCCGGCACGCACCGCGGTGCGCACCGTGTGCGCGCGGTCGTGCGCCGAGATGCCGGTCGTGACGCCCTCGGCGGCCTCGATGGAGACCGTGAAGTTGGTGCCGTGCGCGGAGTCGGTGCTGCTCACCATGAGCGGCAGCCTGAGTTCGCGGCAGCGCTCGCGGGTCAGCGTCAGGCAGATGAGGCCGCGCCCGTAGCGCGCCATGAAATTGATGTCCTCGGGCCGTACGCAGCTCGCCGCCATCACGAGGTCGCCCTCGTTCTCGCGGTCCTCGTCGTCCATGATCACGACCATGCGGCCGGCCCTGAGGTCGGCCAGGATGTCGTCGATCGAATCGAGCTGCAGCATGGCGGGTGTCGGTTCCCTGATGGTTGACAGGCTAGTTTAGCAGGCGGCCCGTCAGCCGCCGGCGCGCTTCGCGGCGATGCCGCGCCGGGCGAGCTCGGCAACCACGGTGTCGCGGTGCTCGCCCTGGATCTCGATCACGCCGTCGCGGATGGTCCCGCCGCTGCCACAGCGCTGCTTGAGCGCGCGGGCGAGCGCCTCGAGCTCGCTGGCGGGGAGCGCGAGGCCCGTCACGACCGTGACCCCCTTGCCGGCCCGGCCCTTGGTCTCGCGGGCCACCCGCACCGGGCCCGCTGCCGCGGCTTCCCGCGCGACCCGGCCGCAGACGCACTCGGCGACCGGCCGGACGCAGCCCGGACACATGCGACCGGTGCCGGTCGAGTAGACGATGCGGGCGGCGGGGGGTCGGGACGGCGGCATGGCGTCACGGCGGGCGTCGGTCAGGGGGTGAGCAGTGTACCCGCGCGCGGGCCCTCGACGGGCTGCCCGACCCGGCCGACAATGCGTCCATGGACGCGTTCATCCTGGCCCCCGCGCGGCGCGGCGACGCGGCGCGCCTCGCCGCCATGTCCCGGCGCCTGATCGAGTCGGGCCTCGAGCCGTGCTGGACTGCCGAACGCATCGAGCGCCAGCAGCGCCGCGAGGACTCGGTCGTGCTGACGGCGCGCACCGCGGCCGGCATCGTGGGCTTCGCGATCATGGAGTACGGTGACGATGCCGCACACCTCAACCTGCTCGCGGTCGAGCCCGGCAGCCGCCGCCACGGCCTCGGTCGCCAGCTGGTGGCGTGGCTCGAGGAGACGGCACGCACCGCCGGCGCCTTCACCATCCGCCTCGAGGTGCGCTCCGGCAACCGCGGCGCGCGCGCCTTCTACGCCGCGCTCGGCTACCGGGAGAGCGGCTGGGTGGCGGGCTACTACCAGGGCGCCGAGGACGCGATCCGCTTCACGCGCGACCTGCGCGTCGTACCGAGCGCCGCCGACAACTGACGGCGCCGCGCTACACGCGCACGAGGCTCGCCCCGGACAGCACGATCCGCATCGCGCGGCCGCGCGCGAGATCCGCGAACTCGACCCACTCGGGGCTGTCGGGATCGTCGCGCAGGTAGAACCGGCCGCCGGCCGCAGGCTCGAGCGGCACGACGCCCCCTAGCCACAGGCGGCCACGCCGCAGCACGACGGTGAGGCTCCCGATCCAGGGGTTCTCGTCGCGATAATGCCCGACGTAGCCATGCCACTCGGCCGGCACCGCGAACTCACGCGGGCCCGAGTAGCGCGCGTGGGCGTACCAGTCGCCGCCGAAGCCCGCCTCGACCACCGGGCCGGTGCCGTCGGCGTGCTCGCGACCGAAGGCGAGCGGGAAGTGCGCATAGTCGGGGTGTCGCACGGCGAACGCGTCGGCCGGCCCGGCCAGCGGCTCGAGCACGACCCGCGCGCCGCGCACCACGAGGTAGAGCCGTGCGCCGTCGGCGACGACCTCGAGCGCGCGGCCGTCCGGCGCCAGGTAGCGCCCGGCGTAGTCGGCGGCGGCGGCAACCTCGGCCGCGTCGCGCGCGGCAGGCACGGGCGGCAGCGACGCGCCCTCCCTGCAGGCGCGCATCAACCTGAGTGCGTACTCGGCGACCGGGCGCGGACGCACGCCCTGCATCGCGTTGACCGACGCGAACACGCCGACACCGCTGTCGCGGTCGACTTCGAGCGCGGAGGCGAACGACACCATGCCGCCGGTGTGCCGCAGGCGCCGGTGGCCGTCGAGTGTGTCGACGGCGATGCCGTAACCGTAGCTCGCATCCTTGCCGAACTCGTCCGCCTTGATGTGCGGCGTCGCGAAGAGCGCGAACCCTGCCTCCGACGCCACCCGGGCGTTGCCGGCGTGCCCGCCGTTGACGAGCATCGTCAGGTAGGCCCCCATGTCACGCGCCGTCGAGGCGACGCAGCCGGAGCCTTCCGTCATCACGATCGGCAGCGCTGCCGCGAGGCGCGCCCCGTGCGGCGCCGGCCGGTCGCCGAGCGGCAGCAGGTAGCTCGACGCCAGCCGGTCGACGATGTCGAAGGTGATCACCGGCGCCGTCTCGCTCATGCCGAGCGGCGCAATGACACGCGCGCGCAGCGATTCGGCGAGCGGCCGGTCATCGAGCGTCGCGACCAGGTGGCCGAGCGCCTCGTAGCCCATGTTGCAGTAGTGGAAGAACGAGCCCGGCGCCGCCGTCGGGCGGTGGCGGAAGGCGGGATCCGCCGGAAAGAGTGCGCCGTCCGGCAGCGCCGCTCCGTGCGTGAGCAGGTCGTGCGCCGTGAGCTCGCGCGTGGCGGCCTCGAAGCGCAGCCACGGCAGGTAGCCCTTGATCGGCCGGTGGAGGTCGAGCTTGCCCTCGTCCACCAGCTGCAGAACGCAGAGCGCCGTGAACGACTTCGAGATCGAGCCGATGTGAAACAGCCGACCGGTAGCGAGGCGCGTGCCGAGCGCCGGGTTATCGAAGCCGTAGTCGGCGACGCGCACCAGCCCGTTCGCATCGGCGAGCGCGAGCGTCATCGCCGGCGCATTGAGGTCGCGCAGGTACTGCTCGACGAAGGCGTCGAGCCGCGCGAACGCCGGCGCGTAGCGCCCGGCATCGCCAGCCCGCAAGTCGCTGATCGCGAGCGGACCGAGCACGGCCGCCGCCGCCGTGGTGAGACCAAGACCGAGCACTTGACGACGCTGCATATGCCCCTCGCGGATGTCGGCCGGCGCGGCGCCGGGCTGTGGCTGAAGCGTACCGCGCCGCGGGCTGCGCCGCCGCTCAGCGCGTCGCGCCGACCAGGCGTTCGACGTAGCGCGCGATGATGTCGACCTCGAGGTTCACCTGCGAGCCGACGACGAGCGCACCCAGCGTCGTCACGGCGCGGGTGTGCGGGATGAGATTGACGCCGAAGCGGTTGCCCTCGACCTCGTTGACGGTGAGGCTGACTCCCTCGAGCGTCACCGATCCCTTCGGCGCAATGTAGCGCGCGAGCGGCGCGCCCACCTCGAACACCAGCCGCAGCGACCTGGCATCGTCCCTGAGCTCGACCAGCCGGGCGAGTCCGTCGACGTGACCGGTCACGTAGTGGCCGCCGAGCGCATCGCCCGCCCTGAGCGCCCGCTCGAGGTTGACGCGGCTGCCGGCCGCGAGCGCACCGAGCGTCGTCTTCGCGAGCGTCTCGTTCGACACGTCCGCCGCGAAGCGGCTGCCGTCGAGGCGCGTCGCCGTCAGGCAGGCACCGGACACTGCAATGCTGTCGCCGAGGCGCGCGTCGCCGAGCGGCAGCTCGCCCGCGTCGATCTCGAGCTCGACATCGCCGTCGCGGCGCCGCACCGCCACCACCGTCCCCAGCGCCGCGACGATCCCGGTGAACATCAGCAGGCCTCCCGCGCGAGCGGCGTCAGTGTGAGGCGCAGGTCGGTGCCGACCTGGCGCACGTCCGCATAGCGGAATTCCCAGCGTTCGCCGAGGTCATCGAGCAGCGGCAGCATCGCGAGCGGCGCCGCCTCGTGCCCGAGCAGCTGCGGGGCGAGGTAGAGGATGAACTCGTCGACGAGGCCGGCCTCGATGAAGGCGCCGCCGAGGCGCGCACCGGCCTCGATGAGGAGCTCGTTGACCCCGCGGCGCGCGAGCTCGGCGAGCACCGCGCCGAGGTCGCGCGTCACGAGCGCCTCGAGCCGCAGCACCTCGGCACCGCGTGCGACGAGCGCACTGCGCTCCGCTACGGCATCGCTCGCCGTCAGGACGAGCACGGGGCCCGGCTCCGAGAAGATGCGTGCCGACGGCAGCAGCACGAGGCGCGGGTCGAGCACCACCCGCAGCGGCACGCGTCCGCCGAGCAGGGCGGTGAGCTCCGGGTCACGCACCGTGAGCCGCGGGTCGTCGCGGCGCGCCGTGGCCGCGCCCGTCAGGATCGCGCTCGAGCGCGCCCGCAGCCGCTGCACGTCGGCGCGCGCGGCCTCCCCCGTGATCCACTGGCTGTTGCCGTTGGCGAGCCCGGTGCGGCCGTCGAGACTCGCAGCGAGCTTCAAGCGCACCCACGGCCGGCCGCGCCGCATGCGCGAGTAGAAGCCCGGATTCAGGGCAGCCGCCGGACCCTCGAGGCAGCCGGCCGCGGTCGCGATGCCGGCGGCCGCGAGCCGCGCCGCGCCGCCACCCGCGACCTGCGGATTGGGATCGGCGCCCGCGTAGACGACGCGCGCCACCCCGGCGGCGATCAGCGCCTCGCTGCACGGCGGCGTGCGGCCGTGGTGGTTGCAGGGCTCGAGCGTCACGTAGGCGGTCGCACCGCGCGCGCGCGCGCCGGCCGCGGCGAGCGCGAGCACCTCGGCGTGCGCCTCCCCGGCGCGCAGGTGGAAGCCCTCGCCAACCACCGCCTCGCCGCTCACCAGCACGCAGCCGACGCGCGGATTCGGATCGGTGGAGCACAGGCCGCGCGCGGCGAGCTCGAGGGCACGCGCCATGTGGCGGTGGTCGGCCGCGCTGAAGCCGTTCATGACTCGCGCTCCCGCTTCGCCTTCGCCGGCGCATCGGTCGCCGCATCGGCCGGCGCAGTGCCCTCGAGGAACGACAGCTGCCCGGTCGGGTCGTCGCGCCGGCGGCGGCGGCGCAGGTGCGCGATCTCGTCGTGGAAGGCCTCGACGTCCTGGAAGCTGCGGTACACGGAGGCGAAGCGCACGTAGCCGACCTCGTCGAGGTGGCGCAGCTCCTCCATCACGAGTTCACCGACCTGGCGCGCCGGTATCTCGCGCTCGCCGAGGCTGCGCAGCTTGTGGCAGATGCGGGCGATGGCGGCCTCGATGGCGTCGTTGCCAACCGGCCGCTTCTCGAGCGCCTTGTGCATGCCGGTGCGCAGTTTTGACTCGTCGAAGGGCTCGCGCGTGCGGTCGCTCTTGACGACCTGCGGCATCACGAGCTCGGCGGTCTCGAAGGTCGTGAAGCGCTCGCCGCAGGCGAGGCACTCGCGCCGGCGACGGATCTGCCGGCCCTCAGCGGCGAGCCGCGAGTCGGTCACCTTGGTCTCGACGTGGCCGCAGAACGGGCAGTGCACGCCGGCGCCTCTGCCTGCCGCGCGTCACGCCGCGCCGTAGACGGGGAAGCGCCGGCAGATGGCCTCGACTGCGGTGCGCACCCGCGCGATCACCGCGTCCTCGGCCTTGACCCCGCCCTTGCCGTCGGGCGTGCCGAGGTGGGCGCGCGCGGCCAGGTTGTCGAGCAGGTCCGCGATCAGGTTCGCGAGCTCGATCACCTCGGGCTCCTTGAAGCCGCGCGTCGTGACCGCGGGCGTGCCGATGCGCAGCCCGGAGGTGATCATCGGCGGCCGCGGGTCGTTCGGCACCGCATTCTTGTTGACGGTGATGTGCGCGGCACCGAGCGCGGCGTCCGCGTCCTTGCCGGTGACGTTGCGCGCGATGAGGTCGAGCAGGAACAGGTGATTGTCGGTACCGCCCGACACGATGCGGTAGTCGCGCTTGATGAATGCCGCCGCCATGGCGCGGGAGTTCGCGACCACCTGCCGCTGGTAGACGGCGAACTCCGGCTGCAGGGCCTCGAGGAACGCGACCGCCTTGGCGGCGATCACGTGCATCAGCGGACCGCCCTGCGTGCCCGGAAAGACGAGCGACTGCAGCTTCTTCGTGATGTCCTCGCCGGCGTTCGACAGGATCACGCCGCCGCGCGGCCCGCGCAGCGTCTTGTGCGTGGTCGAGGTCACGACGTGGGCGTGCGGCACCGGGTTCGGGTATACGCCGACCGCACACAGGCCGGCGACGTGCGCCATGTCGACCATGAAGAGCGCGCCCGTGGCATCGGCGATGCGCCGGAAGCGCGCCCAGTCGATCACCCGCGAATAGGCCGAGAAGCCGGCGACGATCAGCTTCGGGCGGTGCTCCTTCGCGAGTCGCTCGACCTGGTCGTAGTCGATCTCGCCGGTCTCGACCCTGAGGCCGTACTGCACGGCGTTGAACACCTTGCCGGAGAGGTTGACCCTGGCGCCGTGCGTCAGGTGGCCGCCGTGGTCGAGGCTCATGCCGAGCAGCGTGTCGCCCGGATTCATCAGTGCGAAGTACACGGCGCCGTTCGCCTGCGAGCCCGAGTGCGGCTGCACGTTCGCGTAGCTGGCGCCGAACAGCTTCTTGACGCGGTCGATCGCGAGCTGCTCGGCGATGTCGACGTATTCGCAGCCGCCGTAGTAGCGCTTGCCCGGATACCCTTCGGCGTACTTGTTGGTGAGCACCGAGCCCTGTGCCTCGAGCACGCGCGGGCTCGCGTAGTTCTCCGAGGCGATCAGCTCGATGTGGTCTTCCTGGCGGCGACGCTCGCCGGCAATGGCGGCGGCGAGTTCCGGATCGAATCCGGCGATGGTCATTTTCGGGTCGAACATGCGCGCTCTGATCCTGACGGTGACGGTTGGCGACGGGCGCTCGCGGAACGCGTGATTCTAGCGGAATTCGTTGCGCCGCGGCCGGCGCGCCGCTCAGCCGGCGTGCTCGACGAAGCTCTTCACGACGCGCGTCCAGGCGCGCGCCAGATTGCGGCGGTTGTAGCCGCCCCCGCCGAGGCCGAGCAGCCGCCCGTCGCACAGGCGGTCGGCGAGCACGGCGAGCCGGGCGGCGGCATGCGCGTGCGCCTCCTCGCTGAAGCGCATGTGGGTGATCGGGTCGCCTTCGAGACTGTCGGCGCCGCATTGGAACAAGATGAACTCGGGCCGGCGCGCCTCGAGGTAGGCCTCGACCCGCTCCCAGGCCGGAAAGAACGCCGTATCGTCGGCTCCCGGTGGCAGCGCGATGTTGAGCTTGGTGCCGGTCGCCGCGCCGCGCCCGGTCTCCTCCGCGGCTCCCGTGCCCGGGTACAGGTAGCGGCCGTCCTCGTGGATGTCGGCAAAGGCGACGTCCGGGTCGTCCTCGAAGGCGTAGAACACGCCATCGCCGTGGTGGGCGTCGATATCGACGTAGGCGACGCGCTTCAGGCCCCAGCGGCTCTTCAGCTGCTCGATGACCACCCCGCAGTCGTTGAATACGCAGAAGCCCTCGGCGTGGGCGCGCGAGGCATGGTGCAGGCCGGCGATCGGCACGAAACCACGGCGTACGCGGCCTTCCATGATGGCCTGGGTGGCGACCAGCGCCGCGCCGACCACGTTGCTCGCCGCCTCGAACATGCCGCGAAACGCCGGGGTCGAGCCGGCGTCGAGGTAGCCCTGCCCGGTGCGCGAGCGGTCGGCGACCAGCTCGACGTAGGCCGGCAGGTGGAATGACTCGAGCTCCGCCCGGCTCGCGGCGCGCGGCTCGAGCGGCTCGACCCGCTCCTCGAGTCCCTCCGCGCACAGCTCGCGGATGAACGCTTCGTGGCGGTCCGGGCCGAAGGGGTGCCCCTCGCCGAATGCGTAGCGCGCGATTTTCTCGCCGGCCACGAGGCAGGTGGTGGGTCGTCCGCGTCGCATGAACCGAGCGTAGCAGCAATGGGCGGCGGGGTCAGTCCCGGCCAGACGCTGGCCACCCGCCCCGCGCTACCCGATAATCGCCGCCCCACCGCGAGCCGGCACGGCAGGCAATCCGACCCATGGCGCAGTTTATTTACACGATGAACCGGGTATCCAAGGTGGTACCCCCGAAGCGGATGATCCTCCGCGACATCTCGCTGTCCTTCTTCCCCGGCGCGAAGATCGGCGTACTCGGGCTGAACGGCTCGGGAAAGAGCACGCTGCTGCGCATCATGGCCGGCACCGACAAGGAGATCGACGGCGAGGCGCGCCCGCAGCCCGGGATCAAGATCGGGTTCCTCGAGCAGGAGCCGGCCCTCGACCCGGACAGCACCGTCCGCGAGGCCGTCGAGGGCGGCGTCAGGCCGATCAAGGACGCGCTCGCGCGCCTCGAGGCCGTGTACGCCGCGTACTCCGAGGAAGGCGCCGACTTCGACAAGCTCGCCGCCGAGCAGGCCGAGCTCGAGGCGTTCCTGACGACGGTCGACGGCCACAACCTCGAGCGCACGCTCGACGTCGCGGCAGACGCGCTGCGCCTGCCGGAATGGGACGCCGTGATCCGCACGCTGTCGGGCGGCGAGAAGCGCCGCGTCGCGCTCTGCCAGCTGCTGCTGTCGAAACCCGACATGCTGCTGCTCGATGAGCCGACCAACCACCTCGACGCCGAGTC
>Ga0181519_10001491_pt1 | contig 20609 bp, 35 predicted proteins | sample PEATcosm2014_Bin_26_FD_121102 | JGI IMG/M metagenome (GOLD analysis project Ga0181519, IMG submission 121102) | Peatland microbial communities from MTU Mesocosm Facility, Houghton, MI, USA - PEATcosm2014_Bin02_10_metaG | ecosystem: Environmental > Terrestrial > Soil > Wetlands > Peat | place...
CTCGATCTTCTTGTACGTCATGCGGGCCATCTGGGCGACCAGGCGCGAGGCCACATAGCCCTGCAAGCTCCCGTACCCATTGAAAACCAGGAAGGCGCTGGCCGCCCGGGGGTCCGAGATGATGGTCAGGTGCTCGTCCAGGCTCAGTATCCACGCCCGGCCCCGGGGACACTTGCGGTCGTCGTGCGGGTTGCCGTAGGCGCGCATCGCAATACCGTCGTAGGTCTTGAAGATGCACCGCGACTTGGTCATGGACTGCCACCAGCAACTGCTGGCATTCACGAACTCCTGGGCCGGGCCATTCACGTCTCGGGTAAGCTCCAGGGTGTAGGCACTGGAGGTGGCCGAATGGTCGCGCGCCAGCACGCCCAGTCGCGCCATCTGGTCGGCGGTGAGCTTCCACGAATAGTTCTGGTAAAGCCACTTGGCCAGGCGCTTGGGGAAGTTGCCTTCCGCGGTTTGCCATACCGGCTCCAGTACGCTCGCGACGCTTTCGGCGACATACCCGATGCTGCAGTCGTAGCGGAGGAAGGAGCGGATGGCCCCCATCCCCGCCTCCGAGATCTGTCCCTCGCCCATCTGCACCACGAAGCGCTCATCCGGCCCGACCGCCGTTCCCCCATCCCGGGGAAACGCAAACTCCGCATGCGGGGCCACGCAATGACAGCGGTGGTCGTGGTACTGCAGCGCCACCTGCGGGAAATAATACCCGCATTTGTAGCACTGCGAGTAGTGCTCGCGGCGGTAGCAGGCGATGCAGACCTGCTCGACGGGATAGCCCGGACGCTCCATCACCGCGGAGGTATGGCCCTGCGGGAACCGCACGTGACAGCCCCGGCACTCCGGGAAGTTCTGGGCGCAAGGGGCGCAGTACAGGTTCCCCTGAACGTTGAGCCGCTCCTTGGACCAGCACACCCGCTGACACGCCGGGCATTCGGCCAGATTGCGCTTCAGGATCTGAAACACTGCGTGCTTCAACTGCCGGAACGTGAAGCGCGGGAATTGCCCGCGCAGTCGGTAAATCTGCTGGACCGCCTCCAGGCGGGCCGCCGAGTCCGGCAGCTCCTTGAGTTGGAGCAGCGCCGGGCGATGCCGCTCCAACTCGGCGGGCAACTCCAGGGGCAACGCCAGGGGCAACTCCTCCACTTGAATGACCACGTCGTCCAGGTCCTCTTCGCGCTCGGCCACCATGTCGATCATCTCGCGACGTGCTCCTCTTCCCGCCAACGCTGAAAGCGTGGGTACCATTCGGAAACGGCGTCGCAGGTGGCAGGATCTGACACCAGATACCCCTGCTGCTGGTTGACGTAGAGGATGTGGTTATCGCCCGCCAAGATGCTCACCTTGCGGTAGGTCATCTCACACATCTGGGCGATAATCCGGGCAGGCGCGTAGCCCTGCAGCCGCCCGTATCCATTGAAAAGCGCGAAACCGCTCGCGCCCTCCACATCCTCGGTAACGTTCATGCGCGCATCGATGGGCAAGATCCACACCCGCCCATTGGGACGATCGGTGGCGACCTCCATGGAGTCGTACGAGCGTAGCCCGAGGCCGCCGTTCTCCTTCATGGTGCAGCGAGACCGGGAGAACCCCCCCCACCAGCACGACTTGGGGTTCGCGTAGGCGGTCACCGGACCGTTCAGGTCGCGCGTAAACTCCAGGTACCACGCCGTGCTGGCGCCCGCGTGCTCCTTGGCAATGGCCCCCACCCGGGCGAGCACGTCCGGTTCCATCTTCACCAAATATTGCTTGTACACGGCCCGGGCCAGCCGCTTCGAGTAGTTGCCGTCCCGAAGTTGCCACTCGGAGTCCACGAGGTACACCATCTGGGCGATCGTTGACCCGTGGACGTTCAGCATCAGCCGGTGGATCTCCTCTAGCCCCGGGTCCCCGATCCGGCCCGCAGGTTGCGTGACCGCAAAGCGCGTGTCCGACCCCACCCAACCCCCGCCATGCAGGCGGAACCGAAACTGGGGATGGCGAGCCACGCACTGGCAGCGGTGGGCCATGTCGTGATGCTCGGCGCGAGGATACCAGCGACGGCACACGTGGCACATCTCATAGTCCAACTCGCAGCAGGGCACGCAGAGGGGGCCAATCTGCCGCGGGTCTAGCGGCCCCGCCGTGAAGATCACCTCGCGGCCCGGCCACAGGTACGCATTACAACGCTGGCAACGCGAGCACCGCTGGAGACACCGATCGCAGGCGGGCCGACGCGATCCCGCAATGACCTTGGCACCTGCTCGCCATCCGGGGGTGTCGCAGTATGCGCACCACATGATGCGCCGCCGGATTACTGCCAGGACGGCGCGCTCCATGTCCTCGAAACCGAAGCCGTGGTAATCGTATCGGCTCTGCCAGATGACGTTCACGGCATCGCGCTGCTGGTCCCGGGACAATCCCCGGAGCGCCAGCAACGCCGGGCGATGCGACTCCATGTTGGGGGGCAGCGGGATCTTCGGTTCGGCGTCGGCGTCGGCCGCGGGGGGCTCGCCAACCCGGGGAAGCACCTCCCAGCAGTTCAGCGCTGCGTGGTGGACGTACCGGACCCCGTCCGGGCCGTCCGCCAGGTACTTGCCCTCCAGGTCGTACCAATACTGGCTGCCCACGGGGGGCTGCGCCGTCGCCAGGAACTCGCGCCCCCACCGCCGCCGCGCGACGAAGACGACGTCGGGGCCGATGATCGGGCTCATGGGCAGGTCATGGCTCCACTTGTCTCCCAAGGGCAGGTGCGGCTACGGGGGGGGAGTATAGCCGCGGGCGCATAGGGCGTCAAGTAGCCCCAGGGCACCCCCGCGCCTTGCCCAGCCCCCGGGGCCTTCCTATACTGTGCCCCCTACCCCAGCCGCCCTTGGGAGGCCCCAGGATGCCTAAGCGCCACTATCCCCGTATCCGTGACCCATGGGGGGTCGTCCATGCCAGCGACGGCACCCATACGCTCTGCGGCATACAGCACGGACGCCCCGAGTCCAAGCCTCCATATGCCGCACCGCCCTCTCCACCCAAGCCGCCGGAAGACCCGTCCGCGTTCTGGCCCCTGCCCCCCAGCGAGCCGTGAGCCTGCACTCGTTCCCCCGGGTGGGGGTGGGGGTGGGGGCACGGCCCTGGACCCTACATGGCGAGGCCCGTGCCTTCACGGTATGGATGCGCCCCGAGACGCACGAATTGCTGGCCGGGTTGGCTTTGCGCCATGGCACCACCAAGAGCCAGGTGGTCCGGGAGGCCCTGCGCGAGTACGCCCTGCACGAGCCCATCATCTAATCTGGCTCATCTCGTAGAGCACGAATCCTCCGTGGTGTATACGTTGGAGGTTGTGCGACCGAAGATACTGTGTCGAACCTCTCGGCCGGTCGTTTTCCTTCCCCCCGAAGCCGGTGCGTCCAAGGCTGAACGCCTGGAGATGCGCCAGCGGATCGACTACCTCATCGCCCTCTGCGAACAACAGAACGAGGACGGCGACCCCGACCTGCCGGTATCCCGCGAGCTAGCCCTGGCGTGTCAATACTGCGGCTGCGACATCCCCGCCGACTGCACCGGAAGCCTGCTGCACTCGGCCCTGATGGACGCCGAGGAAATCTGGCTCCGCCTGCCCACCCGCGATATCGACACGTTGCTTCCCCGCCGCAATCGACGCCTCAGCCTGGCCCCCATCCGCGCCGCCGAGTAGCCCGCTAGCGCCTGGCCTCCACGAGGGGCCGGGACTGAATCGCCCGCACCGGATGCCCCTTGGCCTCCTGATGCTCACGCAGCGCCTCCAGGCCGAACATACACCCGGCCACCAACACGATGCCCCACCAGGCCATGATGCCGGGAAGCTCGCCCTGGTACTGCGCCGACTGGTTCAGGTCGCGCAGCACCCCGAAGAAGGGGAATAGCTGCTGGGCCTGAAACGCGGCGAGACCGTTCTGCCACGATGCCTGGTCGGAGATCCAGTACCCCACCTGGGAGTACGCGCACAGGGCGCTCTCCTGCAGGCCCGCGGCGCCCACCAGTTGCCAGCCCGAGGCCAGGCGCCCCAGCCACTGCTGGCACAACTGCAGCGCCTCCAGACAGGTTCCCGGGTCGCCCGCGTACACCGCCTCCTCCAGCGCGAACGACGCCTCCATGACGTCGATCTGGGCCTTCTGGGAGGCCGCCCCCGCCTGCGACCAGTCCTGAAATTGGGTATCGCACCAGCCCGGAGTGCCAACCTGGGTCAAGAGCCCACCCCCTCGCCGTCGTCGTCCCACACGAAGGCATAGCCCCAGTCCAGGCGCGACGCGATGGGCTGGATCTTCACCATCCCCTGGTTGCCATAGGTGCGGAGCGCGAAGTGGTCGCGACAGTGGGCACAGTACGTGCCGCCATAGAACTCGGGGTCGCGCGCATAGGTCTCGGCGAGCGCGCGCCCCATCTTGGTGGAATGCCCACACTGGAGGTGGGTGTAGGAGCGGCGCACCGGGCGCACAAACCCCTTGCGCCGCTCCTCCTCCGACAGGATCAGGTACGACCCCTGCTGCCCGTCGGGCTGGATCTCCCGCAGGCCCGGATCATTCCGGTCCGTGGTCAGGCCCACGGCCGCCCTATCGCTTGGCTGCCGCGCGCAGCGCCGCCTGGGCCTGGAAAAGCTGGGAGAACACCGAGGCGATGAGCGCCGTGCCCTGGAGCAGAAGGGCCGCCCAGGGGCGCAGCGAGGGCGCCACGGCCGTGGTGTATTGGAGGATCATGCCGCCCGCCGCCAAAATGGCGATGAGCAGCCCGTCCACCCACATCAAGGCACCGTACACGCCCGCCGGGACCGAGATGATCACCGACTTCAGGTAGTTCTGGCCCACCGCCACGACCACCGCGACGCCGCCCAGGATGGAGCCTGCCACCACGTCCGCGCCGGGGTTGCCGAACCCATGCACAAACGTCAAGATGGCCGCCTGCACCCCGATGATCACGGCGAGGAGTTGGTACAGCGAGAACCTCTGCAGCACAGCCTTCACGATTGCGTACTCCTACTTGCCGCAGGCGGGACAGCCGCCTCCGCAGGAGGGGCATCCTCCCGACTTCGAGTGTGTGCTCACCCAGAAGCCCACCCCGCCCACTCCGGCCAGGATGAGTAGCAGAACCCATGCTCCAGTATTGGAGCCTTCCATGTCGACTCCTTGAAAACGAGGCGGCGGCGGGGGGAGGCTGGTTCCCCCCGACCGCACACCGACCTAGACGAACCGGCCGAAACGGTCCCGACGACGGGCGCGGGAGCGGCGGCGGCCCCGGTGCAGAACGTGGTGGACGGTGTGCTTGCGCTTTTTACGGGCCATAGCGGGGTTGCCCTCCTTTTACGGAGAATCTGCTCCCAAGGTCGCGCCTTCCCCTCGACCGTACCACGTGCGCACAGCCGCCCCCCGGAGATGAGCCACCCCCAGCGGCGCCCGTGGGTATAGTCTGGGGACCATGGTACTTTCTGAACCCGTCCGCGACGTCCTGGCCGCCCTGCTCGACTACATCGAGCACCTACAGCACAACACCAACGCCTGGAATCCCCCCGACCTCGCCCGCTATCAGGCCGCCGTGCGGGCCGCCCAGGCGCTCACCGCCCCGTCTGAATCTTGACCTTGCGCCGGTACCGCTGGGCATAACGCTCAGCCTCGGTCTCGCAATGGTCGCCGTGGCATCCCGCATGCCGGAAGTGGACGATCTCGTGCAAAGCGGAGGTCCGTAGCTCGTCCTGCCACGACGACGCCCCCACCTGGGGGTATCGGTCCTTGGGCTCCACCCGCAGCAGAATCGGCTGGCGGTGATCGTCGGGCGTGAATCCGAGAAGGGTGTCCTGGCGGAGGGTGCGATATTTCACCTCCACCACCTTGGGCAGGGCACCGCGAGACGCGGTCATGGCCCTGCGCACGATGCCCTCCACCTCGGCATCCGGGTACGGTGTGAAGTTGCGGACGATCATCGCGACCACCGATTGGGAATCAGGATGCCGCCCACCGTACGCTTGTGGTCCTCCACGTCCTCCAGCACGCGCTCCCGGATGGCACCGCCCGTATGCGAACCCCAGCCACACGAGCACTCGGCGTCCCAGGCCACCCAGCCATTGCGGGCGCCCCCCATGCGTACACGTGCTCCCACCAGAAGCGCCGCTCCGCCATTTACGTGAACCTCCCGAATCTGTCTCGCCGCTGGCGCGCGTGGCCAAAGGCCATACCGTACTTCCGGCCCGCCACCTGAATGCGCTGGTGGATGATTTCCAGTTGCTTGCGCGTGTAACGTTCCGCGTACGCCTTGCGGTTGATGTACGTCCAGGCCGCATGCACCCGCTCTGAGTTGGAGAGCGGATAGCGAGGCTTGTGGTCGGGCTGGTACCCGGGGTCGGCGTAGTTGGTGCGCCCATACGGGCCTTGCTTCACTGGCATCTCATCTCACCCTGGGCTTGCGGCGGGTATGCCCGGCGTACACCCGATGCCGCTGCTTGACGATGAACGCCTTGCCGTCCGGGTTCTCGCGCAGCCAACTCTGGGCCGCGGCAAACGCCGCATCAGGCGTGTCCTTCTCGACATGCCCCATCAGCTTGCGCTCGCGGTTGGAGAACTCCACGTCGTACGTGGTGGCATACGTGGGCATCTAGCGGCCCTTGTGCTTCCGCCGCGACAGACCGCCGTACGACCGCATGACCTCGGCCAGCCATCGCGATGCCTCCAGGCGCGTCAAGTACGGGCCTGCCTGGGCACCCGAGGTTGGCAGGCTGCCAAACCAGTGGCCCGAGCGACTCTTGTGGACCCGCCCCACGTACTGAAACTTGCCCGTTCCCGGATCGGCCCAGACGTAATAGCCGCCCGCCTCGGGGCGCCGCTCGTACGAGAAGTTCATCAGGCGAATCTCCCGTCCTTGCGGCGCGGCTGGTGCTTTCGACGCGCGACGCCGTTCAGAATCTGGGCCGCCTCGGTCAATCGCACATTGGCCCGCACCATGCGGTCCAGGGCGCGGTCGGCGTACACGCTGTGTTCCTGCTCCTGGAGCAGCTTGCGAACGGACGCCAGGATCACTCGCGAGTGGGCCGCCTGGCGGACGCGAAGAAGGCCGACGCCTGGGGCACCGCCGTCGCGCACCTGCTGCGTCTCCCTGCGCGCAATCATGGGCATCTCAGGCGAACCTCCCGTCCTTGCGACGCGGCTGACGCCGGGCCGCCCGAGCGCGCCGGGCAGCTTCTGCGGCGAGGCCATAGTGGCGGGGGCCGTGCGTACGCGTGGGCCGCTTGTGGCGGAAGTCACCCGCGGTCTCCACAATGTGCTCCTTCAGCACGATGGCGTCGCCGCGGCTGCCTTCATACGCCTTGGTGAGGAACGGGGTTGCCGGTTCACCGTCGCCCTCCCGGCCCGTCTCGGTTCCGTGAACCGGCACGCGGTGGCCACCCTCGGTCAATACGCCAATCAGAGTACCCACGTAGTACCCGAGTCGGTTGCGGTGGACGTACAACGTCCCCGTGAAGTCCGCATCGCGGAACTCATAGGTGCGGTATGGGGACGACGCCATCAGATAAACCTCCCGAAGCGGTCGCGACGTATGCCCGCGCTACGGCGCCGCGCATGCCCAGAATCCGTGAGAAACCCCTCGGCCTTGTGCAGTTTCTGGATAACCTCGCGCAAAGCCTCGTCCGCGCCCGCGTACTGCCCAGGCCAGAGATGCCTCGCCGCCCGCGCCCGCTCCGCGATCCCATGGGCCAGCACTTCCGCGTGGTGCGCGTTGACCTCGACGTGAGCCCAGGTCGCCATTTAGGCGAACCTCCCGAAGCGGTCGCGGCGAGCGCGCGACTTGCGACGCGCGGCTCCCGGGTTGTAATGGCGATAGAGGTCGTACGCGGATGCCGCGGCCTCCTCGCGGCTCGGATAGTCCTCGCCCGGCACACCGTTGCGGATATACCAGCGCCGCTGGTGGCGACGGTTGTCGGAACTCGGGTACACGTCACCCACCCACGTCTTGCCCGCGTACACCTCCCAGGTGCCCCAGTCGCCACTGCTGTGCTTGTAGTGGAAGTCGGGGTAGTACACGCCCATTACGACCGCCTCCGCCGACGGTGCCGCGGGCTGCCGTGTTGCCGCAGCAACGCCCGTGCGGCTGCCGCACGGGTGTCGGGCAGGTCGTCGCGCTCCCAATCGGCCCCCGAGTACCACCAGCGCCCTCCGTGCCACTCGGTGACATATCCCAGGGTCTGCCCGGTGCTACGCTGGACGCGGCCATTGCTCCGCCACTCGTAGCAGGTGCCGTCAGGGCGATGGCGGTCGTTCATGTGGACGCGCTGCACGCCCCCCAAGACGTCGGCCCGGGTTAGCGGCACGATGTCCTTGCGCGCCGCCATTGCGACGGCGATCTCTGCCTTGGATGCCATGGGCGACGTCCTCTGCGGTGCGGTACGGTACGGCTCCACCATAAGGCCGCCGGTGCTCATCTCGGCCCAGATGGGCCGGGCGGGGGGTATAAGGGGTGGTATGGGCGACCATGTGCTAGCCACCACCCTGGTGGGTGCGGGCGTGGGGGCGGGGGTGGGCCTGCTGGCCGCCAACGTGCTGGGGCCGCCCACCGCGGGGCAGGCGATTGCCGCGATGGGCATCTGCGGCCTGTCCGGGGCGGGGGTCACGTTCCTGCCCGCGTACGCGGCGCACCGGGGGGTCAACCCCTGGGCCATCACCGCCATTGGAACGGGCGTGGGGGGCGGTATGGGCCTGATGGCCCATACCCAGAACCAGCAGGGCTGCGCGGGATCGGGCATGGTGATGTGCCCGGACAAGGAGTCGGCGGCCACCCAGGCGATAGCGGGAGCCCTCTCGTTGGGCATTGTGGCCGGGCTGTGCGCCTGGGTCAACTCGTAGTGGTATAGGAGCCCCCAGGTGGCGAAACCCGCCCTGGGGTGGTACCCTGGACCCGCCTACCGGCGCCGCCATGGAGGCCCCTGATATGCCCCGGCTCACCATCACCTGCGAGGAATGCGGCTTCAAGCACAAGGTCGCCCGGAGCATCGACACGCCCCAGGTGGTGCGCATCATCTGCCATGACTGCGAGGCCCCCCTGGGCGCCTCCGTCACCGCCTGGGACATCGCCAACGCCCGGCCGGACATGTCGATTCGCCCCATCCGCGAGACCCCGCCCACCGCGGGCTAGGGGCGGCCCACCTCGGCAGGGTGCGCCCCGGCGCACGGTAGCCTGGGGGGTATGGGAGTCTCGCTCGCTGCCTTCATCGGCCAGATGCAAGGCGTCTGTTACACCCACGCCGGATACAAGCCGCCCGCCCAATGCACGGACTTGGTGGCCGCGTGGTGCGACAACCTGGGCCTGCCCGAGTTCTCCGGCGACGCCGCCACCTACGCGAACCAGCGGCCGTCAGGTTGGACCTGGATCGCCAACACCCCCTCTGGCGTCCCCTCCCCCGGCGACGTCATGGTGTTCACGAAGTGCTCCGCGCAGGGCATCGGCGGGGACGGCCACACGTCCATCTTCATCTCGGGCAACGTCGACTCGTTCACGTCCTTCGACCAGAATTGGCCCGACTGCCCGTATGACTGCACCTGCGGCCAGGACGCCGGATCGCCGCCTGCTATCACCAACCACAACTACGCCTGCGTGGCGGGCTGGCAGCACCCGGGGTCGGTGCCGTCGGGCGGAACCACCCCTCCGCCGCCCACGGGGGGCTCCTGCGCCGGGGTAACGTGCGGGCCTGGGTGTACCTGTAGCGGTGGCTTCTGTACGTGCCCCGCAGCGGGCGGCGAGCAGGGCACGTCGGCCGCCACGTGGGGCGTGTTGGCCCTGGCCGTGGGCGCCGCCGCCCTCCTGGTTCGCAAGTATCACTAGGGTCGGCCGGGCGACCTAGGGTTGGTGGCCTGGCCCCCACCGGCTCCCCGGATTCCCTCCTGGCGGAGGCGACAGGATTCGAACCTGCGAGGCTGTCACACCCGACGGGTTAGCAACCCGCTGCGCTACCGCTACGCCACGCCTCCAAGGTACCCCCGGGGCGATTCGAACGCCCACTGTCCTGCTCTTGACGCAGGCGCCTCCTACCAGTTGGGCTACGAGGGCGGGGAAAGTACCCGGGGCGAGATTCGAACTCGCAACCTTCAGTTCCTGAAACTGACGCTTCTACCAGTTGGGCTACCCGGGCACGCACGACACGTCGGATAACCCCTGGCGGGTGGTGGAGGATTCGAACCCCCGCAGCGCAGGATCACTGCACCTCTCCGGTTTTCGGGACCGGCGCCTTGCCGCTCGGCCAACCACCCACGAGGGGCCACCGACTAGGAAAGTCGGCGACTCGACAAGCGCAGGGATCGACCTGAACGAAACATCGTGGGCAGTATAGGGGGGCGGCCCCAGGACGTCAAGCTAGAACAGCCACTCCTGCTGGGCGTCGCCCACCACCGCCACCTGGGGGAGCGGCTCGGGCTCGGGCAGGGGCAGGGCGGCGGGGGGCGGCTCGTCGTCCAGGACGGGCTCGGGGAGGGGCTCGGCGGCGTCATACGGGTCGCCGGTCCCGGTCTCCACGAACTCGCAGCCCAGGCCGATGCGTGCGCAGGCTTCGTCGCAGGAAAGGGCGCCCCGCTCGATGCCGATGCAGGAGCAGCCGTTGCCGACCGCGGCGATAGCCGTGGAGCCAGATCCCAGGAAGGGGTCCAGGACCATGCCACCGGGTGGGCAGACCATGCGCACCAGATACGCCATCAACGCGATGGGCTTCACGGTGGGGTGCTTCGACTTCTCGGTCATGCCCTCGCGGCGTTCCGCGTTATCGGCCTTGGCAATGTAGAACATGCGGGACAGGCCACCCGAGTCCCCGTACGAGTAGGTGGGCTGCGGTCCCCAACCGCCCTCGTACAGGCCGCCCTTGGACGCCGTCCCGGCCCGGGCCGCGCGCCGGGGGCCGTCGCCCTCTACCACGTCGCCCTGCTCGTCCAAGACCTGGGCGGCAACCTCGTCCAGGACGAGGTTGGCTGGGTAGCGGCCCCCCGTCTCCTGCGCAACCCCGGACTCGATGCGACACGCGTCGACGTTCAATCCGCCCACCCCGTACCGGAGCACGTTGTCGGCGACGGTGCCGCTGAACGGCTTGCGGCACATCACGATGGGCTCGACGGCGGGTTTCAAAACGGTGTTCCAGCCGTCCCAGCGCTGGGCATCCTCGGTGATGGGCGTGCCCTTATCGGTGCGCTCATATCCGGGGCCGGAAAGGGCCACCGACTGATATTTCACCTCGCCATGTTGGCCGCGCCAATGGCCCGCCTTCTTGTCAATCGCCTTGGCAATATCCAGGCCCTTGGGCATGCCCTGGCCGTACACCCACATGATGCAGTCGCGAATCTCGAAGCCCGCCTCCTCCAGGCCGGTGGTGAGGCGGTGATAGGTGCGCGTACCCCCGAACGCGAGCAGGTATCCGCCTGGTTTCAGGACCCGCAGCGCCCGCTCGCCCCACGTCTTGCACCACTCTTGGAAGGGCGCGCCCGCAATCGCCACCGTGTCCATACCAAAGCGGATGAACCGGCCCTTCGGGGGGTCATCAAGCTCGTCCTTGCAAGCCTCGCGGGCTCTTGCGCCATGGCCCACCTTGGAGCCCCCGAACGTGTCCCACTCCTTGCCCAAAAACCCTAGGGCATAGGGGGGATCGCAGACCACGCAGTCGACCGAGTCGGGGGGGAAGTCGGCCAGTACCTGGATGCAGTCACCGTGATAGACGGTTACCGAGGACGGCACTGGGTTAGGGAAGGATACGGGGCCGCTGCAGGCGTCGGGTGTTGCGGTTCACCACCCGGATCTGCCAGCCCCAGCGGAGCCATATCCCGAACGTGACCAGATAGCCGGGAAGCATGCTGAGGTACCACCAGGACGACGTGCCCACCCAGGTCACCACGGCCACCACCGCTACCGCCCACATCAGAGCCGCCCACAGCGCGGTGACGCACCGGCGCTGCCAGACCAGCAACTCCAGCACGTCACCACGCATCGTCGGGGGCTCCTTTTAGAACTCAGCGGCCAGGAAGTTGCCGATGACCTGGGGAAGGGAGGCGTCCAGGCCGACGCAGTCCAGGGTCATCGGGTCCTGCTGGTCGGCGATGCTGGACCGGGTGGCCGTGAACGCCGCGGTCACCATGCGGCACGCGGGGTTCTTGGCCTTGCGGTACGCGGCCAAGGACGTGGTGGGGTGCTCGTGCCCGTACCACGTCTCCGAGTCCGTGTAAATGCAGATGCCGTCCCACGTCTCGGCGGAGCGGTGGGCGTACTGGATGGGCAGCGCGCAGTTGGTGCCGCCGCCAAAGGCGGCGACGGCGCGCTGGGCGTCCACCAGGCGCGAGCGGCCCGAGATGGCAAGCTCGTGCAGGGCGGTGTCGAAGCCCACCACGTGGGCCTGGGGCTCGGTACGGAGCGTGACCAGGGCCATGGCGACGGCGGCCTCGGTGCAGGTCATGTTCCCGGCCGTGGTCATGGGGTAGTGCATGGAGCCGGAGCAGTCCACGCCCAGCAGCAGGCGCTTGCCGGTGGTCGGCACGTATGCCATCGCGTCGTAGAAGGCGGCGTCCAGCGCGTCCACCACCTGGGCCACCGGCGTCCACGTGGCAACGCGGTCGCGGACGCGCTCCGAGGCGTGGCCCCCCTGGTACTGGCGCTCGGCCAGCAGCAGGGCCATGGGGTGGAGATGCGAGCCGCGCAGCCGCTGCTGGTCCTGAAGGCGCTGCACCACCAGCTTGGCGGCCGACGAGCCGGGCACCAGCAGGGCCGCCTTGCCCATGTTGCCGAGGTTGCGGACCATGGCGCCCAGGGGCATGTCCTCCAGGAGCGCCCCCCAGACCACGCGCTCGGTCAAGTGATCCGGCTGGACGCACTCGCGGGGCAGGCGGTACTCCTTGACCAGATCCGCCGCCGCCTTGGCGGTGGTGGCCTTCTGGCAGCGCTCGAAGCCCTCGATGATGCGCGGCAGGTCGGCGCCCCCGAACGGGTGGTAATGGGCGGGCGACTGGGTCGGCCGGGCGGCCCAGTTGAACAGGGCGTTGCGCAGGTCGTCGGGGGGCGTGGGGTGGGCGAGGCGCAGCAGGTCGCGGTGCGACCAGCCCACGCGGGTCCGGTACTTCACCATCTGGTACGCCAGCGAGTCGGCGTCTCGGTCCAGGTACCAGCGCGCCACCGCGCGGCGGGCGCCGTGTCCCCAGCCGCCCAGGGCCTGGATCATCTCGGCCCACTGGAAGAGCTGGGACGCGGTGCGGCACACCTCGCCCACGGTCGCGTACGCCAGATGGCGGGCCGCCTCGTCGCCCTTCTTGGCGCAGATGGCCAGCGCCACGATGCCCGCGTCGGGGCGGGGCGCCAGCGACTTGCGGGCCACCTCGGCGATCCGGCGCACGGTCCGCAGGCCGTCCTCGCGGACGCAGCGCTCCACGACCCGGGCGTTGTCCTGGGTCAGCTTGCGCGCCGAGGCGTAGTACGAGCCGTCGTCAGATCCCAGGAGCAAGAAGCGGTCCAAGCGGGTCCAGTCGTTCACGGTGAACGTGTAACCGCCCGCCTGGTTCTTGTGCATCTCCTGCTCGCGACCGGGCAGGGGCTGCGACTGAGGCGGGGGCTGGGTGATGAGCCGGGCGTAGCGGGTCGTGGCCATGACCTTCTCCCAAGGAAGGGTGGGATACAGCGGATGAGTTGTGGCTCGCGGATGTTGGTCGGGGTAGTAGCCCGATTCGCAGATTGGTAGCGATAACCCGTGGGCGTCCGACCCGCTGTCCCGTTATTCAGATGTGGGGCACACCGGCGGATGAGTTGGCGGCTGAGGGATCAAAGGCCCCGTAGAGGGGGGCCGGGAATTTCACAATGGGGCGATGCCCCTGGTCGAAATGCGATAACCCCCGGTCATCGACCCGCCGGTGCGTATTCAAGATGTTGGGCGCCGGGATGAGTGACGCGCCTCGGGAACTCCCTCCTGGTGCTCTAACCTGCCTGAGCTACCTCCCGCCTTCGGCGGGAGGGGCGGATTCGAACCGCTGACCCCCAGGTCCATGACGGTAACCCGATGCAGCCGACCCCGGCGTTCTGTTGCTGTGGTGGTGGGGCGAGGATGCCAACCGGGATGAGGTATCGCTCCGGGCCGTTTTCCGCTCTCCCAACTGAGCTACCGCCGTCACCGACGGACAGGACTCGAACCTGCGACCTGGCTTTTATCAAAAGCAATCGCTTCCTTTCCTCCTGGTGAGGCGTCCGGGGATGAGGGGTGGCAGCGGGTTTCTCGAATCGAACGAGTTTATCCATAACCCGCGGGCTCCGACCCCCGGAGGCCCTGCCACTCCCGTGCATAGCTGGGGTTGCCGGATGAGGGGTTGCCCTCGGGGTTGATTCGAATTTGCAAGTCGATAACCCGCGGGCGTCCGACCCGGCGAGAGGGGAGGATACCACAACCCCAGGGCCGGGTGTATAGTCCCCTGTGACTGGTGCCCTGGGGCGATCCTCGGCGGCGGCGACCCAGCATGTAGCCGCCGCCCCGGCCACGGCACCGAGGCCCCTCCGAGCATGTTCTCCCCGGGGCTCAGGCCTCGGTGCCGGTCGCCCCGTCTGCGGCGTCCGGTACGTCTGGCTCCGCCCTGGGCGGCACCATCTTCTGCCAGGAGCGCATCACCATCTCGGCGGCGTGCATCCATTCCGGCACCGCATACCGCTCGGAAAGCTCGGCCAGGCCGTCGTCCACCACCTTCTCCACGTCCTGGACCGCGTCCAGGCCCGCGTCGAGCAGGCCGTGCAGGCCCTTGCGAATTGCCATACCCCCAGGCTACGCGCCCCGGGTGGCCGGGTTGGCGAGACCGGGCAGGTACCCTGAACGGTGGAGATGGAGCCTCAAGCGCACGACCGCACCACAGATGAGATCCTCCTGGGTTTGGGCCTAGGCTTCATCTCCATTGGCTCGTGGATTCTGCTGGGCGCCAAGCCCACCCTGCTGCTGGGCGGAGGGGCCATCGCCGGTTATCTGCTGTACGAGCACCGCGACTCGTTGCATCTCACCGACCCGGCGGCGCCCGCGCCGACGCTGCCCGGCGCGGCCAGAACCCGACGCGACACCGACCACTGCCGCCAGTGCGGCTCGGACAATCTGTTCTCGGGGTACTTCGACCACGAGGGGTATGCGGTACCCCTGCGGGTGGGCGACGGCCCCGAGTATCTGCGCCACATGCAAGCGGAAGGCGTGAGGTGGACGACGTTCTGCCAGCAATGTGGGGCCGAGCAGACGTCGCGGCGGCGGCGTGTCGATAACTAGCTTCTGCCAGCAGATGGCTCCGTATGCGGAGCAGGAGGCGTCGCTCACCGGCCTCGATTGCCGACTGTTTCTGCTGCAATGGGTACTGGAGTCGGCGTCGGGGACGTCCACCATTGCCCAGAACGACCATAACTACGCGGGCATTTCCAACTCGTCGGGGCAGGGCTGTAGCTGCTGTGACGACGGCTACTCGATCTGTCCCAGCCCCCAGGACTTTGTGGCCCTGTACCACCAGATCATCACCAACGGCGATTACGCGGGCGTGTTGGGGACGGCGGGGCAGTCGCTGCAGGCGCAGGTGACCGCGTTGGGGAATTCGCCGTGGGCCGGTTCCCATTACGGCTCGCCCCCCGGCACCAACTTGTGGAACCTGTACCTCTCCAACCAGTCGGCGTTCAATGGCGCCTGCAGCGCGTCGGCGCCCGCGCCCCAGCCGGTGCCGGTGGCGACCTGTGGGGCGTGCCTGCCGGGCTGGACGTGCGTCGCCCAGACCTGTTACCCGCCCGGGGTTCCCGGCGGATTGCTCGGGGTATCTCCGCCGTCCTCGGTGGGGGCGGGGGTGCTGGGCTTCGTGCTGCTAGGCGGGGGGGCGGTGATGGCAGCGTGGGCCATCCGCCGCAACGTGCGGCTAGCCACGCCCCATCCCGCCGACTAGCCAGGCGGCGGAGGGTACGCTGTCTCCATGGCATCGGCGGCGGATACCTCCACCCAGGACGACTTCTCGGGAACGGACGACGACACCCTGGTGTGGGTGGGGGTCGGCGGGCTGGTGGCGGCCGGTGCGGTCGCCCTGTACCTGCGCTCGCGGCACGGCAGCACGACCACGCCGCCACCGCCCGTGCTCACGCCGCTGCCCACCGCCACCACCGGCACGGCCACCAACATCACCAGCACCACGGCGGTGCTGGGGGGCTCCGTGAACGACAACGGCCTGGCGGCGGGGGGCGGGGGCTCCACCACGTGGACCGTCGCCATCTCGGCGGCAGCTACGGGGGCGGGGGCCACCCAGGTGGCCACCGGCACCGGCACCGGATCGTTCGACGTCTCGGGCGGGGTCGGCAACTTGCAGCCGCTCACGCAGTACTGGTTCAACGTCTCGGCGACCAACTCGGCGGGGACGTCTGAGGGGGGGGCCTGGATCGCGTTCACGACGTTGGCGGCGGCCGTTCCCACGTTCGACACGTGGTGGAACACCGCCCCCACCCCGTACCGGCAGGCGGTCTCCATCTTCTGGACGTTGCTGCACCGGGTGCCCACCTTCTCGGGGGACACGACGTATCCCATCGCGGTGATGATGGACGCCGAGAATGGGACGGGCGGGTTCTGCGCAGCGACCGAGTACGCAAGTCCCGGCAACTCGATCGAGTACGTCGGCTTCCGCATCATCACCGACGCCGCGTGCGAGTTCTTCTCGGACGTCAACAAGGCGGCGGGGGGGTCCGGCACCGGCAGCACCACGTACGGGTCATCGACGGCCTGCGGCGGCACCCCATACGGCAATACCACGGCCTGGTTGTCGGCGGCGGGGACGTGGATCTTTGGGTCCTCGTGGACCGCCAATTCCGGCCAGATGGCCAACTGGGATCAGGGAACGTACTGCGGCATGGCGATTCCGCCGTGGGCCAACGCGGTGCAGATCGTGCTGATTGAGTCCGCCGAGTTCTCCGACATCATCCAGGCGCAGGCAGCGGGGACTCAGCCGCCCTGGGGCGGTGGCGCCGAGCTGCTGGGCTGGAAGTTCGCCGCGGGCACCGAGTCCATGCAGCCCCGGCTGCAGGACTAATCCCTTCGGTGGCCCTGTATCCCGGCATCGACGCCGAGATGATCGACACCTTGCCCGCCTCGGTGGTGGCGGGTGCCTCGGTCATCTTCTTTTACGGGTCGGCGTTCGGTTCCACCCAGGGACCCGCGCGAGTCACGCCGTCGGCGTGGGTGAACGCCCAGATTGAGGGTGGCAAGCCCGCCTGGGGCATCTATTTCCCGGGCTGCAATCCGGCGTCCGCGTATGCCCAGGCGGCATCGGAGCCTCGGGATACGGGCGTGGTCATGGACCTGGAGCCGGGGTTCGAGGAAGATGCCCAGTCGCTAGAGTGGTGCCAGGCATTCGGGCAGTACATGCTGGCCCAGGGCATGCCCTGCGTCATCTATTCGCACCAGGCCACCTGCGCCAAATTGGCGGCGTCCTTTGACGGCCAATGGTGGGACGGCCAGAGCAAGCCCACGGCGTTGCCGCCCGGGGTGGCGGCCCAATACGGCCAGCAAACCGCGAGCAATGGGGTCGCGTATGACCTCGATGCTTGCGACGGCTTTTACTTGACGGGCAAGATCGGGGAGCGTATGTCGTACATTCTGCACGAGACGGACGGTGCCCAGGCGCAGTACATCATGCCCGAGGGGTACCACATCGACACCACCCAGTCGGCGGCGATGACCGCGGCGGGGATTCCGATGGTGAATCTGGTGACCGCGGAATGCGCGCCGCTCTTGGCGGTGTCGAACACGGCGTTGCTGGCAGCGGTGCTGGCGGTTCCGGCGGGGCCTGCCGGAGCGGCGGGGGAGCCCGGGGCCGAGGGTCCCCCGGGGCCTGCCGGGGCGCCGGGGCCTGCCGGTCCCCCGGGGCCGGAGGGCGAGGTGGGGGCGGAGGGCGTGGTGGGCGCCACCGGGCCTGCCGGACCCCCGGGGGCGACGGGGCCGCCCGGCCCCCTGAACGCGTCGGCGCCGGTGGTGTACACGGTGACCGGCGGGGCGGCGTACCTGCTGTTCCCGGACCGCCAGGTGGCCCAGGTCACGGCGGGGGCGGTGCCGGGGCTGCTGGCCCTGTACCAGGGGGTGACGGTGGACCCGGCAACCTGGGCGAACATCCAGGCCCTTCCGGCGTGGGGCTGGGAGACCAAGCCGAAGTAACCGCGCCGCACGCGGCAACCGTACCGGGGTCCAGGCTGTTTCCCCCAGGACTCGCACGCCGCGCCCTTCCAAGGCGTAACATGCCGGGGCCGGGCAACCTCACCCCCCCGGGTAAGGCCCCCGGCCCCCTGATAGGCGACCCCGTTTCTTTGGCACAACGGGACGCCCTCCCCGGCCCTGGACGGTACCACACCCGTACCCCCCGCCCCGGGTGGTGTCCCCTGGATATGCGCACGGCTACCCCAGGAGGTTCTCACCCATGGCAGCATCGTCGGCCCCCGAGACGGTCCCCATCAGCAGCATCGCGGACCGCATTCTGGAAGCCCTGCACCAGCGGCCCATGACCGCCGTCGACCTGGCCCGCCAGTCCAAGGCGGGCGACTCCGCATCCACCGCCATCACCCGCCTGCTCCGCCAGGGCAGGATCGAGCGGGGTACGGACCAGAAGTACCGCCTGGCCCCGGGCACCGAGTTGCGCAACGACTCGCGCAGCACCGAACCCCTGCCCGAGGCGGTGCTGCAGCAGGCGTACGACGATGCCCACGGCTTGGCGACGCCCAAGCCCCCCAAGGCGGCCTCCAAGCCCCCCAAGATCCGCCCCCAGGGCGAACCCTGCAAGCGGTGTGGCGGAACCGAGAAGTACAAGGACGGATCGTGTGCCCCCTGCGCCCGAGGTCGCGCCGCCACGTTCCACCAGAAGGAGCGCGACCGCAAGCAGCCCCGGGAGGAGTAGCGGTGGTGGCCACTCCGTCGACATGTGGAGCCCAGCATCCGTGAATGCCAGCTTTGGGGGGATGCATCCCTGCGCCCACGCCACAACGGGCCGCATCGTTGGCGATCCCCCCTCGGGCCGCAGCCCGCGTACTTCGTGTGGCCCACCAAGTGGGCGCCCCGCGAGGTGTGGAGTCGGTACAAGTAGGGGGAGAGGGATGAACGTGCCCCTGTATCCGCCCGGCACCATCTTGGAGGTGCTGGGCGGGGACAAGCCGTGGGGCGTGCTGGTGGCGGGGCATCTGGACGCCACCGAGATGCTGCTCGCCGTGCAGGGCCAGGTGCCGGGCGTGGACGTCAGCCACGGCGACATCTCGCAACGCTGGGCGGTCCACAACAACGACGGCTGGTGGCCGGACGACACGCTGTTCGGCGTGAACGTCTTTGACCAGCGGGTGGCCGCCACGTTGTGGCGGGATGACCCATGAACCCCACCCGGGCCGAGGCGCTCGCGGCGGTGGAGGCCGCCCTCGACTATGCGTACGCGAAGCACGGCCGAGATCCCTGGGGGCGCCATGAGTTTTTTGGAGTCCTGTACGAGGAGATGCAGAAGGAACTGGGCGACGCCATCTTTGCCGACGAGCCCATCGAGCACGTTCTGGAGGAGGCAATCCAGGTTGCCGCGGTATGCATCCGTTACCTGGAGACGGGCGACAGGTACCGCGGCCCCCATCCCCCGCTGCCCCAGAAGGTGTGGCGCCCGGGCATCAACGCGACGGAGCCGTGATGGCCGCCGTTATCCGCGTGGTATCGCGGGACGAATTCGTGGCTCAGCAAGGCGGCCATCGGGGACGCCACCTGCAGCAGCCGTTGCTGTACTGGACCCAATGGGGTGGCTTTATCTGGGAGTGTCCACGGTGCGGACGCGCCCAGCAGGGCGAGCTTGGCCCCACGCCCAAGTATGGCGGGGACGGGACCCAGCGATGGGTAAACACGGGCACCCTTGCCCTGCCCACGCTCACCCCGCCGCTCGGCTGCATGGGCCTTCTGGACCACACCTGTTCCGGTCGTTACCTGCTCCGGGACGGCGTCCTGCAGCCCGCATGAGAACCACCCCGCCAGGAGAGGAGAACCGATGAGACGCACCCGACACCCGCACCCTCCAGGAGCTTCTGGACGAGGTCTACACGCCGGAGGGGCAGGCCGTGTGGCTGGCGGCCCCCAACCCGTTCCTGGACGGCGAGGTGCCCGCTGACCTGATCGCGCGAGGCGAGGAGGGGCGCGTCATGGACGTGCTCGCCATGCTCGCTGACGGGACGTTCGCATGAGCGCACCCCGGAGCACCCCGATGCCTGACCTTGCCGCTACCCCGACCTTCCACCTACGATCCCCAGAACACCCGGAGATGTCGCAACGTCCCCGGCACGGCATCAGCTTCCGCTGGACGGAGTGCGGGCAGAGCATGGATGCCACGCTCGTCTGCAATGAGCCGGAACTGGCGGGGTGCTCGGCCTGCATCGCGGCGGCGGCCGATCCACCGGACCCGTGCCCAATCTGCGGTGAGGATCGAGAGTGCCATGAGCCTGCCTGACCTGGCCGCTACCCCTGAGCGTATCCGGCCGTTCTACTGCGGGAGCCAATACGGAGACTGGCAGGACCGGAACTGCCTGCGATGCACCAAGTACAACCCGGACGAATTTGACGGAGCCTGCGAGATCGACGGCGCTCTGGGCATGGGCTACCTCACAGACGGCATGGTGAC
>Ga0181519_10001493_pt1 | contig 20604 bp, 12 predicted proteins | sample PEATcosm2014_Bin_26_FD_121102 | JGI IMG/M metagenome (GOLD analysis project Ga0181519, IMG submission 121102) | Peatland microbial communities from MTU Mesocosm Facility, Houghton, MI, USA - PEATcosm2014_Bin02_10_metaG | ecosystem: Environmental > Terrestrial > Soil > Wetlands > Peat | place...
CGCCGCGCGCGCCAAAGAGGCCGCCAAGGACGCCGCCGAGCAGGCGGTCGAGAAGGAGCGGCTGCGCCGCAACGCCACGCGCCGGACCGTCGACCGCGTGGTCAAGGAGGCGATCCAGGCCGAGGCCGGCGATCAGAGCGAGCGCAATCATCTGCTGGGCCAGTTGAAGCTCCGGCTCGACCAGAACGATATCTACTGGGACCTCGCATCGAAGCCGGCCGAGATCCTGATCGCCCGGTTGTTCCGCGATCTCGGCCTCGATCCCAATTGGGATCGGTGGCAGGGCGAGGCGTGGCTGAACGGCGACGACTACAAGGTGGCGGACGAAATGCCGCCGCCATGTCCGATCTGCGGCCGGGCGCCGCGGCCGGTGGCGCCGGCGCAACCGGATCGGGCGGCTTCGGAGCTCACGGACGCGCACAGCGGCAGCGACCCGCCCGGAAGTTAGCGGGGCTCGCCTCGCGCCCGACCGATTGCGTCATACTATCGACGCGTTCCCCGCCGCACCCGGCCGCCTTCCGCGCGCTTGACGCGCAGCCTGCCGCGCGCCCGCGCCCAATGGGGTCGAGAAAAGGAACGAGCGTATCCGGCCATACCCTCCGCCTGGGCCGCGTCGCGCCGGGGCCTGCCTAATAACTTTGCTTTATCGAACTAAATTAAACTACTCTCCGCCGTAATGCCGGACCAAGAGCCGGGCGGGTTTGGGGGAGAAGCGGCGATGAATTTCGATTTCTCCGACGATATGAAGCAACTGCGCGAGCACGCGCGGAAATTCCTGGCCGAGCATTGCCCGCCCAAGGCGGCGCGCCAGGTACTCGAAGGGGCCGCACCCTATGACCGGGCGCTCTGGTTGAAGCTGGCCGAGATGGGCTGGCTCGGCGCCGCGGTGCCGGAGGAATTCGGCGGCGCCGGCCTCGGATATGAAGGCCTGTGCGTGCTGGCCGAGGAGCTGGGCCAGGCGCTGGCGCCGGTGCCCTTCGCCTCCTCCGTCTATCTCGCGACCGAGGCGATCCTGGCCGCGGGCAGCGCCGCGCAGCGCCGGGCGCATCTGGGCGCACTCGCGGCCGGCCGGAAGATCGGCACCTTCGCGCTGGCCGAAGGACCGGGCAACCCGAACCCCAAGCGCCTCGCCGCAAATGTCGCCCAGGGTGCGATCACCGGTACCAAATGGCCGGTGCCCGATGGCGGCATCGCCGATCTCGCGATCGTCGCGGCGCTGGAGAATGGGCGGCCGGGCCTGTTCCTGGTCGACCTCGCCGGACCCGGCGTCACGCGCGAGACCGTGGCGACCATCGATCCGAGCCGCGACCATGCCAAGCTGGTGTTCACGCAAGCGCCGGCCGAACGACTGGAGGATGCCGGCGATGGCTGGGGCCTCGTGCGCCGCCTGCTGGACCGGGCCGCGGTGCTGGTCGCCTTCGAGCAGATCGGCGGGGCGCAGGCCTGCCTCGACATGGCGCGCAAGCACGCGCTCGAGCGCTACGCCTTCGGCCGGCCCATCGGCTCGTTCCAGGCGATCAAGCACAAGCTGGCCGATATCTACATCGCGACCGAATTGGCGCGCTCCAACGCCTATTACGGCGCCTGGGCGCTCGCCAGCAATGCAGCAGAGCTGCCTTTGGCGGCGGCCACGGCGCGGGTCGCGGCGACCCAGGCCTTTCACCTGGCGTCCAAGGAGAATATCCAGACCCATGGCGGCATGGGCTTCACCTGGGAACTCGACTGCCACCTTTATTACCGGCGCGCCAAGCATCTGGCGCTGACCTTGGGCAGCCAGCCCTGGTGGCAGGATCGGCTGATCGACGAATTGACCACGCGGAACGCGCCCTGATCCGGTCTTGAAGGGAGGACGAAGATGGATTTCAACGACACGCCCGAAGAGGCCGAATTCCGCGCGGAAGTCAGGGCCTTTCTCGACGCGAACGCTCAGAAGAAGAGCGACGTGCCGCCGACCCGCCGGCGCCGCTATATCACCGATGCCGAGGAGCTGGCCGAGGCCAAGTCCTGGCAGGCCAAGAAGGCCGATGCCGGCTTCGCCCGCATCACCTGGCCGGAGAAGTGGGGCGGCCGCGGCGGCTCGATGATCCAGCAGGTGATCTACAACCAGGAAGAGGCGCGGTATCTGGTGCCGGGCGGCGTGTTTTCGATCGGCCTCGGCATGTGCATCCCGACCCTGATGGCCTATGCCGACGAGGCGGCCCTGGAACGCTATGTCCGGCCGGCGTTGCGCGGCGAGGAGATCTGGTGCCAGCTCTTCTCCGAACCGGTGGCCGGTTCGGATCTGGCGGGCTTGAAGACCCGCGCCGAGCGCGACGGCGAAGATTGGATCGTCAACGGCCAGAAGGTCTGGACCTCCGGCGCGCATTATTCGGATTTCGGCATTCTGGTCACGCGCACCGACCCGGCCGCGCCGAAGCATGCCGGGCTGACCTTCTTCTATCTCGACATGAAGAGCCCCGGCATCGAAATCCGGCCGATCAAGCAGATCTCCGGCACCTCGAATTTCAACGAGGTGTTCTTCACCGATGTCCGCATTCCCGACCGCCAGCGCCTGGGCAAGGTCGGCGACGGCTGGAAGGTCTCGCTGACCACCTTGATGAATGAGCGCCTGGCGGTCGGCGACGCGCCGGGGCCGGATTTCGAAGACATCTTCGATCTGGCGCGCGGCCTCGAACTCGATGACGGCCCGGCGCTGCAGAATGCTGCCGTCCGTGAAAAGCTGGCGACCTGGTTCGTCCAGACGGAAGGGCTGAAATACACGAAATTCCGCACCATGACGGCGCTGTCGCGCGGCCAGACGCCGGGGCCGGAATCCTCGATCACCAAGGTGGTGAGCGCGACCAAGCTGCAGGACATCGCGTCCTTCGGCATGGATCTCCTGGGCATGGCCGGCAGCGTCACCGCCCCCGACCTCGCCCCGGCACAAGGCTGGTTCCAGGACGCGCTGCTCTACGCCCCGGGGCTGCGCATCGCCGGCGGGACCGACGAGGTGCTGCGCAACATCATCGCCGAGCGCGTCCTCGGTCTGCCGGGCGATATCCGAGTCGACAAGGACGTGCCCTTCAACAAAATCCCGACCGGCAAGGGCTGAAGATTACGGCACGCCGCGGTGGATACCGTCGAACAGGGGACGCGTCATGCGGGCGGGCTGGTTCAGGAGATCGGGCCGGGCAACCAGCCAGAACAACCCGCCCATGGCCGCCCCATAGCCCCACCAGACCACATCGACGTCGAAGGTATGGACCGGCGCGGCGCTGAGTTCGCCGCCGACCGACGCCCACCAGATCCGCCAATTCGCGACCAGACTGTCGAGATAGGCGAATTGAGCGATGGCGGCGATGCAGAGCCCCCAGATCAGATGGCCCGAAAAGCTGGTCGCCTGCAGCAGCCGCACCAGCAGATAGCTCGGCAAGCCGATGACGAACATCGTGACATAGGACAGCGGCAGCACGGTGCCGAGCACGTTTTCCGGACTGATCGGCGCCGCCGGCCCGCCGGCGAAGTAGAGATAGCCCAGAAGCGCCGCGGGAAGCAGCGCCGGCGCGAACAGGAAAGCATACAGGATCCGCATGAGAATCCCCCGAACTGGTTCGTCCCGGCCGCGGCGCGCCGATACCGTCGGAACGCCCCCTTTGATTGCATTGCCGGACCGCTTGACCAGCAGCTTTTCACGAATTCTTAGCGAATTCGTAGGGCTGAATGTTCGTTCAATCGCCGCGGCGTGTCGCATGGCAAAAATGGGGCGGAAAGCGCGGTGTCGGCCGCACTCTTACGGCTTCTACGGGGCTGGTTCGCGCAGCCGGGCCGCCGGCGTTGAGCTGGATCAAAGCGCGGCGGCGCGCGGCGGGTAACGTGGGGCTCATGAATACCGACACGCTCGTCGCGCGCTACGACTCCGCGGTTCCCCGGTACACCAGCTACCCGACCGCGCCCCATTTCTCGCCGCAGATCGATGCCGCGGCCTATGCCAGATGGCTGGGCGCGCTGGCGCCGACGGCGGCGGCATCGCTCTACCTGCATGTGCCGTTCTGCCGCCAGCTTTGCCTCTATTGCGGCTGCCACACCCAGGCGGTCCGGCGGCAGGAGCCGGTCGACCACTATGTCGCGCTTCTGCTCCGCGAGATCGATCTGGTGACCGGCTCGATCGGCCGGCGCCAGCCGGTTTCCCATGTGCATCTCGGCGGCGGCACGCCCAGCATCCTCGGGCCGCGCGGGCTGCGCACCCTGTTCGCGGCGCTCCGGGCGCGCTTCTCGATCGCCGCCGACGCCGAAATCGCCATCGAGCTCGATCCGCGTCATGTCGACGAGGCGGATGCCGCAGCGCTGGCGGAGATCGGCGTCACGCGCGCCAGCCTCGGCGTGCAGGATTTCGACCCGGTCGTTCAGGCGGCGATCGGCCGGGTGCAAAGCTTCGAACTCACGGCGCAAATCGCGGATTTGCTGCGCCGGCACGGCATAAGCGCAATCAATCTCGACCTCATCTACGGGCTGCCGCACCAGACCGTGGCCGGGGTCCGGCAGACGGCGCAGCTGGCGGCCAGCCTCGACCCCGATCGCCTCGCCGTGTTCGGCTACGCCCATGTGCCCTGGATGAAGCGCCACCAGGCGCTGTTGCCCGAAGCGGCGCTGCCCGAGGCGGCACCCCGGTTCGAGCAGCGCGCCGCGATCGAGCAGGCGCTGATCGATGCCGGCTACCTGCCCGTCGGAATGGATCATTATGCCAAGCCGCAGGACGGCCTCGCCCGGCATGCGGCGGCCGGCACGCTCCGGCGCAATTTCCAGGGCTACACCGATGATCCGGCCGAGGCGCTGATCGGCTTCGGCGTTTCCGCGATCGGCAGCCTGCCCGAAGGCTATATCCAAAACACCCATGACCAGCCGACCTATCAGGCCGCACTGGCCGAAGCGCGGCTGCCGGTGGCGCGCGGTCTTCGGCTGACCGGGGAGGATCGGGTCCGGCGTCGGATCATCGAGAGCCTCATGTGCGATTTCGCGGTCGATCTGGCTGAATTCGGCGCCGACTGGTCCGGCCGCTTCGGCGCCGCTCTCTCCCGGATCGACGGCCTGGCGGCCGATGGGCTGGTCGAGCGGCTGGGCGGCTCGATCCGGCTGACGCCGGCCGGCCGGCCCTTTGTCCGCACGGTGGCCGCCGCCTTCGACCTTTATCTCGACCAGAGCGGCGCTCGGCATTCCCGGCCGGTCTAGCCCGCCGGGCGGGGGATTTGGTTGCGCACCGGCCGCTCAAGCGGGCCGGCCTTGGTGGAACTGCGCCAGCTTGCGGCAAGCCCGGTCCACCGGTTGGCTCTTGCCCGGCGGGCTACGGAAACCGCGGTATCGAGACCGCATTTGACCGGCGCGCAGCCGAAATATTTTGAATTGATTCGAAGAATTCGAAGATCGACAGATTCCAGCAATTTTCGACATCAGCGAATATTTCAGTAAATGCGGAATGCTGCGATAAAATTACGACAACGCTCGTCAATTGTTACGATTGACGTGTCAATAGGGTTATCTAGAGTTCCCGTCGCAGGTGAATGTACAAATCGTTCCGGTATGGGCACAATTTTCACCAGTGATTTGACCTGATCGCCGGCACCGGCGATCAATAAATAGTGGCGGCCGGACCGGAGCATTTGAATGCCGGCGACCGGTGCGCTGCCGATACCGGAATTTCAGCAAATGGGGAGTTCTGGATGAGAACGTCGCTGCTCAAATTTGGTATCGCCGCTCTGGCATTGTCTCCGATCCTGGCACATGCCGGAGCGGCGCCGGCGACCGGCACCGCACATGCCGTCGATCAGGGATCGCTCCGCACACTCGGCCGCGCCGGCGAGACGATGTCGGTGACCTTGTCGCTATCCCTGCGCGACCGGGCCGGGGCCGAAGCGTTGATGGTCCGTCTCGCAACACCGGGCGACGCGCTCTATCATCAATTCCTGGCGCCGGCCGAGATCCGAGCCGCCTTCGGGCCGGATGCCGCCGAGGTCGCCCGGGCGATGTCGGTCCTGCGGCTCAGCGGCTTCGAGGTCGAACGGCCGACCTCGACGACGCTCAAGGTCACCGGATCGGTTTCGGCCATGGAACGGGTATTCAACACCGAGCTGCACCAATTCTCGGTCGCCGCTACCGATGCCGCGCCGGGCTTCTCGTTCCGCGCCGCGGTCGCGAAACCGACGGTGCCGAGCGCGATCGCGACTGTCGTCCAAGCGATGGTCGGCTTCAATACGGCCCCGAAATTGAAGTCGTACGCGATGCCGGCGCCGACGAAACTGGCCGGGACGCCGATTTCGCATGCCGTCGGCACGGCCAGCGACGGCACGCCCTTCGGCGCGCTGACGGTCAAGGATTTCGCCAAGCTCTACGATGTGAATCCGGTCTACGCGCAAGGGATCACCGGCGCCGGGCGCACGCTCGCCATCGTGACCTTCGCGTCCTTCACGCCCAGCGATGCGCAAGCCTATTGGGATTCGCTGGACCTCGCGACGAAGCCGAACCGGATCACCACCGTGAACGTGGATGGCGGGCCGGGCGGACCCGGCGCCGGCTCCATCGAGACGACGCTCGACGTCGAACAATCCGGCGGCATTGCGCCGATGGCCGACATTATCGTCTATCAGGCGCCGCCAACCGTTCAGGGCTTCGTCGACAATTTCGCCAAGGCGGCGGAAGACAATATTGCGGATACGATCTCGACCAGTTGGGGTTTCACGGAATTCGAGCTTTCGGAGCAGTTCGGCACGACCGCCACGGACGCGTTCGACGGCGAGACGGTCAGCGGGCTTCAGGCCATGCATGAGGCCTTCGTCCTGATGGCGCTCGAAGGGCAGAGCATGTTCGCGGCCTCGGGCGATTCCGGCGCCTTCGATACGGTGGAACCGTTCGGCACGACCGGCATAACCTTCCCCTTGAGCGTCGATTTTCCCAGCAGCGACCCGGCGGTGGTCGCGGCCGGCGGCACGACCTTGCCCGGAACCCAGACGATCGTAACGGCCGATGGTGCGACGTTCCTGGTCACGATTCCGCAGGAGCGGGTGTGGGGCTTGGACTACCTCGAGCCCGTATGCGACGCGCTGGGCGTGCCCGACCCGATCGAGTGCGGGATTTTCTCGGAAGGCACCGGCGGCGGCGTCAGCGTGTTCTTCGACGTTCCCCTGACGCAGATCGGTCTCGCCGGGGTGCAGATCAGCCAGCCCGGCCAAGCCTTCATCGAAACGGATGTCACGCCCCCGATCGACATCTTCAACTTGCCGGCCAATTTCGCCGGCCGAAATACCCCGGATCTGGAGTTCAATGCCGATCCGGGCACCGGCTACGAAGTTTTCCTGTCGTCGAACGGCAGCGGGGTGCAGGTCCTGAACGGCTTCGGCGGAACCAGCTTCGTCGCGCCGCAGCTCAACGGCGTCACGGCTCTGCTGGGTCAGAATGCCGGCCACCGTTTCGGCCTGTTCACCGTGCCGATCTACGCCCTCGCCCGCACCGGCATCGCGACGCTCGGGCCGGATCCGGCGCTGCATACCATCACAACCGGCGACAATTGGTTCTACCAGGCCCGCAACGGCTACAGCCCGGCCGCCGGTCTCGGCACGATCGAAGTGGCCAACCTGGCGCGACTGCTGAAGTAAGTGTCCGACGGCCGGGTTCGTCCCGGCCGCCTCGTCGACGAGACCGCTCGGACCAGCATCCGCGGTCTATCGGATCGTCGAGCACGCCATCGTGCGCGCAGCGGCGCCGGGATCCGCATACGCCGTGCAATCTCGGCGCGCCTTCGCTGCCAAAATCGCCGCGGGGTTCGGACCGCAAGATCGCCGCACCTGCGGCCCTCACCCCATCAGCTTTTCGGTGAACGAGGCCGGCCGCATGCCGGCTTCACCAGCGCGCGCGGCATCGCGATTCAGAACAGGATCAGCGGAAGATCAGCCTTCCGTCAGGACGCGGCGCCGCCGATCGCACACAATCCGCAGCGATCGCCAGCACGGCGGCCCATCCAATGAGCCGTTTTCATGAATTATGCGTAATATGGTCGTCTCTGAGTTGCCGATCAAAAGATCCGATCTAGTATACCTGATACAATAAACGTTTGGAATGTAGAGCACGGACCTGATCCCATCCGTATTCTCCGTCACGCCTCAGTCTACACCGCTCGAACCCGCCGATTTCGGTGAATCCGGACGATTTTCTATACTCCGACGAAATACCATGCGCAGAAACTCTATCCAGGAGAAAAGAAATGCCGAACCCAGTGACCAACCCGACCCCGGTGCCAAGGCCGAACCCGGTGTCAAACAAGCTGAAGGGCAAGATCGTCACCATCGTCGACGTGCCGCCATATCGGATCGCAACGATCGAGCTCGATCGGACCGTGGCGCAGCACCTCACCATTGCGTATATCCCGATCCCGGGCGGACCGGTCCTCGACGTGACGTCGCATCCGGCCAAGCCGAGCGCAGCGGCGCAGCCGGCAGATCAAGCTTCCGGAGGAACCGATCCTTCCTGCGTGACGGTCAACGCGCCGGTGATCGTCACGCCGGAGCCGGATCCTGACGCTTATCTCTCCAGCGGGACGTGAACGGCTTGAAATCGCTGCCCCGCGGTTTCGCTCCTCGGCCGGGTCATTGCCCGGACGAGGGGAACGTCCCATTTTCCGGACTCCAAGTCCGCGCCTTGGCCATGCGGGGCAATCCGATGCTCCAAAACGAAGTCCTACCGCACCAAGGGTTTCGAACTCCGCTGCGATGCAAGTTCGTCTAGGACGTAGCGCACCGCCTCGGGCTCGCTCCACCGGGCTCCCTCGCCGGCGCAGGCGTTGATTTCGGGATCACGGAGCGCCGCCCGGAGCTGTCCGATCAGGCGATCGTGGATTTGCTGTTCCGTCGGTTGTCGGGTTTCGCCGGCGAGGGCATAGGCCCCGTCGACGAAGCCGATGAGGCGCGCCGCCCGGTCGGCCCGGCCTTCGAGCGCGTACAGCAGCGACCATTGCTGAAGGCAGACCCGGACGATGAACCCGCCCTCGCCACGAATAAGGGGCAGCGCCTCTTCCACAATCGCACGAGCTTCCGACGCATTGTCCTGGGCGATCAAATATGACGCGAGATTGACCAATGCCCAACCGAGGTGACGACGGTTTTCGACACGACGCAGCCGGCTGACCGCCTCCTGTCCGCGTACCACCGCGCGGTCGACTTCCCCCAGGCCGAATTCGACTTCAGCCAGATTCGCCAATACCTGGATCTCCCGAGCGATATCGTCCTGGGCTCGGGCCAGGTCGAGCGCACTCACGAAGGCGGCCTGCGCGTCGCCCAAAGCATTCACGAGCCCGCCGACAATGCCGAGATTGTTCATGACATTGAACAGGGATTTCCGGCGATCGGTCGTCGCCAGAAGATCGCGGGCCTCGCATAGGGTCGACTTGGCCGCGTCATGCCGACCCAACAACCCATAGACAAGGCCGAGCGTACCGAGCACCGCGCCGAGATTCGGTCCGTCCCCGCTTTGCCGGTAAATCGCCGCCGAACGTTCCAGCGGCGCCACGGCGCGCAGCCGATCCGAGGAATGCCAGAGGACCCCGATCAGCCGCCAAAGCCGAGCAGCCAAGGCCGGAGGGGTATCGCGATCGACCAGCCGCGCCGCTCGGTCGAGATAGAACCGGCCTTCGGGAAAGAGCGACAATTTCTCCCAGAACAGTGCCGCCGACCCGGCGAGGCTGATCGCGATCGTCGCCCGGTCCGGGCCGGCATGCGCCCATTCCAGCGCCGCCCGGACATTGTCGATCTCCGGCCGGTAGGTCTGCAGCCATTCCGCGTCCGGCAGGATCTCCCAGCGCTCGAAAGCCCGCTCGAACAAATCTGCGAAGAAGCGCGCATGGCACTCGGCCGCGGCGGCCAGCTCGCCGCTCGTCGCCAATTGCTCCGCCGCGTAGACCCGCAGCATTTCCAGCAGCCGGTAGCGCCGCTCGGCCCCGCCATCGGGCGCCACCAGCGATTTGTCGACCAGCCGCCCGACCGCATCGACGATTTCCCAGGCATCGCCGACATCCGCGCCAGCCACGGCGACGGCCGCGTCGAGCGAAAAGCTGCCGGCGAAAACCGCCAGGCGCCGGAAGACGCGCCGGTCGCCCTGATCGAGCAGGTCGTGGCTCCAGGCTACCATCGCGCGAAGGGTACGGTGCCGTGTCTCTGCGGTGCGCGGCCCGGTGGTCAAGACCCGCAGCGGCTCGTCGAGGCGCGCGCGCAGCCCCGCAATGCCGAGGAGGGTAAGGCGGGATGCGGCCATTTCGAGCGCGAGCGGGATGCCGTCGAGACGACGGCAGATCTCGTTCACCGCGATGGCGTTGCCGCCATCGAGCTGGAAGCACTGGTCCCCGGCACGGGCACGCTCGACGAACAGAATGATCGCACCGAAACCGGCGATGTCGGTCGTGTCCGGCGGCGGCAAGGCGAGCGGATTCAGGCGATAGACATGCTCCCCGGCGATCCGCAGGAGCTCCTGGCTGGTTGCGAGTATCGTGAGGCCGGTTGCCCGTTCCAGCAGCTTTTCGATCAAGTCGGCAGCCGCAGCGATCAAATGCTCGCAATTGTCGAATATCAGCAACGTGCGCCGCGCAGCGATGGCGGCGGCAATCGTCTCGACCGGGGCTTCGGTGCCGGGTAAGGCCACATTCAGCACCGCCGCCACGGCGCTGGTCACTGCGGCGGGATCGGTCAGCGGCGCCAAATCGATCAGCCATACCCCGTCGGGCATATGAGGCAAGATCTGCCAGCCGAGTTCGATGGCGAGCCGCGTCTTGCCGATGCCGCTCGGTCCGGCCAGCGTCACGAGCCGGGAACCTTGGACGCGACCGGGCAGCTCGGCCAGTTCGGCCTCGCGGCCGATGAGCGCCGCCAGCGGCCGCGGCAGATTGGTCTTCGGTTTGGCCGTGCCGATTTCCGGCGTCGGCTGCTGTGCCGGAGCGGACGACCCGATCGTAACGGGTGCGGCGAACAGATAGCCGCGACGTTGCAACGTCCGGATGATCCGCTGCGCGTCATCCCCTAACGCGTGCCGAATGTCGCTCACGCAACGCGTCAGCGAATCCTCTGTCACGAATACATTCGGCCAGACCGCGTCGATCAACTCGTCTTTCGACACGAGACGGCCCGCATTCTCCACCAGATAGCGCAGGAGCTCGAAGCATTTCGGGCGCAGCTCGACCTCGCGAGCGTCGCGGCGCAGGCAGCCGCGCCGGAGATCGAGGACATAGCCCTCGAAGGAGAAGACCGTGCCGAGGCCCTCGTTCATCGCGCCGTCTCCGCACCGAATTGCTCGCGCCTCGCGGGCACATCATCTCGGATATCAGCACTCTTTCAGCGAAATGTCAGCGGTCTTTCAGGACGCGCCGTCCTCCCTCGACGATGTTGCGGGGCCGAATGCCGCCGTGCCCCGCGAAATCCCGATTACGGAAAGAGCTGATGAACGAAACCCCCTGACAGGTTCTTCAGCCCGACCGCAAAGGGACAGTTCAGAGCACCCGCAACCTCATACCTACCGACTTCTGCATTGCGTTTCGTTCGGCTCCACCACGCAGTTATTTTCAATCAAAGGAGGCATGTCATGCTATTTCAGGCCTATCACGGCGTAACCGCCGCCCAGCACCAGACGAATTTCGACAAGTGGTCCGCCCAGGGTTATCGAATGATCTCGCTCAGCGTGTACGGCGACGCCGGAAACGCTCTGTACGCGGCGGTCTGGGTGCAGCGCGCAGGGCCGGCTTGGGTCGCGATCCACGGTGTGGACGCGGCCGGTTACCAAAGCTTTTTCACGAAATGGACGGGCGAGGGCTTTTACCCCGTGCTGGTCTCGGCAACCGGCACCATCGCCGACGCCGTGTTCGCGTCCGTGTTCGAGCAGGGCAATCCGGGCCCGTGGTTTGGTCGACACGGCATGACGGCCGCCGACTTCGCGACGGCCGACGCTTCGGCCCGCAGCAACGGGCAGATGATCCGTTCCTTCTCGATCTACGGCACGTCCTCGGACCGGCGCTACGCCGCGATCTGGCATCCCAATCCGATCAATGTGAAATCGGTTCTGAATCCGGCCGATAGCGCGGCCGCGTACCAAGTGAGCTTCAACGCGGATACCCAGCTCCCGGGCGTCTTCCTGAATGCCTATCGGCCGGCCTATGTTGCGGCGTCGAGCGATGCGACCTATTGCTCAGTGTTCAAGGATGATTTTGTCGGACCGTGGGTCGCTCGCCATGGTCTTTCGGGCGCCGGCTACCAGACTTTCTTCGACCAGCAGGTAGCCGAGGGCAACTACCCGATCGTCGTCCAGGGCGGCGGCACGACCGCCGCACCGATCTACGCCGCCATCTTCGCCAAGCAGGACATTCCCGACGCCCGCCAGTGGACCGTCACCGGGGCGCCGCTCGCCGTCCTGGCACCGGTCGATCGGGCTGTGCAGGCATTCATGCAGGCCAACGGCGTCCGCGCCGCGCAAGTCGCCATCGCCAAGAACGGAACGATGCTGACCTCGCGCGGCTATAGCTGGGCAGAGCCGCCTTACCGCGTGACGCAGCCGACCGACCGTTTCCTGCTCGCAAGCTGCAGCAAGATGTTCTGCGAAGCCGCGATCCAGAGCCTCTACAACAGCGGCAAGCTGCAGCCGCCGACCCTGATCGTCAAACCCAACGGGACCGAAAAGCCACTCATCGGCGACAAGGTGACCGGCAATCATTCCGGCGCGACGGCCATCGTGACGGCGGTGAAGGGCGATACGCTGACGCTCGTCTCCGTGCTCAAGAGCTTCACGACCGCGGACACCGCCGCGACGATGAGCAACTCGGGCGGCACGGTCGCGGTCCTCGCCTACAATCCGGGGACGAAGGTCTATCCAACTCTCGGCTTCTCCCATCCGGCCGACGCGCGCAGCGACACGATCACGGTACAGCAGCTGCTCGACCATCAGGGCGGCTATAATGACGGACGAAATCCCAATTATCCGGCGGCGATGGATCCCACCTACCGCATGCGGCTGATCGGTCAGGCGATCGGCCATGTCGTCGGCACCAAGCTCGACGTCGCGCGCTACATGTATGGCCAGCCGCTCCAGTTCGCGCCGGGGACGGATTCGGCGTATTCGAACTACGGCTATTTGCTGCTCGGCGCGGTCGTCGAGAAAGTCACCGGGATGAGCTATCATGACTATCTCGTAGAAGCCGTGTTGCAGCCGGCCGGCATCAGCGAGGTCGAGGTGTTCTCGACCCGGGCTGCCGGACGGACCGCGCACCAAGCGATCGCCGAGGACCCGCGTCTCGGACAGGATCCGCTCGACCTCGCCTCCACGCTGAATATTCCCTATGTCTATGGCGGCGATGGCGAGATCAATGAAATCGGCGATCCGAACGACGGCACCGCCGCTTCGGCCGAAGCGATGGCGCAATTCGTCCACACTCACGCCGTCTGGGGGAATGGCGGCCGGGCACCGGGTGCCGCCCGTGCCGGCGGCACGCCGGGGGCCGCGACCTGGGCAGAGTCGCGTTGGGACGGCGTCGACTGGGCCTACACGGTCAACACGGGCGACTTCCTGCCAACCGTGGCCACGAGTGTGAACGGCAATCAGGTGCTGAAGACGACGGCATTCACGCTCACAGTCGCGAACGGCGGAACCGCCGGCTTCGCGCCCTCAGGCCATTTGCTGGTCGATACCGTCAGCAATGGCACCCAGCTCGTCACCTATACGGGGGTCAATCCTGTAGAGAACGCCTTCACTGGCTGCACGGCGGCAGCCAACGCCGGCACGGCCAGCGGCAGCGGCAATGTGAAGCCGGCCTCGACGGTCTCGGGCATCCACGCGCTCACGCAAACGCCGTTTGCGCTGAATGTCGGCAATAACGGCACGCAAGGATTTGCGCGGGCCGGATTGCTGCTCGTCACCAATTCCGCCAATGTGACGCAGGTGATCCACTACACCGGACTCGGCGCAGGCGCCTTCGAGGGTTGTACAGCGCTCCTGCCAGGAGCGGGAAGCGCGGTGGCGGGCGCCCTGGTCATGCAAGCGACGCTCGAGATGAGCATCGACACGTTGCTCAGCTCGATTACGCTGCCATAGTTTCGGCTAGAGCGCGATGGCGCCGGAACGACACCTGAATCGCGCTCTAATTTACTGGAATAGATCGAGATCTAATGCGGCACGTGCTTTTCCCGGACGTTTCATCGGGCGAGGCACGTGCCTCTTTACGAATGGGCCGAACCGCTCAGGAAATCCGTTGCTGCGTCTGCGCCAGCAGCGCGTTGTCGAAATCCTGGCGTCGGATCTTGAGTTCGACCACCGGTGTCGGCTGCGCCTCCGGCTTCGGCACTGCGAGATGGTATTCCAGCCGCCCTGGCCGCTGCAGCGCTTCGTCCAGCCTGTCCGGACGGTTCGTCGCGGCGATCACCCACACATCCTTCAGCGCCTCGACGCCGTCGAGCTCGGTCAACAACTGGCTGACCACGCGATCGGTAACCGGCGATCGGCCGTCGAAGCCGCGGCGCGGCACCAGGGCGTCGACCTCGTCGACGAAGACGATGCAGGGCGCCGCCTACCGCGCATTGTCGAAAATCTTGCGCATCTGCGCCTCGCTCTCGCCGTAGAATTTCTGGATGATCTCCGGGCCGCTGACATAGATGAAGCCGGCCGCCGCCTCATGCGCGATGGCGCGCGCCAGCAGGGTCTTGCCGCTGGGCCACCCCGGCATTGACTCGGGGGGCACGCCGTCCATCTGGACCACGCCCTTGCCGCGCTGTTCGCTGAAGGTCGGCATCGCCTTGGCGACGGTCCGGCCGCGCCCCGACAATTCCAACACGTCACCGGGGCTCGCGCCGATCTGCTTCATGGCGTCGGGATCGAGCCGCACGATGCCGCGCAGAAGATCCTAAGAGGATGCCATCCCGGACAAACCTTCGGGTACCCGATGGGCCGGAGCGCATCGGTACGTTTCTCCGCGCCGAACGGACCGCGCCGGCCTTTCCCGCCCTCTTCGCCTGGAAATTGCGGCTCCCGATGCACCGTGTAGGTAATTCCTCGTACTGAGGGTATTATAGCGCATACAAAACAATCAATAGTCGAAATTTCGGCGACCGTCAGACCGGCGGTGAGCTCAAATAGCGGCGTTCTTCATCTATATTCTATCTATAGGTTGTATTTCATGATATATTTCGCCGTTCGTTAGCATCCCCTTAACCGCCAGGCCGAGGAGACGAGGATCGTGCGTTCTGACGGGAGATCTTGCGCCGGCCGGCCGGTCCACCCGGGCCATCGGGGCGGCAAGGTTCAGGATGTCTGGCTTGACCCGCCCTGCGCCAGCTCCGAGCGGATCCGGCGCGGCGACGCCGCCGCAGGAGGCAGTTTGTGCATCTGAGTGAAACGCTCATCGCCCGCGGCTTGGTTACGGCGGACAACATCGATGCTGCACGGAAGCAGCAGCGCCGTCGCGGCGGACGGCTGCGCGACATCATCGTCGAGATGGGGCTGTTGACCGCGTCCGAGTTGGCGGCGGCCGCGGCGAAGCAACAGAAGCCGGCTCTTCCCCGACACCAGCCCGTTATGGGCGGCTTGCGGCGCGGCGGGTTCATCGATCTCACCGAGCGGGGGGCGGACAAGCGGCTGCCGAACGAGACCAACCTTCAATTCGACAGCCTCGTCGGGAATGCGTCCGACCTCATCAGCGTCATCCGTCGCGACGGCACGATCAGCTATGTCAGCCCGGCAATTCGTGAAATCGGCGGCTGCACGTCCGAGCAAGTCCTCGGGGGGAGCTTTTTCGCGCTCGTGCATCCGGACGACGTTTCGGCGGCTCGAAGCAGCCTGTCGGCGCTCCTGCAGCGTCCAGGCGAGCAGCTCCATATCGATTTGCGCCTGCAACGCAAGGACGGGTCGATCTGCTACACCGAATGCGTGGCGCGGAACCTGCTGGACGTCGCTCCGGTCAATGGCATCGTGATGTGCAGCCGCGACGTCACCGAACGCACCCTTGACCGCTCCAGGATCGGACGTTTGGTTGCCATGGTCGAAGGGGCCAACGAGGCGATCATCGGGGCGACACTTGAAGGTGTCATCACCGACTGGAACCGCGCGGCCGGGGAGCTCTATGGATACAGCTGGAAAGAGGTTAGCGGCCAGTCGGTGACGATGCTCATCCCGCCGGAAGATCGGGAGGATGTGGCGGCGCGCATCCGAAAGATGCGTGCCGGCGAAATAATTCGTCATGACGAAGGCGTATCCGTGCGCAAGGACGGGTCGCGGTTCGCCTTCAGCCTCACGCTCTCGCATATTACCGATGCGCGCGGCGTGCCGATCGGCGTTTCCGCCATCGTGCGGGATATCTCGGCGCAGAAGGCCGCCGAAATCGGTCTGGAGCGCCTTAACCGTGCCCTGAAGATGCTGAGCAGAGCCAACGAAGTTCTTGTTCGCGCAACCAGCGAACCGAGCCTTCTGAAGGAAATGTGCACGGTCATCATCGAGCGAGGCGGCTACCGCATGTCATGGATCGGCATTCCCCGGGACGATTCGGCCAAGACTGTGGAACCTGTGGCATGGGAAGGCGAGGACGAGGGCTACCTGCAGAATGTAAATTTCAGCTGGGCCGATGACGATTACGGACAGGGCATCGCCGGCCTCGCCATCAAGACCGGCAAGATGCAGATCAACCGGAAACTCTCTACAGATGAAAGAATGGCGCCGTGGGAATCGGCGGCACAGCAGCATGGCTTCGTCTCAAGCATCGCGCTGCCGCTGAAGGACGCGTCCGCCGTCATTGCCGTCCTGATGATCAATGCCGCGCAAGCCGACGCCTTCAATGCCGAAGAGTGCGAATTGCTCGAACAGCTGGCTGCGGACCTTGCTTTCGGGCTCTGCGCGCTGCGCAGCCGCGTGGCGACCGAGGCGGCAGAACACCGCCGGCGCGAAAGTTTGCAGGCGACCGTCGCGGCAATTGCCAGCACCGTGGAGATCCGGGACCCCTATACCGCAGGGCATCAGCGGCGTGTTGCCGAGCTCGCTGTCGCGATCGCCGACGAGATGGGCCTGCCCGAAGAACGCCGCCAGGGTCTCTATCTCGCTGCCGTCATCCACGACGTCGGCAAGATCAGCGTTCCCTTCGAGATACTGAACAAGCCCGGCAAGCTCTCACCGTGGGAATTCGAGATCATCAAGACGCATGTCACGTCGGGCTACGACATCGTGAAGGGGATCGATTTTCCTTGGCCCATCGCGCAGATCGTACTCCAGCACCACGAACGTCTGGACGGCTCGGGATATCCGAACGGCATCAAGGGCGACGACATCCAGATTGAGGCGAGGATCCTCGCCGTCGCCGATACTGTGGACGCGATCATGTCGCATCGCCCCTATCGCCCGGCGCTCGGGCCGGAGGCGGCGCTGGCGGAGATCCGGCGTGGAATGGGCCGCATCTATGACACCGCCGTCGTCGAGGCCTGCCTCGCCGTCGTGTCCCGCGCGGACCGTCCGCTCGAGCACGGCCGGTACCCCGCATCGAGCGGCCTTCCGGCTTCTGCCGAGATCAAGGATCTGCAACACTGATCGGGCGCCGGTGCCGGGGCCGTTCCACATCTTGACGGTTGTCCAGCCGCAACAACGACGTCGCATTGGCGCGATTGTCGGTTATGGTCCGCTGCCATGCGCAAGCGATCCATCCTCTCCGTCCTTCTCCTTTTCATTGTGCCGCCGGCGGGTGCGGGCGCGCTCGCGAATGCGCTCCAGCCCGACGCTGTCGCCGGCAAGGCGATTTTCGTCCGCGGGACCGGCGCGTCGGGCGCGATCAAGGCCGCGATCGGCGCCGGATCGGTCGTCGTGCCGGCGACCGGCGCCGTCTGCGCGTCATGCCATGGGCGCGACGGCAGCGGCCGGCCGGAAGGCGGAATCGCGCCGCCGGATATTCGCTGGCCGAAGCTGGACGCGGCCGCCGATCGGCCCGGCCCGGGCGGCGGCGCCCGGCGCGCCTACGACCCGCCGGCGATCATCCGAGCGGTGACGCAGGGCGTCGATGTCGAAGGCCGGCCGCTCGATCCGGTCATGCCGCGCTATCGCCTGTCGCTCGACGACGCCGCCGATCTCGTCGCCTATCTGAAGACGCTCGGCACGGCGCCGGAACCGGGTGTGACCGCCGAAACCTTGACGCTCGCAACGATACTGCCGCCGGATGGCGGGCCGATCGAGGCGGTGCTCCGCGCTTACGTCGATCGGCTCGACACGGAAGGCGGGCTGTTCGGCCGGCAGGTCCGGTTGATCGCTGCGCCGGGTGGGGCGGCGCCGGCCGAAACGGCGCGGCAGCTCGGCGCGGCTCAGCCCTATTTCGCGCTGGTGGCCGCCTCGATCGCGCATGACGAGGCGGCGATGGCCGCCTTCGCCGAGGCGGCCGGCGTCCCGGTCATCGGTGCCGAGACCCTGCTGCCCGACGCCGCCGGCCTCTCGCAACGCTATCTCTTCTTTCTGGACGGCGGCGTTGCGGGCGAAGCGCGCGTCCTGGCGCGCCATGCGGCCGGGCTGGGCTCGGCCCCGGCCGCCGTGGTCGCCGCGCGCGATGTGCTGGCGCAACCGGCCGCGGACGCCGCCGTTTCGGTCTTGGAACGCGCCGGGATTCCGGCACCGCGGCGGGTCCTGACCCCGGCCGACTCGCCGGCCGCGCTGGTGGCCGAGTTCTCGAAGGCCGGCCTCGACCGGATCATTTGGCTGGCGCCGGGCATCGCAAGCTTTGCCGCCGCCGCCGACGCCGCAGCCTATCATCCGTTGCTGCTGGCGCCGGCCGAGTTCGGTGCGGATCTGTTGAGCGCCGAGCGTGCGCTGCCGATCGGCGTGGCCTTCCGCACCGCGCCGCCTGACCGCTCACCGGAGGGATTGGCCTTCTATCGCGACCTCGCCGAGGCTTACCACCTGAAGGGCGAAAATCAGGCCGGGCAGATCCGGGCGCTGGTCGCGATTCGCCTGCTGGTCGAAGCTCTGCAGCGGGCCGGCCGCGATGTCACGCGCGAGCAGCTCGTCGATACCCTGGCGAACATCCGCGACTTCCGGACGGGGCTGATCCCGCCGATCTCCTATGGTCCGAGCCGCCGGATCGGCACGACCGGCGCCTGGATCGTGCAGCCGGGAGCGGCGCCGGAATGGCTCGATCCGGCACGGCGCTGACGCAACCTTGATTTTAGGTTTGACTTCCCTGCACGCATTATCCGATCCTAATTCACGCCGAAGTAGGATACGGCCGAACTAAAACTCCAGTAAGTCGGGTGCGGCGGCGCTCGGCCAAATTCAGGGAGGACAGGGAATGGACATCGTCGGGCGGGCATGCGCGGTGTTGATGCTGATGGCCGGCCTGGTCGCAGCCGGAACGGCGGCGGCGGCCTCGAAGAGCGCGACGGCGGCGCAATCCTGCGAGCGCACGATCGACGCGGATTTGGTCGCGCTGGATCAACCCATCTTCCTCAATCGGCTCGGCGCCAGCATGCAGGGCGGCATGATCTTCGCCCTGCGCCGCGACATCGTGCCGATCACCGGATCCGCATTGACCAAGGGCAATGTGCAGCTCACCGCCGATCGCCGGCCGCGCCCCCTGGTTCTGCGCGCCCGCGTCGGCGATTGCCTGCATATCATCTTCCAGAACCTGCTCTCCGACGAACCGCTGGGACAGGACGGAAAGCCACAGCCCTGCGGCCCCGACGCCAAATTGTATCCCGAGCAAACCTGCACCCGGCAGGCCGGGGTGCATATCTACGGCATGGATGAGCAGGCGGTGAACGGGACGCTGCTCGACGGTTCCTTCGTCGGCGCCAACCCGCCCAGCATCGTGGCCCCTTCGGGGGTCAACTCGCCGGTCCTGCCGTCGGGCAAGATCGACTATACCGTGCGCGCCGGGGCCGAAGGCCTGTACCTCATGTACAGCACCGGCACCGATGTCTCGACCGCCAATTCCGGCGGCGGCCTCGGCGGCCAGCTCTCGGCCGGGTTGTTCGGCAGCGTCGTGGTCGAACCGCGCGGCGCCGAATGGTATCGCAGCCAGGTCAGCAAGCTCGACCTCGACGCCGCGACCTTCAATGCCGATGCTCTGCCGCCGGGCTATACGTTGAACTGCCTTGGCGAGAGCTGCCAGCTGGTCCCGCCCCAGGGCAGCGGCAATCCCATGCCGGCCAAGCGCGGCGCCGATGGCCGGCTGACCACGCCGGACGGGCATCCGCTGTTGAACTATGCCGCGACCCGTGCCCTCGCCGATGGCAGCTGCGAGCCGGTGCTGCGCATGGTCGATGTCGGCTACCAATCGAATAATGGGCAATGCGCGCCGCTGCTCGACAGCACGCTGCGGACCTATCACGGCGATCTGACCGCGGCGATCACCGGGCCCCATGCCGGCGCCTTCCCGGCGGGCGATGTGGCACCGCCCTTCAACCCGAATGCGGTCGAGCCGAACCGGCATGAGCCCTATCGCGAATTCGTCGAGCATTACCACGACGCCATCACCATGATTTCGAGCGAGCAGGCTTTCCCCGGCCTCTATGGCAGCAACCCGGTGCTGGGCAATGGCGGCGAGGCCTTCGCGATCAATTACGGCGCCGACGGCATCGGCAGCGAGATCCTGGCCAACCG
>Ga0181519_10001494_pt1 | contig 20604 bp, 20 predicted proteins | sample PEATcosm2014_Bin_26_FD_121102 | JGI IMG/M metagenome (GOLD analysis project Ga0181519, IMG submission 121102) | Peatland microbial communities from MTU Mesocosm Facility, Houghton, MI, USA - PEATcosm2014_Bin02_10_metaG | ecosystem: Environmental > Terrestrial > Soil > Wetlands > Peat | place...
CGTTCACCGCGCCCGCCTTCACGGGACCGACCAATACGCTCGAGGCCCCGTCGACCGACCGCAACCTCTACGGCATGCGCGTCACCTGGGAAACGCCGATCGACGGCCTGCGCCTGCTGGGGGTCGGCTATAACACCAAGATCGACGCCACCACGGCGTCCGGCCAGGCACTGGGCATCAGCGGCAACGAGTCGCGCTATGTGCTGTCCGTCGACTACGTGACCGAGACCCTGGACATCAAGTCCGAATACTCGCACCACCGCTACCCCGACATGGCAGGCTTCCCGGTGGTGGCCTCGCGCTCCTGGTACCTGCAGGGCGGATACCACTACGGCGCCTGGACGCCGTACGCGCGCTACGACAGCGTGGTCACCGACACCGCCTATTCGAGCGATCCGAGCTTCTACCAGCGCGATTTCGTCATTGGCATCGACCGGCTGATCGCCAACAACCTGCACCTGCGCGGCGAGAACCACTTCAACCACGGCTACGCGATGCCGGTCATCAATGGCGACATCGCCGCCGGTACCGGCAAGGTGGACTGGTCGTTGCTGGCCGTGCAAATCAACTACATGTTCTGAACAGGGCGCAACCATGAACACCAAGCTGAAAGTATGGATCGGTGCCCTGGCCTGCCTGGCGATGACGCTGCCGGCCTGGGCCGGCGACTTCGTGATCATCGTCAACAAGGACAACGGCAACGACGTGAACCAGGAACTGGCGGCCAAGGCCTACCGCGGCGAGGCCAAGACCTGGGCCGGCGGAGGCAGCATCAACGCCATCGCGCTGCCGGAGGACAACGCGGTGCGGGTGGCCTTCGACAAGGAAGTGCTGGGCAAGGCGCCCTCGCAGACCAAGGCGATGTGGGCCGCGTTGACGTTTTCGGGCAAGGCGGCGCCGCCCAAGGTGGTGGACTCCGAGTCGGACGTGGTCAAGGCGGTGGCCGACAACAAGAACGCCATCGGCTACGTCTCGGCCAAGGCCGCCGGCGCCAGCGTGAAGATCGTCAAGTAATGCGCATGAAGGCGCCGAATCTCGCCACCGGGCCCAATAAATGTATCCCGCTGATGGGAAATCTGCGCGCTTATCTGAAGATCAGCTAACGAGGATCCCCGACAAGATGTACTGGAACCACCTGCAGAAGGCGTCCGGGGGACGCCAGGAACTCGCCGGCACGGCGCGGAACGGGTCTCACTCACCCGATCCCGCCGCCGGCGCATGTCCAGTGGGTACAACGGAGACACTCTAAGATGAAGAAGACGCAGATTTCCGCCTGCATCGCGCTGCTGCTCGCCGGCGCCGCGGCGCCGGCGCTGGCCGACGACGAGGTGCTGACCATCCACGGCTTTGGCAACCAGGACTACTGGCGCAGCGGCACCACCAGCTTCAGCGGCTCGGGCCCGCACGGCACCTGGCAGAACGACGACCTGGGCCTCATCTTCCGTGGCACCGTCAACGACAAGACCCACGTCTACGCGCAACTGCAGGCCGATGCCACCGACCCGGTACAGGTGCTGTGGATGTTCGTCGACTACCAGGTCAACGACGACCTGCGCGTGAAGGCCGGCAAGGTCAAGTTCCCGCTCGGCATCTACAACGAATACGTCGACACCCGCGGCCTGCAGCTGTCCGCGCTGACCCCGCTCATGTATTACGACGCCCTGGACATCGTGCATGACGCGTACCAAGGCGCCGGCCTGGACTACACCGCCGCGCTGGGCACGTTCGGCAAGGTCTACCTGCAGGGCTACTTCGGCAACACGCCGAACTCGCCCGCGCCCTACCAGGCACCGGCATTCACCTCGCCGGCCGACGTGCTGGAGGCCGACACCAACGACCTGCACCAATGGGGCTACCGCGTGAACTGGGAGACGCCCGTCGACGGCCTGCACCTGCTCGCGTCGGGCTACGACACCAAGACCGCCACGACCAGCCTGGGCGGACAGACGCCCAACATCGTGGGCAACGAGAACCTGTACATATTCTCCGTCGACTACACGACGGAGAAGCTCGACGTGAAGTCCGAGTACGCGCACCACCATTTTCCCTTGCTCGACGATCACCCCGGGCTGAGCTCGCATGCCTGGTACCTGCAGGCCGGCTACCACCTGGGCGACTGGACGCCCTACGCGCGCTACGACTCGGTCACGGCCGACAGCGCGCACGGCGGCGACCCGAGCTACTACCAGCACACCTTCGTGGTGGGCATCGACCGCCTGCTGCTCGACAACCTGCACGTGCGCGTGGAGGACCACCTGAACCACGGCTACGCCATGCCCGTGTTCGACGGCGACATCGCCGCGGGCACCGGCAAGGTGGACTGGACGCTGCTCGCCGTGCAAATCAACTACATGTTCTGAGGAGGAACCGACCATGAACCGCCGATTCTTGCGTACGGCCGCGGCCCTGGCCGGCCTCGCCGCCCTGATGATCGCCGGGCACGCCGGTGCCGCCGATTTCGTCATCATCGTCAACAAGGAAAACAGCAACCCCGTCGACGCGGACTATGTCGGCCGCGCCTTCCGCGGCGACGTCAAGACATGGCCCAGCGGCGAAGCGATCAGCGCCCTGGCGCTGCCCGAGGCCAACCCCCTGCGCGTGGCCTTCGACAAGGAGATCCTGGGCAAGGCTCCGAACCAGACCAAGGCGATGTGGTCCGCCCTCGTGTTCACCGGCAAGGCGGCGCCGCCCAAGGTGGTCGATTCCGAGGCCAACGTGGTCAAGACGGTAGCGGAGAACAAGAACGCCATCGGCTATGTTTCGGCGGGGGCAGCCGGCAGTTCCGTCAAGGTCGTCAAATAAGGCACGGCCGCTCGGCGAGCGGCTTTACATTTTCCCGGGAAATACAGGTCGCACTTCATGAACCTCAAGACTCGCATCTGGATGCTGCCCGCCATCGCCGCGGTGATCTTCCTCATCAGCGGCACCGCGGTTGTCGTCGTGGCTTCGCGCGCCGACGGAGCACTGGGCGCGCTCGGGGAGTCCGACTATCCCTACCTGGACGGGGTCAATCGCCTCGCCAACCAGCTCGAGAACCTGCACGGCACCCTGGCCGTGGCGATCGCCCAGTCGGACAAGGACATGCTTTCCGGGGCACAGGCCACGGCGGAGCAAATGCGCGCGACCCTGGAGCAGATCGGCAAGACGCCCGGCCATGCGCAGAACGCCAAGGAACTGACCGCCCTGTTCGACCGGTACTACTCCACCGCGCTGCCGGCCGCGCGCATCTTCATCGGTCTTGATCCCGGAGATGCCACGAGCGCCGTCGCGCCCATGCAAGCCAGCCTGAAGGATCTTCGGGCCGCCGTGAGCACGGCGCAGACGGCGGCCACGGAAGCCTTCAGCGCGCAGCTGGGTGGCGGTCGGGGCGGCGTGCGCCGCGCGGTATGGACGATGGTCGCGTCCTCGGCTTTCATCGTGACGGTCCTGGGCATCGGTTCCTACCTTCTGGTGACCAACATCTGGCGGCAGATCGGCGGCGAGCCCGAATACGCGCGCCGCGTCCTGCGTGCAATGGCCCAGGGCGACCTGGCGCAGCAGATCGACGTGGTGCCGCGCGCCCAGGCAAGCGTCCTGGCCGCCGTGCGGGAAATGTCCGAGGGTCTCTCCCGTCTCATCGCCAACGTGCGCACCGGCACCGAAACCATCGCCTGCGCCTCGCGCGAGATCGCAACCGGCAACCAGGACCTTTCGAGCCGGACCGAGGAACAGGCTTCGTCCTTGCAGCGCACGGCCGCCTCCATGGAGCAGATCAGCAGCACCGTGCGCCAGAGTGCGGATAACGCCAAGCAGGCGACCCAGCTGGCCAACCTTGCCTCCGCGGCGGCCGACAAGGGCGGCGCCGTCGTCGGCCAGGTCGTCACCACCATGGACGACATCCTCGCCTCGAGCAAGCGGATCGCCGAGATCGTGAGCGTGATCGACGGCATCGCCTTCCAGACCAATATCCTGGCGCTCAATGCGGCAGTGGAAGCGGCACGCGCCGGCGAGGACGGGCGCGGCTTCGCGGTCGTGGCCAGTGAAGTCCGCAACCTGGCGCAGCGCAGCGCGCAGGCCGCACGCGAGATCAAGACCATGATCGCCGAATCGGTGCGCAAGGTCGACGACGGCAACGCGCTCGTGAACCAGGCCGGAACGTCGATGGCCGAGATCGTCAGCCAGGTCAAGCGCGTCAACGACCTGATAGCGGAAATCTCCACCGCGGCGCTCGAACAGTCGCAGGGGATTTCCCAGGTGAGCCAGGCCGTGACCCAAATGGACACCGTCACCCAGCAGAACTCGGCCCTGGTCGAACAAAGCGCCGCAGCGGCCGAAAGCATGCGCAGCGAGTCGGCCCGGCTGGCCGACGCGGTGTCGGTTTTCAAGATCACGCAGCCCGACGGGCAACTGCAAAACGCCTAGCGCGGCAGGCCTGACGCTTGCAATCGTGCCCGGGCGCGCAGCGCCTCCCCGGCGCGGGTGCGGCGCCTCAGGCCGCCTCGCGGAACCGCAGGATCTCCACCCCGATCCCCGCGATGCTGTCGTAGATCTCCGTCTTCTCGCTCGACACGCGCACCGCAAGCACTCCCGGGCGCCGCAGCAGCTCGGCCGCGATATCGTCGACCAGGGTTTCCTGCAGGTTGATATGGCCGCGGGCGATGCGCTCCTGCACGATGCCGCGCACGGTGTCGTAGTCGAAGACCTCGCCCAGATCGTCCTTGTGGGGCGTGGTGGCGGCGAGCGCGACGAAGACATCGAGATTGAGCACGAGTTGCTGGGTGCCCTGGCGCTCGGCCGAGTAGACGCCGATGTTGGCATCCACCGCCCAGTCGCGCAGGAACAGGCGGCGGCACTGGGCCAGCCGGGGATCGATCAGTAGCGTGGACATGAGGAGGGACGGGGTTCCGTTCAGGAGGTCAAGAACATGATGTCCCGGCTGGTCGGAACGAGGTGCTGGCCGCCGTCGACCAGCAGGGTGGTGCCGGTGACGGCAGGGGCATTGGCGAGGTAGACCACGGCAGCGGCGATGTCCGCCGGCGTGCTGCCACGCTGCAGGGGCGTGGCGCGGTGGGCGGCGGCAAAGCCTGCGTCCGTCTGGCCCTTGGCCGGCAGGGAAATGCCCGGCGCCACGCCCACCACCCGCAGGCGCGGCGCCAGCGCGCGGGCCAGCAGGCCCGTGGCCGACTCGAGCGCCGCCTTGGAGAGCGTGTACGAGAGAAAATCCGGATTGGGGTTCCAGAGCTTCTGGTCGAGCAGGTTGATCACGACGCCGCGCGCATCGTCCGCAAGGCGCGCGTGCACGGCCAGCGCGAGGCGCACGGGCGCGGCGACATTGGTGCGCATATGCGCTTCGAAATTGGCCAGGTCGAAGTTCTGGGCTGTGTCGTGCTCGAAGAGCGAGGCATTGTTGACGAGGCAGCGCACGGTCCCGAGCGCGGCATCGACTTCGGCCAGCAGCGGCCCCATGTCGCCGGGACTCTCCAGGTCATGGTGCACGCTGATGGCCCGCCGGCCCAGGGCCCGGATTTCCGCCACCGTGGCAAGGGCCGCATCCTGGGAGCCGTGGTAATGCACCGCGATGTCCCACCCGTCGGCCGCCAGGGCGAGGCCAATGGCGCGGCCCAGGCGCTGGGCGCCTCCGGTAACCAGGGCGGTTCGGGGAGTGGCTGTTGTCATGGTATGGCGCTGTTGCAGGCGCAGTGTATCGGGTCGGCGCGACCGGCCGCCGTGGCGGGCCGCGCCCCCGGCGCCGCCCGCGCGACGGCGCACCGCGCATTCCCCCGGGTACCATTGGCCGGACCATGACCGTGAGCCCCGACACTGCCCCCCCGGAGGCGGCGCGGGAGGCCGGTGCGGCGCGGTCCGCCACCGCCCTGCCCCTGCCCGATGCCCAAGACCAGGCCCGCAGCGATGCCCTGCTGGCGAGAATCGGCACGCGGATCGCGCAGGCCGGCGGCTGGCTGCCCTTTGCCGACTACATGCAGATGGCCCTGTACGAGCCGGGCCTGGGCTACTACGACGCGCGCGGCGCCAAGTTCGGCGCCACGGGCGACTTCGTCACGGCGCCGGAGATCTCGCCGCTTTTTGCGCAGGCTCTGGCCGCTCCCGTGTCGCAGGCGTTCACGCAGTTGCCCGCGCAGCTCCTGGAGTTCGGCGCCGGCACGGGCGCCTTGGCGCACGACCTGCTTGCGGAGCTGGAGCGGCGCGGGACGCCGGCGCGGCGGTATTTCATCGTCGAGGTGTCGGCGGATCTGCGGGACCGGCAGCGCGCGCGGCTGGCCGGATTTCCCGTCACCTGGCTCGATGCCCTTCCCGAGGACTTCGAGGGCGTGGTCATCGCCAACGAGGTGCTCGACGTGATCCCGGTGACGCTGTTCGTGCGCGAGGCGGACGCGGTGCTGGAGCGCGGCGTGGTCCTGGCCGACGGCGGGCTGCGCTTCGCGGGCCGGCCGGCCGCACCGGCGCTGCGCGAAACGGTGCTGGCGATCGAATCGGTCGCCGGGTCCCTGCCCGCCGGCTACGGATCCGAGGTCTGTCCGATGGCGGGCGGCTGGATCGGGGCGGTGGGCGCGAGCCTCAGGCGCGGACTCGTGCTGCTGCTCGACTATGGTTTTCCGCGCCGCGAGTATTACCACCCGCAGCGCGCCATGGGCACGGTGATGTGCCATTACCGCCAGCACGCGCATGCCGATCCGCTGTGGATGCCGGGGCTCAACGACATCACCGCGCACGTCGATTTCACCGCCCTTGCCGATGCGGCCACGAGCGCCGGCCTCGACCTCCTGGGCTATACCTCCCAGGCGCGCTTCCTGATGAACTGCGGCATCCTCGATCGCCTGGCCACGCGCCTCGATGCGGCGACCACGGGCGCGGTGCAGCGCCTGTTGTCGGAGGCCGAGATGGGAGAACTGGTGAAGGTGATGGCCCTGGGGCGGGGGATGGACGGATCGGCGACGGGGTTCCAGCGCGGGGACCGGCGGCACCGGCTCTAGACCGGCGACGCGTCCGGTGGCTTCCGATGTGCATCAAGCCGGCTCGCGGAACTTGCCCAGGCGCAGGAATTTCGCGAAGCGTTCGAGTTCCGCACGCAGGGCGCCGGCAAAGGCCCTGTCCCGGGGCATGGCCCCGGCAACGTAGCCGATGTCGGCGACCAGGCAGTCGTCATCGACCGCCACATTGCCCCAACCGACCACCCGATCGCGCCACAGCAACGGCAGTGCGTAATAGCCCAGCTTGCGCCGGGGCGCGGGCGTGTAGGCCTCGAAGCGATAGTTCCAATCCCAGAAATGCTCGAAGCGGCGCCGGTCCCACACGACGGGATCGAAGGGCGCCAGCAGGCGCGCCATCGGCGGCTCCTGCACGGCAAAATCACCGGGCACTTCGTCGGCCGGCCAGTACCAGACGGCGCCGTCCACCGTGGCGCGCGCGAGGCCCTGCCGGGCGCGGACAGCAGCATGGTCCAGGGCTGCGTGGAGCTGCGGGGCCGAACGGCGCAGCATGGACACGAGCTGGGTGAGCGTGGCCGCCGGCAGGGGCGCGTACAGATTGACGGCCAGTTGCAGCAGCGTATCGGCGCGTTCCTGTCTCTCGCCGGCGCCGGGTGGCGGCGCGGCGGCATCGCGATGCGCATAGACGCGGATGCCCTTGTCGCGGCGGGCAACGCGCAGGTAACCCAGGTAATGCATGCGCTCGAGCAGTTGCGTCGTGACGTTGGAATCGCCCCCGAACCAGTTCTGCGCGCGGCCATGGCCGAAATGCCCTGCAGCCGCGCGCGGATGGATCTCCGCATTGCGCGCCGCATAGGCATGGATCTCCTCGATCCGGCGATGGGCCAGGGAGCCGCGCCGGACGTCGAGCCTACGCGGATGCAGGTGCACATGATGCCGGCGCGGGAGGTAGCCGTAATTGACGAAGAAATCCTCCTCGACGGGCAGCTGCGCGTAGCGGCGCTCGAGGTCGGCGACGCGGTAGTCGCGCACGCGATGGCGCAGGATCAGGTCCTGCGCCCGGGCGGGGGCGCGGATGGGATCGGCCTGGACGAAACCCAGCCGCTCCACGGCCTTGCGCAAGGTCGTGGGCGCGAAGAGCGAACGGGCGATCGCGTAGCGGCGCAGGACCGGCAGCGAAATCATGGCGCGAACAGTAAACCGATTTGCCAGAAATGCGCCAGGGGCCGATCATGCGTCGCTGCAGGCCGGCGCGCCCGGTCCGGTTCGCGGGGAAACGCCATGGACATCACGGATCTCACGGCCCACGCGCTGTCGCGGGCGATTCGCGCGGGCGAGGTGTCCTGCCGCGAGGTGATGGCCGCGACCCTGGCGCGCATCGATGCCGTGAACCCCGGTGTCAACGCCATCGTGAACCTGCGCGGGCACGAAGTGCTGCTCCGGGAGGCGGACGAACGCGACGCGCAGCTGCGGCGCGGCGCCACGCCCGAAGGACCCATCGGCTGGATGCACGGCATGCCCCAGGCCATCAAGGACCTGTCGCCCACCGCCGGCATTGCCACGACCCTGGGCTCGCCCCTGCTGCGCGATTTCGTGCCCGCGCACGACGGCCTGATGGTGCAACGGATGAAGGCGGCGGGCTGCATCGTCATCGGCAAGACCAATGTGCCGGAGTTCGGGCTGGGTTCGCACACCTTCAACGAGGTTTTCGGCGTCACCCGCAATGCCTACGACACGGGCAAATCGGCCGGCGGCAGCAGCGGCGGCGCGGCCGTCGCGCTGGCCACGCGCATGCTGGCCGTGGCCGACGGCAGCGATTTCATGGGCAGCCTGCGCAATCCGGCGGCCTGGAACAACGTATTTGGCATGCGCCCGAGCTACGGCCGGGTGCCGCTGTGGCCGGCGCCCGACGCCTGGGTATCGCAAATGGGCACGGAGGGTCCGATGGCGCGCACCGTCGGCGACCTTGCGCACCTGCTGGCCGTGCAGGCGGGCTATGACGCCCGTGTGCCGCTGTCGCTGGACGACGACCCGATCGACCCCCTCGGGCTCGACGGCCTCGATGCCCGGTCCGTGCGCATCGGCTGGCTCGGTGACCTTGCCGGTTACCTGGCCCTGGAGCCGGGCATCCGGGAGTGCTGCGAAGGCGCGCTGGTACGGCTGCAGGCCTTGGGCTGCGCCGTGGAACCGCTGCGCGCGCACTTTGACCCGTCGGAGGTGTGGCAGGCGTGGCTGGTGTGGCGGCGCTGGCTCGTGGCCGCGCGCATCGCGCCGTTTCTCGCGGCGGCCGGCAATCGGGCGCGCATCAAACCCGAAGCGCTCTGGGAGTACGACGAGGCGCGCGGCCTGGGCGCCGCCGAGGTGCTTGCGGCAAGTGCCGGGCGCACCCGCTTCTACCAGCACATGCTGTCCCATTTCGAGGATTGCGATTTCCTCGCGCTGCCCTGCGCGCAGGTCTGGCCGTTCGACGCCGTCCTGCGCTGGCCCCGGGAGATCGCGGGCCGCGCCATGGACACCTACCACAGCTGGATGGAGGTGGCGATATACGCCACCTTCGCCGGCCTGCCGTGCATCAGCGTACCGGCCGGTTTTGGCCCGGCCGGCCTGCCCATGGGACTGCAGATCATCGGGCCGCCGCGCGGCGACATGGCGGTACTGCGGATCGCCCATGCCTACGAGGCGGTGGCGCAGGAGATCCTGGCAATCCGGCCGGATACCCGCGCACTCCCGGAGTGAACATTTCCCGTTGCGCCCCTCAGGGGTCGGGGAGTTCCGCGCGCCATAATTCGGCTCCGCACCACCCGCCCCGGAGGTTTACGGATGGCAACCGCAGCTAGCCTGGAAGACTATCCCCTGCGCACCTTCGACAAGCTGCGCTACGGCGACACCGATCGGCAGGGGCACGTGAACAACGCGGTCTTCTCGACCTTCCTCGAGACGGGGCGCGTCGAGCTGGCCTTCGGGAGCGGCGAAGACCTCACCGACGAGGGCTGCTCCCTGGTGATCGCCCACCTGAGCCTGGACTTTGTCACCGAACTGCTCTGGCCGGGGCGGGTCGATATCGGCACCGGCGTCATCGCCGTGGGGCGCAGCTCGGTGCGCATGGAGCAGGCGCTGTTCCAGGACGGCCGCCTCGTGGCCCTTGCCGAGACCGTGACGGTGCAGGTGAACAATGCGACGCGGCGCGGACAGCCTTTGTCGGAGCGCGCGCTGGCGTACCTGGCCGGCTACCGCAAGGCGCCGCTCGACAGGGGGGCAGGGGCGGGAAGTTAAGGCGACGGTCGGGTGCGCGCTCCCTCACCCCGGCCCTCTCCCGGAGGGAGAGGGGGGACGGCGGGGCTGCCGGTCGGTCAATCGGTGGCGGCCAGTTCGAGCTTGTTGCCCTTGGCCTTGTCGGGGTCGAGCAGCCGTATCTTCACCGGCTGCACGTGCCAGATGCGCTCGCAATATTCGCGCACGCTGCGGTCGGAGGAGAACTTGCCCATGCGGGCCACATTGAGGATGGCCATGCGCGTCCAGTTGTCCTTGTCGGCGTATGCGGCGCTCACGAGGCCCTGGCATTCGACATAGGGCTGGAAATCGGCCATCAGGCGATACGGGTCGCCATTGAGAAGGGAGTCGACCACGGGCTTGAAGAGATCGCGGTCGCCGCGGGAGAAATGGCCGTCGGCGATGAGGTCGATCACGGCCCGCAGCTCGTCGTTGCCACGGTAGTAGGCCATGGGGTCGTAGCCGTTCGTCCAGGTGGCCTGGACCTCCTCGGCATCGAGGCCGAACAGGAAGAAATTCTCGGCGCCGACCTCCTCGCGGATCTCCACGTTGGCGCCGTCCAGCGTGCCGATGGTCAGGGCGCCGTTCATCGAGAACTTCATGTTTCCGGTGCCCGAGGCCTCCTTGCCGGCGGTGGAAATCTGCTCGGAAAGGTCGGCGGCCGGATAGACGCGCTGGCCGTTGGTGACGTTGTAGTTGGGCAGGAACACCACCTTGAGACGGTCGCGAACGGCCGGATCGCGGTTGACCACCTCTCCGACCGCCGTGATGAGCTTGATCATCAGCTTGGCGAAGCGGTAGCCGGGCGCGGCCTTGCCGCCGAAGATGAAGGTGCGCGGCAGCAGGCCGATGTCGGGGTCGGACTTGATGCGGTGGTAGAGCGCGACGATATGCAGCACGTTCAGGTGCTGGCGCTTGTACTCGTGGATGCGCTTGACCTGCACGTCGAACAGCGAGGCCGGGTCGACGGTGACGCCGGTGGCGCGGCGGGCGTGGCGCGCGAAATCCTCCTTGACGGAGCGCTTGATGAAACGCCAGTCGCGGCAGAAACCCGGGTCGGTGCTGAGGCTCTCGATGCGCCGCAGCTGCTCGAGGTCGCGCAGCCAGTCCTCGCCGATGGTCTTGGTGAGCAGGCTGGCGAGGCGAGGATTTGCCAGGGCCATCCAGCGCCGGGGCGTGACGCCATTGGTGACATTGTCGAACTTGGCCGGCCACAGCGCGTGGAAATCGGCGAGCACGTCCTTTTTCAGCAGCTCGGTGTGGAGCTCGGCCACGCCGTTGATCGTGTGGCTGCCCACGCTGGCCAGGTTGGCCATGCGCACGTAGCGCTCGCCCGATTCGTCGATGAGCGACAGGCGCGCCAGCCGCTCGCCGTCGCCAGGGAACTGCATCCGCACTTCGTCCAGGAAGCGCGCGTTGATCTCGAAGATGATCTCCATGTGGCGCGGCAGGATGCGCGTGAACAGGGCCAGGGGCCAGCGCTCGAGCGCCTCGGGCAGCAGCGTGTGGTTGGTGTAGCCGAAGCACTGCCGCGTCACGGACCAGGCGCGGTCCCAGGGCATGTCCTGGTCGTCGACGAGCAGGCGCATCAGCTCGGCGATGGCCACCGCCGGGTGCGTGTCGTTGAGCTGGATGGCGAATTTCTCGTGGAAGCGCTCCAGCGGGATGTTCTGCACGCGCATGATGCGCATCATGTCCTGCAACGAGCACGACACGAAGAAATACTGCTGCTCGAGGCGCAGCTCCTTGCCCTGCACCTGCTCGTCGTTGGGATAGAGGATCTTGCTGATGTTCTCCGAGACGATCTTCTGCTGCACGGCGCCGTAATAGTCGCCGCGGTTGAACACGCCCAGGTCGAAGGACTCGGGCGCCTCGGCCCGCCACAGGCGCAGGGTGTTGGCGGTGTTGTTGCGGTAGCTCAATATGGGGGTGTCATAGGGGGTGCCCAGGACCTTGCGCCCCGGCACCCAGTTCACGTGGCGCCGCCCGTCCTTGCCGATGTAGTGCTCGGTGCGCCCGCCCAGCTTGACCTCCACGGCCCATTCCGGCCGCGCGATCTCCCAGGGGTTGCCGTTGCGCAGCCATTTGTCGGTCTGTTCCATCTGCCAGCCGTCGACCAGCACCTGGGCGAAGATGCCGAACTCGTAGCGGATGCCGTAGCCGATGGAGGGGATCTCCAGGCTCGCCATCGAATCGAGGTAACAGGCGGCCAGGCGCCCCAGGCCGCCGTTGCCCAGCCCCGGCTCCTCTTCCTGGCCCAGCAGTTCCTCGAAGCTCAGGCCCAGCTCGCGCACCGCGGCGCGCACCTCGTCCTCGATGCCCAGGTTGATGAGGTTGTTGCCCAGGTGCGGGCCCAGCAGGAACTCCGCCGACAGGTAGGCCACGGTGCGCGAGCCCTGCTGCGTATAGGCCGTGGCCGTGCTGATCCAGCGCTGCAGCAGGCGGTCGCGCACGGTATAGGCCAGGGCCATGTAGTAATCGTGCTTGGTCGCCAGCGCGGCGAACTTGCCCTGGACGTAGTACAGGTTGTCCAGGAACGCGTGTTTCAGGGCGTCCTTGCCCAGGCCGGTGCGATGCTGTTGATTGCCTTCCGGGGGCGCAAACGGGCTCATGGGAACGGTGTCGGGGTTGTTCATGGCTGCAGTTTCCTCCGGATGCCGGGCGCGGTGCCTTGCCGACCGGCGATATTGACGCGTCGAAGCCGCCTGGGAAGGCGGAACTGTTGCATATACCGCAAGAATTGCGCCAAGCCACTGGCGCACCCCGGCTGAGAAATGCTCAAGAAAAGGCCGAAATCGACGATTTATGCCCCACCTCGCCAAGAGATGATAGCGGTTGCCTGCGGGGCCCCCAGGGTCTCGGTCCGCGTGCATGGCCCACGGCGCGCGGCGCCGGTGCGACTTGGCGTCATTGTCCTGCCTTCAAGGTGATTGGCTGCGTTCGAAAATGATGGACCATCCGCGCCCGCGCTGGCGCCTGGCATTGACGATCGCTGCGCTCCTGGCAGCGGCGTGGTCGGCTTGCGCCTGGTCATTGGCCCAGCGGTATTACGAGGCGCGCGCCGATGCGCTCATCGAACAGGCCGGGCGCCTGGCCGAGGTGCGCGCCAACGACCTGGCCGCCAGCATCCGGCGCAACCTGCATTACATCGCCGGAATCCCGGAAGTCATCGCGCAATCGGCCGAAGTGCGCGATGCGCTCGCGGGGCTGGCACGCGACCCGGCGCTGGCCCCGGGCGCCGGCGACGCGCGGATCCCCCGCCTGCGGGCCGACCCGCGCCTGCGCGCCCTGAGCCGCAGCCTGCAGACGGCGCAGCAGCGCCTCGACATCGACATCCTCTACCTGGCCGATGCCCAGGGCATCGTCGTGGCGGCGAGCGATGCCGGCGGCCCCGGCAGGAATGTCGGCACCGACGTCGCCGATCGCCAGTACTTCCGCACGGCGCGCGAAGGACGCAACGGCCTGCAGTACGCCATCGGCAAGTCCACCGGCGTTGCCGGACTGTTTTTCTCCAGCCCGGTCCTGGTGCAGGGCCGTTTTGCCGGCGCCGTAGTCTCCAAGGTCCACATGCCCAACCTGAGCTTCATGCTGGACCAGTCCGACGCCTTCCTGAGCGACGCCAATGGCGTGATCCTCATCGCCCACGACAAGCGCCTCGAGATGCAGGCGCTGCCGGGCGCGTCCGTCGATTCTGTCGATGCCACGCTCAAGCAACTTCGCTACAGCCGCAGCACCTTCGGGCACCTCTCGATCGAGCCCTGGCCCTATGCCGGCGCGCGCACGGCCGTCACGGTTGCGGGCAGCGCCGTGCCCAGCGTAGTGGCCGCCGAGGCGCTGCCCGAATATGGCCTGCAGGCCAACGTCAACAGCGAAATCCCGGCGATACCTCCGATGCGGACCGATCGGCTGGGCCTGGCCTTCCTGCTGGCCGTCGCCGGGAGCCTGCTGATCGCCCTGGCCTGCCTGGCGGCGGCCTTCACGCTCTCCCTGGGCCGCTCCCGCGCCCGCCTCTGGCACAAGGCCCACTACGACGCCCTTACCGGCCTGCCCAACCGCGAGCTTTTCTGCTTGCGCCTGGAGGCCGCGCTCGAGCAGGCGCGCCGCCATGGCCAGTGCCTCGCACTGCTGATGGGCGACATCGACCGTTTCAAGGACGTCAACGACAGCCTGGGGCACGATGCCGGCGACCGCGTATTGCGCCGCGCGGGCATCCAGATCAGCGCGTCGGTGCGAACGTCCGATACCGTCGCGCGCCTGGGCGGCGATGAATTCATCGTCCTTCTGCCCGATGTCGGCGGCGCCGAACAGGCCGCTGCCATCGCCTCGAAGATCGTTGCCGCCATGGCCGTGCCGTTCTCGGTGCGCGGCGCGCCGGCGCAAGGATCGATGAGCCTGGGGATCGCGCTTTTCCCGCGGGACGGCGACACGGCCGAGGCCCTCCTGCGGCGGGCCGACGAAGCGATGTATGCGGCCAAGCGCCAGGGCGGCAACCGCGCGGCGGGCGCGGCGGACATTGCGCCCGCGCCATCGAGGAAACCCGATGCGTTGGCCGGGTCCCTGGCCAGGCATCACGGCGCCGCGCCGGAGAGCCTTGCACCGGCCGCCGTCTCGGCCGTCGACTAGAATCCCGCCGGCCACCGAGGGTCGGCGCATGCTGGCCGGCCGCGGTGGCAAGCCTGCGGACGCGCATCGTGCGCACGCCCGGCGCACGTCCCTGGAGATGTCATGAACGGCACTGCCGCCGCGCAGCCCGCCGCCGTGCGGCGCATCGCCGCTCCCTCGCCCCGCCAACTGGACGAACTGGCGGCGGTGCTGATCGATTGCGTCGCGGGCGGCGCATCGGTTAGCTTCATGCACCCCTTGTCGCACGCGGCCGCGCGGGCCTTCTGGACGCAGGTTGCCGCGGGCGTGGCCTGCGGCGAGCGCGCCCTTTTCGTTGCCGAGGATGCGGCGGGCATCGCCGGAACCGTCCAGCTCATCTTGTCCCAACCGGAAAACCAGCCGCATCGCGCCGATGTGGCCAAGATGCTGGTGCACCGGCGGGCGCGCCGCCGCGGGCTGGGAGCGGCCCTGATGCAGGCGGCGGAGGACGCCGCGCGGGCCGCAGGCAAGACGCTGCTCGTGCTCGATACCGCCGATGCCACGGCCGAGCGGCTGTACCGCCGCCTCGGCTGGCAGACCTGCGGCGTGATCCCCGGCTACGCGCTGCTGCCCGGCGGTGGCCTGTGCGACACCACGTTCCTGTACCGGAATCTGGTGCCGACGGCCGGACCCGGCGGGCTTGCAATCGGGGACGCGGACCCCAGCTAAGGGTTTTGCAGGTGCGGCAGGGAGCGGAAAATGGGTGCTGCAGACAGCGAACTGCTGGACGCGTATTCCTCGACGGTCAGTCGCGTGGTGGACCGGATAGGGCCCGCCGTGGCGGCCGTGCACGTGGGCAAGCGCCGGCCCGAGCGCGCCGGGGCCGACGCGCCGGACGCCGCCGGCGCCCAGGGCAGCGGCTCGGGTTTCCTGTTCACGCCCGATGGCTTCGTCCTCACCAATTCGCACGTGGTGCGCGCCGGGCAGGCGCCCCGGTCGGGAGCGCCGGCCAAGCTGCGCCACTGGATCGCGCTGGCCGACGGGCGCAGCTTCGACGCTCGCTGGGTCGGCGACGATCCGGACACGGACCTGGCCATCCTGCAGATCGATGCGCTGTCGCAGGGCGCGCTCGCGCATGCGCCGCTGGGCCAATCGCGCACCCTGCGGCGCGGTGAAATCGCCATCGCCATCGGCAATCCGCTGGGCTTCGAGCATACGGTGACGTCGGGCATCGTCAGCGCACTGGGGCGCAGCATGCGCGCGAGCACCGGCCGCCTGATTCCCGACGTGATCCAGACCGACGCCGCGCTCAATCCCGGCAATTCCGGCGGGCCCCTGCTCAATGCGCGCGGGGAGGTCGTCGGCGTCAACACCGCGCTGATCCGCGGCGCCCAGGCCATCTGCTTCGCGGTGGCCATCGACATCGCCACGTGGGTGATTCCGCAGCTGCTGCAGCACGGGCGCGTGCGGCGCGGTTTCCTGGGCGTGGGCGGCACGGCCATGCAGCTGGACCGGCGCGTGATACTGGCCTACGGGCTGGAGCAGGAGTCGGGCGTGCGGGTGGTGTCGGTGGAGGCCGGCAGCCCGGCGGCCCTCGCGGGCGTATTGCCCGGCGACGTGCTGCTGGGGATCAACGGCACCACGCTGGCGTCTCCGGACGCGCTGCACCAGGCGCTCGACGCCGACAGCATCGCGCGCGACAGCGTCCTGAAGCTGCTGCGCGGGGCGCGCACGCCCAAGCCGTATTACGTCACGGTGCGGCCGCTGGAGCGGCCCGGCGCCTGATCGCCATCCCGCCGAAGGACTGGCAGTTGGGCATCATGGTGAGCACATTGATCGTGATGTGCGCCGGCCGCATGGCGATCCAGTGGACGGTCTCGGCGATGTCGGCCGCGGTGAGGGGCTGGGTGCCTTCGTAGACCTTGCGGGCGCGCGCCACATCGCCGCCGAAACGCACCTCCGAGAACTCGGTGCCGCCGCACAGCCCGGGTTCGAGGCAGGTGGCGCGCACGCCGGTGCCGATGAGATCGGCATTGAGGTTCTGCGTGAACTGGTGGACGAACGCCTTGCTGGCGCCATAGACATTGCCGCCGGGGTAGGGGAACTCGCCGGCCACGGAGCCCACGTTGACGATGGTTCCGCTGCCGCGCGCGACCATGGCCGGCAGGAAGGCGCGGGTCACATGCACCAGCCCCGAACAATTCGTGGCGATCATGCGGTCCCACTCCTCGATGCTCGCTTCCTGGGCCGGCGCGATGCCCAGCGCCAGCCCGGCGTTGTTGACCAGCACATCGACCTGGGCAAATGCGGCGGGCAGTTCGCGCGCGGCGCGCGCCACGGCCGCGTGGTCGGTGACGTCGAGCTGCAGGGGCAGCACGCGCTGCGGGAAACGCTGCGCCAGGTCCTGCAGGGGTTCGAGGCGGCGCGCGCAGGCGATGACCTGCGCGCCGTCGGCCAGGAAGCGTTCGGCGATCGCCCGGCCGAAGCCGACGCTGGCGCCGGTGACGAGTATGGTTTTCAAAGAAGAGCCTCCGTAGGAAGATGACATTCTGCGCCGCCGGCCTCACGCGGCCGCTGCCCGCCCGCGCCCGGCCCGGCGGCTCAGCGCAGTATCGATTTCGAGAACACGTTGAGCACGATGACGCCGGCGGAGATCAGCCCGATGCCGCAGAAGCCGGCCAGATCGAGTTGCTGGCCGTACATGACCCAGCCGGCGAGCGCGATCAGCACCACGCCCACGCCCGACCAGACCGCATAGGCGACGCCCATGGGTATCGTGCTGAAGGTCAGCGACAGGAAATACAGGGCGCCGCCGTAGCCGACGATCACGACGATCGACGGGACCAGGCGCGTGAATCCGAGGCAGGCGCGCAAGGCGGTCGTGGCGGAGACTTCGCAGACGATGGCGATCGCCAGGTAGAGCCAGTGCATGGAAAATCCCGAGGGCAGATTAGGCGCTATCCTACCGCCCATGAGCCTGGAAACCATCGAACTGCAAACGGGCGCCGCTCCTGCGGCGAGCATCGTCGTGCTCCATGGCCTGGGCGCCGACGGCAACGACTTCGTGCCCATCGCGCGGGAACTCGACCTCGCCGCCGTGGGCCCGGTGCGCTTCGTGTTTCCGCACGCGCCGGTGCGTCCTGTGACGATCAATGGCGGGCACCGGATGCGCGCCTGGTACGACTTGCTGACGCCCGATCTGGCGCGCCGCGAAGACGAAGCGGGATTGCGGGCCTCGTGCAGGGACATCCAGGCGCTGCTCGACCGCGAGGCCGAGCGCGGCATCGCGCCCGCGCGAACCGTGCTGATGGGCTTTTCCCAGGGTTGCGCCATGACCCTGATGACGGGCGTGCGGGCCCCGCAGCGGCTGGCCGGGCTGGCGGGACTCTCCGGCTACCTGCCGCTGGCCGCCGCCACGGCCGCCGAGCGCAGCGGCGCGAACCAGGATGTGCCCGTCTTTCTTGCCCACGGGCGCTTCGACCCGGTGGTGGCGTACGAGCGCGGCAGCGACTCGCGCGATGCGCTGGCGGCCCTGGGCTACCGCATCGAGTGGCACGAATACGCGATGCAGCACTCGGTGTGCGCCGAGGAGGTCGCCGACCTGAACCGCTGGCTGATCCGCGTGCTGGCGCGGCCCTGAGGGCAAGGACGCCTACATCTCCTCGTCGGGTATCCGGTTGAGCGGCCCGATGCAGGCATCGAGCGACTCGGCCTCGCAAAAGATGATCATGGTGCCGGACGGATGGAAACGCACGAAGGTGGTGGCCTCCTGCCCCACCTTGAGGGTGGCGCCGGTGCAGTCCTGCTTGCCGTTGTGGCGCGTTATGCGATCCACCAGCTTGTAATAGCCGCGCGCGCTGGGTGCGGCCGAAATCTCGAACACGCTCTCGGAAACCTCGGCCCCGCTGGTCACGACCGTGGTGCCGTCGCGGCGGAAATGGTAGGTCTCGGCGCAGATGCCGTCGGCCAGGACGACCTTCCACGTGCCCAGGATGGGATGGGCGGGGTCCAGGGGCGGCGGGGCCTGCGCGTGCGCCAGGGATAGCGCCGCCATGCCGAGCAGGCCTGCAAGAGCGGTTCGCATCGTCGACTCCCCGGCGCGGTCCGAGGCCGCGCTCACCCGAAGGGACTCACGCCGAACAGCCACGCATGCGCGTAATGGGCAAACAGGGCCCAGGCCACGGCGCCCAGCAGCACCGCGGCCAGATCGCGGCTGATGCCGATTGCCGGGTAGCTTACGCCGGCAGCGCGATCGCGGCGGCGCGATGCGGCGAAATCGAGGATGGCCCAGGCCAGCAGGCTGCCGAAGAGAACGATGTCGGCCAGCGTGCCATTGGCCAGCAGATGCGCCAGCGCCCAGACCTTGACGGCGGCCACCATCGGATGGCCGATGGCCGACTTGATGCGGGTGCCCGGAAGATAAGCGGCCACGAGAAGTATGAAGGCGAGGAGCACCAGCAGGCCGGCGACATGGCGCGTCCAGAGGGGCGGCACCCACACCTGCACGGGCGCCGCGCGGGCCATGCCGAACCCCCACAGCATGAGCAGGAAACCGCCCGCCGAGACGAGGGAGACCAGGCCCTTCCAGCGCGCCTCCCCGATGCGTTCGCGCTGACGCGTGCGCCAGCCCTCGGCAAAGATGCGCACCGAATGGGCGCCCAGGAAAATCACCAGACCGGCAATCAGCAAAAGCATGTATCGCATCCTTCGATGTGGCAAGCGCGCGGATCAGGGAAACGCGGCGGCAAGCGCGGCGCGCCGTGCGCCGGCGATGGCCTGGGCGATGGCGCCCGTGTCGGGGCCCGCGGACCGCGCCACGGCACCGGCATCCACGCCGGCAAAAACCGCGGCGGCCTCGCGCCACCGTCCGACATCCTGCCGGTCCAGCGCCTGGAACGCAAGGAGCAGCTGCTCGAAACGCGGCGGGCGGCGCAACACGTCGGCGCGTTCGAGCACGGGGGCCATGGACGCGGCGCTGCGGGCCGTGCGCAGTGCGGGGCGCAGTTCGAACAGCAGGCGCGCCAGTTGCAGGCTGTCGGCGTCGGCCCGCAGCCGGCCGAGCAGCGCTTCCAGGTCCGCTGCCGAGGCGGCGCCTGCGCACAGCACGGCAAAGCGCGCGGGCAGGGGCGCGGCCAGCAGCGCGGCCCGATCGAGCGCGGCGAGCACCTCCGGCGCGGGATGCAATTGCGGGGCCAGGCGGGCGAGCAGGCCCGTCAGCTGCAGCACCTCGACGAGGCGCGAGGGCCGCTCCTCCATGAGGCCACGGGAGAGTTCCTGCCAGACCCGCTCCGGGACCAGGGCGTCGGCTTCGCCGTCGGCAACCATCTGGCGCGCCTGGGCCAGGGTCTCCGCGGCGATGGAGAATTCATGGAAGCGCGCGGCGAAGCGCGCGAGGCGCAGTATGCGCACGGGGTCTTCGGCAAAGGCCGGGCCGATGTGCCGCAGCACGCGCGCGCGCAGGTCGGCCAGGCCGCCCAGCGGATCGACGAGCCGGTTGCGCTCGTCGAAGGCCATGGCGTTGACGGTGAGGTCGCGCCGCTGCAGATCCTGCTCCAGCGTCACCTCCGGGTCGGCGTGCACCACGAAGCCCCGGTAGCCCGGCCCCGTCTTGCGCTCGGTGCGCGCCAGGGCGTATTCCTCGCCGGTCTGGGGATGCAGGAAGACCGGAAAATCGCGGCCCACCGGCTTGTAACCCAGGGCCACCATCTGTTCCGGGCTCGAGCCGACCACCACCCAGTCGCGGTCGCCGCTGCGGGTGGGCCGGCCCTCGGCTTCGAGGAGCCGGTCTCGCACCCAGCCGCCCACGATGTAGGTCTTCATGTCGGAA
>Ga0181519_10001495_pt1 | contig 20602 bp, 17 predicted proteins | sample PEATcosm2014_Bin_26_FD_121102 | JGI IMG/M metagenome (GOLD analysis project Ga0181519, IMG submission 121102) | Peatland microbial communities from MTU Mesocosm Facility, Houghton, MI, USA - PEATcosm2014_Bin02_10_metaG | ecosystem: Environmental > Terrestrial > Soil > Wetlands > Peat | place...
CAACCTGGTTACATGGCTACAACTGGCACCGACCCCACATGAGCCTCGCCGGCCAGCCCCCGATCCATAAACTCCGCCTCAACAGGAATAACCTGTTGAGACTCCACAGCTAGCGGGCAGCCGCGCGCGGCGCGGCGGCCCATTCCGAACTGCCAGGATTGCGGCTGGATTTGATGGCTGCGTACCCGCAGAATCGCGCCACCGTCGCAGCGCAGCGGCGGCCGAGGCCAGGAACGCCCATGCTGTCGAACTTCGCCGGAATCGACCTCAACGCCATGCCGTCGCTCGCGCGGGGCGAGGTGCGCGCCCACCGCGTTCCGCTGGTCGCGGCAACAGCCACCGCGCTCGCGGGTTACGGCCACCTGGTGCCCGACTTTGCGCTCGGCCGGGTGACGATCGTCACCTGGCCGCAGCCCGGCTGGCGTCCCGTCGTCCCCGGCACGGGCAATGAGGGCGGCATCGTCGAGGACAGCTTCGTCATGGAGCGCCGCGGCGAGATCCAGCATGCGCTCAATCGCGCCGTCGGCCGCAGCTACGTCACCGGCTTTTTCGCCGATCCCGCCTTCGCCTCCGCCGAGCGCACGGCGACGGACACGAGCCGCATCTACACGCACGAGGCGAACTACCACCCCGACGGCGGGCAGATATTCGGGCCGCGCAATGCCGCCGCGTTCGTCGCCCTGCTCGCGAAGCCCGGCGATGACATCCGACCCGAGGACTTCGTCGCGTTCTACTGCGACGGCTCGTTCGGCATCCACATCGACCCCGGGGTCTGGCACCAGCCGCTGTTCCCGCTCGCGGCAACCGCGGAATTCGACGACAAGCAGGGGCGCGTGCACGCCTGCATCTCGGTCGACTTCGTCAGCGAGTTCGGCTGCTACCTCGAGGTGCCGCTCGTGCCACCCGCCCGCGTGCCCTCGGTGCGCTGACGGGCGGCGGGCGGTGCCGCGTGCGCCGCTGCGATGAACGCGGCACCCCGCTACCGGCGCGTGCGTTGACGAGGCCGACCAGCCGGTCCTCCCGGGCGGCGAGCCCCGTGCGCCGGCCGCCAGGGCCGCGGCGGATCGCGCGCCGCCCTCGGCCGGTCGTCTGCTAGACTCGGACGGGCGCTTCCTCATAACTATTACTTCAATCCAGGGGCGGTACTCCGTGGCGGCGTCGATGAATCGCATCAGGCTGCACAAGCAGGCGATGATCGGCCGCTATTCGCAGTCCGACGACGCGAAAGGTCTGGCGCAGGTCCTGGTGACGCTGCTGCCCTTCGCACTCCTGTGGTGGCTCGCCATGCAGGGGCTGCGCGTCGCTCCCTGGCTGACGGCAGCGGCGATCCCGGCGATCGCGCTCCTGACGCTGCGCGTGTTTGCGCTGATGCACGAATGCGGTCACGGCAGCCTGTTCCGCAGCCGCCGGCTGAATCGCGCAGTCGGGTTCGCGCTCGGCGTCATCGCCGGGATGCCGCAGTACGTCTGGTCGCAGCATCACAACTTTCACCACGCGCACAACGGCAACTGGGAGAAATACCGCGGCCCCTACACGACGTTGTCCGTCCACGAATACGCGGCACTGAGCGACCGCCAGCAGCGTCTCTACCGCCTCAAGTGCAGCATGGCGACGGCGCCCCTGGCGGGCTTCATCTATCTGATCTTCAATCCCCGCTTTACCTGGCTGAAGGGCAGCATCGGCCTCATGGTCCGGCTGGTGCGCGGCAAGATCGCTGCGCCGCACGTGTCCCTGCGGGACCATGCCGCGGGCTATCAAACCCGCTACTGGAAGTCGTCACGCGAGTACTGGCACATGTTCTGGAACAACGTCGTGCTGCTCTCGGTCTGGGCGCTGATGTGCTGGGCGTGCGGGGCCTTGCTGTTCTCCGCCGTCTACGTGATCACGGTATCGGTTGCCGGCGGCGCCGGGATCGTCCTCTTCACCGTTCAGCACAATTTCACGCATTCCTATGCGAGTGACAGCAAGCACTGGGACTTCGACACCGGGGCGATCAGGGGCACCAGCTTCCTGGTCCTGCCGCGCTGGCTCAACTGGTGCACCGTCGACATCGCCTACCATCACATCCACCATCTGTCCGCTAACATACCCAACTACGCCCTGGCCAGATGCCACGACGAATACCAGCATCTGTTCGCGGACGTGACCCGGGTGAGGCTGGCGCAGGTGCACGGCGCCCTCAAGTTCATTCTTTGGGACACGCACGCGAGGCAGATCATCTCGGTTGCCGAGTATCAGGAACAGCTGCTCGCCCGCGCCGCCTGAGCGGGGCACGGGGCGCCATCCTCGAACTGCCGCGCGCGTGGCGGCGCACCACTGGTCGAGCGGTCAGTCTCGGCTGGCATGGCAGAATGGCGCCGGCTTGGCGCGGCGACGTGCCGGGCGCACGTTCTGCCGGCGACACACGGGGCCGAGACGCGGGTGCTGCAGCGATGAAGATCCTGGGACTCTCCGGCAGTCTGCGGGCTGCGTCCGTCAATTCGATGCTGCTGCGCGCGATCCAGCAGCTCGCGCCCGGCGACATCCAGTTCTCGATCGCCGCTGGATTGGGCGAATTGCCGCTTTTCAATCCAGACCTCGAGGCGAGATTGCCCGCCCGCGTCGTTGCCTTTCACCAGGCGGTCGCCGCGGCGGACGCATTGCTGTTCGCGAGTCCGGAATACGCGCATGGCGTGACCGGCACCATCAAGAATGCGCTCGACTGGCTGGTCGGCTTCGAGCCATTTGCCAACAAGATTGTGGCCGTGCTGAATGCATCCCCGCGAGCGCACCATGCCGATGACGCCTTGCGCGAGACCCTGCGGACGATGGCCGCCGTGATCATCGAGCCGGCATCGATCGCCATACCGTTGCTCGGTGCCGGGCACGACGAGTCCGCGATCGTGGCCAGCGACTCGCTTGCGCCGGCGATCAGGGCGTCGCTCCGCGCCATCCAGCTCGCAGTCGCGTCGCACCGCTCCACAGCGTCAGCAGAATTCCCGCTCGGTTAGGCGCGCCGGCCGACGCGACGGCTGGCGTTGCCTGGCACCCGGCGGTCAGGCCGCGGTACGGAGGTCCGGACGGCACATGGACTTCCCGTACCCGGGGAGCGAGGCCCGCCGAATTGCATTCTGAGGCCATCGGATGACGACTGGAGGCCCCTGCGCGAGCCTCGGCACCGGGAGGTCGCAACGACGACCGCGCCTCGCGACCGGCGAAGCTGCTGCATCGACTGACGCATGCGCCTCGCCGATGGTGGTGCGGAGGCTTGCACGGTGACCCGGTCCACGGGCAGTCTTCGCGCATGCCAAGACTGCACCCTACCGTCGCGCCAGCGCGTGGCTTTCTGGACTGGCCGGTAGCGACCGACCCTGCCGAATGGTCTGCCGACGTGGCGCTCATCGGTATTCATCACAGTGAGCCGTATGCGGGCGATGCGCGCCCGAACGACCAGGCGCGCGCGCCGGACGCCATCCGCCTCCGGTCCGAACAGATTTCCTGCGGCGGCGAGCAGTGGGACTTCGATCTCGGCGCGCCCCTCGCGGCGCTGCTGCCACGTTGCATCGACATGGGCAACGTCGGCTGGACCGGCGGCAGTTACGAGCAATACGCGGCCGAGATCAGTGCCCGGGTGCGCCACCTGTGGGCGCAGGGCGCGCAGATCCTCGCCCTCGGTGGCGATCACGGGGTGACGATCCCCGTCGTCGATGCGCTGGACGCGGCCGGCGAGTCCGTCCACGTCTTTCATGTCGATGCCCATCTCGACTGGCGCGAGGAAGTGGGCGGGGTGACGCGTGGCTACTCGAGCCCGCTGCGTTGGGCCAGCAGGAATCCGCATGTCGCAGGCATGACACAGGTCGGCTTGCGCCAGACGGGCAGCGCCCGACGCACCGAGGTCGAAGCGGCGCGCGCGTACGGTTCGCACCTTTTCCCGGCCGACGCGTTGCGTGACAACGGGTGGGATCCGGTGCTGGCGACGATTCCGGCCGGACGTGCCGTCTACATCACGATCGATGCGGACGGGATGGATCCGACCGAAATGCCGGGCGTCATGGCGCCGTCACCCGGCGGCATCCTCTATCGCGAGATCGCTCCCGTCCTGAGGCGCATCGCGCGCAATCACCGCGTGCTCGGCATGGACGTGGTCGAAGTGGCTCCGGGTCAGGACAGCACGAACGGCATCACGGCGATCATGGCCGGGAGGCTGCTCGTCAATGTGCTCGGCGCCTCCTGGGGTCCGGACGGGGCCTTGCGCCGGCGCTGGTCTGACGGCGGCTGAGCGGCCGGGCGAACGACTCTCGCGACAGAGCGGCGGCGGCTCGGCGTCCGCCACTTCGTCGGCCGGCGCCTGCACCGATTCCTGGTCGCGGCGTGTCGCTCATTGGGGCCGAAGGCCGGGTTATCACTGCGCTAGGCGAACCCGAGAAGAACTGCCAAGGCCCGATTCGCTCCGAGCATGACTTCATCGTCTAGCCGGCCAATGAGCTTGCCGGTCTTGCGCCGGGCCACGGTCTGCGCTTTGTCGGTCATGACCTGAGAAGGCCTGCGCAGGCCGTCGATCTCGCTTGGCGCGACTGTGATTCGGAGCAGCGGTGCATCGCGCAATTCGCTGGTCACGGGCAAGATGGTTACCGACGCGTGCGCATCAAACAGGTCTGACTGGATGACAAGGGCGGGTCGAGGCTTACCGTGGTCGCCTGTCAGCGCGACGGTCACCAGATCCCCGCGCGTCACTTCCGGCCCTCCCGGTCCGCCGCGGCATCGAGCCACTTGAGGGTCTTCGCCTCGTGGCGGCCCCCACGCAGCGACAGGCACTGACGCCGGCGCTCCGCGGCAAAGCCTGATCGCCGTGTATCAGGTACCCAGATCTGTACCGGCCGCAGTCCTGCGGCACGCAATGACACGCGATGCTTCGCCACACGCTCAGCGACCCGCGTCCGGCCCTTCACCCTCGCTCTCCACCGCTTGTTACATGTAACAACGTACGCGCCGCCGCTGTTACCTCCAACAACTCGCCGCGATGCTTTCGGGTTACCGAGCGATTTGTAACCGAGCGCTGATCATCCGCTGCATCCAACGTGCAACCGATGCGTTCGCTCCCCCGGTACATTGGTCTACCGCCGATACCGACGGCATGCGCGCGCTTTCGAGCCACGACCGGCCTCTCAATCGGCCAATTCGCCCGCCCGGAGGCGGCGTTCAATTCTTAAGGCAGGGTACGCGGCAGCCATCGAACGCCCGGGTATGGCAGGCTGCATGGAATCAGATATTGATGCGGAGCTCGCTGCGAAAGGTACGCGTGACCGACCCAAATAAAGCGGTCTTCCTAAGTCACGCGTCCCAGGATGCACAGGCTGCCGAGCAGCTTGGCAACTCGCTGCGCAGTGCCGGCATCGAGATCTGGTTCGATCAGAGCGAACGTCGCGGCGGGGATGCGTGGGATGCGCTGACCCGCCGACAGGGCAAGGGCTGCTACCTGTTTGTGCCGGTCATCTCGGCGAACACTCGGTCGCGTGAGGAAGGCGAGGTATCAGCGGCCAGGTGCGCCCGGCACTCGTCAAGTTCGGGCACACAGCGGGCACCACGCAGAGAACACACGAACTGAAATTCGCGTCGGTTTATGTAACTGATTGATTTTAGGTGGTGGCCAGGGAGGGAATTGAACCCCCGACACGCGGATTTTCAGTCCGCTGCTCTACCAACTGAGCTACCTGGCCGCGATAACTATTTGATTTCACTCGATCCGAGCGGATCCGGAGCATCGAGCGGGCGCGTATTAGACCGGGCCGTCCCGCAGCCCGTCAAGGATCAGCCGCTCGCGCCGGGATCCTTGTAGCCCTCCGGCTTAGCGGCTCCCTTGCCGAACAGGAACGCTTCCATCTCCGCCACCAGCCGCGCTCGAGCCTTCGGCTCGATCGGCGTCAGCCGGTATTCGTTGATCAGCATGGTCTGGTGAGCCACCCAGCGCTGCCAGCCCTCCTTGGACACCTCGGCGTAGATCCGCTTGCCGAGCTCGCCCGGATACGGAACGTAGTCGAGCCCCTCCGCCTGGCGCCCGAGCACAACGCAGTCCACCATTCGCACCACCTGCGACTCCCCTAAGCGCGGCTCCGCTGCACCGGAGCCGGCGCTGCGAAAGCTGCGAGAAATGCGGCCACTGGCGCTGCAAGCCCGATGCTCGCGCGTCCGCACGAGTTGTACCACGTGCGCGGCACGCCCTCTACGCTCGCGGCCCGCGTCGACCTCGTGGCCGCGACTACCGGGATGGCCTCGAGCTCGAAGTGCGTGAAGGCATGGCGGACCATCGGCGCGACACTGAGCCGCTTCGCGGCGGCACTCGCCCCGAGATCACGGCGCAGGGCGTCCGCGACGAGGGCACGACTCTCGAATTCGGGAAAGCTCCACAGCCCGCCCCAGATTCCCGATTCGGGCCGCCGCTCGAGCAGTACGTGCGTGCCACGCGTCAGCACGAGCCAGTACACGCGCCGCACCGGACGCACGCGCGGCGGCCGCCTCGCCGGCAGCAGTTCGGCCCGCCCGCTCGCGCGTGCGCGGCAGCCAGGCGCGACTGGACAGCGCTCGCAGGCTGGCTTCGTGCGCGTGCACAGCGTCGCGCCGAGATCCATCGCCGCCTGTGTAAATTCCGCCGCATGATCCGGCGGGGTGACGAGTTCGCTGAGCGCCCAGAGCCGGCTCGCGATGCGGGCGTCGCCCGGGAAGCCGTCCACCGCGAACCAGCGTGCAAGAACGCGCTTGACGTTGCCATCGAGTATCGGGTGGCGCTCGCCACGCGAGAGCGCGAGTATCGCCGCGGCCGTCGAACGCCCGAGGCCCGGCAACGCCATCAGTGCGTCGATGCCGGCCGGCACCTCACCCGCGTGCTCGGCAACCACGATGCGCGCGGCGCGGTGCAGGTTCCGCGCCCGCGCGTAGTAACCGAGCCCGGACCAGTGGTGCAGCACCTCGTCGGACGCCGCCCGCGCAAGGTCGGCGACGGTCGGGAAGCTCGTCATGAAGCGCTCGAAGTACGGAATTACCGTGGCAACCTGCGTCTGCTGCAGCATCACCTCGGACACCCAGACGCGGTAGGGCGTCGGGTCTCGCTGCCACGGCAGGTCGTGGCGGCCGTGTAGCCGAAACCAAGACAGCAGCGCGGGTGCGAAGGACGCAGCCGCTGACGCCGCGCGGCTGTCGTCAGCGGCGCTGCCGTGCGTCGCCGGCCCGATGACTGCAGGCCTGCGCCGCTTTGCGTGCGATCCGGTCTTCGTCTGCTGGCGGGGCGAGCCTGTGCGCATGGCCGCATTGTAATGCCGGACGATCCGAGTCGCGGCCCGCGCGTGTGGCGCGCCGCAGCGCGCGCTACTCGAGTTCCTGTCCTGCGACGCGATTCCGGCCCGCCTGCTTGCTCTGGTAGAGGCAGATGTCCGCCTGGGCCAGGAGCGCGTCGGCGCCCGCTACCTGGGCCCGGCCCGCACGCAGCGTGGCGACACCGAAGCTCGCGGTGATCGTGAGCGTTGACGATCCGTGGCCAATCGAGAGCGCCCCGGTCGCGAGGCGGAGTTTCTCCGCCACCGTCAGCGCCCCGTTGAGGTCGGTCTCGGGCAGCACGACGACGAATTCCTCGCCACCATAGCGCCCGACCCAGTCGATGTCGGCGCGCACCGAGGCGCGCAGCATGCGCGCGAACGCCCTCAGCACCTCGTCGCCGGCGGGGTGCCCGTGGGTATCGTTGACGTTCTTGAAGTGATCGATGTCGCACATCACGACCGCGACCGGGTGCCCGTAGCGGCGCGCGCGTTCCACCTCGGAGGGCAGTTCGTCGACGAGGTACCGGCGGTTGTGCAGGCCCGTCAGCGCATCGGTCACGGACAGCTGCAGCGCCTCGCGCTGCGCGGCGCGCAGACGACGTTCAAGGTCGGCAATCCGCCAGCCGGTCTTCATGCGGGCCAGCAGCTCGGCCTCGTCAACCGGCTTCTTCAGGTAGTCGTCGGCGCCGGCCTCGAGGCCGGCCAGCACGGATGCCTGGGAATCACGCCCGGTCAGCAGGATCGTGAACACGTAGCCGGGCCACTGGCCGCTGCGGACGCCGGCGACCACGCCGAGGCCATCGAGGACCGGCATCTCCCAGTCGGTCAGCAGGACCGGAAAGAAGCGCCTGCGCAGCGCCTCGAGTGCCGCCGCACCGTCGCCCACGGCCACCACCTCGTAACCTGCCTTCTTGAGGAGCCGCGCCGTCATCATGCGCGCGACGGGATCGTCCTCGGCGAGGAGCACGCAGCGCGGCTCCTCACCGGGGATCGGGGCGTCCTGGCGGGCGGACGGGCTCGCAGTCACGGGCGGCTAACCTTTGCAGGCTGACGCCCTGTAGTCGGCCGGAGCCGCCGGACCTTGAGAGCGGCTGCCGGGCCAGCCCCCCGTGGGGCTCGCTAGCGCGTGCAGAGGCTCACGTCGCCGCTCATGGTGTCGACGCGGACGTGCCCCGATCCCGCCCCTTCCTGGAACGACAGCCGGGAGCCGGGGCCGTAACCCTCGTGGACGGGCTTGCGGCCGAAACAGGTCGACAGGTCCCCGCTGAAGCTCTTCAGCTCGAACTCGGCGGGCGGAACGCCGCCGGTGAAGGCGATCACCAGGTCGCCGCTCACGGACTCCGCCTCGAAGCGGCCGTCCGCGGCGAGGGCCGCTGCCAGGTTGAAGTCGCCTGACACGGTCTTCACCTTGACCCGGCTCACGGTGCCGAGCGCGATGGTGCCGTCGCCGCTCACGGTATTGATCGTGACCTCGCCGCCACCGCCGTTCACGTGCAGGTCGCCGCTCGTGCTGCGAATCTCGAGCGTGTGTGAGTCGGGTCCCGCAGCCAGCTTCACCTCGCCGCTCACCGTCTGGATGCGGACGTCATGGGTCGCGGCCACGTCCACATCCCCGCTGACCGTCTGAATCTGCTGGTTGCCCTGCACGTCGTGCACGCGCAGGTCGGAACTCACGAGCATCAAGTTGAGGCTGCTGCCCTGCGGCACGTGCACCACCAGATTCGCGTCGCCCGCGCTGAAGCCGAGGTGTATGCCGAACGTGTTCTTGTGCACGACCCGCACCACCGTATGCCCGCCCGACCCGGACACCTCGACCTTCTCGACGTCGCGGCCAACCGTGCCGGTGACGGCAACCTCAGGCTGGGCCCAGCCCACCACCTCCACCCGGCCGCTGACGTTGTTGATTTCCACCTGCCCGGTCGCGTCGGCCGGCTGGTGCTCGTCTATGGTGCGACGTGCATCGGCGAGCACCGAGGTGGCGGCGAGCGCGCCGAGCGCGAGCAGCAGCAGCGGGGTCTTCGTGGCTATGAGCTTCATGAGCGGGTCCTTCGTACGGCCGGGTCAGTGTTGCGGGCAACGGTGACGTACAGGTCGAATTCCTGCTGCCAGATGCCCTCGAGCAGGCGATTGAGAACGGGACTCTGCGGATCGGCGGCGAGTGCCTTGCGAATGTCGTCGTTCGCCGCCCGGATCGTGGCCAGGTCCTCCTCGACCCGCAGTCTTGTCTTGGGTGGGAGCAGCGCGAGCCGCTCGCGATAGGTCTGCTCGAGTCCGGCGCGCGTGGCGAGGTACTTGCCGCCCCCCGGCAGCGCGAATCCGGCGTCCTCGACGAGTGCCGGCCGGATCGCGGACGTGGTTGCATCTTCGGCCGCCGGGGGCGGCTGCCGGCCCGCCTGCCAGACGATGAGGCCGATCGCCGTCGCGACCGACACGCTCGCAGCAAAGGCCAGCGGCCAGCGCCGGTGTACGGCGGCCGGACGAGACGCCGGCGCGATCAATGCGGCGACGCCCGGCCACAGGTCGCGCGCGGGCACCACCTCCCGCGGCAGGGCGGCGAGCAGTGCATCAAGTGGCGGGGACTGATGGGATCGACCGCTGTTCATGTTGCCTCCGGATCCAGTCCAAGCTGCGCGGCGAGGAGCGCGCGCGCGCGATGCAGTTGCGCCTTGCTCGTGCCGACCGCGATGTCGAGCGCGTCCGCCGCTTCTTCGTGGCTGAAGCCATAGAGCCCGACCAGCACGAGTACGTGCCGCGCACCGTCCGGCAGGGCGGCGATGGCCGCCTCGACGTCGAGCGCGGGGGTGGTATCGGCGTGGCGCCGGTCGAGGTCGCCGATCTCGCCGTCGACCGTGTGCTCGAGCGCAGCGGCAAGACCGCGCCGGCGGGCGAGCACCGTATTCACGGCAATGCGGTGCAGCCAGGTGGCAAATGCACTGCGGGTCTCAAAGCCGGGCAGCGCGCGCCAGGCGCTGACGAAGGCCTCCTGGACGCAGTCCTCGGCGGTCTCGCGGTGACCCGTCAATCGCAGGCACAGGCCATGGAGGCGGGCGGCATGGCGCCGGTAGAGCTTTTCGAAGGCCTGGCGGTCGCCGGCGATCGCGGCGACGACGGTCGCCCGCTCGGCGACCGCCTCGCGCTGCGCGGCGTCCCGAAAATCAACGACCTGCGCGGTCGCCTGCATGCCGGCCTCCAATGGGATCGTACCCGGATTGGACGCGGCGGCGGACCGAAAGGTTTACATGACGGCGTTCAGCCGACGGCGGCCAGCCTGCGCTCCGAGCTGAGGACGCCCGGAATGGATGCCGCCGGCATGGGCCGGCCTAGATAGTAGCCCTGCACGAAGTCCGACCCTGCCACCTCCAGGAACTGGAGGGCCGCAGCGGTCTCGACCCCCTCGGTGCAGACCTTGAGTCCGAGGTTGTGCGCGAGGTCGACGAGCGAACGCACGATGGTGCGCGCCTCGCGACTCTGATGGAGCTCGAGTCCGAGGGACTTGTCGACCTTGAGCTCGTTGAACGGCATGCGGTAGAGCTGCGTCAGCGAGGAATAGCCGGTCCCGAAGTCGTCGAGCGACAGCCCGAAGTTCTTGACGCGCAGCCGCGTCAGGATGTCGCGCGTGCGGGCCGGATCCTCGAGGGCGGCAGTCTCGGTGATTTCCAGCGTCAGACGCGAATTGTCGAGCGCATGCTTGTGCATCAGCTCCGCCAGCCGGTCCGGGAAGTCGAGTTCGCGGACGAGACGCGGCGACAGGTTCACGGCCAGGTCGAGCGCAATCCCCTGTGCGCTCCAGTCGGCGAGCTGGCGGATGCCTTCCTGCAGCACGAAGTCGGTGAGCGCCGCGATGAGGCCGGTTTTCTCGGCCAGCGGGATGAATGCGTCCGGGTAGACGAGGCCGAACTCCGGATGCTGCCAGCGCACCAGCCCCTCGACGCTGACCACGTGCCAGCGCCCGTCGCGCAGCGCACACTTGGGCTGGTAATGGACGAGCAGCTGCGCGCGATCGATCGCGCGGCGCAGTTCGTCCTCGGACGGCACGCGCGGCGCCTGCAGGTGCTGCATGAGCACGCCCTCGAGGTCCGCCAGCATGATCGGCTTCTGCAGAATGCCCGCCATCTTGAGGCCGTGCGCGACACCCAGCTGTTCCGCACTCGCGAGCACCCGCTGGTCCATGCCGCTCGAGATCAGGATAGACGCCTCGGTGCCCACCTGTCCCAGTTCGCGTATCAGTTCGACGCCGTCCGTGTGCGGCATCTGCAGGTCGAGTATCACGAGCGTCGGCCGGAACTCGCCGAGCGAGTCGCGGAACTCCTGGGCATTGTTCGCCAGCTTGACGTGGAAGCCGATCGCCTCCGCCACCTGGCCGACGAAGTCGAGGATATCCGGCTGGTCGTCGACGACGAGCAGTCGATTGCCATCAGTCTGCATTGAGAGTCTCCATGTCAAGCACTGCGCGTACGCGCCGCGCCAGCTCGCCGATTGAATAGGGCTTGTGCAGCAGGCTGCTGCCGGACGAGGGCGCGAGATCGCGCAGCCCCGCCTGCGATACGGCCGAGGTGTGCAGGACGCGAAGCGTCGGCCGCGTCACGCGCGCCTCCTTCGCGAGTTCTGGCCCGAGCATGCCGCCCGGCAGCATGAGTTCCGTCAGCATCAGGGCCACGCCCGGCTCCCCGGCCAGCACCCGCAGCGCGTGGGCGCCGGTACCGGCCTCGAGCACGCGGTAACCGAGCATCTTGAGCGTCGAGGCAGCGGTGCTGCGAACGTCGGCGTCGGCGTCCACCACGAGCACGGTCTCGTCGCCCCCGGGGAGGTCGCGCTCGTCGCTGTCGCGGTCGGGCGATGCGGCGTTCGGCAGGAACGAGCGCGGCAGGAACATCCGCACGACCGTGCCCCTGCCCGGCTCGCTCTCGATCGTCGCCACGCCGCCCGATTGCTCGGCATAGCCGTACACCATTGAGAGCCCGAGGCCGGTGCCCTTGCCGGTCTCCTTGGTCGTGAAGAACGGCTCGAAGGCACGCTTCACGACCTCCTGCGTCATGCCGGCACCGGTGTCGCGGACGCTGACCTCGACGTAGTCGCCGGGCGCGAGCTTGGGATGGCGACCCGGATCGTCCTCGGCGAAGTTCACGTTGCGCGTCGCCAGCGTCAGGCAGCCGCCGGCCGGCATCGCGTCGCGGGCATTGATCGCGAGATTCAGTACCGACGACTCGAAGTGGCCCGGATCGACAAACACGGGCCACGCGTCCCCGGCGAGCTCGCTGCGCAGCTCGATGGCGGCGCCGAGCGTGCGTTTCAGGAGATCCTGGGTGTCGCTGACCAGGCGGCTCGGATTGATGACGCGCGGCTCGAGCACCTGCTGGCGCGCGAACGCCAGCAGCCGCCGGGTCAGGTCGGCACCGCGCAATGCGGCGCGCAGGGCCGTGCCGACGTTCGAGCTCAGGCGCGCCTCGCCCTTCAGCGGCCGTTCCAGCAGCTGCAGGTTGCCGATTACCACGGACAGCAGGTTGTTGAAGTCGTGGGCGATGCCACCGGTGAGCTGGCCGACCGCCTCGAGCTTCTGTGCGTGGCGGAGCTCGCTCTCGAGGCGTCGCTGCGCGGTGACGTCGCGCACGACCGAGAAGAAGCCGGCGATGCCGTCGGCGACGCGATGCGGCAGGTAGCTGACCGCAAGCTCGCGCTCCTCCTCGCCCCGGACGCCGCGTGCCGTGTACTCGATCGTCCGCCCGGACAGCACCGCATCGATGCGCGGCATCATCTGCCGGTAGTTGTCCGGCGCCGTCATCTGGTCGAGCCGGCGCCCGTGCAGCGCAGCGAGCGGCAGCTGGAGCCATTCCTCGTAGCCACGATTGGCATACACGAATTCGAGCTGGCGGTTGACGTAGGCGATATTGAGCGGCAGCGAGTCGAGGATCAGCTCGTAGAATTCCTTCGTCGCCCGCACTGCATCGTGTGCGCGATCGAGTTCCGTGATGTCCTTGTGCGTGACGATGGCACCGCGCTGGCCGTCGACGTCGAAGGGCTGGATCGTCATCTGCAGGCGCCGCGAGGCCTCGCTGTCGCGCGCGACGTACTCAAGGCGCACTTCGGGCTTGCTGCCGGAGATGACTTCGTCGACGCCGAGCGCCGCCGCAGGCCCGACGTCGCAGCGCTCGCCGGCTTCGCGGCAGAGCCGCGCGTAGTTCTCACCGAAGCCGTAGCGCAGCCCGATCAGCGCGCGGTCGCCGGCGAACTCGCGCCAGGCACGGTTGATCTCGATGATCTCGCCGCGGGCATTCAGCACGCCGACCGCGAATGGCAGGCCGTCCAGCGTGCGGCGCAGCGATTCCTCCGCGCGCTGCCGGGTATCATCGGCGCGGCGCTGCTCCGTGACGTCCTCGAGACGACCCGACATGTGCTGTGGCCGCCCGGCAGGATCGCGCGTCGCGGCGCCCGTGACGCGGTACCAGCGATAGCTGCCGCTCGCGGTGCGGACCCGCATGGCGAGGTCGAACGGCGAACGCGACTCGATGTGCAGTCGCAGCGCCTGCAGCATCAGCGGCCGCTCGTCGTCGTGGACGAGCGCCTGGAATGTGGCAAAGGTGTCGGCGAAGTCGGCGCTGCCGAAGCCGAGCAGTTCCTTGAAGCGGTCCTCGTACCAGACGCGACCGGTGAGCATGTCCCAGTCCCAGTGGCCGGCACCCGAAGCGCGCGCCGCGCGCAGCAGCCGCGCATCGGGCTCGTCGTCGTCCACCGCAGGCACGGTCTCGGTGGCGTCACGCACGACGACGACGAAGTAGGGCCCCTCGCCGGCGAGTTCATGGCGTGTGGCCAGGACATCGGCAGCGAGCAGCGCGCCGCCCTGCCGGTACGCAATGCGGCGCTGCTGGCGCTCGGCGCCGGTGCAGGCATTGACGGCCTCCTCGAGGGCCGGCCCGAAGCCGACGGCGTCGCCGAGCTGCATGCTGGACAGCGCCGCCGGCTGGCATTGCGCCTGGGCGCAGAAGGCGTCGTTGGCGTAGCTGATCTGCCGCGTGCCGTGGCGGCCGTCGATGACCGCGACCCCGGCGACGGCATCATTGACGGCGGCCGCAAGCACCGCCATTAATTCGGGCGGCGGCGGCTGAACAGACGCTGTCAGTCTTTCGGAATTCGCCCGCATAATCCCGTCGGAAGGCCGGACGCGGAGAGCCTCCCCGCATCCCCCTTATCGTCCGACGAGCACCCCGACTTGATCATCGATGCGCGAGTGCAGGGAATTCCTCACACTTGCGCCGCGGGGCGGCGTGCGTCAGGCAGCGCCGGCTTCCCGACCTGAGAACCAGTTCACAGCATATTGGACGAGCTGCGATCCGGTCGCGAGATTCAGCTTGCGCTTGATGCGCTGGCGATGCGACTCGACCGTCTTTACCGACAGGTTGAGCGCCTCCGCCGCCTGCCGGGTCGACAGGCCTCGCCCGATCATGTGCAGGATCTGCAGCTCGCGGTTGGACAGCCGGTCGATCGGGTTGGCCGAGATGTAGGCGCCGCCCGAGGCGAACTTCTGGATCATGCTGTTGCCGACGACTTCGCTGACGTAGATGCCGCCCTCGAGCACCCGGCGCAGCGCGACCAGGAACTGGTCGCTGGCTGCCTGCTTCATTATGTAACCATTGGCGCCCGCCGACAGCATCCGTTCGGCGTAGATGGTCTCGTCGTGCATCGACAGCACCAGGATCGGCAGGCTCGGGTAATGCGCGCGCGCATCCTTGACGAGCTCGATCCCGTCACCCTGCTTCAGCGAGATGTCGACGATCACGACCTCGGGCTTGAGCTCGCGGATCGCGGCCTTCGCTTCACGCGTGCTTTCGGCCTCGCCGCATACGGCCAGGTCGTCCTCCTGGTCGATCAGGCGGCGCAGCCCCTGGCGGACGATCGGATGGTCGTCGACGATGAGTACGCGGTGTCGAGCGCGAGGCGCCGCTGCACCACCGTCCCTGCGAGTCGTTGCTGTTGTCGTCATGCTGGATCCTCCCCTGCGGGATCAGTCTACTGGGAAAATGCCTTCGATCACTCGTTCGCTCGGGGGGCTGGCGGAAGTCTCCAGCGTCCCATCGAGTACACCAAGCCGGTACTTCAGCCGACGCATCGCCGACTCGGATAGCGGGGCCCCGCCATCGTCGCGCAGCTCGATGCAAATCTGCCGGTCCTCGGCACGCAATTCAATGATGATGCGCCTGGGCGCGCCGCGCTCGACGAGCGCCGCGAGCCCGTCGTCGACGAACTGCAGCAATGCCTTGGCCTGATCGCGGTGCAGCAGATCCTGGATCGCCGGATCGAAATCCAGCAGACAGCGCACCGGATGTTCGCGCTCGCAGCCAACCATCAGTGCCCGCAGGGCCGTCTCCAGCCCGCCAGTCGACAGCACGAAGCGGGTCGTCGACTGGGCGAGCTGGCGGCACTCGCCGACCGCCTCGTTGAGGATGGTCGCGAGCAGCGTTGCCGCCGGGGCCAGGGCCGAGCCGGACTTCTCGGCATCGCGCGCGAGACTGCTGGCGAGCAGCGACACGCCGGCCAGCTTCTGGCCGAGCCCCTCGTGCAGCCGCTCGGCCAGGCGCACGCGTTCGGTCTCGCTTGCTTCGAGCACCTCCGCCTCGAGTGCGCGAATCTCGGTGACGTCGCTGCGGGTACTGATCCACAGCGGCCCCTGCTCGTCCGCCACGCGCGTCAGCGTGCGACGCACCCGCAGCCGGCTGCGGTCCTGCCGCTGTTCACGGACCTCGCCCGTCCAGGAGCCATCGCGCTTCACGATGTCCTGGCGCCGCTGCATCTGCCGCGCGTTCTCGTCCGTGGAATGGCCGGTGAACACGCTGACGTGCCTGCCGATCAGCTGCTCGCGCGGCCAGCCGTACATCTTCTCGATGGCGCCATTGACGAGCCGCAGCGTGCCGTCCTCGGAGGCGAGCGTCACGCCGACCGGAATCGCCTCGAGCAGCTTCGAGTGCAGCCGCAATTCCGCCTCGAGGGCGGCGTGCTCGCTGACGTCGAGCAGCAGGCCGACGACGCGGTACGGCGCGCCGTCCCGCCACAGGTAGCGGCCGCGCGACTCGACGGTGCGGATGCTGCCGTCGGCGTGGCGCACACGGAAGCGGATGACGCCGCCCTGGTGTCGCTCGCGGAGCTGCCCGGCGCGTTCCGCGTTGACCGCGGCCCGGTCCTGCGGGATGACCAGTGCGTCGAAGGCCTCGAGGGTCGCCAGGCTGGCGGGCGGGTAGCCGAGGATGTCTGCTGCCGGCGTGTGCCACTCGAGCCGGTTGCTGGCGAGGTGGCGGTCCCACAGGGCTGCCCCGCTCGCCTCGAGTGCCATATCGAGCCGGCCACGGTCGCTCTCGGCGGCGATTTCCGCCATCTTGCGTTCGGTGATGTCGAGCATCAGCCCCTGCAGTTCGACCGCGCATCCGTCCGCATCGCGCAGCACGTGTACCGTGTCCTGCACCCAGCGCAGCTCGCCGTTCCGGCAGCGGATCTGGTACTCCATCTCGTGGTCCTGACCGCGCTCGACCATTGCGCGACAGGTGGCGAGGCTCGCGGTGCCGGCCGGGCCCACGACGACGGAGGACCAGAAGCCGGGTGCCAGCCAGTGGCGTCGCGGGTAGCCGGCCAGCTGCTCGATGCTGTGGCTGACGTCGGTAAAGTCGAGTGACACCGCATCCGCCCGCCAGACGGCAGCGCGCAGCGCCGCCAGCTGGCCCTCGATCGCGTCCAGCGAGCCCACCGGATCGGCGCCCTGGCGTCGCAGCCTGAGTGCCGTGTAATCACCCATGAATCACCTCGGCGGAGTCGGTTGGTGGCGCCTGGTGCACGGTGCAGGAGATGCGCGTGCCACGGCGCTCGTTGCCAGCTTCGATCGTCAGGTCGGCGCCGAGCATGTGGGCCCGGTAGCGCATGATCTTGAGCCCCATGCCCGGGCTCGTGGCGCTCCCGAAGCCACGGCCGTCGTCGGTGACCGCGAGCGACACCCGGTCAGCGGTCGCGGTCAGGCGCACGGTGACCGCCGTCGCGTGCGCGTGGCGCGCGGCATTCGTCAGCGACTCCTGGGCGATGCGGTACAGATGGCCGGTCGCTGCGGCATCGAGCGTGATGGGCGCGGCCACGCGGCCCCGAAAGTGAATGTTGAGGCCGTACATGTCGCGGGCACGCGCGACCAGCGCCCGCAGCGCATCCACCAGTCCGCCACCTTCCAGGGCAATCGGTGACAGGCCGCGCGCCAGCGTCCGCGTCGTCTCGATTGCACCATTCACGAGACCCACGACCTCTTCAAGGTCGGCGACGCGCAGCGGCTCGCCGCGGTCGAGCGTGCTCGTGATACCGCGCAGCAGGAGCGCGATGCCGGTGAGTTCCTGGCCGAGACCGTCGTGCAGGTCGCTGCCTATGCGTCGCTGCTCGCGATTCGACACCTCGAGGATTTCCCGTTCGAGCGCGCGGCGCTCGGTGATGTCGGTCGAGTACACGATGACGCCGGCAACCCGCCCCGCCTGGTGGACCGGACCGACCCGGTTTTCGAATAGCGCCTCGTTGCCGTCGGCGCGCTGGCCGCGCGACTCGAAGCGCAGTGGCCTGCCGGTCGCGAGCACCGAGCGCAGCCGCTCGTGCAGCTCGCCGCGCTCGCTGTTCTCGGCCGGTGCGAACAGCTCATCGAGCACGTGCTGCGGCGTCGCGCCGTGCAGTCGCCGGTTGACGAAGGTCACCTTGAGCTCGGCATCCGTGACGATGATGTAATCAGGCGAATTCTCCGACACCGACCGCAGCACTGCCTCCGACGCACGCAGCGCTTCTTCGGCGGTGCGCCGTGCCGTGATGTCCGACGTCGCACCGATGACGAAGGCTCCGCCGTCCGAGGTCGCGCGAATGACTCGCGTCGCGAGCCAGCGCCGGCGGCCACGCCGGTCGCGGGTGTGCAGCGTAAAGTCTGCCGGCTCGCCCGTGAGCGCCGTGCGTTCCAGCACGCCGCGTACGCGCTCGCGTTCCTCGGGAAGCGCGTCGAGCAGATCCTCGGCCAGCGTGTCGGCGATCGGAATGTCCGGATCGAATGCGGGGCTGCGGTATTCGACCACCAGGCGGTCATCCGCCGGCTGCCAGCGCCACGCCAGCATGCGCGCGGCATCCATCGCGAGGCGCTGCCAGTCGGAACGCTCCTGGATGCGAAGATCGCTGCGCTTCAGGGCGTCGATGTCCTGGATTGCGCCGAACAGGCGCGTCGGCTCGCCGTCGGCCAACTCCGCGCGTCCTGTGGCGCGCACCCAGCAACGCACGCCGGCGGCCGTGTCGATCTCGAATTCGAGGTCGAAGCCGGCGCCGCTCTCCGAGGCCCGGCGCAGGGCCGCCTGCAGGAACGACGCGCCGCCGGGCGCACAGAACGGCAGCGGGGAATCCCGATGCGGCGCGTAGCTGCCGCGCTCTACGCCGAAAATGCGGTACGTCTCATCGCTCCAGGTCACGGCGCCGGAGCGCAGGTCGAGCTCCCACGAACCGACGTGAGCGAGAGCCTCGGCCTCGCTCAGCAGGCGCTCGATCCGGCTTTCGCGCGACACATCGATGGCGCAGCCAATGACCCGCACCACCGCGCCGGCTTCATCGCGCACTCGCACGGAGCGATCGAGCAGCTCGACGTAGTGTCCGTCGGCGTGGCGAACGCGGAAGCGGCTGGTCACGATGCGACGGCCATCATCGTTGCCGGTCATTTCGGCACGAACGCGCCCGAGGTCGTCAGGATGGATGCGTTCCATCCAGCTCTCGAGCAGCGGGTTCTCGGCATCGCTGCCGAAGCCGAGCACGTCGGCTGCGCCGCTCGCGGAGCTGATCCGGCCGCTGGCGACGTCGCGCTCGTACATGATGCCGCCGACGGCGTCGAGTGCGAGGAGGAAGCGCTCCTCGCTCGCGCGCAGATCCGCCTCTGCCTGCTTGAGGGTGGTGATGTCGTGGACGCTGCCCAGCATCGACTCGACGCGACCGGTGTGCGGATCGATGCGCGGCACCCCGGTAGCCGCGAACCATACCCAGCCACCCGATTTCGCACGCAGTCGCATCTGCAGCTGCACCGGCTTGCCTGCCAGCACGTCCGCGCGGCGCGCCTCGCCTTCGGCCTTGTCGTCCGGGTGAATGAGCGCCGCGACTCCACCAACGGCGTTCACCTCGTCGACGGTCCAGCCGAGGATGCGGGTCAGGCCCTCACTTGCCCAGCGCATCACGAAGCGGCCGTTGGCCGTCATGCCACTCTCGTGGATGAATCCGGGTGACATTGCGACTGCGGCGCGGTAACGCGATTCGCTGCCGGCGAGTTGCGTCTCGGCACGCTTGCGCGCATCGACGTCGAGCCAGAGGCCCGCGATGCGTCGGGCCCGACCTGCGGCATCGCGATCAACCACGAACAGGCGTTCCTGCACCCACCGCCAGTCGCCGGCTGCGGTCGGCACGCGCACGTCCGCATCCCACTCGTCCGTGCGCCCCTCGATGAGCTGCTCGAGGGCATCGCCAACGCGCGCCCGGTCGTCGGGGTGCACTGAACGCAAGAAGGCGCCGCGTTCGGACCGCGGGACCGTCGGCAGGCCGCGCATGCCGTAGCACTCGGGGCTCAGCTCGACGCGGTCGGCCTCGACGTCGTAGTCGAACGATCCGATCCCTGGCGCGACGGCGGCCGGCAGCTGTACCCGACACAAGCCGGCCGCCGCGAGTTCGAGGACCGTGACGAGCACGGCGCTGCCCGAGCGATCCACCGCTCGCCAGCTGATCGTCGCGGCACGCTGCCCGCGTGGCGTCAGGATCCCGGCACGAACGGATATGCCAGGCCCGTGGAAGAGCGCATCCAGCGCCGAGGGGTCTGCGCCGTCCTGCGGAAGGGTGAGAAATGTCGGTGGCCGACCGATCAGCGAGGCGGCATCGAGCCCGGTACTAGCGGCGAACGCGCGGCTCGCCCATGTGACGACCGAGCCATGCCCGCTGCGCTGCAGCAATACAACGCCATCCCCGACGGCGTCGAGCAGGTCCTCGGGTGCCGCTGCCATGGGCAGCCGAAGAGCAACCGACGCAGCATGCTCAGTCGGGGGATTCATGCACCGATTGTCAACCTTGGGCCCCGAATCGCCTACCCGGGATTCCCTTAATACCCCCTGAGTGTGATGCCCGACGACACGACCTAGTAAACCTCACGCTGGTGCACGCGTGCCGGCGGTCCCGGGAAGAGCCCGAAGCTGGCCATGCCGACGGGGCTCGTGCTGGTGCCCCAGGACCAGGTGAGCCAGGCGGGCGCGGTGGCGGTGACCGACAGGGCGCCGGTGTTGCCGGCGCCGGGGGCGGCGAGCCACAGG
>Ga0181519_10001498_pt1 | contig 20592 bp, 18 predicted proteins | sample PEATcosm2014_Bin_26_FD_121102 | JGI IMG/M metagenome (GOLD analysis project Ga0181519, IMG submission 121102) | Peatland microbial communities from MTU Mesocosm Facility, Houghton, MI, USA - PEATcosm2014_Bin02_10_metaG | ecosystem: Environmental > Terrestrial > Soil > Wetlands > Peat | place...
TCGGCGTGCGGTGCAAGCTGTTCGATCAGATGACGGTTGTTCGCAGCATCCGACTTCTCACGCCCGGCGCGTGCCGCGTAACGTGCCGAATACACGCCCGGTGCGCCGCCGAGGATCGGCACGCACAGACCGGAGTCGTCCGCCAGCGCGGGCAGGCCGGTCGCAGACGCGGCATGGCGCGCCTTCGTCAGCGCATTCTCGATGAAGGTCACGTGGGGCTCTTCGGCTTCGGAAACGCCAAGCATGCCCTGCGGCACCAACTCGATGCCGAGTGGCTCGAACAGCGACGCGAACTCGCGCAGCTTGCCCGGGTTGTTCGACGCCAGCACGATCTTCTGCATGCCCATCGTCAGACTCCCAATGCACGCTTCTGCGCGTCGATCAGTTGACGAATGCCCGCGTCGGCCAGATCGAGCAGCACGTTGCTTTGCGCACGCGTGAACGGCTCGCCTTCGGCCGTGCCCTGAATTTCGACGAAACCGCCTTCGCTCGTCATGATGACGTTCATGTCGGTATCGCAAGCGGAGTCTTCGGCATAGTTCAGGTCAAGCACCGGATGGCCCTGATACAGCCCGACCGAGACGGCAGCGACGTGCGCGCGAATGGGCGACGATTCGAGCTTGCCGTCGGCGATGAGCTTCGAGATGGCGTCGTGGGCCGCCACGAACGCGCCGGTGATCGAGGCGCAACGCGTGCCGCCATCGGCCTGAAGGACGTCGCAGTCGATCTGGATCGTGCGCGGGCCGAATTTCTCGAGATCGAACACGGCACGCAGCGAACGGCCGATCAGGCGCTGAATCTCCTGCGTGCGCCCGCTCTGCTTGCCGCGGGCGGCTTCGCGATCGCTGCGCGTGTGCGTGGCGCGCGGCAGCATGCCGTACTCGGCCGTGAGCCAACCCCGGCCGGAATCGCGCAGGAAGCCCGGTACCTTCTCCTCAACGCTGGCGGTGCAGATAACCTTGGTCTCGCCGCATTCGATCAGCACCGAACCTTCGGCGTAGCGGGTGTATTGGCGGGTGATGCGCACGGGGCGCAGTGCGTCTTGCGCACGGCCGTCCGGGCGGGTGATTTGCGTCATGAGTGAATGTCCTGCGAGGTGAATTTATGCGGCAATACCCGAATGGTATCGCTAAACGCGTCAAGCTTGGCGGCGCTGCCCGATGCCGCGCGCGGATTCCGGAGCTTCTGGCCGGAAAATGCGATAATCGCTTCTCATCCATGCATGCGAATCCGGTTGCTGCATCACCTTGCTGAGAATCTGTCACAAGGCTGTGGTGCCGGTCACCCCGATGAAAGACAACAATATCTACAGTATGACCGGCTACGCCAGCGTCACGCGCGACATCGCGCATGCCGATGGAGCCCCAGGCGCGAGCGTGTCGGTCGAATTGCGCACGGTCAATTCGCGCTTCCTCGATCTGGCATTCCGCATGCCCGAAGAAGCACGTGCCTGCGAGCCGGTGCTGCGCGAAGCGCTCACCGGCAAGCTCTCGCGCGGCAAGGTCGACATCCGTATCAACGTGCAACGTCCCGAGACCGGCGCGAACGGTGCGCTCAATCTCGACGCCGTCAAACAACTCTCCGCGCTCGAACAACAGGTTCTCGCGATCTTCCCGGACGCAGAACGCATGCGCACCGGCGAAATTCTGCGTTGGCCGGGCGTGCTCGGCGACGAGACGGTAACGGCCGAAGCGTTGCGCGACGCCGTGATCGACGCCGGCCGCACCGCCATCGGCGAACTCGTCGACGTGCGCAAGCGCGAAGGCGCGCAACTCAAGCTCAGCCTCATCGAGCGTATCGAGAACATGGAGAAGATCCTCACGGGCCTGCAACCGCTGGTGCCGGAGCTGATCGCGCGCCATCAGCAAAAGATCATCGATCGTTTGCAGGAAGCCCTGGGTGTCGTGGTGCCGGAAGGCTCGGCCGCGCCCGGCAAAGACGAAATCGCCGAACGCATTCGTCAGGAAGTGACGATTTACGGCGTGCGTATCGACGTTGCGGAAGAACTCACGCGACTCGACGCTCACCTGAAGGAAACCCGCCACATCCTCGACAAGGGGGGACTGGTCGGCAAACGGCTGGACTTCATGATGCAGGAGCTCAATCGCGAAGCGAATACGCTCGGCTCGAAGGCCGCCTCGAAGGAACTCGCCGATGCATCGATGGAGCTCAAGCTCTACATCGAGCAGATGCGAGAGCAAGTGCAGAATCTGGAGTAAGTCGCATGACCGCGCAATCGCAAGTCCCGCAGCCGCCCCTGCATGCCGAGTATCCCGGCAATCTGTTCATGGTGGTCGCCCCCTCGGGCGCGGGCAAATCCACGCTCGTGAACGCACTGCTCGCGCAGGACAGCGAGGTCCGTCTGTCGATCTCGTTCACCACGCGCGCACCGCGTCCGAATGAGGAAGAGGGTGTGCACTACAACTTCATTTCGGTCGACGAGTTTCTCGAGCGCCGCAAGCGTGGCGAGTTTCTGGAAAGCGCCGAAGTGCATGGCAACTATTACGGCACGTCGCGCGTCTGGATCGAAGATCAGATGCGCGAAGGTCGCGACGTGCTGCTGGAGATCGACTGGCAGGGCGCGCAGCAGGTGCGCAAGCGTTTTTCGAACGCTGTGGGTATCTTCATCCTGCCGCCGTCCATCGAGGCACTCGAAGAGCGGTTGAAGAAGCGCGGAACGGACGAGCCGAAGGTGATTGCCCGACGTCTGCTGGCGGCCGGCGGCGAAATCGCCCACGCGCCCGAAGCGGACTTCATCATCATCAACGACGAATTCCAGCGCGCGCTCGATCAACTGCAATCGGTCTTTACCGCGGTGCGTCTTCGCTTCGCATCGCAGTACGCCCGGCACAAGACGTTGTTCACCGATCTGGACATTCACGCGCCGAGCGAGCACCAGTAACACCCTGGCGTTTGTCGGCGGCGCTCGCGTTTTGCGCGAGTCTGCGCCGGCTGCGATAGAATACGTCTGATATTAAGAAGGAACCTCCTTATGGCCCGTATTACCGTTGAAGATTGCCTGAAACGAATCCCGAATCGCTTCGAGCTGGCGCTCGCCGCGACCTACCGCGCTCGCCAACTGGCGCAAGGTCATACCCCGAAGCTCGAGAACAACAAAGACAAGCCGACCGTTGTCGCGCTGCGTGAAATCGCTGCGGGTCAGGTGGGCATCGAGATGCTCAAGAAAGTGCCGCTCTGATTCAGGAGACAGCACTGATGCGATGTGACGTTCCGGGCCGCTCGACGATGCAGGTACACGTATGAGTCATGCGAAATCTCCGGCCGCGTCCATCGCTGCGGATGAACCCAAAGCGGGGGAGCCGAAGCCCGAACGCAAGAAAAAGAAGGGCGAAAGCACCACGCGGCAATATATCGACGCGCTGCTAGAGCAGTCGTACCGGCACCTGTTCGGTCCGACTGCAACGCCTGAGCAGCCGCGCAAGCACGAGGTCGTCTCGATTGCCCGCCTGAAGGGCATGCTTGGGGAATACCTCAAGGAAAACGACCTCGCGCAAATCAAAGAGGCATTCCAGTTCAGCGACGAGGCCCACCTGGGCCAATATCGCCAGAGCGGACAGCCCTATATCACCCATCCCGTCGCCGTTGCCGAGATCTGTGCCGAGTGGAAGCTCGATGCGCAATCGATCATGGCCGCCCTGCTGCACGACGTGATGGAAGACCAGGGCGTGACCAAGGCCGAACTCGCCGAGCGATTCGGCCCGAAGGTCGCGGAACTGGTCGACGGTCTGTCGAAGCTCGACAAGATGGAGTTTCGCAGCCGCGAAGAAGCGCAGGCCGAGAGCTTCCGCAAAATGCTGCTGGCGATGTCGCGCGACGTTCGCGTCATTCTCGTCAAGCTCGCAGACCGCCTGCACAACATGCGCACGCTGGGTGTCACGTCGACGGAAAAGCAGCGCCGTGTGGCGCGCGAGACGCTCGACATCTACGCGCCCATTGCGCACCGCCTGGGCCTGAACAACACCTATCGCGAACTCCAGGATCTGAGCTTCGCGAACTACCATCCGCGCCGTTATGCCGTGCTCGACAAGGCCGTGAAGGCCGCGCGCGGCAATCGGCGTGAAGTGGTCGGCAAGATTCTCGACGCCGTTGAGAAGGCGCTGACGGACGGTGGCGTGAGCGCCGACGTCTTCGGCCGCGAGAAAACGCTCTTCAGCATCTATAACAAGATGCAGGAAAAGCAACTGTCGTTCTCGCAGGTGCTCGACGTCTACGGCTTCCGTGTCGTCGTCGAGTCGAACGCAGAGTGTTACCTGTCGCTCGGCGTATTGCATGCGCTCTACAAGCCGGTGCCGGGCAAGTTCAAGGATTACATCGCGATCCCGAAGGTCAATGGCTATCAGTCGTTGCATACGACGCTCGTCGGCCCCTTCGGTACACCCATCGAATTCCAGATTCGCACGCGCCGCATGCACGAGATTGCGGAAGCGGGCGTTGCCGCGCACTGGCTGTACAAGAACGGTGGCGCGGACATGAACGACGTGCAGAAGCACGCGCATCAATGGCTTCAGTCGCTGCTCGATATTCAAAGCGAGACCGGCGATTCGACCGAATTCCTCGAACACGTCAAGATCGACCTGTTCCCCGATGCCGTCTACATCTTCACGCCCAAGGCGCGCATCATGGCGCTGCCGCGCGGCGCGACAGCGCTCGACTTCGCCTATTCGGTGCACAGCGATCTGGGCAACCAGTGTGTCGCCGTCAAGATCAACAACGAGTTGCTGCCGCTGCGCACCGAGTTGAAGAACGGCGATATCGTGGAAGTCATCACGGCGCCGTATTCGAAGCCGAACCCCGTCTGGCTCGGCTTCGTTCGCACGGGCAAGGCGCGCTCGGCCATTCGTCATTACCTCAAGACAATGCGTTTTGCCGAGTCGGTGCAGCTTGGCGAACGTCTGGTGGAGCAGGCGCTCAAGGGCTATGGCCTGACGATGAGCGAGATTCCGCCGGAGATCTGGGACAAGCTCGCACAGTGGACCGGCAACAAGGACCGGCAGGACATCTTCGCCGACATCGGGCTGGGACGCCGCGTGGCGGCGGTCATGGCCAAGCGTCTCGCGGTGCTCTCGTCGGGCAAGGAAAGCGAGAACGATACCGATAGCCCGGACGATCCCGATTCGCCGCGCCCGGGCGACGAGAATGTCGGGCCGCCGGTGCTCATCACGGGTACGGAAGGCATGTCGGTGCAGTTCTCGTCGTGCTGCCGCCCGATTCCGGGCGATGCCATCATGGGTTACATCGGCATTGGTCTGGGCATGGCAATCCACACGACCGATTGTCCGGTCGCGCGTCGTATTCACCGCAAGGACCCGACCCGCTGGATCGACGTCGCCTGGGCGCCGCAACCGGGGCGTCTGTTCGACGTGGGTATCAAGGTGCTCGTGCACCACAATCGCGGGGTGTTCTCGCGCGTGGCGGCCGACATTACCGCGTCGGACGCGAACATCGTGCACATTGGCATGGATGAAGTGGTGCCGGACGAATCGGCGACACTGCGCTTCCTCATTCAGGTCAGCGATCGCGTGCATCTGGCCAACGTGATGCGTCGTATCCGCGTGAATCCGGATGTGATGCGTGTGGCGCGCGAGCGTTCGAGCGACCGTCATCAGGAAGAACTGCACGCCATGCGCGTGGCGCGCGAGCGCGGCAACTTTTGACGGAACGGCCGGCGCACCTCGTCGATCGAGGCGCGTCGGCACATTCCCCGCCGCCGCTTTCAGAACCCCAACGTCTCCGTGACTGCCGTGATTACGCCGACGGCGGATAGCGCACGTCCAGAATCTCGATCTGTTCGAGCCCGGCCGGAGTGCGCAGCGGCACGGTGTCGCCGACCTTCGCTTTGGTGATCGCACGCGCGATCGGCGAAATCCAACTGACATGCCCCAGGTCGAGATCGACCTCGTCAATGCCGACGATCATGATCTTGTGTTCGTCGCCCTTGGTGTCGGCGTAAGTCACTTCTGCACCGAAAAACACCTGATCGACGTTCTCCTGACGGCGCGTGTCGACGACTTCGGCGTTATCGAGGCGTCGCGTGAGAAAACGGATGCGCCGGTCGATTTCGCGCAGACGCCGCTTGCCGTAGATGTAATCGCCGTTCTCGGAGCGGTCGCCATTGGACGCCGCCCACGACACGATCTTCACGACTTCCGGGCGCTGGTTGTCGATGAGGTCGAGCAGCTCTTCCTTCAGGCGACGGTAGCCGGCCGGCGTGATGTAGTTCTTGGTGCCCGGGGGAATCTCCGGGGCACCGGCGTCGAGATCGTCATCGTCGTCGCCACTGTCTTCCTTGACGAAGGCTTTGTTCATAGGTCGATGCACGCGACGAGCGCGTGAAGAATAGCGTTTCGGGATTCCTGCATTATAGGTTCGATGTGCGCCGAGCATGCGCGCAGAGCCAATTCGCTGTCTGGCCATCATGCTCAGGTGTCATGGAGCGCGTCGGAAATGTCCTCTACAATCGGTCACACCACCCCACATGAGCGCAGGAGAGCCGCGCAATGACCGATTCCACGAGTCCTTTTCTCGCCGTGCTCAAGCCGCATTTGAGCGACATCGGCGCTTTCACCGTGCAGCGCAGCCTGCCCAGCCTGCCGTTCAAGACGGTCGGGCCGTTCATCTTCTTCGACCACATGGGGCCGGCCACGCTGGCGCCGGGGCAGGGCATGGACGTGCGTCCTCACCCGCACATCGGGCTGGCGACCGTCACTTATCTGTTCGACGGCGAGATCTGGCATCGCGACAGCCTTGGCAGCGACCAACGCATTACCCCGGGCGCGGTGAACTGGATGACGGCAGGGCGCGGCATCGTGCATTCGGAGCGCACGCCGCAAGACGTGCGTGAGCGGGGCGGCGACGTGCACGGCATTCAGACGTGGGTCGCGCTGCCGAAGGCCGATGAAGAGACCGAGCCGACGTTTGCGCATCACGAAGCGTCGTCGCTGCCGGACATCTTCCTGCCGGGCGTGCACATGCGTCTGATTCTGGGGGAAGCCTTCGGCGAGAAGGCGCCGGTGAAGGTGTTTTCGCCGATTTTCTATCTGGCCGTGGAGATGGCGCCTTGCGCGGCATTCGTCTTGCCGCCCGAGTATGCGCAGCGCGCGGTCTACACCGTGCAGGGTGAGGTGACGGTCAACGACGAGGTCTTGCCCGAGCAGCGTATGGGCGTACTCGCGCCGGACACCGACGTGCGCATCGTGGCGGGTGACAAGCCTGCGCGTCTGATGCTGCTTGGCGGTGCGCCGCTCGACGGCGATCGGTTCATCTTCTGGAACTTCGTGTCGTCGAGCCGCGAGCGGATCGAACAGGCCAAGGCGGCCTGGACGGCCCAGCAGATGGGCACCGTGCCCGGCGAGACGGAGTGGATTCCACTGCCTGAGCGCAAACCGGCGTCCAACTAAGCGCCATGCGAGCCTGTCAACGCCTGCTGCCGAAGCGATCGGCCGCAGGCGTTTTTTATTGTGAGTTATCGTGAGGCGGCCGTGGACGGGGATGCCGATGCCCGACGTCTCACGCACTCAACACGACGACCGAGCAGCGACGCTCCTCGAGCAACCGGTGAGAGATGGCACCGAAGTTGAGCCGGTCGCCAAAACGCGGCTGCACGCCGAGCACGAGCAGATTGTGCTGGCCGTGATGGATCTGATGCAGCACGGCTTCCTCGACCTTGCCGCCCGCGAGCAAGCGTGTGTTGAGCCTGACGCCATTACGTTCGGCCAATGCGTGCAGGTTCTCGAGCATGGCGGATTCGGCGGCGTCCGGGTGTAGTACGCGCGGGCGCCAGCGCTGGCGCAGCATGCCCGGCGCCACGCGTGCGGAGACGTGAAGTGCCGTGACGGGGGCATTTGCCGCCCGTGCAAGGGAGATGGCGAGTTCGGCGGCATGCCTTGAGTAGTCGGTGCCGGAGACCGGCACGAGAATGTTCAGCGGCGCGTCGGGCTGGCGGATATGGTCGCCGTGCGCGAGAACGATGCCGATGGCGCCGTCGAACGCTTTGGTGAGCGGCAGCACGCCCGTGGGCAACGGCAGCGGCGGCACGTCGGAATCTGATTCTTGGCCGGGGGCATCGAATCCGGCGATCACGAAACCGTAACCCTTGGCGATTTCGTCGGAAATTCGCGTGGCTTCATGACTGCTGTCGGGGTGAGACGGCGCTTGTTCCTGCGCCGTGTCCGACGGGTCGCGCGCGCCGAATTCGCCTTCCTCGGTGGCTTCGCTCACGCGCTTGTCGTCGTGGGCCTCACCGACGGGTTCGTGCCTGGGCGCGTCGGCAGGGGTGTCGGACGACGGCTCGGGCGCATTCGCGTTATCGCGCGCTTCCGGTTTGCTGTCGTCGCCACTGTGGGTGTCTTTGCCTTCCTTGACGGGCCCGTGGGGCAACTCGGGGCGCTTCTGCGGGGATTTGCCCGTGCGCTCTCGCAGCACCAGCCGGGCGGCCTCGCGTGCGGGGTTCTCGCTCGCTTCGTCCCTGGCGTGCGGTGTGTCAGATACGCCCGGCGTGCCCGGTGCGCGCGGCACCGCCAGCGTTGCCGCCGCTAGGGCGATGTCGTAGGCGTCGAGGCCAGCGTCTTCGCCGTTGGTATTCTCATCGTCCCGATCCTGTTTGCGCTTCCCGGCGGATGTGTGAGTCCCTTGCGCCCCCTCGGACGTCGGGCTCACCTCGCGCGCGGTCTTCCCGCCATCGGTGTCGGCGGGCGAGGGGGCCAGCACGGTCGTGAGCGTGCCGCGTACCCCGGCCGTCAGCCCGGCGATCCAGGCGGCGAAGCGTCCGTTCGCGCTGCCGTCCACGGCGACCAGAATACGTTCGACGTTCGGCAGAAAGTCCTTCTCCTCGGCGGCTTCCTTCTCGAGTCGCGCCTTTTCCTGCTCCGAGAGCGGAATGCGCACGAGCGCCCGGCGCAGGACTGGCGGCATGATGAGCGTGGTGATCAGCGCCATGATGACGATCATCGTGAACAGATCCTTGCTGAGCACGCCGAGCGACAGGCCGATGCTTGCCACGATGATTTCGGTGGAGCCGCGAGCGTTCATGCCGGTCGCGAGCGCCAACGCTTCGGCCGAGGACATGCCGCCGAGGCGTCCGCCGATGAAGCCGCCGGAGAATTTGCCGATGCTGGCGATCAGGATCAGTCCGACGACCAGCCCGAGCATGCGCCAGTCGAAAAGAATCGTCAGATCGACCGACAGCCCCGCCACGCCGAAGAACACCGGCGCAAAGAGGGCCACGATCAGCCCGCGTAACTGCGCCTCGATCTGATCGGTGAGGATGGGCGACTGCCCGATCATTACGCCCGCCATGAACGCGCCCAGTGCCGTATGCACACCGAGCTTGTCGGTCGCGAGCGCCAGCACGAAGGTAATGACGAGAATCGCGCTGAGCACGGGCATTTCGCTGGTGAAGCGATCGTTCGTCCAGCGGATCGCCACGGCGACCGCGCGTTTGCCCACGGTGAAGCACAGCACGATGAACAGCAACGTGCCGCCGAGACTAAAGGACAGGTGGCCAAGATCGATCGAGCCGCTCGCCCCGAGCCCGGCAATGGCGGCGATGATGATCCATCCGGTGGTGTCGTCGAGAATGGCGGCCGCGAGAATGATCTGACCGATATTGCGACGCAGATAGTCGACCTCGCGAATGACCATCGCCACGACTTTGACCGACGAGATGGAGAGCGCGGTGCCGAGGAACAGGGCGGTCACCAGTCTCGCCTCGGGATGCGGCAGAAGATTGTCGGGCAGATGCCAGCCGAGCGCGAAGCCGCATGCGAACGGGATCAGCATGCCGCCCGCCGACGCGAAGATCGCCATGCGTTTCATGCGGCGAACGAGGCCGAGATCGGTTTCCAGGCCGGTAGAGAGCAGAAGCAGCAGCACACCCAGCTCGGAGACCGCGTCGAGCATCTTTTTCTGGGCTTCCGAGTCGGGAAAGACGGCGTGTTGCCAGGCGGGCAGCAGCGCGCCGAATACGGACGGGCCGAGCACGACGCCGGCGAGCAGTTGGCCCATGACCGCCGGCTGGCGAAGGCGCTGCATCAACTCGCCGAGCAGACGGCCGACGAGAACCAGCAGGAGGAGTTGTGTGAAGAAGATCGCCGTGCCGTGGCCTGCGTGCATGTGCCTCCCTGCATGTCGTGGGACGGCGCGCGGCCGGGGCGGGAACCCGGGGCGCGAAAGCGCGTCCGTACCGATTTGCCCAGTTTTGCGATTACCATACTTCAAACTGGCGGCTGTGCTCGATGAGTGACGGCCGCTGTTCACGCAATTTACCACGCTCGATAGGAACCTATGATCGATACCAATCTCGCCAGTTTCGACACCGACGTGCTGGCCGTCTCGCATCAGGTGCCTGTGCTGGTCGACTTTTGGGCGCCTTGGTGCGGTCCGTGCAACGTGCTTGGCCCGCTGCTGGAAAAGCTCGAGGCCGAAGCGCAGGGACGCATTCGTCTCGTGAAGATCAATGCTGACGAGAACGCGCAGCTTTGCGCGGAGTACGGCGTGCGCAGTCTGCCGACGGTGGTCGCTTTCGTCGATGGCGAGCCTGTCGACCAGTTTGTGGGCGCGTTGCCCGAGGGACAGTTGCGCGCGTTCATCGACCGCGTGGTGCCGAATCCGGCAGAGAAGGCGCGTCGCGTGGCACGTCAGGCGTTGCAGGAAGGGCAGCCGGAGGTCGCACGCGACGCGCTGCAAGCCGCGCTCGCGCTCGATCCCGCGCATGACGAAGTGCGGCTCGATCTGGTGGACGTGCTGCTCGGCATGGGAGACGTGGATAGCGCACGCACGGAGCTCACGCTGCTCTCCCCGCACACGGCCGCCAGCGGCGACGCCCGCATCGCGGCCCTGAACACCCGTATTGCGGCGGCCGAGCAGGCGAGTCATCTGCCGCCCGCGCGCGAGTTGCAGGCGCGGGTGGCCGCCGAGCCCGACAATTTGCAGGCACGACTCGATCTCGCGAATCGTCATCTGGCCGATCGCGCTTATGAACCGGCGTTGCAGACGTTGCTCGACATCGTGCAGCGCGACCGCACGTTCGGTGACGACGTCGCCCGCAAATCGATGCTCGCCATTTTCGATGCGCTCTCGCAGACCGATCCGGCCACGGTCGCCGAGTGGCGACGCAAGCTGAGCGCGGCACTCAACTGAGGCATTTTCTTCTCACTACTGACGGCACGCTGATGACTGCTCCTTCTCTGATTACCTTCGCCCCCGATCAGGCGGGCGAGGCGGTTTTCGACCATCCTGCGCAAGCCCGCCGCGTGAGCGGCAATCCGCAACGCGTGACGCGCCCGTTCTACACCGACGCGCTGGGCGAGTTCGATTGCGGCGAATGGACCTGTGAACCCGGCGCGTGGCGCATCGCCTTCGGTGCGCATCGTCAGGAGTATTTCTCGGTGATCGAGGGACGCATTCGCATCAGCGACCTCGACGGCAACGCCTCGGAGTTCGGGCCAGGCGACGCCTGCGTGATCCCGGCAGGCTTCGAAGGGGTGTTCGAAGTGGTGGAGCCGGTGCGCAAGCATTTCGTGATGTTCGAGCGCAAGGCGCAATCATGACGCGCCTCATTTTCTTCTGTGGTCACTCGGGAGCGGGCAAGACGACGCTCGCGACACGGCTGATCCGCCCGCTGATTGCGCGCAGCGGCGAGGCGTTCTGTCTGCTCGACAAGGACACGCTCTACGGTGACTACAGTGCGGCGGTGATGGGGGCACTGACAGGCAATCCGAATGATCGCGACAGTCCGCTGTATTTGCAGACGCTGCGTGAACCGGAGTACGCCGGACTGCTGGAAACGGCAAGGGAGAATCTGCGTGTCGGCGTAAATGTGCTGGTGGTCGGGCCGCTGTCCCGCGAGTTGCGCGAAGGGCTGTTGTTCGATCGCGCGTGGCTGGGTGTGGATGACGATGTGAGCGTTCATGTCGTCTGGGTCGATCTCGACGAGGCCTATGCGAAGGCGCGTATCGAGCGCCGCGGCAATCCGAACGACGCTTACAAGCTCGAGCATTGGGATGAATACCGGGTGCGTCGTTTCTTGCCGCCGGCCGCCGCGTTCCCGGGATTGATCCGTTTCGATAACACGGCACCGACGCTGGACGACGACGAGCAACTGTTGCAGACGCTGCTGGCCAAGACGCGCTGATCGTCGGCGTTTGTTCCCAGGGAATAGTCTTAAAAGCTGTATGGCGCGGAAAGACGGGGCGACGCGCGTTGCTAAGGTATGGGCACTTTCCTCTCTGTGTCCACGTCGACCATCTCGCCCATGTCCCTGCTTCTTTGCCCGTTGTCTTCGCCCGCGGCCAGTGTCGCAGGCTTCCTACCCACTTTCCTTCATCGTGTTCTGAAGACGATTGCCGCATTGGCGGTAGTCGCCCCGGCCATTGCACACGCGGGAGAGCCACCGATGCCGGGGTTGCCCCGGGTGAGTCCGGTGACGATGCCGTTGCCACGCGCCGTGGGAGATTCGCCGGCGCCCGGGGATAGCGCCCTCACGCAAGCGCTGACGCCAGGCGTCGCCCCCACGCTGGCACGCATCCGTGAGCGCGGACGCATCGTCCTCGGCTATCGCCAAACGGCCGTCCCGTTTTCGTATGTCGATGCGAAGGACCAGCCGATGGGGTTGGCGTGGGCACTGTGTCAGCGCATCGTGTCCACCCTGCAACGCGAACTGGCGATGCCTGAGCTGCGCACCACTGCCGTGCGGGTGATCGAGCAGATGCGCGGACCGTTGATCAAAGGCGATGCCATCGACATCGATTGCGCACCGTCGACGCTCACGCACGCCCGTGAACGGCAAGTGGCCTTCAGCCTGCCGTACTACGCGGCCAACGTTCGCCTCATGGCCCGGCGAGGCACCGGTATCCGCGCCATCGACGACATGCGCGGGCTGCGGCTGGCCGTTGTGCAAGGCACGACGGCCGAGCGGCTCGTCAGGGCACAGCACGCCCGCACGGGCTTCCAACTGCTCATGGCTCGCGATTACGCCGACGCGTTCCGCATGCTGCGCGAACATCGCGCTCAGGCCCTTGCGCTCGACGACGTCCTGCTCGAAGGGCTTCGCGCCACGAGCCAATCGCCGGACACGTTTCAAATCGTCGGCCCGCCACTGTCCGACCAGCCCGAGCACTACGCGCTGGTGCTGCCCAAGGACGACCCCCTGTTCAAGGAACGCGTGGACGCCGCACTCGCCGAGATGTTCCGCAACGGTGAGATGGCCGCACTTCAGCGGGCGTGGTTTCAGACAGCCGTGCCGCCCTTTGGGCATCGCCTGAATGTCAAACCCTCAGCCGAGGTGCTCGCCGTCTGGGAAGCCGGTGCACGCTACGGAACGGCCTCCGGGAAGGCTGCCGCTTCGGCTCGCAGCCCTAACCCCCCGGAACACAACGCCGCTACCGCTTCCCAACCCGCTGCCGGGACTTAATACCCCCCATGCCCATGCGACACGTTGTCGCGCCCCAACGACGGACCGCTGCCCCTTTCCGCCTCTCAGACATCAACCCAACTCGCTGCAGAAAGGGGCACCGGTCCGTCTCTCCCATTCCCTTCGCTTAGTTCTCCCCCCCAGTGTTCGTTGCCCCCTTTTTTCTTCCTTTGCATAAGCTAATGACTAAGGTTTCTTTGCCCTCGACGTCCCATGTCTGTAGATTCCTATCGTGCTGTTAATCCGATAGGAATTTGCTGTGAATCGTGTCAAGGAAGTCAACTCGGAAGGTATCGCCAAACGTGTTGCTAAACGTGTCGTACTCAGTCTCGCCGTCTGCTTTGCCGCACAAGGGGCTGTCTCCATGGCAGTCGCTGCGCCCAAGGCCGATGCGGTCGTCGCGCTGCCCGTCGTGAAAGGCGATCTGACCGGCACGCTCAAGAAGATTCGCGATACGGGACTCATTACCCTCGGCTATCGCGAAGCCGCCATTCCCTTCGCTTATGTCAACGACAAGGGCAAGCCCGTCGGCTATACGATGGACCTTTGCTACGCCGTCGTCGACGCGGTGAAAACGGCGCTCAATATGCCGAATCTGCGCGTGCGTGAAATGTCCATCACGCCGCAAAACCGTATTCCGCTGGTGAAGAACGGTACGGTCGACCTGGACTGCGCCCCCAACACGATTACGCCGGAACGCGCCGAACAAGTCGGCTTCAGCAACCCCTACTACGTCTCGGAAGTTCGCCTTCTGGTGAACAAGAAAGACAATATTCAGGGCCTGGATGACCTCAAGGGACAGAATCTGGTGGCGTCGGCCGGCTCTACCGGTGAGCGTCTGGCCCGCATGCAGGCCGACAAGGGCGGATTCCGTGTGATTCCCGCCCGCGATCACGGCGAGTCGATGATCACGCTCGAAACCGGGCGCGCCAAAGCCTTCGCGCTCGATGACGTGCTGCTCGCCGGTCTTCGCGCAAACGCGCGTGAACCGGGCGACTTTGCGATTGTCGGCGCGCCCCTGGAGACGGAACTCAACGCGCTGATGCTGCGTCGCGACGACCCGCAATTCAAACGCTTCGTCGACACGACCCTGGCGCACGTGTTCAGCTCGGGCGAGATCCGCCGCATCCAGCGCAAGTGGTTCCAGCAACCGATTCCGCCGCGTAACGTCAACCTGAACCTCGAACCGAGCAAGGAAGTGATCGAGGTCTGGCATAAAGGGTCGCAAGTGACCGAGTAATGCCCGTCTGAGGCGCGGGCAGGCCGTGTGCCCGCCCCATCCGCCTCTTTGACCGGGGCCGAAGCCCGCCGATAGCGATATCGGCGGGCTTTTTTGTTTACGCGTTGTTTACACCCCCTTTATGCCTTTTGTCCCCGTCTTTACGCGCTGATCCGTATCTTTCAGTGCACGGCTGGCATGCGCATGCGAGGGCGCGTCGCGTCCGTGGCGTGCCGGCCGCCACACGATAGGGAGTTGTCATGGACTGGTTATATCTCGGCGTGATTGCGGTGTTCTTTGCCTCGACCGTCGGCTTTGTCGCGTTTTGCGCGTCGGTAGGGGGGCAGCAATGACAGCCATGTACTGGCTGAGCGGCGGACTCACGCTCGCGCTGCTCGCTTATCTCGTCTACGCGCTGTTCAAGCCGGAGGATCTAGCATGACCCTCAATGCCTGGATTCAGCTCGGCGTCTTCCTCGTCGTGCTGCTGGTGCTGGCGCGCCCGCTCGGCCGTTTCATGGCCGACGTGCTCGCCGGCGAATCGCGCGTGAACCGCTGGTTCGCGCCTCTTGAACGTGGGCTCTACCGCCTGTGCGGCATCGATCCCGAAAAGGAAATGCACTGGCGTGCCTACGCGGTTGCGCTGATCGGCTTCAACACCCTCGGCGCTTTGGCGGTCTACGCCCTGCAACGCTGGCAAGTCTGGCTGCCGCTCAACCCGCAAGCATTCGGCGCTGTCACACCCGACTCGTCGATGAATACGGCCGTGAGTTTCATCTCGAACACGAACTGGCAGGGCTATTCCGGCGAATCGACGATGAGCTATCTGACTCAGATGCTCGGTCTGGCCGTACAGAACTTCTTGTCGGCCGCCACGGGTATTGCCGTGGTGATTGCGCTCATTCGCGGCTTCGCGCGCCACACGGCGCAGACGATCGGCAACTTCTGGGTCGACATGACCCGTATCACGCTCTACATCCTGGTGCCGCTGTCGGTGGTGCTCGCCGCCGCCTTCATGAGCCAGGGCGTGATCCAGAACTTCGACGCCTACAAGGACGTGACCACGCTGCAAGCCACGCACTATGACAATCCGGTCCTCGGCCCGGACGGTCAGCCGAAGGTCGACGCCGCCGGCAAGCCGGTGACGACCCCCGCCGTGACGCAGACGCAAACGCTGCCGATGGGCCCGGTGGCCTCGCAGGAAGCGATCAAGATGCTCGGCACGAACGGTGGCGGCTTCTTCAACGCGAACTCGGCTCACCCGTACGAGAACCCGACGCCGCTGTCGAACTTCCTTCAGATCCTCGCGATCTTCCTGATCCCGGCAGCGCTTTGCCACACGTTCGGACGCATGGTCGGTGACCGTCGTCAGGGAGTGGCGGTGCTCGCTGCCATGACGATCGCTTTCTCGATCGCAGCCGTCGCCACGGTGTCCGCCGAGCAGGCCGGTAATCCGGTGCTCACAACGCTCGGGGTCGATCAGCAGGTGAGCGCCACGCAGTCCGGCGGCAACATGGAAGGCAAGGAAACGCGCTTCGGTATCGCCGCGTCGGGCATTTTTGCGACGGTGACGACGGCGGCGTCGTGCGGCGCGGTCAACGCCATGCACGACTCGCTCACGCCGCTGGGCGGCATGGTGCCGATGTTGCTGATGCAGTTGGGCGAAGTGATCTTCGGTGGGGTCGGCTCCGGGCTTTACGGCATGCTGGTCTTCGCCATGCTCGCGGTGTTCGTGGCAGGGCTGATGATCGGTCGCACACCGGAATATCTCGGCAAGAAGATCGAGGCTTTCGAGATGAAGATGGTCGCGGTGGCAGTGCTCATGACGCCGCTGCTCGTGTTGTGCGGTACCGCGCTCGCGGTGCTGGTCGCGGCAGGGCAGGCAGGTGTCGCGAACCCCGCCACACATGGCTTCTCGGAAATTCTCTACGCCTATAGCTCGGCAGCGAACAACAACGGCAGCGCATTCGCCGGTCTGTCAGCCAACACGCCGTTCTATAACAGCACGCTGGCGGTTGCGATGTGGTTCGGCCGCTTCTGGGTGATTGTGCCGGTGCTGGCGATTGCCGGTGCACTCGCACGCAAGAAGCGCATTGCCGCAACCTCGGGCACGTTGCCCACGCATGGTCCGCTGTTCGTCGTGCTGCTGCTCGGCACGGTGTTGCTGGTGGGTGCGCTCACCTACGTACCGGCGCTTGCACTCGGTCCCGTCGCCGAACATCTGGCGATGATCGGTGCGCATTGAATATTGAAATGAGGCATTCGAGGCACTCATGAATCAAACCTCAGGAAATACTGTCACCCGGCCGCTCGGCGAGGGGCACTCATCGGCTGTGAAGTCGATGTTCGACCCCGCGATCGTGAAGCCGGCCATCGTCGACTCGTTCCGCAAGCTGCACCCGCTCACTCAGGCCAGAAATCCGGTGATGTTCGTGGTGTACGTCGGCAGTCTGCTCACGACCGTGCTCTTCGGCATGGCCGTGGCAGGTCACGCCGAGGCGAGCGCGCCGTTCATCCTCGCGATCACGCTCTGGCTGTGGTTCACGGTCTTGTTCGCGAACTTCGCCGAAGCGCTGGCGGAAGGCCGCAGCAAGGCGCAGGCCGCATCGCTGCGCCAGGCGAAGAAAAATGTGCCGGCCAAGCAACTGCGCGCCGCCACGCGTGACGCGGAATGTCTGGTGATCGATAGCGCCAGTCTGCGTCGCGGTGACTTCGTGCTGGTGGAAGCCGGCGATGTGATTCCGGCCGACGGCGATGTGGTGGAAGGCGTGGCGTCGGTCGACGAATCGGCCATCACGGGGGAGTCTGCGCCCGTGATCCGCGAGTCGGGCGGCGACTTCTCGGCCGTGACCGGCGGCACGCGCGTGCTCTCGGACTGGATCGTCATGAAGGTGACGGTCAATCCGGGCGAGGCATTCCTCGACCGCATGATCGCGATGGTGGAAGGCGCGAAGCGTCAGAAGACGCCGAACGAAATCGCCCTCACGATTCTGCTCGTCGCGCTCACGCTGGTGCTGCTGCTCGCTACCGCCACGCTGCTGCCGTACTCGATCTACAGCGTGTTCGTTACGCAAGCCGGTCATCCGGTCACGATTACGGTGCTCGTCGCGCTGCTGGTGTGCCTGATTCCGACGACCATCGGCGGGCTGCTCTCCGCTATCGGTGTGGCCGGTATGAGCCGCATGATGCAAGCCAACGTGATCGCCACGTCGGGCCGTGCCGTGGAAGCCGCGGGCGACGTCGATGTGCTGCTGCTCGACAAGACCGGCACGATCACGCTCGGCAACCGTCAGGCGTCGCAATTCGTGCCCGCACCGGGCGTGGATGAACGCGCGCTGGCCGACGCCGCGCAACTCGCCTCGCTGGCCGACGAAACGCCGGAAGGCCGCAGCATCGCCGTGCTCGCCAAGCAGCGCTTCAATCTGCGCGAACGCGAAATGAGCGGTCTGCACGCGGTCTTCATCCCGTTCACCGCGCAAACGCGCATGAGCGGCGTGGATCTCGCCGACAAGCAGATCCGCAAGGGCGCGGCCGACGCCGTCAAGCGCTATGTGGAATCGGCCGGTGGCCTGTGGCCGGTCGCGCTGGCCACTTCGGTGGACGAGATCGCACGCCGCGGCAGCACGCCGCTGGTGGTGGCCGAGCAAGACGCGCAAGGCACTCGCGCGCTGGGCGTGATCGAGTTGAAGGACGTGGTCAAGGGCGGCATCAAGGAACGCTTCGCCGAACTGCGCCAGATGGGGATCACCACGCTGATGGTCACGGGCGACAACCGCCTCACGGCCGCGGCCATTGCGGCCGAAGCTGGTGTCGACGACTTCCTCGCGGAAGCGACACCGGAAGCCAAGCTGGCGACGATTCGCAAGTATCAGGCCGAAGGCAAGCTGGTGGCGATGACCGGCGACGGCACGAACGACGCCCCGGCGCTCGCGCAGGCCGACGTGGCCGTGGCCATGAACTCGGGCACGCAAGCCGCGAAGGAAGCCGGCAACATGGTCGACCTGGATTCGAACCCGACCAAGTTGATCGAGATCGTCGAGATCGGCAAGCAGATGCTGATGACGCGCGGCAGTCTCACCACGTTCTCGATTGCGAACGACGTGGCGAAGTACTTCGCGATCATTCCGGCGGCATTCGCCACCACGTATCCGCAACTCGATTCGCTCAACGTGATGCGTCTTGCGAGCCCGTCGTCGGCGATTCTGTCGGCGGTGATCTTCAACGCGCTGATTATCGTGGTGCTGATTCCGCTGGCGCTCAAGGGCGTGAAGTATCGCCCGCTCGGGGCCGCGACGCTGCTGCGCCGCAACCTCGTGATTTACGGTCTGGGCGGGATTCTGGTGCCGTTCGTCGGTATCAAGGTCATCGACATGATCATCGCCGCGATGGGCTGGGCCTGATCGCGGGGCTACCGGACGCGCTGGCCCACCGTGGCCGGGCGTCCGGGCCACATTGCTGAAACTCTAAGGAATAGACGTCATGAAAACCCTCTTGCGCCCGATGTTGAGCCTGTTCGTCGTGCTCTCGGTCATCACGGGTCTGGTGTATCCGCTGGTCGTGACCGGCATCGGCCGGGCGGCGTTCTCGCGCGAAGCCTCCGGCAGCCTGATCTACAAGAACGGCCACGCCGTCGGCTCCTCGCTCATCGGCCAGAACTTCGACGAACCGAAGTACTTCTGGGGCCGCCTGTCTGCTACGGCGCCGATGCCCAATAACGGCGTGGCTTCGGGCGGCTCGAACTTCGGCCCGCTCAACCCCGCACTCGCCGACGCCGTGAAGGGCCGCATCGCCGCCCTGCGCGCAGCGGACCCGAGCGCCACGCTGCCGGTGCCCGCCGATCTGGTGACGTCGTCAGCCAGCGGTCTCGACCCGGCCATCAGCCCGGCCGCCGCCGACTATCAGGTCGCCCGCGTGGCCAAGGCCCGCGGCCTCACGCCCGATGCCGTGCGCTCGCTCGTGGCGCGCTACACGGAAGGCCGCCAATGGGGAATTTTCGGAGAACCCCAGGTGAATGTTCTGAAGCTCAACCTGGCGTTGGACGGACTGACACCCGGCGGCGTCTGAAAAGTGGATCCGCTCGCGGGGCCGACCGGCGAATCGCTGGTCTTGCCCGGCAGCCTGCGGTAGATTGGCGGCACGCCCCGGCGCGTGCCGCTTTTTTGCTTCCCCGGGCGAGCGGTGATTTGATTGTTGCTGCGCCACATGGCGTGGCTCGCGTCTTCATAGTGGACTGATCCGATGGCTGGCATGGAACGCCCCGATCCCGACGAATTGCTCGACAAGCTGCAACGCGATGAAGCGCGTGATCGGCGCGGCAGGCTGAAGATCTTCTTCGGCGCGTCTGCCGGCGTCGGCAAGACGTTTGCGATGTTGCAGGCCGCGCGCAAGTTAAGCGAGGAGGGCACCGACGTGGTCGTCGGTGTGCTGGAGACGCATGGCCGCGAAGAAACGGCGCGCATGCTCGAAGGGCTGGAAATCCTGCCGCAGAAGTCGGTCGAGTACCGTGGACGAGTCCTGCGTGAATTCGATCTGGACGGCATGCTCGCGCGCAAACCCGCCGTAGCGCTGGTCGATGAACTGGCGCACGCCAACGTGCCGGGCGAGCGCCACATGAAGCGCTGGCAGGACGTGCAGGAATTGCTCGATGCCGGCATCGACGTGTACACCACGCTCAATGTGCAGCATCTCGAGCGCCTGAACGACGTGGTCGGGCAGATCACCGGCATACGCGTGTGGGAGACGTTGCCCGATCGCGTCTTCGATCTTGCCGACGAGGTGAAGCTCGTCGACCTGCCGCCCGACGAACTGCTCGAGCGCATGCGCGAGGGCAAGGTGTACATGGCGGCGCAGGCCGAACGTGCGGTGCGCAACTTCTTCCGCAAGGGCAACCTGATTGCCTTGCGCGAACTGGCGCTGCGTCGCACGGCCGATCGCGTCGATGCGCA
>Ga0181519_10001499_pt1 | contig 20585 bp, 15 predicted proteins | sample PEATcosm2014_Bin_26_FD_121102 | JGI IMG/M metagenome (GOLD analysis project Ga0181519, IMG submission 121102) | Peatland microbial communities from MTU Mesocosm Facility, Houghton, MI, USA - PEATcosm2014_Bin02_10_metaG | ecosystem: Environmental > Terrestrial > Soil > Wetlands > Peat | place...
TCCCATCACCACGGCGCCGGCCATCGCGGTCACCCAGATTTGTCCGGTGACTCCGCCGATTCCCGGCGGTCTGCTGACTTACAGCGGCAGCGTCAGCAACGCGGGCAACATCATGCTCACCAACGTGGTCGTTTTGAATAATTTGAGCGGAGCCACACCGCTCATCACGGTCGCCACACTGGCACCCGGCGCGGTGACCAATTTCACCGGCAGCTATGTGGCGCCGGCCAGTTGCTCGTCCACGAGCATCTCGACCGCCACCGGCCGGAGCATCTGCGGTGTCGCCGTCACCAACACGGCAAGCACCACTTGTCCCATCATCACGGCACCACTCCTTGCTATCACCCAAAACTGTCCGGTGACTCCGCCGATTCCCGGCGGTCTGCTGACTTACAGCGGCAGCGTTAGTAATGCCGGAAACGTCATGCTCACCAATGTGGTCGTTCTGAATAATTTGAGCGGAGCCACACCGGTCATTTCGGTCGCCACGCTGGCGCCCGGCGCGGTGACCAATTTCACCGGCAGCTATGTTGCACCGGCCAGTTGCTCTTCCACGAGCACCTCGACCGTTACCGGCCAGAGCATCTGCGGTGTTACCGTCACCAACACGGCGAGCACGACTTGTCCGATCACCACGGCACCGGCCATCGCGGTCACGCAGCTTTGCCCCGTGACTCCTCCGATTCCCGGCGGTCTGCTGACTTACAGTGGTAGCGTGAGCAACGCGGGCAACATCATGCTCACCAACGTGGTCGTTCTAAATAATATGAGCGGGGCCACGCCGGTCTTCACGGCGGCCATGCTGGCGCCTGGTGCAGTGACCAATTTCACCGGCAGCTATGTAGCACCGGCCAGTTGCTCCTCCATGAGCACCTCGACCGCCACTGGCGAGAGCATTTGCGGCGTTGCCGTCACCAACACGGCGAGCACCACTTGTCCCATCACCACGGCACCGGGAATCATAGTAACCAAGGTGTGTCCCACACAGCCGGTCGCTCCGGGCCAGTTGCTCACTTTTTCAGGCAGCGTCAGCAACAACGGTAACGTGACCTTGACGAACATTGTCGTGGTCAACAATCAACCGGTTGCCAACACGATGATATTTACAGTTGCCTCTCTTGCTCCAGGCGCGGTGACCAATTTCACCGGCAGCTATGTGGCGCCGACCAATTGTGCCGTGGCCGACACCTTGATCGCCACCGGCCGGAGCATCTGCAGTGTCGCCGTCACCAACACGGTGAGCGCGACCTGTCCGATTCTTACGGCACCGGCCATCGAAGTGACCCAGACTTGTCCCATCATCTCCGTGTTGCCGGGTGGCATTCTGACTTACAGCGGCACCGTCAGCAATGCGGGCAATATCACCCTGACCAACATTATCGTGATGAATAATCGGCCCGCCAACAACACCGTGATCTTCACTGCGGTTTCACTGGCGCCCGGCGCGACGACGAACTTCACGGGCAGCTACCAGGTGCCTGTTGACTGTTGCGTGGTTTGGAGCACGGTTCAAGCCAGCGGCCAGGGCTGCGCCGGGGTCACGGTCACCGACACCGACACGGCAACTTGCACGGTGCTTACTCTGCCGCAGATCGTGGTCACCAAAGTTTGCGCGCCGGGTGTTCTGCGACCGGGCGACCTCCTGACCTACAGCGGCAGCGTCAGCAACGCCGGCAACATCACGCTGGTCAATGTGACTGTGGTGAACAATCACGACGGTGGCACGCTGACTTTGAGCGGGAACGGCATTTTGGCGCCAGGTGAAACAGCCAGCTACACCGCCTCCTACGTTGTTCCGGTTGATTTCTGCGGAAGTGACACGGTCACGGCGAGCGCTTCCGATTACTGCTCCGACGCGCCTGTGGCCAACAGCGTGACGACGACCTGCCCGATTACCACGACTCCGCGCATTACAGTCACCAAGAACTGTCCGCTGGTGCCCACGCCACGCGGAGGCCTTTTCACCTACACCGGATCGGTTAGCAACGCCGGGAATGTCACGCTGGTTGATGTCTTTGTCGTGGACCACTACCAAACCGATTGTTACACATGGACAAACGGCCCGGTTGTCGGCCCCATTACTCTGGCACCGGGTGCCTCCGTCAATTTTAGCGGCAGCTATACCGCGCCAATGAGTTGCTGCCAGGTCATGGACACCGTTACCGCGAGCGGCCAGGACCGCTGTTCAGGCAGCAATGTCATGGAGACGGCCACAGCCATCTGTCCTTTGCTCACCACGCCGAGTATTGCCGTGGTGCAGAACTGCCCGGTGAATCCGATACCGATGGGAAGCGTGTATGTGTTCGGCGGCTACGTCACCAACTCGGGCGACGTCGTCTTGACGAACGTCTTTGTGTTTAGTCCGCAAGGAACGAATACGCCGGTGCTGGGTCCGATTAATCTGGCTCCGGGTGAATCGGAGACTTACTCCGGCTCCTACACCGTTCCGTCCAACACCTGCTCCGTCTCGGTCACGGCCAGCGGCTCGGATCTCTGCGGCGGCAACTTGGTGATCAACACGGCCAGTTGCCCCGTCGCCACGACGGCGCTGCTCGCCATGACGCAAAATTGCCCTGTGGCACCGGTGGTTCCTGGCGGACTGCTAACCTACAGCGGCACGGTTAGCAACGCGGGTAACATCACTTTGAACAATATCATGGTGGTCAATAACCAAAGCGGGAACACTCCGCTTATCACGGTCGCCGCGCTGGCACCCGGTGCAGCCGTCAATTTCAACGGCAGCTATCTGGCGCCGACCAATTGCTCCTCCACAAGCACCTCGACCGCCACCGGCCAAAGCATCTGCGGTGTCGCCGTCACCAACACGGTGAGTGCGACCTGTCCGATCACCATCATACCAATCATCGCCATCACCCAAAACTGTCCGGTGAGTCCCACCGTTCCCGGCGCGCTGCTGACTTACAGCGGCACCGTCAGCAACGCGGGCAGCATCACCCTGATCAACATCGTGGTGACCAATAGCCAAAGCGGAAACACCCCGCTCTTCCCGGCCGCCACGCTGGCCCCGGGTGAGTCCACGAACTTTACCGGTAGTTACATCGCCCCGGTAAGCCCCACCACGACGAGCACCTCGACGGTTCACGCCATGAGCCTCTGCGGCGTGCCGGTCACGAACTCGGCCAGCTCGACTTGTCCGATCGTCACCACGCCCGCAATCGCAGTGACCAAACTCTGCCCGCCAGCGCTAGTCGCGCCGGGAGGAACCCTGGTGTTCACGGGCACCGTCACCAATACGGGCAACATCACGCTGACCAACGTATTCGTGGTGGACAGCCAGCCGGCTCCCAATACACCGGTGTTGGGACCGATCACCCTCGCCCCCGGAATGGGAACCAACTTCACTGGCAGCTACCTCGTCCCGTTGAACATCTGTTCCATGGCCGACACACTGACCGCCACTGGCAATGACGCCAGCACGGGCATCGCAATAACCAACACCGCCTCGGCGACCTGCGAGCTGATGACCACGCCGGTCATCACCATCACGGAGGATTGTCCGCCAGGCCCGGTGACCAATGGTGGTTCCGTGGTCTTTGGAGGATCGGTGTGCAACTCCGGCAACATCACCTTGACGAACATCCTCGTATTCAGCGGCCAGCCGAGCAACTTCCTGGTGCTTGGCCCGATCACGCTCGCTCCCGGGGCCTGCGCGCCGTTCACGGGCAGCTACTTCGCCGTTGGCGGTTCCAACCCGACGACCAACCTGACTATTGTGACCAACAGCAGCAGTGTTATCACGACCAACCTTGTTCCGGTCATCACCACGAACAACACGGTGACGATCACGACAAACAACGTGACGCCCACGTTTGGAACCATTGATCCCCTCACTGGAATTCTCACCGACCGTTTCAACGTCATCACTAACTTGCATGGGTTGATGTTTGCGGACCAGGATGAGAACTGGGGCCCCACGCTGTTTTATGTCATCCACCATCCCGCAAGTGGTCCTGATACCTTTGACACCATCTCCGCCACTGGCGTGATCACGCCTCGATTCAACCTTACCGAAACCAATTACAATGCGCTGACACAGGCGGCTCCTGATGTCGGCTATGGGGAGATAAACTTCTATTACCTCCGCCATGACACCGCCAATTGGTTCGGGGAAATCATAGCCCAAGGCGCATCTTCTTCAGCCGATCTCTGGCCCGTAACCGGCGCAGGTTACACAGGTCTGGCCTTTGCGGCAGCTGACGTTGGGACTTATGGAGCCAATCTGTTCTATTATGTCCGCAATGACGTGACGACTGGTCTTTCGTGGTTCGGAACCATCAATCCCACTCCCGGCGGGGTCGAAACTGATCGCTACGCCGTCGGCACCAACTTTGACGCACTGGTCTTTGTGCCTGGCACTGTGTCAACCTGGGGAACCGCCATCTTCGCCTATCTCCGCCATGACAATACCGGGTCCATCATCGGGACCATTGATCCCGTGGCTCATGTCGTTACAGATCGCCTGAACCTCGGCACTAACTTAATCACCGCCTTGACCTTTACGTCCACCGATGTGGGATTCGGGGCCAATCAGTTCTATTACCTCCGCCCGGCGAGCACCACCTTTACGACCAACACGGTCACGACCTACACCACCAACATGGTTACCGCCTACACGACAAACGCGGTGACCACCTACACGACCAATGGCGTGGTCAGCTTCACGCCGACCAACACCGTCACGGCGACCGGCATGGACATCTGTCAGACACGAACCGTGGTTGCCGCCGCCAATTGTCTCGGACCTGTCGTCCCGACAGTGCTGATCATCGCCACGCCCAAAGTTAATTCCGATGGCTTCTTCAGCCTGTCCTTCCCCACCGAGGTCGGGACATCGTATACCGTGCAATATAAGAACACATTGAGTGATCCAGCCTGGACCGACTTGGTGCCGCCGGGATCGGTTCCAGGCACCGGTGGCCCCATAACCATCACGGATGCGACCTCGGCCGGACAACCGACGCGGTTCTATCGGATTATGGCCACGCCATGAGATCAACCTAACTTTAAAAATGATCGTCCCAGCCGAAGGACAATTTCTTCGGCTGGGTTTTGAGAAAAGAAAACACTGGCAATTATGAAAAAAACACCAACACTTGTAGAAAGGGCATCAATACCTATGAAAAAGGCATCAATTCTTTTGGCGGGGGCATTATGGATGGGGGCAATGTGCATTGTGGCTCAAGCGGAAGGCACGCCAAAAATCCAGTTTGATCAGACGGTTTATGACTTCGGCAAGACCTCGCAGGTCGCAACCGTCTCCGGCGTCTTTACGTTCAAGAACACTGGCGACGGCATCCTCAAACTGGAGCCGCCCAAGCCATCCTGCGGCTGCACGGTCGCCGAGTTGAAGCCGGACACGCTGGCTCCGGGTGCAACCGGCGAACTGTCCTTCACTTTGAATCTCGGCTTTTCCAAGGCGACCTTGGAGAAGCACATTGCGGTCCGGTCGAATGACCCGCAGACTCCTGACGTCTCGCTCACCATCAAGGTGGATTACACCCCACTTTACGATGTCAACCCGATGACGCTCGCCCCCAATCTGGCGTTTGGGGTGAATGATGCCACTCAATTCACCACCATTACCCGCACGGATGGAAAACCGTTGCAGATCGTAAAGCTGGACACCTCCAAGCCCTGGATCACGGCAACAGTAGAGCCAGCCGCCAAGCCGGATGATACTACAGCGCACATTCGCATCACCGTTCAACGAGATGGATCGCCGCGCCGCTTCAACGAATATGTCCATGTCTATACAGCCGGGCAGACAAACACGCCGGCATCCAGCATTTACCTCTACGGCCAGATGATGGGCGAGGTTTCGCTTAGTCCGGAAGCGCTGTATTGGAGCGTCCCCAACACGACGAATATGCCGGCGTCGCGCCCGGAGGCGCAAATCACACAGCGGGTGACAATCCGGTCAGCCGACGGCCAGGCGATTGCATTGACGAATGCGCAAAGCTCGATCAAGGGCATCAATGTCGAACTGGTGACCAAGGAAGCCGGCAAGGTCTATGAACTGGTCGCCCGGCTTGATGAGGTGCCGGCAAGCAGTGTCGGCGGCAATGTTTCGTTTGAAACCTCGGTGGCGGCGCAACCCAGAATTGAGGTGCCAGTCATTGTCAATGTGTTCAAGCCCTGACGACTTATGTAAGAAGCTACAGTCAGGCTGCTAATAGCCGCTGAACCACGCCATTTTTTGATTGATTTCATTCAGGCGTTATGCAAGAGTGCAGCTAATCTTAAAGGATCGAACAAACTAAACTATCGGGCCAATGAATATTCGCATTAAAAATCCATGCTTGCCGTTGCTGGTTTTGGCCGCTGGCCTTTTCGCGGCCGCATTCCCGGCGGTAGGTTCTCCGCTCCCCGTTCTCACCATAAATGAGAGCAACTCCACCGTCGTTACCATCACCGGCACCGGCAATGATGCCACCCAGACCGATGGAACCACGCTTGCCAATGCTGGCGTGGATCTTGTGAATTTCTTCACTGCGGCTGTTGCTGCCGGACCCACCCCCGTCAGCGGCAGCAGTCTCGAACCTGTGAGCGGTGGCATTGTCTATGAGTTTTGGGGCTCTGACACTTACCAAGGGGCTGCATTGCAGAATTTGAACCTGTTCAGTTCATCCGCCGTGTCCCAGGCTTTCGTCATTGGCACCCCCGCTTTCAGCGGCACGGTGACGGTTGATTTGTCCAGCTTCATTACAGAACTTCCCGCTCTCGGTGCCAGCGGTTTTATCTATCCCGGAAACTCTGGTGGTCCAGGAACCGTGCAACAGCCCATTGGCGTATGGCAGGTCACGGCTGTGCCCGAACCGGCCGCAATCGCACAACTGGTGCTGGGCGCAATGGCATTTGCGGGGCTGACGATCATCCGGCGCATTTGCCGCATGGCGCCCCGCCGGTGATTTTGTTCCACGCGGATTTTGTTTTCTCCATGTCCCCGGGGTGTCGGTGCTGATTCTCCTTTTCTCCAAAGTGGCCGGAAGTCATCATGCGGTGGTCCGGGTGCCTGAATCATCCGGCTCCGACATGGGTGAAACACCGAATGGCGGACTTCCGCAATGCAGATTAGACATAGTCTGGTCACGGCCCGTTTCCGCAAGCAACCATTTCAAAGCCTCCGGCTCCGAAAGGAAGTTTTCGATATCAAGCCCTCGATTTTTAGCCACCGTGAGGCTAAATTTTCCCGAACGAACCCATGCCGGACTAGCCACATGGGCAATCTTGACCAACAACCTTGCCTCCGAGGCGATGCGTTCGGCGAAATTATATCGTTCAGACATTCCAGGCGGGTGAAATCCGGTCAGCCCCGTTGAATCAACCATCAGTTTTTTAATGTTCTGCCTGCGGCAGCGAAGCACCGCACGGCTCATCAGTTCAATCACTTCATTGAAAGGAACCCGTCCTGTGATGCAAAGCATCGCATACTCCCTGTTCTTTTTGAAATGCTCCAACCTTTTCACTGGAGTTATAGGAAAATACAACAGCCCACCCCAAATCAATGAAAAATTGCTCTACAAAAACAAGCGCTTGTGGAAGGTTCCCTGCACGGTAATGTGGCGATGTGCGCGCCGAAAAGCCGGCGGCGTCATTTTTAATTTCTGAAAGCAGATGGCAGAAACAGATGCCAGGGCTGGTTCATCAGCGGCATGGGTAAAACACCGAATGGCGGGCGCGCCGTGCGCAGGTGTAAATTTCCGTCCATGAAATCCGGCGTTTTATCACAAAATAGGAATTCAGCCAGCATACCACCGTCCGTGCCGGCTGCATCATCAAACCAAACCGCAATTGCCGTCAGCCCGGAGCGAGCCGGGGCCGCAAGGAGCGCATTCGCCTTCTATCTGACTCAAGGCGCGTCTTCCATTTCCATAAAGCTGATCACGGAGCGGGCCGGCATATCCGCGCCGGTGTTCCGCGAGATTCGCGAAACGCGCTACGAATCATACGCCCACGGTGGATTGAATGATTGAACGGAGCTGGTTGCGGGGCCTCATGTCGGCAGCAGGCAATTGGTTTGCGGCACAATTATTTTTTACGGGCGAACCGGTTGTTCCTGCGATTGACATTTACAGCATCCGGGTCTAATTCAATTTTATCAGACTGCTTGAATACATTTTGCTGGCGGCCAGTTCGCTCTTCGTGATTGTGGACCCGCTGGCCGTCGTGCCGGCGTTTCTGGCCATGACGCCCAACGACACGGCGGAGCAACGCATCCGCACGGCGCGGCTGGCGTGCTGCGTGACGGCGGGCGTCCTCCTGCTGTTTTCCGTGGCCGGCCAACTGGTCTTCAAGGTCATGGGCATCACCATGCCGGCGTTTCAAATTGCCGCGAGCATCTTGCTGCTGATTGTGGCGCTGGACATGGTGCGCGCCCAGCGTTCGCGCATTCAGGAGACGCATGAAGAAAGAATAGCCGGGACGGAAAAGACGGACATCGCCGTGACGCCGCTGGCGATTCCGATGCTGGCCGGGCCAGGTGCGATTTCCACGGTGGTGTTGCTCCAGAATGAGGCCAAGGACATTCCCCAGCGCATCGCACTTTACGGCTGCATCCTGGCGGTGTCGCTGATGAGCTACTTCGTATTGAGAATCTCCGCCCGTGGTGCGCGCTGGCTGAATCCGATCATGATGAGCATCGCCATCCGCATCATGGGACTGTTGCTGGCGGCCGTGGCAATTCAATTCATGCTCAACGCCATCAAGGCATTCCGGCTGGATTTGCTTGGGCTGGCGCCGACCTGAAACCATCCGCTCGCGGCTTGCGCTTAAAGCAAATGGGATTGTTCTCCCAAATTTCAAGGAAGGGCTGAAGGCATCGGGTTACACCTTATAGGGGGAATCCCCCCTGTCGCGTAATGTCACAGCATGAAAAAAATCCTGTATTTGACCGGCATTGCAACCCTTCTTTCCACCACCGGCTGCATTTTTCCCGGAGGCGATCGGGGCGGGCATGCGAGATATGAACATCATGACGCAGTCGTCGTTGGCCCTCCGGTGGTTGAAGTGCGCGCCCCGGAAGTGGTTGTGCGCCCGCCGGAAGTCATCGTGCGATAGCCGGGACGCGGGATTCAACAGGTCCGGCATGGGGTGAACACCGTATGGCCGTTGTGCGTTCGTCTGGCCTATATTTCAGGTTATGAAAATGAATAGCCGGAAGACATTGCCGGCGCTCGGCGGGTTCATCGCCGCTGCGCACGATGCCCGGGCTCAACACTGTTCCGGCGGATTTATGCGACTCGCCGTCAACACGCGTTCGGTTGAATTTCGAGAACAACAACATTTTGCATTTTTCAGGCGAGATATCCATTACCTCCCGTTTTAAGGGAACAACCCAGATGACCATGCAGGTTTGCGGCATTCATTTAAAACGGGACAGAGGAATCCGGGGTTCGGTGCTCGTGGTTCTGGCAGTTTTGTCGTTGTGCCTCCTGCCGTTCGCCCGCGGACAGGGGGTTGCCATCAGCTCCACAAATCACGAATCACAAAACACAGATCGCGCATCGCTGATTGTTCTTCCCAAATCCGTTCCCGATCCTCTCGAACCATTTAACCGCGCGATGTGGGGATTCAATGTGGGGCTGATGACCGACGTGATCAAACCAACGAGCCGGGCTTACCGGTTCGTCGTCGCGAAACCGGTCCGGACTGGAATCGGAAATTTTGGCCGCAACCTCACCTATCCGGGACGATTGATCAACAACCTGCTTCAGGAAAAATGGAGCGGAGCGGGCGATGAATCCTGGCGGTTCGTTTGCAACACCACGGTGGGCGTGGCCGGGTTCTGGGACGTGGCAACCCGGTGGAAGATTCCGAAATCGGACGCGGATTTTGGCCAGACGTTCGGCCAATGGGGCTGGAAGCCGCAGTTCTTTTTGATGTTGCCGGTTTTTGGACCAAGCAACGACCGGGACACCGTCGGCCTGGCTGCCGACACGGCGGCCAATCCACTGATCTACATCGCCCCATACAAATTCGTCGCGAACGATCCGCTGACCTGGCTCGGTCCCTACACGTATTTTAACTACGCGGTCATGTATAACAATCTGTCCGACAGCGTGGATGGTTATGTGCGGTTTAGTCAGGCCGAGATGGATCCGTATTCCGAGATTCAGTATGCCTGGACATTCGCGCGGGCGAATCGCGTGGCGAATTTTCAGGTGAAGGGGAAACAGGACCCAGCTTCGCTCGAAACCCTCGAATCCGTTTTTTTCACCTTCAAAGACCTTGAATTCCCAGGCCGTGGCACGACCCGGTCGGTTCTGATTCCGGCGACGGGCAGAAAATTGAAGTTCACGTTCTGGTTGCAGCCGGGACAGGCAAACGTGGTCTATATCGTTCCCGGTTTGGGTGGTCATCGGTTATCCGAAGCCTCTCTGGCACTGGCAGAACTCGTTTATAAAAATGGCTTCTCCGCTGTCTTGGTCAGCAGCCCGTTCAATTTCGAGTTCATGGAAAGCGCCTCCACGACGGCCCTGCCGGCATATCTGCCGACGGACGGCCGCGACTTGGACGTTGCCTTGACGGAAATTGACCGCCGCCTGAACGCGTCCTATCCCGGCCGGCTGGGTGACAAGGCGTTGCTGGGGTATTCCATGGGCGCATTTCAATCTTTGTTCATCGCGGCCACCGGGCCAACGAACCAGTATTGCGTCGTGACAAAAGCGCGGGTGCTGCGTTTTCTTGAGGGAAAACAAGGCGTGAAAGAAGTGAGAACTGCCCCCGCCACCAATCAGGTGCCGTTGATTCATTTTGACCGTTATGTCGCCATCAGCCCTCCTGTCCGGTTGATGCAAGGGGTTTCCAAGCTGGACGAATTTTACCGGGCACCGCTGGATTGGCCGGACACCAACCGGACCGACAACATCGAAAACACATTTCTCAAGGTCGCCGCTTTGAGCCAGGACACTCTCACGCCGCAAACCTCCCTGCCCTTCAGCGCCATCGAATCCAAGTTTCTCATCGGCCTGACTTTCAGGCTCTCGCTGCGAGACATTATTTACAGCAGCCAGCGGCGGGACAATCAGGGAGTCCTGCGCCATCCGATCCGGGATTGGCGGCGCGATCCGCTGTATCAGGAAATCCTCCAGTATTCCTACCAGGATTATTTTGATCAATTTGCGATCCCGTATTATTCGGCCCATGGGATCGCCTCGCCGGTAGCCGAAACAATGGAAAAAGCCGGCGACTTGCGGACGTATGATGCCGGCCTGCGCGCCAACCCGGGCATCCGTATCATCTGCAACGAAAATGATTTTTTGCTGACGAACGACGATCTGGCCTGGCTCCACGCCACATTTGGCCCGGAACAATTGACAGTCTTTCCGCAAGGCGGTCACCTCGGAAATCTTGCCAATCCGGCGGTGCAAAAGTCCATTCTGGCGGCACTCACGCCGATGAGGCCGCCCCAACCCAAAGCCAAATAAGCATCCCATCACCCGTATCGGTGGATGGCTTCGCAACCGCGGCTGGCGCTGACACTCGTCTTCCAAATGCAACTGCCGAAATAATCCTGATTCCTGGCGCTATCAAAGGCACAACTGGCTTGGCCATTCATTCGTTTTACCCAGGAAAATCCAGTCGAACCACGAGACATGGTTGGGCAGCGGCATGACCGGCCCCGGCGCTTCACAAGTGCAAGGAAAAGCAAATAATGGCATTTATCGTTTTGGCGCTTTGGCGGGGATTCTTAACCAGATGACGACGATGGAGACGAAAAAAGCCAGCGCGAGCAAAAGCTCGGAGGGATTGAAGCCAAATTTGACCTGGAAAAACGCGAGGAGGCTGCCGGCGAGCATGGCGGAGTTTTCAAAACCATTTTGGGTGGCGATGGTTTTGCCGAGTTTGTCCTTGCGGGATTCGGCTTGCAACGCGGCGTTGAGGGGAATCAAAAAGAGGCCGGCGGCGAAACCGGTGACAATGAGTATGGACGTTGACAGTCCTCTTGGATAATCCAGCCCATGCCCCATCAGCCAGCCGAGGCTGCCGAGCGCGGCGATGGTCCCCGCCAAAAGCCAGCCGTAACGGCGGGCGTGGCGCAATTCGCCCACGGGATAAAGTTGTCCGGCGGCGACGCTGCCCAGCATGAGGCCGATGCTTAACCACAGACCGAGCAGGTTGATTTGGGTCATGGTGGTGAGTTTCAGCACCTGTTGTCCCCAGGGTTGGAAGTTCATTTTCAGGATCGCGCCGCAAATCCAGAACATCGCCGTGCCCATCAAGATGCGCGCCAGCCGCTTTTGGGAGAACAGCTCCCTGGCGTTATGGAAGAATCCGCTCACGCTGTCGCGCAGCCGGACTTCGGGATAGGAAGGGGTCCGCGACATGAAGAGATTCAGCGCGAGTGACAGGGCGTAAATGCCCGCAACCAAGACGTAACAGGTGACCAAAGAGGAATGATCGAAGGCCAATGCACCGCTGATGCTGCCGGCAAGGATGGCGGCCAGGGTCAGGAACTCCATCATGCCATTGGCTTTGACCAGTCGTTCGTTGGGTAGGATTTCAGGCAGAATGCCATACTTGGCCGGCGAATAAACGCACGCCCCAATGCCGACCACGAAATATCCGGCCGCCTGCCACACGGGAGCGCCAGTAAGACCGAGAGCGGTGATGCAGGTCCCGATCAATTTGATGAGGTTCCCGCCGAGCAGCCAGCGGTTTTTGGCAAAGCGGTCATTCAAATAACCCGCCACCGGTGCCAGCAGGACATAGGGGACAAATAAAAGGCTGGTGTAATAAATGTTGTCAAGGCTCTGGGTTTGGGCGGAGATTTTGCCGTCTTTGAACTGATTCATGATCGGGCCAAGGATCACGACCAGGATGAAGTTGTCGCCAAACGCGCTCCAAAACTGGCTGGCGAGGAGGAGGGGATAGTTGCGCGCTGGCTTCATTTGAATCGAATTTTCAAAGTGCTTGGGACTCATCCAAATTATTCATTTGGCAGCAGAAATCTGCGTCTGAAGTTCGCAATAATTCACCTTGCCGGTGCCAAGCTTCGGAATTTCCTTCACCACTTTTATTTCGCGCGGGAAGTTCAGATTTGTCAGTCCTTTGGCCTTGATGGCGTCGCGGATTTCGTCCAGGGTCAGCTTCGGTTCATTGGTCACGGCGATGAGCACTTCACCTTTGCCCTCATCGGGGCGTGTGATGATGGCGACCTGACAGCGTAAACCATATTGTGAAAACGCCCCCGCCAGCGCGTCCTCCACCGCCGCAAGGCTGACCATCTCGCCACTTACCTTCGCGAAGCGTTTCATTCGTCCGAGAATATGCAGGTAGCCCTCGGCATCCACGCTCACGATGTCGCCGGTGTCATACCAACCGCCAAGGGTTTGGAATTTCGCGTTGGCCTCCGCGTTCAAGTAGCCTTTCATCACGTTGGGGCCATGCACAAACAGCCGCCCGCCGTCCTCCACCCCCTCGACCGGCTCCAGCTCGTAATCCATCCCCGGCAGGAGGCGGCCCACGGAGCCGTGGCGGGGTTCGAGCGGCGTGTTCACACTGATGCACGGGGCGCACTCGGTCGCGCCATAGCCTTCGAGGATGCGCACGCCGTATTTCTGCGACCAAGCGAGTGCCGTCGCTTCCTGTAATTTCTCGGCGGCGCAAAACAGATACCGGAGGCTGCGGAAGTCGTAAGGATGCGCCTTGCGCGCGTAGCCATTCAGGAAGGTGTTGGTGCTGAGGAAAACCGTGCAGTCGTGTTCGTAAAACGCGGCCGGCACCGTGCGGTAATGCAGGGGCGAAGGATAAAGGAAAACATAGATCCCGCGCACCAGCGGCAGGAACGTCCCCACCGTGAGGCCGAAGCTGTGAAAGAGCGGCAGGCAGTTGAAGAGACGGTCGCCGTCGGTTATATCGGTGACCGCCAGCATCTGGCGGATGTTGGCGAGGATGTTCCCGTGAGTCAGTTCGACGCCTTTGGGCGCGCCTTCCGAGCCACTGGTGAAAATAATCACGGCCGTGGAGCCAGCGGAGTGCGGATCGCGGAGTGCGGATCGCGGAATTAAAATATGCCGGAGCAGCGTGAGGAATTTTCGGGAGCTGGTGATGTCGGCGCGCAGGTCTTCGAGGTAAATCAGGCTGATGCCCGCTTTCAGAAAATCGGCCGCGTTGATCTTGGCGCGTTCAAGAAAAGCATGCGAGGTGATGATGTGCTTCAGTCTGGCAAGTTCTGCACACGCCAGCATGGTGGGTGTGCCCGAGGAGAAATTCAGCACGGCAGGCACCTTGCCCAGGCTCCACAGCGCGAGGATGACCACCGGCGTGGCATTGACATTGGGCAGCAACAGGCCAATCCGCTCGCCGCCTGTGACTGCGCCGCGCATCGCGTTTGCCAACACGTCGGCTCCCACCATCAGCTTCCGATAAGTCAGCGTCTGAAGCGTCGCATCTTCGAGGATGATATGGCCAGAATGTTTGCGGGCGGTTTCCGCCACTGCCGCGAGGACGTTCTGCGCGCCGAACGCCATCTCGACCTCGAACTGCTGTCGCACCATCTGGTCGCGGAGCCAGTTCGTCAGCCGTGTCCGCGCCTGGCCGGTGCTGATTTTGCCCAACTCGGGCGCGGTCAGCGCGATGCTGAAATGCACGGTCACTTTTGGAAAACATTTTTTCCAGCCCGGATTGGGGGAATACGGCAGGCATCCTGCACCCCGCAAATAAGCCGTGATGACGCGCGCCTTTGTTTTGAGAATCAAAAATCCCGTGCCATCGAAAAGCTTCATCAGGGTGCCCGTGCGTGACAGGCGGCCCTCCGCAAAGAGCACGAGCCGCCCGCCGCCTTTGAGGAACCCCGCCATGCGCTTCACGGCGTAAGGCGAGTTGGTGTCAACGGGCAGGGTGTAATGGTTGATCATCAACTTCCGATGCAGCCAGCTCGTCTGCGCCGAAATGCTCGAAGTCACGAACTTCCAATCCTCATCGAGACAGGCCCAGAGAAACAGCCAGTCCAGCCAGGAGAGGTGATCCGGTATCAGCAGCACCGGGCCGGGCGTCTTCAACGCGTCCAGGTTGTAAGCCCGGAAGCGGAACAGGATCCGGAGCAAAAATCGGAAGCTTGCTTTCATGACTTTGGGAGGTTCGTCTTTTGAACTGCGTGTTTCAATTGCTATCTATCCGCGTGCGCCACCCGATTTCGCCGGCAAGACATTTGTCAGCCCAGCCTGCCGGCTGGTGTCAGCTCGGATGCCAAATCTCTTCTGCGCAGTTCGTGGTCTTGCTTAGAATTCGAATGTGTAAGTGATGTCGTATTCGTATCGTGCCAGAGATCGTGAAAACAGATTTCCCTCTGCATCAGTTGGCCCGACGTGTCTTATGCTGGAATTATTCCACAGGTTCCAGCCTTCTTTTTTCTTCGGTATTTCAAATGGGACGAATCGGGTTCTTTCCACCCATTGGGTGTTCCTTGGTGAATTCGTGTCATGCTTTGGCAGGTTAAAAGCTGATTGTTTTATCGCGTAGCCCTGGACATTCATTAAATTCCGGAAATGCGCCGGCATGGCATTTGTTTCGGTAACGTCACAGGCTTTTGTCAGCCCGGCACTCAAGAGTGCTGGCACGGCGACTATCCAGATATGTTTCATTGTCTTTATAATCACAGCCTCCCGTCCGGTTGTCCGGGGTGATGCCGAAATTCATTTTCTCTATCAGCGTCCTGACCGACGCGGTTTTATAAAGTCCTCAGGCCGCGATTTGCACGGATGCCCGCCCTCATATTCCACTGGTGGGGTCTGCTTCGCCATAAGGTATAACCCCACTGTGGATTATTTGAATTCGTATTGTGTGGTGTGAATACCCCTCAGCCCCAACAAGGCATCTTCGTTCACAATGCGTTTGTTTATGAAAAAATCTGCCCGTGAAATTCCATTTCTGAGTTCTTGCCGGCCGGCCGGTCAGAACCGGATCCATTGATCTCTGGTAGGGTAACACCCCATAGCCCCGGCAAGATTCCCGGGTGCATGATGGCGATGTGAAACGAAACAATTTTCCAAAATCGAAAATCCCGAACCTATTGGATCTCCAGCCATGAAACACAACCACAATCACGACAATGCCCACGACGCCCGTGGCACCGGCACTCAACTCGTGCCCGTTCGCTTTGAATTCACCCATCCGACGGCCAAAACCGTTTGCATCGCGGGAACTTTCAACCATTGGAAGCCCGAGGCCAAGACGCTGCATTCCACCGGCACCGGCATCTGGTGGAAGGAAACAAATCTGGCGCCCGGCACCTACGAATACTGCCTCGTGGTGGACGGCAAATGGATGCCCGACCCGCTGGCCAGGGAATCCGTGGCCAACCCGTTCGGCGGCAGAAACTCGGTTTTGCGCGTGGCCAGTTCGCCGGAGGCCGCCCATCTCGCCGATGCGGAAAACATCCCGCTCCAAAACGACCCTTTGGGCGGCGCTGTCGCCGGGGATCATATCGTCGCTGGAGAAAATTTACCGTTGAAAAACATTAACAAACCAAAAAATAAAAAAACATGAACAAAGAAACACAAGCAGTCGGCAATGACATTGGACAACTGGCCGAGGACGCCCGCGCATTGATGGCCGCCACCGCCGACGTGGCCGGTGAAAAAGTGGGCGAAGCCCGCAAACGTCTCGCCGCCGCGCTGGATCGCGCCAAGGAAATCGCGGGCTGTGTCCGCGACAAGGCGGTTGCCGGGGCCAAGGCGGCCGACGAAGCCGTGCATGAACATCCCTACAAAGCCATCGCCATTGGCGTTGGCGTCGGCGCCCTCATCGGTTTTCTGATCGCCCGCCGGTGCGGTTGCAACCGGAATTGATCACGTTATGGAAGAATCCACCGTCAGCCTGGGGCAACTGGCCACAACCTCGAAAATGTTCGCACGCCGGCTGTTGACCATCGGTGAAAACCGGCTCGAACTGTTGACGGTGGAAGTGCAGGAGGAACGCGAGCGTCTCCTGCACGCCTTTCTGCTAGCCCTCGGCGTGGCGGCGTTCGGCCTGCTCGCCGGTTTGACATTCACGGCAGCCATCGCGGTTTTGCTGTGGGCCTGGTCGCCCCTGGCCGTGCTTCTGATTTTGACAGGGCTTTACGCCGCCGCCGGAATTTGTCTTTACCGGCGGCTCACCGGCGTGATGCGCAACTGGCAGACGCTTTCCGCCTCGCTGGATCAATTGCGAAAAGACCGCGCATTTCTGGAAGGAATACTCACATGAATTCACTCGACTCGCGCAAACAACTGTTGATTGCGGAAAGCGAACTCAACCGCGCGCAACTGGTTCAGGAATGGCAGGTGATGCGAGCCGAAGTTCACTCGCTCACCGAACAGGCCAGAACCATCAGCTCCATTGCGTCAGCGGTTGCAACGCTGGTTGCGGGGCTGTCATCCTTGCGTCACAAAAAATCAGAACCCGCCGCCGAAAAACCATCGTGGTGGAAGACCCTCCTGAAAGGCGCGGGACTGGCCAGCTCATTCTGGCAGGCGCTCCGCTCGCAGGATTGCGGGCAAAAAGAGGAATAGCCGCCCGAATTGTCCGGCTGCACCGGCACGCTGATTTGAAAATACCGCGGGTCATCCCCCGCGCCGGTCGAAGTTCGACTTCCCAACAGCGATTTCCCCCGTGGTGGCCGTGCGCCAGCACCTTGGGCGCGAACCCCTGCAAACCGATGTCGGGAAAACCGACCGTCGCCACCGTGCCGCCCAGAAACCCCGTGCGACTGGCGGCAATGGGCAGCGGCGCAAACCGCCCGTCCGCCTTCAACAAAGCCAGATCATTGGCCGCATCCACCTGCACCACCTTGGCGTCAATCAAACCCGCGCCCGTGAGCAAACGAACCTTCGTCGCATCCTTGACCACATGATAATTTGAAATCAAATAACCATCGTCTGTGATGAAAAACACCGTGTCGATGCGGCAAGTTCATTGTGATTGAACTGCTCGATAAAACCGCGCCGGTTGTCCAACCCCGGCAGGATCAATCATCTGGAACGGGCTGATGGAAAGGTTTGGCACGATGAGAATTGGCGTCCAGTTGGGAACTGCCAAATTCGTCGTGTATTCCACCGTGTAGGTATCGCCGAATGTCCCATACAAACTCAGCAGGGGATAACCTGACCAAAATTGCAACGTCAATGTTGGTCGGACAACAGGCGGAAGCAACAAACGGAACACCATTCCATCACCGCTGCTACCACCGTATCCAGTCGTGCCATAGAAATTGCCGTCAGTGCCCAGCGTCAACCCGGCATACGGTTCCGCCCCATTGGTGTAGTTGAAAGAAACCAATGTGGTCAACGTGCCATTGGTCGTCACTTTGAACACCGTCCCACCACCGCTGCTACCGCCCTCAAAAGTCGTGCCGTAGAAATTGCCGTCGTTGCCCAGCGTTAGAGCATTCGGACTTCCTCCATCCGAGCCGGCGGTGAACGAGTAAAGCGTGGTCAATGTGCCATTGGTTGTCACTCTGAACACCGTCCCATTGCCACCACGGTCACCGCCACAGGGAGTCGTGCCGTAGAAATTACCGTCAGTGCCCAGTGTCAACGCGGCTTGCGGATACGCTCCATTGGTAAAGTTGAAAGAAACCAGCATGGTCAACGTGCCATTGGTCGTCACTTTGAACACCGTCCCAACTCCGTAACCGTAGTCGAGATTGGTGTCACCGCCCTGATAAGTCGTGCCGTAGAAATTGCCGTCATTGCCCAGCGTCAACGCGTTATACGGTTCCGCCCCATTGGTGTCGTTGAAAGAAACCAGCATGGTCAACGTGCCATTGGTCGTCACTTTGAACACCGTCCCATACCCATAGCTAGTCGTGCCGTAGAAATTGCCGTCATTGCCCAATGTCAGGGCAGCAATCGGCCACGCTCCGTTGCTGCCGTCGAAAGAAACCAATGTGGTCAACGTGCCATTGGTTGTCATTTTGAATACCGTCCCATAACCGTTGCTTCCACCTAATTCTGTCGTGCCGTAGAAATTGCCATCGTTGCCCAGAGTTAGTGCAGCATACGGCCACAGTTTGCAGTTGCCGTTGAAAGAAACCAGCGTCGTCAGTGTGCCATTGGTCGTCACTTTGAACACCATCCCATCACCGTAGATACCGCCGTTTTCAGTCGTGCCGTAGAAATTGCCGTCAGTGCCCATCGTCAGCCCGGCAACCGGATACTCCCCGTTGCCGCCGTTGAAGGAACAGAGCGTCTGTATTGTCTGCGCGCCAGCTAACGATGCGGATACAAAGATCACGAGCGCAATTATGGTTTTGACCGAATCTTTTAGCGAAAATTGCATGAAAATGAATTTTTATGCTACGCGACTGGACAAAAATTAGTCTGAAACAAGCCGGCTTTCATCTTCCAGAAAAGTTCGCAATTCATTGGCGTCAATTTTTTCATCCGGGAGGCGCATCTGTTCCGCAACGAACTGGAAGTCTTCAAAAATTGTTTTGTCTTCACCATGACGTCTTCGCTCTTGTTCAACATAAGGCTTCGCCGCTTCCCACCAGCGGGAAGCATGATAACTAAAGGAAGAGTCAGCCAATTTTTTATCAAGATATCCCATTCTGTAAGCACTTCCCATATCTTCGAAAAAGTTGAGAACCGTCTCGGATATTTTGCCAGTCTTCGTTGCATCATAATTCTCAAGTTGTGGAGCGAGCTTTTTTCTTGCCCTAACCATTTCAGGAGAATCGAATCTCTTCTGCAATTCAAGCCAAGTCTGCACACCAATTTCCCGATAGGACGATTTTCGTGATTCGCTTACCAGCCAGAATGTCGCAATGGCAAGCCCCACTGTGAACAAAGCCAACGCAACTGTTGCACATGCTAAAATTGTCTCCATAAATTCTTTTTGCTTCATAAGCAGACGCACATTTAGGCGTTATTTTCACCTTCATGCAGTCGAGACATTCAAACGCCAATTGCCCCAAACGTCCATCGCAAAATGAATTCAGGAAAAGAGCCGTTCAAGTGCGAAATTCGGATTGCGGAGCGGTTGAACAACAAAGCAACGAAGCAACAAAGTTATGCCGTCTTGGTTGCTTGGTTCCTTGGTTGTTCAAAAGAGTTCCAGTCCGCCGGCATCAGATTTCCGTCATCGCCCCGCCTCGTGCGTGCGGCCCGCGCCCCGTCCGCTATTGCTCGTCCCGGCAGGGACAACCCGACAATAGCCCGGCGTTTCAACGCCGGGTATTCGCCGGCACCGGCACGAGTCCCGCAGGGACGGCAGAACGAACGTCACAATGCTCCCGCCATGTCCCTCCATTTCATCCGGCAAACCTCTGTCGTCCCTCCGAGACTTGTATTGACTTCACGACCAACCCGGCATTGAAATGCCGGGCTATTGTCATCACGTCGCTCTGCGACGGCCAAACGCCTATTGCCCCAATCTTAAAAAAGCGGCCTCCGTTTCCGAAGGCCGCTTGCGTTGCTTGGTAGGGGCATCGCGCTGCAATGTCCGGTCGGTGCAGCGCGGCCGACCCTGCCATTTTATTTCACGCCTGCACGGCGATGCTCACGTTCTGGCTCCAGACGCCCACGCGGGCATCGGCCACCTGATAGATGGCGCGGTAGGTCCAGACGGTCTTGGTGGCGGGA